>Ga0256850_1000015_pt1 | contig 8812 bp, 10 predicted proteins | sample BONnt3_FD_181178 | JGI IMG/M metagenome (GOLD analysis project Ga0256850, IMG submission 181178) | Terrestrial sediment cell enrichment communities from Utah, United States - BONCAT_SYTO_Terrestrial_sediment - 3 | ecosystem: Environmental > Terrestrial > Deep subsurface > Rock core/Sediment... | reverse complement strand
CTCCCGCCCCCGTTCCAGCGCCTCCTGCGCCCGTTCCGGCCCCTGCGCCAGCTGTCTACGCAAAGCCCCGGGTGGGCGCGATGCAGTACGGGGCGCTGCACAACAAGCCGGACCTGTTGCCCGTCCTGGGGCGCTTCGGGTGGGTGCATATGAACCTGTGGGCCGGCTATGGCCTGGACCGCATGAAGGCCATCGTCGCGGCCATCAAAGCGGTCAACCCCAAGTGCGTCACCAGCAACTACACGTGCTTGATCGACATGATGCCTGCGGGCCTCATGCCCACGGCTGACCTTCGCAAGCCGCTGCTGGAGGCCGTTGACCGCAACGATTGGTGGCTTCGCAACGCAGCTGGGGCAAGGGTCACGCAGCAGGGCGGCTACAGCAACTATGACGTGAACATCGCCCCGGGCGTCATGGCCGGCGACATCGTGACCGGCAAGACGTTCACCCGCATGCGCGCGGAGTGGGATGTCGCGAACCTGTTCCCCGCTGGCGTGTTCGACATGCTGTGGTGCGACAACCTCTATAACACCACGCGCGCCCCCGCCGATTGGTTCAGGACGGGCACCGATAACCCGGTCCGCGATCCGCTCGCGTCCCAGGCCATGCGCAAGGGCTTTGCCGAGTATTACGGGCACCTGCGCGAGTTGATCCCGGGTGTGCCCCTGGGCGGCAATTGCGATGGCAACGCCGACACGCCGGAAATCAAAGGGCTGGTGGACAACCTGTTTCTTGAGGGGCAAATGGGCAAGTCCTATAGCCCCGAGTCCTGGGGCGGCTGGGCTGAGGCCATGAAGCGATACCGCCTCGTCCTGGCGGCGGTGCGCACCAAGGGTGAAGTCGCCTTTCAGGTCTACGGCACGAAGGATGACTTCGCGCTGATGCGCTATGGGCTCGCCAGCTCGCTGCAAGACGACGGCTATTTCATCTATAGCCCGACCGATGGCGACACCCGCTGGTATGACGAATTCGACGCCCCGATGGGCGCCCCGATTGAGGCCGCAATGATGATCGGCTCGATCAGCGCCCGCCGCTATGAGAACGGCATCGCCCTCGTAAACACCAGCAAGGTCGCCAACGCGGGCTTTGACTGCAAGGGCTATCGCCGCCTGTCGGGAACCCAAGACCCGGCAGTCAATAACGGCGCCGTGTGCGGCCTCGAAACCATCCCCCCGCGTTCCGGCCTGATCCTCGTGAAGGTGTGACCATGACCGTCTTTCTCTTCGCGGTTGCGCTGATCCATGGGCAAGTCCGATGGATCGCCAGCCCCATGCCCAGCATGCAGGCTTGCGTGGCCGAGCTGCCGTCCGCGCAGAAGAAAGACCTGAAGGCCCGCGTCATGTGCGTGGAGCTGCCCGACTACACGAAATCGTGATGGACTTGGCGAAGGCAATTGCCCTATGCATCCTCTTCGAGGGCTACAGGGAACAGCCGTACTTGTGTCCCGCTGGGGTGCCGACCATCGGCTACGGGACCACCCGCTATCCCAGCGGCAGGCGCGTGCAAATGACCGACCCAGGATGCTCGCCATTGAGCGCCAAGGTCTACCTGAAGCATGAGCTGGACGGCTGCGCGGAAAGCGTGAAGCGGCTGTGTCCTGGCGTGTATGCCGAGGCACTACTGACGGGCAACTGGAACCGCTTCAATGCCCTGGCGGATTTTGTCTACAACCTGGGCGCCGGTCGGCTGCAAACCAGCACCCTGCGCCGCGTGGTCAACGCCCAGGACTGGCCCGCCGCCGAGCGCGAGCTGATGCGCTGGGTAAGGGGAGGGGGGCGAATCCTTCCTGGCCTAGTGAAGCGGCGCACCGCTGAAGTGGCACTTTTGCGCTGCAAGTAGGCAATACAAGCAAGAAGTGAATCAATACTGCGGCGCATACAATGAATGCAGCCGCTGAAGTCGGCTTCGAGGGATTGAATGCCGACTATCACCGCTCAAACGATCATCAGCCGCGCTCAAACGATCCTTCAGGACACGACGGGCATTCGCTGGCCGACTGCCGAGCTGCTGAATTGGCTGAATGACGGGCAGCGGGAAATCGTGCTGATGCGCCCGGACGGCTACACCAAGCTGGCAAACGTCGCTTGTGTGGCCGGCACGAGGCAGCAGCTGGCTTCGGACGGAATCATGGTGATCGAAGTCCTGCGCAACATGGGCGCAGGTGGGGCCACCCCGGGCCGCGCGATCCGCAAGGTGCCGCGTCAGATTCTGGATGGTCAGGTGCCCGACTGGCATAGCACCACGGCCAGCGCAACGATTCAGCACTACGTCACTGAGCAGCGCGCCCCCAAGCACTTTTGGGTTTACCCCCCGGCGACTGCTGGCACGAACGTGGAAGTCCTGTACTCCGCGAACCCGCCTGATGTCGCAGCGGTCGGCAACGTCATCACCCTCGATGACATCTACGCCAACCCGCTGATTGATTACGTCCTTTACCGCGCCTATTGCAAGGACGCGGAAACCATCGGCAATGCCGAGCGCGCAACCTTGGCCCGTGCTTCTTTCGAGAAGACCCTGGGCCTGAAGGCAGCAGCTGACGCGGGCAATACCGCGACCACCAACGTCCAAGGCTAAGGAAGCACCATGGCTCTTCAGTTCTCCGCTGCTGTCCGAATCGCGCAGCTCAACGCCATCGAAACCACCGTGGGCACCGGCCCGCTGCTGCGCATCTATACGGGCTCCCCGCCCGCCGACTGCGCCGCTGCTGCCAGCGGCACGCTGCTGGTCACCGTCACGCTGACGGGCGACTACATGGCGAACGCGAGTGGCACCAGCTCCGTCACCAAGGCGCTCAACGGCACGTTTAACGGCACGGCTGGAGCCGCCGGCACCGCTGGCTACTTCCGCATTTGGGACAGCACGGGCACCACCTGCCACGAGCAGGGCACGGTGACGGCCACGGGCGGCGGCGGCGACCTGACGCTGGATAACACCAGCATCGCCAACGGCCAGACCGTGACCATCGCGACGAAGACCTACACGGCGGCTAACGCCTAAAGGGACGACATGCTGACTGATTCGCAAGTCGTCACCCTTCGCGCTGCGATCCTGGCCGAGGCTGATGCCGCATTCGTTGAAATGCGCACGAACGGCGCAACCGGCGCAATGGCCGCTTGGCTGAACCAAGACGCGCCCGGCTTCTACGTTTGGAAGACGCGCGTTACTGAGCAGGAAATCACAAGCCTGACCTCTTCGGATGCCACGGTTTGGAGCTGGCCCGCCTACATCGCTCGCACCGAAGCCGAGCGCAATGGCTGGGCGCGGATGTTCAACGGCACCTATTCGATCAACCCGTCGCTTGCCCAGGTTCGCACCGGCATCGCTGACATCTTCTCGGGCTCCGCGAACAACGCGCCCGCCCAACGCGCCCACCTGCTTGCGATGGGCAAGCGCCTCGCGACCCGCGCCGAAAAGCTCTTCGCCACCGGCACCGGCACTTCTGCCGTCCCCGCAACGATGGGCATGGAAGGCCAAGTGGGTGAGTACGACGTGATCCGCGCGCTCAACCCCTGATAAGGAGCTGTCATGGCCGTTGTTAAGAACACCCTGGGTTCCCAGCAAACGCTGACGAACGGCACTGGCACGCTCAATTCGCTGGCGTCCGGCACCTTCGTGAGCTGCGGAACCATCACGTTCGCCTCGTCCAACAAGACGGCGCTGGATGTCCTGCTGCACGTCCGCGCAAGCCCGTCCACCAACGTGTCCGGCAACCAGCAGCTTGTCGTTTATGCCAAGCGTTCGCTGGACGGCACCGTCGTGGAAACCGGCCCAACCAGCGGCACGTCCACCACTGAAGAAGGTCACCTGACGTTCATCGGAGTTGTCAGTCTGGCCGGCAGCAACACGGGCGGGCGGGTCTTCTCGCTCGCGAGCGCCTTTGGCGGCACGCTCCCGTTCAGCGCACAAATCGTGGTGAAGAACGAGGCTGGCGTTTCGCTCACCAGCGGACAGGTCTACTACCAAGAAGTCACTGGCGACGTGACGTAAGCGGGCGTCATGTCCAGGCCCGTTCGCACGTCTCAGCCGAAAGGCCCGGCGCTACTCGACCCCAGCTGGGGCAGGGTGTTCGCACTCGTCCCTGGCGTCGGTACGTGCGAGGGAAGCAACCCGGGGTGGCAGAACAACAACACCCCGTACAGGACGGCGATGCGAGGCCCCGGGCTCGCCTTCGCCAACCAAGTCACGCGGCTATTCCCGTCGATCCCTTCTGCGGTCAACAACCGCAGCAAGGTCACCCTCGTCGCGCGGGTTCACCGCGACCGCAGCCAGCCGTACAACAGTTCATCGCTTGCGCGCATTGGCGAGATGTCCACCGGATACGGGTGGCGGGCCTACCTAGAAGATTGGGATAGCGACCAATTCGTCATCCGTGTCGGCGGCGGCTGGAGTGGTGGATACCAGCTCGCGCAGACCGTCCCCTGGAAGACCGGGACGACGAAGACCGTTGTTATCGAACTGGACTTCACGTCCTCATCGGGGCAATGGTCGATTCTCCTGAGTTCCGGGGAGAGCTTCACCGGCACGTTTTCCGGGTGGGTTGACCCCGTTGAAGCGACGGGCGCGGGCTACATGGATGCCAACTATGGGCATCAGAACACCCACGGACTGTTCCTGTTACCCGGCATCCATCGGTCGCGCTCGCTGACGTTGCTGCGCAACCCGTGGCAGCTCCTGCAACCGGAGCCCGCCGACCTCGCAATGTCGGCCTACGCTTCCGGTGGCGGTGGCGGGCTTGCGGAAATTTCGGGTGCATCGACTGCAACCCTTGGCAGCATCACCGGGGCGTCCACCGGCACCGTGACGGGAGGGGGTGCAGTCGCAGCCGTCACGGGCGCCGTCACTCGCGCAATCACTCGCACCACCCAGCCCCAGGAAGGCACGCCGCTCGCGGCGCAGTGGGCGCCCAAGTTCAGCCACGTCTGGAACCTCGCGAATGGTGGCCTGGGCACGCGCGCAAGCCTCGGCTCCAACATGCGGCAGTCGCCTAATGTTGTGCTCGATAACTTGGTGCAGCCGCAGCTGTATCAGGGTCGCCCAGGCGTCACGGCGGGCGGGCGTGGCTTGCGGGGCTTGTACCAGTCCAATCAGCAGCAGGCGTGCGGCCTGACGGGCACCAACTGGATTGCCTATTCGGGCGCCAGCCACATCACCATGTTCGCCGTCGTCACGATTGACGACCTGTCGCGGGGTGATGAGTCACCCATCATCCGGGCGACCGACGCCTCCGATCAGCCCGGCATCGCGCTGGGGTGGTTCCCCGCCAGCAGGACGATCCGCCCGCTGGTGAACACCAATGGCGCCACCAGCGGCTGGCGGGTGGGTAACGACACGGTGGACAGCCGCATCGTTGCCGGGCGACCGTGGTTCTTCGCCTTCAAGTACGTCAGCGGCCAGGGCATCAAGGTGTTCTCTGGCCCGCTGGGCGAGCCCGCGAAGCTGCTGGCGACCTACGGTGACGTGTCCGGCACGATTTCGGGCAGCAACGGCCCGGTCTACATCGGCGGCTCCAGCTTCAACGGCGGGCAGATTCCGTTCCCCGGCACCGTCCACATGGCGGGGTGGTCAAGCGCCACGCCGATGTCGGATGCCGAGCTGTCGGCGTTCGGTCAAAACCCTTGGCAGATTTTCGAGCCCCAGCAGCGCGTCTACGCGGTATCCGCAGCGGCCCCTGCTGAACCAACCGACATCACCGCCAACAGCAGCGCGACCCTTGGGGGTGTCACCCAGGTCAGCGCGGCAACCGCCCTTGTCACTGGCAGCTCTTCGGCCACGCTGGGCGCCATCGTTCACAGCAGCACCGCCGCTGTCCGCGTCCAGGGCAACAGCTCCAGCGGCCTGGGCGCCGTCACTGGCGCAAGCACTGGCGCGGCAAGCGTTCGCGGCGATCAGTCGAACACGCTGGGTGCGGTCACCGGCTCCAGCACGGGCGCTGTTGTCGCAGCTGGGACCATCACGGGCAGCGCGACTAGCACGCTGGGCGCCACGACCGGCGCAAGCACCGGCACGGTCACCACCCCTGCGCTGACGGCCAACAGCAGCGCAGCTCTCGGGGCCATCACCGCCTCCAGCTCGGGCACCGTGGCTGTTGTCGGAAACAGCAGCCGCACGCTTGGCGCAACGGCTGGGGCTTCCACCGCTGGCGTTGTCGTCATTGCCAGCAGCGCCGGGACCGTGGGGGCCGTCACGGGCTCCAGCACCGGCACTGCGGGCTTTTCGGTGCGCACCGGCCACAGCTCCGCGCAGCTGGGGGGCGTGTCTGGCAGCTCGACGGGTGCGGTGCGCATCGGGGCCGCGCAGTCCTCGACCCTGGCGGCACTCACCGGCAGCGGCGCCGCGCAAATCCGTGTTCGCGGCACGTCGGCCAGCACGCTGGGCGCCATCGGCCACGCATCCCTGGGCACCACGGTTCCGGTCGGGCCGTCCGCCCTGCTGGTTCAAGTTCCCGCCCACGCATCCCCGATGTCTGTCGGCGCCCATGCGGCCCCGATGCACGTCCCCGCGCACGCCTCCGCAATGAATGTCCCGGAAGGCCCCGGCGACATGACCGTTTGAAGGAAGTCCCATGTCCATCCTCGGCACCCACACCAAGCAACCCGGCGAGCGCCTGGACTATGACGTGGACTTTTCCACGTGGTTTTCAGGACGCGGCGACACGCCCGCCACGCACACCACCACGGTGGATAGCGGCATCACGCTGATCAGCTCGATCCGCACCGGCAACGTGATCAAGGTCACGCTTGAGGGCGGCACCAGCGGCCAGAAGTACAAGGTCACGCTGCGCCTCACGACCTCGGCGGGGCTGGTGCGCGAAGCCGACTTCTACGTCCGCGTGAAGGAGGCGTAATGCCGCGCATCGCCAACATCCTCTTTGGGGGCATGCGGCCCAAGGTCAGCGCGGAACTGCTGGACCCCGCCCAGGCGCAGCTGGCGATTAACTGCAAGCTGTATTCGGGCGCGCTGGAGCCCTGGCTTGCGCCTGGGAACGTGGCAGGCGTCACGCTGTCCGGCGCACCGGCCATCCAGACCATTTACCGCTACGGCAACACGCTCAAGAGCAAGACGCAGTATTGGTTCCAGTTCACGGGCGACGTGGACGTGGTGAAGGGCGCCATTGCTGGCGACACCGAAGAGAAGACCTACTGGACTGACGGCACCTATCCGAAGAAGACGAAGAGCAACCTTGCCACCACCGGCACGCCCTATCCGTCCAATTCGCTGCGCATGGGCATCCCCACGCCCAGCGTTGCCCCGTCCGTCGCTGTCACCGGCACCGCCACCGATGCGACCGCCACGGCGCTGACCTCCACCTACGTGGTCACCTACGTGTCCAGCTGGGGCGAAGAGTCGGCCCCGTCGCCTGCCAGCGGCCTCGCCACGTGGCGCCCCGGCCAGAACGTGATCATCGGTAGCCTGCCCGCCGTCCCGTCTGGTGCCTACAGCATCACCAAGATTCGCCTGTATCGCAGCAATACCGGCAGCTCGCGCACCGCCTTCCAGTTCCTGATGGAGGCCACCATCGGGGCGAACGGCTACACCCAGGTGGACAACCAGTCCGACGCCACGCAACTAGGCGAAGTGTTGACGACCTGGGACTACCTGCCGCCGCGCGACAACATGATCGGGCTGGCCGACTGCGGTAACGGCATCCTGGCCGGCTTTAGCGGCAGCACGGTTTGCTTTTCGGTCCCGTTCGTTCCCTACGCATGGCCGGCTTCCTATGAGCTGGCGCTGACCGCCCCCGTCGTTGCGGTCTGTGCCTTCGGGCAGTCCCTGTTTGTCGGCACCACGCTGGGCGCCGAAGTCATCACGGTCATTGACCCCGCTGCGGCCAGCTCGGAGACGATCAGGGACGCCCAGGCGTGCGTCAGCAAGCGATCGGTCATCCGGTTCATGGGCGGGGTTGTCTATGCAGGCCCGGACGGCCTGGCCTATGTCGGTCCTGGCGGCTATCGGAACCTGACCGAAGCCATCATCACCCGCGCCGAATGGCAGGCATACAAGCCCGAAACCATGATGTCGGCTGTCCTCGATGGCCGGCTCTACGTCTTCTATGACGATGGCGTCACCAAGGCATCCCTGATTTTCACCTTCGGGGAGGACGCCTCGTTTGTCCGCTGCGATCAGCACGCCACCGCCGCCTACACGGACCCGGTGAACGACACCCTTTTCGTGGTTCAAAGCAATACGCTTCGGGAGTGGAACACTTCAAGTGCGTTGTCCTACACGTGGCGAAGCAAGGAACACCGGTTCGATCAAAGCGTGTCCATGGCCCGCGCGATGGTCAAGGCCGACGCCTACCCGGTCACCTTCAAGCTGTACGCGGACGGGACGCTGATTCACACGCAGACCGTCACCAGCGGCACGCCTTTCCCGCTGCCCGCGCAGCGCGCCGTGAAGGTCAGCTTCCAGCTTGAGGGGACCGCCAAGGTCAATTCGGTGACCGTCGCGACGAGCGCAAAGGAGCTGGCGAATGGCTGACCTCGACATTTTCGAGAAGCTGGCGCAAGAGCTGGCGACGAACAAGGACACGCGCACCCCTTCGGTCCCCAGCATCCAGGCGCCCACGTCGGGCGACCTGAACACCATCGTCAAGACGCTGCAAGCGATCAAGGCCACGCTGGACTTGCGCGAAGGCCGCAGCGGGTCGGTGATGGACAAGGCGCTGACGCTGCGCGACCTGACGGACGCGGGCGCCATGCAGGTGGCCTTCGGCAGCAAGGTGGTCGGCTCCACCAGCAATCCGAATGTCACGCTGCCCGGCACGGTGGACGGCGCTGAAGTCGGCTATGTCGATCCGCGCCCCGTCCTCGAT
>Ga0256850_1000014_pt1 | contig 9006 bp, 11 predicted proteins | sample BONnt3_FD_181178 | JGI IMG/M metagenome (GOLD analysis project Ga0256850, IMG submission 181178) | Terrestrial sediment cell enrichment communities from Utah, United States - BONCAT_SYTO_Terrestrial_sediment - 3 | ecosystem: Environmental > Terrestrial > Deep subsurface > Rock core/Sediment... | reverse complement strand
ACCTCGTCCTGCACCTTGCGGAACAGGGCGGCGACCCGGCCGGCCCCTTCGGGCACGCGGACCTCGATGTCGTGGCGGAGCAGGGTCGCCAGCATGGGCGAGGCGCCGCCGGTCCCGACGGCGGCCACCACCTCGCCGCGGTCGATCACCGCAGGCGTCGTGAAATCGCAGAGCTCGGGCCGGTCGACGACGTTGACGGGCACGTGGGCGGCGCGCGCGGCGGCCGCCGCGGCGCTGGCGAAGCCCTCGTCCGGATGGGCCACGAAGGCCAGCACGGCGCCGGCGTAGGCCTCGGCGGACCGGGCCTCGTCGCCGCTGACTCGCCGCACCTCGGCCGGCGAGCCTTCAAACAGCCGCGCCTTGGCCTCGGCGCCCTCCCCCTCCCCCGCGATCACGACCGTGCGGCCGGCGAGCGGGAAAAAGGCGGGGAAGGCGTCCAAGGCCTGCGGGTCCTACTTCAGGGTCTTCAGGTAGGCGATGATCGCCTTGCGGTTCTCTTCCGGCTGCACCGAGATCAGCATCTTGGTGCCGGGCGCGAAGGTCGCCGGGGCCTTCAGGAAGGCGTCCAGGTTGGCGTCCGTCCAGGTCCCTTCCTTGCCCTTCAGGGCGGGCGAGTAATTGAAGTCGGTGCGCGCGGCGATCTTGGCGCCGGCGACGCCGGCCAGGGTCGGGCCCATCACCGAGCCGGAGTGGCACATCCTGCACTGGGTGTTGAACAGGTTCTCGCCGTCGGCGGCGGCGAGGGCCGGGGTGGCGATCAGGCCGAGGGCCAGGGCGGCGTAAGCGAAACGGGTCATGCTCTCTCCAGTAGGACGTGTCGCGGGGCTAAGTAGCGGCGCCGGGCATGATCCGCCAAGAGGGGGCGGATTTACCGGTCCGTCTGAACGTTGTTAGGATGTCAAACGACAGCTTCGGGGCAGGATCTTCCTCAATGGCCACGCTTCAGGTGAACGGCAAAGCCTTCGAGGTGAAGGCGGCGGCCGATACGCCCCTCTTGTGGGTGCTGCGAGATGAACTGGGCCTGACTGGGACCAAGTACGGCTGCGGCGTGGCCCAGTGCGGGGCCTGCACGGTGCTGGCCGGCGGGCAGCCGATCCGCTCCTGCTCGGTGCCCGTCTCCGCCGTGGCCGGAACCCCGATCAGCACCATCGAGGGCCTCGGCGGCGCCCACCCGCTGCAGCAGGCCTGGGTCAAGCACGACGTGCCCCAGTGCGGCTACTGCCAGTCCGGGCAGATCATGAGCGCCGTCGCCCTCCTGCAGAGCACGCCAGCCCCTAACGACGAAGCGATCAATGCGGCCATGGACGGCAACATCTGCCGCTGCGGCGCCTACCAGCGCATCCACGCGGCGATCAAGGAAGCGGCCGGGATGGGCGCTCCGGACGCGCCGCGCCCGATCGCGGTCGACCCGGCGCCGCTCGCCGTCCCGCCGGTGAAGGGCTGAGCCGATGACGCAAGAGATCACCCGCAGAGTGGCGCTCGCAGTGGGCGCCACCCTGGCCGGCGGCTCCCTGCTCGTGGGCTGCTCCATGGGCGACGTGCTGAGCGTCGGCGCCAACAGCAAGGTGGGCGCCTTCGGGCCGTTCCTGAAGTTCTCCCCCGACGGCTGGGTGACGGTCGTCTCCAAGCACATCGAGTTCGGACAGGGGAATCATGCCGGCCTCGCGGCCATCGCGGCGGAAGAGCTGGGCGCGGACTGGAGCAAGGTGCGGGTGGAGCAGGCGCCCGCCAACGCCAAGCTCTACTCCAACGCCATGATGGGCGTGCAGGGCACCGGCGGCTCCTCGGCCATCCCCAACTCCTGGACCCAGCTGCGCACCGCCGGCGCGGCGGCGCGGGCCATGTTCGTGGAGGCGGCCGCCAAGAAGTGGAACGTGCCGGCCGGCGAGATCACCGTCGCCAACGGCCTGATCGCGCATGCCGCTTCGAACCGGCAGGCGGCCTTCGCTGAGCTGCTCGAGGACGCCTCGAAGCTGAAGCCGCCGCAGAACGTCGCGCTGAAGGACCCGAAGGCCTTCACCCTGATCGGAACCGACCAGGTCCGCCGCAAGGACTCCTGGGCCAAGAGCACCGGCCAGGCGCGTTTCACCCAGGACGTGCGCCTGGCGAACATGCTGACGGCCATGGTCGCCCACCCGCCCCGGTTCGGCGCCAAGGTCGCCTCATTCGACGCTACCGCGGCGCGGAAGATCGCCGGCGTGGTGGACGTCTTCCAGGTGCCCAACGGCGTGGCCGTCGTGGCCCAGAACACCTGGGCGGCGCGTCAGGGACGCGAAGCGCTGAAGGTCACCTGGGACGAGTCCAAGGCCGAGCGGCGCAGCTCGGACGCCATCCTGCAGCAGTACCGCGACTGGGCGTCCGGCAAGGCCGCGACCGAAGGCAAGGTGCAGTGGGCCGCCTTCGAGGCCAAGGGCGACGCAGCCCAGGCGTCCGCAGGCGAGGCCGCGGTCGAGGTCGCCTACGACTTCCCCTACCTGGCGCACGCCTCGATGGAGCCGCTGGACTGCGTGGCCATCGTCAACGGCAACAGCTGCCGCCTGATCCACGGCTCGCAGTCGCCGACGCTGGACCAGATGAACGCCGCGAAGATCGTGCTGAACGCGCCGGGCGCGGTGCAGGTGGAGACGCTGTTCGCCGGCGGCTCGTTCGGCCGGCGGACGAACTTCCAGTCCGACTACGTGGCCGAGTGCGTCCATATCGCGAAGAAGGTGGGCGGCGGCAAACCGGTGAAGCTGGTCTGGACGCGCGAGGATGACATGCGGGCGGGCTACTACCGCCCGATCGTGCACCACCACGTCCGTGTGACCGTCGACCAGGACGGCTTCCCGGCGGCCTGGCGCCATCGGGTGGTCACCCAGTCGATCATGCGCGGCTCGCCCATGGGCACGCCGAAGGTGGACGACACCTCCATCGAGGGCTGCAAGGGCTCGCCATACTTCAAGGCGACCCCCATTGTGGACGCCCAGCTGCTCAGCCCGGAGGTGGGCGTGCCGGTGCTCTGGTGGCGTTCGGTGGGCGCGACCCACACCGCCTACGTGATGGAGCACACCATCGACCAGCTGGCCCGGCGCTCGGGAAAGGACCCGGTGGACTACCGCCGCGCCCTCTACGCCAAGGCCGGGGCGAACCGGCACCTGGCGGCCCTGAACCTCGCGGCCGAGAAGGCGGGCTGGGGCCTGCCGGCGCCGGCCGGCTGGACGCGAGGCGTGGCCGTGCACGAGAGCTTCGGCTCGGTCGTGGCGCAGATCGCCGAGGTGCAGATGGTGAACGGCCAGCCGAAGGTGGGGCGCGTGGTCACCGCCATCGACTGCGGCATCGCCATCGCGCCGAACCAGGTCGCCGCCCAGATGGAGGGCGGCACCTGCTACGGGCTCTCCGCGGCGCTCTACGGCGAGATCACGCTGAAGGATGGCCGGGTGGAGCAGGGCAACTTCGACACCTACCGCGTGCTGCGCCATTCCGAAGCGCCGCACGTGGAAACCCACATCGTGCCCTCCCCCAACCCGCCGGGCGGCGTGGGCGAGCCGGGCACCCCGGTGATCGGCCCCGCGGTGGCCAACGCCCTCCTGGCCATGAACGGCCAGCCGGTGCTCTCCCAGCCCTTCGTGAAGGCCTAGGGAAGGTCGCTGCGCTCGTCGACGTCGAAGAGGACGCCGTCGTCGGGGGCGTCCACTAGGGCGACGAGATCGCCCATGCGGTCCAGCACGCGGCGAGCGCCCGCGTCGCCGGTGAGGCCCAGGAGTTCGGGGAAGAGCTCGCGGCCCACCAGGACGGGATTGCCCCTGCGGCCGGCGAAGCTGGGGGCCGCCGCCGGCGCGCCGGCGCGCACCGCCGCGGCCATCCCGGCGAGCACCGCGCGCGGGACTCGGGGCATGTCGCCCAGGAAGATGAAGGCGGCGCCCGTTTCCGGCGGCAGGGCGGCGACGCCCATCCGCAGCGAATGGGCCATGCCCTCCGCATAGTCGTCGGCATGGACGATGCGCAGCCGCTCGGCCTGGCCGACCTTCTCCGCGAAGGCCAGAGCCGCGGTGCTGACCGAGGTGGAATCCGCTCCGGTCACCAGGGTCACGCTCCGGACCGGGGCGGCGAAGGCGGCGGCCAGGGCGCCGTCCAGCAGGACGCCGGCCATATAGGGGGTGAGCAGCTTGCGGCCGCCGAAACGTGACCCTGTTCCGGCCGCCAATACCACAGCCTCGAAGGGATGCGTCTCCCCCGCCCCTGTCGCCAAGGCCCTCATCCCTCTATGTTACGGGCGGTATGACGCCCTACGACGCCACGTCTGCGCAAGGCCCCGCGGGGCTCATCGACGGTTTCGGCCGCAGGGTGACCTATCTGCGCGTCTCGGTGACGGACCGCTGCGACCTTCGCTGCGTCTACTGCATGAGCGAGCACATGACCTTCCTGCCGAAGGCCGAGGTGCTGACGCTGGAGGAGCTGGACCGGATCGCCTCGGCCTTCGTGGCGCTGGGCGTGAAGAAGCTCCGCATCACCGGCGGCGAGCCGCTGGTCCGCAAGGGCGTGATGGGGCTCTTCGGAGGGCTCTCGCGCCACCTGAAGAGCGGCGCGCTTTCTGAGCTCACGCTGACAACGAACGGCACGCGCCTGGCCGAATTCGCCGGCGCGCTGGCCGAGGCCGGGGTGAAGCGCATCAACGTCTCGCTGGACACCCTGAAGCCGGACCTCTTCCGGAGGCTGACCCGCGGCGGCGATCTCGCCAAGGTGCTGGGCGGCATCGAGGCCGCGCAGGCGGCCGGTCTCACGGTCAAGGTCAACGCCGTGGCGCTGAAGGACGACAACGCCGCGGAGCTTCCTGACCTCATCCGCTGGGCGCATGGCCGCGGGCTGGACGTCACCCTGATCGAGACCATGCCCATGGGCGAGGTGGACGCCGACCGCACGGACCAGTTCCTGTCCCTGAAGGCGCTGCGCGCCGAGCTGGAAAGCTTCTGGACCCTCTCCGAGCTGCCGCTGAACACCGGCGGCCCCGCACGCTACGTCTCCGTGGCGGAGACGGGCGGACGGCTCGGCTTCATCACGCCGCTGAGCCACAACTTCTGCGAAGCCTGCAACCGCGTGCGGCTCACCTGCACCGGCACGCTGCACACCTGCCTGGGCCAGGAGGACGCCTCGGACCTGCGCGCCGTGATCCGCGCCGGGGCCTCGGACGAGGACCTGATCGACGCCATACGGCTGGCGGTGGACGGCAAGCCCAAGGGCCACGACTTCCAGATCGCCCGGGCCGCACCGGCGGTGGCGCGGCACATGTCCACCACCGGGGGCTGACGCCTTGGCCCGCGTGCTCCTGTTCGGACGGCTGAGCGACGTCGCCGGCTGGCGCGAACGCCAGATCGACAGCCCCTTCCTCTCGGCGCTCCGGGTCAGGCTGGCCAGCGACGACCCGGCGCTCGGCGAGGCGCTCGAGGGTCCCGGCGTGCAGGTGGCGGTCGACCAGATGATCGTCCGTGGCGACACGGCCCTGAACGCCGGCGCGGAGGTCGCCTTCCTGCCGCCCATGAGCGGCGGATGAGCGTCCGCCTCACCTTCGAGCCTTTCGACCCCGGAGCCCTTCTGGCGGAGTTCGCCAGGGGCCGCAGCGAGGTGGGCGCGGTCGCCACCTTCACCGGCATCGCGCGCGCCGAAGCGGGCCAGACCAGCATCCTCGAGTTGGAGGCCTACCCCGGCTTCACCGAGCGCGAGATCGAGAAGATCGCGATGCAGGCCAAGGCCCGCTTCGGCCTCATCGACCTGCAGGTCCTGCACCGGATCGGCCAGATCGCGCCAGGCGAGCCCATCGTCTTCGTGGCCACGGCCGCCACGCACCGCCGCGGGGCCTTCGAGGCCTGCGACTTCCTGATGGACTACTTGAAGTCCAGGGCGCCCTTCTGGAAGAAGGAGCACGGCCCCGGCGGCGCCCGCTGGATCGAGCCACGCGCCCAGGACCACGCCGACGTGGCGCGCTGGGACAAGGAGACCTCGCGATGAACGCCCTGACCCCTGGCGGCAAGATCAACCAGAGCCTGCCGATCAAGGCGGTGCGCGTGGCGGTGCTGACCATCTCCGACACGCGCGACGAGGAGAGCGACACCTCCGGCCACATCCTGGCCGAACGGGTGAAGGGCGCCGGCCACGAGCTGGCTGCCAAGGCCATCGTGCCGGACGACGTGGAGGCCATCCGCAAGCAGGTGCTGGGCTGGGTCGGCGAGGGCGTGGAGGCGATCGTCACCACCGGCGGCACCGGCATCACCGGTCGCGACGTCACGCCCGAGGCCATCCGCCCGCTGTTCGACAAGGAGATCGACGGGTTCTCGGTGATCTTCCACCTGATCAGCTACCAGTCGGTGGGGCTCTCCACCCTGCAGAGCCGCGCACTGGCCGGCATCATCAAGGGCGTCTTCGTCTTCTGCCTGCCCGGCTCCAACGGGGCGGTGCGCGACGGTTGGGACAAGGTCATCTCGGCCCAGCTCGACAGCCGGCACGGCCCCTGCAACATGGTCGAGCTGATGCCGCGCCTGCTGGAAGCCTGATGGGCCGCGCGTGAGCAAGCTCACCCACATCGACGAGACCGGCCGCGCGCGCATGGTCGACGTGTCGGACAAGGTGGCCACGACCCGGGAGGCCGTGGCCGAAGGCTTCGTCCGGATGGGCCCCGCCACCCTGCAGCTCGCCCTCTCGGGCGAAGGCAAGAAGGGCGACGTGCGGGCCGTGGCCGAGATAGCGGGTGTCATGGCGGCCAAGAAGACCGCCGACCTGATCCCCATGTGCCACCCGCTGGCGCTATCGAAGGTCGAGGTGCGGGTCGAGCCCGCCGAGGGCGGACTCTCCGTGACCGCGCGGGTGAAGACCATCGGGCAGACCGGGGTGGAGATGGAGGCGCTGACCGCCGTCTCGGTCGCCTGCCTGACGCTCTACGACATGCTCAAGGCCGCAGAGAAGGGCATGACGATCGAGACGGTTCGCCTGGTCGAGAAGACCGGCGGCAAATCCGGAGACTGGCGCGCTTAGAGGAGCGGCTTGCGGGCGCGAAACCGCTCACACTTTCGCTCAAGCCGCCTAGTCCGCGTGGCCGTGGTCGTGGGTCTTCGCGCCCTTGTGGTGCTCGCAGGAGACCGCCGGGTTGAAGGGCGCGAAGACGCCGTTCGGATTGCTCCGGTAGATCCAGACGTGCCGGTCGTAGTGCGGCGCGAACATGTGCGCCTCGTCGATCGCGGTGGCCGGATCGTCGGCCATGGTGTCGTAGGGCACGCCCTGGAAGGTGGGCTTGGCCTTGTGCTTGGCGTCCCAGGCGGCCTTGAACACCAGGTTCTCCACCGCGACCAGCTCCATCGAGCCGTCGGGCTGCGGCTCGTAGATCAGGATGGACGGCTTGCGGAAATCGGTGTGGAGGCCGTCCCCGTTCACGCGCGGATTGGGCGGGCCGGCTTTCAGCAGGTCGGGGCGGAAGTAGTGCACGCCCATGGCGCCTAGGCCCGCCGGCTTGCCCATCATCTCGGCGGTGTCGCAGAGGTTGAAGGGGTCGCGGATGTAGCCTTCGGCAAGGGCGACCTGCACATCGCGAAACCGGTCGGTGGCCTGGCGCACCTCGTCCAGGCTGGGTTCACGGGGCGCGGTGACCGCGATGGTGGCGCCGGCCGCACAGGCCGTGAAAACGAGGCCGAGCACGGCCTTGGAGACGAGCTTCATCTGGCTCTCCCTTTGAGTTGGTTCGGTTCTGGGGAGCCCGGCGCCGGATGGCGAAGGGCGAAGCATCGGTGGCCGGCCGAAGCGAGGCGCCGGAATAGGCGCAAGAACGTCGTTCGCCAATCGGCGCTCTTGCAGACTCGTGCTGCATCTCTGCAGTATCGCGGACATGGACTGGAACGACCTGCGCTATGTGCTGGCGGTGGCCGAGGCCGGCTCGGCCCTGCGCGCCGCCGAGCGACTGGGCGTGAACCAGACCACGGTGCTTCGGCGCATCGATGCGCTGGAGGCCCAGCTGGGGACCGCCTTCTTCGAGCGCCGCCGGAGCGGCCACAGCCTCACCCCCGCCGGACGCCGCGCGGTGGAGGCCGCCGAGCGGATGGACGCCGAGGTGGGCGCCCTGGTGAGCGCCCTGGCCGCGGAGCGCCGCAACCTGGCCGGCTTGGTGCGGATCACCACCAGCGAGAGCCTAGCCAACCGGCTGGTCACCCCGTCGATGCGGGCCTTCCACGAGCGGCATCCCGGCATCGACGTGGAGCTGATCACCTCGGACCAGCGGCTCGACCTCGCCCGTGGCGACGCCGACGTGGCGCTGCGGGCGGGGTCGCGGCCGGAGGGGGCGGGCATCGTCGCCCGACGCCTGCCGGACCATCACTGGACCATCTACTGCAGCCGCAAGTACGCCGCGCAGCGGGGCTATCCGCGGACTCGCGAGGAGATCGGCTCCCACGACATTGTCGGCATGGACGGACGCATGGCCACCCTGCCCGGCTACCAATGGCTGGCTTCGGCGGCGCAGGACGCGCGGATCCGGTTCCGCTCCAACAGCCTCATCAACCTGGTGTCGAACCTGAAGGCGGACCTGGGCCTGGGCGCCCTGCCCTGCATGCTGGGCGACGCCGAGCCCGACCTCATGCGTTGCATGGAGCCGCCGCCGGAACTCTGTTCGGAGATGTGGCTGATCGTGCGCGAAGAGGTGAAGAGCCAGCCGCACGTCCGGGCGCTGGCGGACTTCCTCTGTGACTGCATCCGCGCCGAGGCCGCCAACGGCTGGCGCCAGCTCGAGCCCGCCTGAGCCCCTGACGCACGTCGCGCGACGTGGGATGATCGGGCCATGAACTCCAACCGCCTGCTGCCCGTCGACGAGGCCCGCCAGCGCATGCTGGCCGAGATCCAGCCGCTGGGCGCCGAGCCGGTCCCGCTGGCCCAGGCGCCCGGCCGGGTGCTGGCTGAGGATGTCGCCGCCCGTCGGGACCAGCCGCCCTTTCCCGCCTCCGCCATGGATGGATACGCCCTGCGCGCGGCCGACTGTCCGGGGCGCCTGCGCGT
>Ga0256850_1000013_pt1 | contig 9122 bp, 10 predicted proteins | sample BONnt3_FD_181178 | JGI IMG/M metagenome (GOLD analysis project Ga0256850, IMG submission 181178) | Terrestrial sediment cell enrichment communities from Utah, United States - BONCAT_SYTO_Terrestrial_sediment - 3 | ecosystem: Environmental > Terrestrial > Deep subsurface > Rock core/Sediment... | reverse complement strand
GTCCTGGCGAGCGCCAGGAGGAACGGATCGGCAGGGGTGACCCCGCCAGCCCCGTGCAGAAAGACGAGCTCCGAGCCGACGCCGCCCTCGATGTAGCGGACGTTCCCGTGCTGGGTCTCGACGGTCTTCAGCTCCAGCATGGGGGTCACTCCGCAGGGACCGGCGCACGGTCTGGCGCTGCGGGCAGCGAGCCCGGCGCCACCTGCGCGATCGGCTTGCACCAGAAGCGGTCGTCGTCGGCGTGCTCAGGGAATATGTTGCGCAGCTTGGGCATCACCTTCTCGGCGAAGAGCCGGGTCGAATACATGCACTTGTCGGCCGGCATGTCGCCGACGTGCATGAGGCAGAAGACGTTGCCGACGCGCAGGCCCTTGATCAGGTCCTCCATCCGCTGGCGGACCGTCTCCGGCGAGCCCGCGATGACGTGGCCCTGCTCGGTGAGCTCCTTCCAGGACAGCGTTGCGTAGCCACCCTTCGGCGGCGCGTACTGCGAGAGCGCGCCCGTCTGGATGGTCTTGATCGTGCGGTAGCCGGGCGCGTCGGCGAAGCCCGGAAAGACGTGCAGGCAGCGGTTGTAGAAGTAGCTGACGTGCGGGGCGTAGAGGCGCTCGGCCTCCTCGTCGGTCTCGGCCACGCAGATCGTCTGGGCGAAGCCTGCCCGATAAGGGCTGGTGTCGGGCGCCCCGCGCTCCTCGACCCTGCGCCAGTAGCCGTTCATCAGCGCCTGGGCCCGCAGGTACCCGGAGAAGCTGAGGTAGGAGTAGGAGTAGGTGTTGTCGATGCAGAAGTCGTAGGTCTCCACCGAGCCGCCGCCGGGGATGTGCACCGGCGGGTGCGGCTGCTGGATCGGCCGCGGCCAGATGTTGACGTACCGGAGCTTGTTGTAGCGGCCGTTGAAGGCGAACGGGTCGCGCTCGGTCCAGGCCTTGATGATCAGCTCGTGCGCCTCGGCGTACTTCTCGCGCGTCAGGCTGGGGATCTGGCCGTAGCAGTAGTTGGTGTCCATCGAGGTGCCGACCGGGAAGCCCGCCACCAGCCGCCCGCCGGAGATGCAGTCCAGCATGGCGAACTCCTCCGCCACGCGGACCGGGGGATTGTAGAGGGCGATGGAGTTGCCCAGCACCACCAGGGCCACGTCCTTGGTCCGCCGCGCCAGGCCGGCGGCGATGATGTTGGGGCTGGGCATGATGCCGTAGCCGTTCTGGTGGTGCTCGTTGACCCCGATGCCGTCGAAGCCGAGCGTCGCGGCGTACTCCAGGAGGTCCATGTAGGTGTTGTAGACCTGGTGGCTCTTCACCGGATCGAAGAGCCGCTGGTCGATGTCCACCCAGACCGACCGGTTCTTCTCCCGGAAGTCGTCCGGCAGATGCGGCCAAGGCATCAGGTTGAACCAGGTGAACTTCACGGCCGTCCTCCCGTCGATCCCCGCCTGAACGACGATAACGAAAGGCCGGCGGGCGCCAACCGCTGAAGTTCTAGAGGCCGAAGGGCCAGGTCTCCTCGGCGCCGGGCCGGACCTCGTCCTGCGGCGTGGCGAGGGCCGTCACCGGGGTGGTCTCGTCGAACCAGACCCAGGCGTCGAACTGCTCCGGCAGGACGCACTCCACATAGTGGCTCCAGCGCTCCGTCTCGGGGCGATAGATCACCCCGATCATGCGCTCCAGCCTGGGCTGCATCAGCCGCTCGCGGAGCTCCTCGTGCTGGCCGGCGCGCAGGTCAATCAGCGACCTCGGGCAGCCCGCGTCGTGCGCGAGCCGCTCGTAGCTGTCCGGCCGCGACGGCAGCACCGTCTTGATCTGCAAGGGCTCGTCCCAGTCGTCAGCGCAGGCCACCTGGCCCGAGTGGGTGCCGAACCCGATCAGCGCCGCCTCGTCGCCGAAGTACTCGCGACAGAGCTGGCCGAGGTTCAGCTCGCCCTGCTCCTTGCCCATGCCGGTCGCCCGCGCGTCGCCGATGTGGGAGTTGTGCGCCCAGACCACCGCCTTCGACCCCGGGCCATGGTGGTCGAAGAGCGCCTGGAGAGTCTCGAACATGTGCGTGTCGCGCAGGTTCCAGCTCTCGGCGGAGCCGTAGTACATGGCCCGGTAGTAGGCCTCCGCCCCCTGCACCAGGTGCGCATTCATCGCCGCGTCCAGGAAGTCGGCCGCGTCGTGGGCGCGGCCGAGCTCGCTCTCCAGCATCTCCTTCAGCATGGCCACCACTTCGGACTCGCACGGGGCATAGCCGCGGGTGAGCGCCGCCCGGCCGTAGGTCGCGGGGTTCTGGCTCCAGGGCATGAGGCAGCCGTAGCGCGCGCGGGCGACGTGGGCGGTCTCGGGATCGACCTTGTCCAGGTAGTCGATCACGGCCCGCATCGAGCCTGAGAGATTGTAGAGGTCGAGCCCGAAGAACCCGGCGCGCCGGGCCATCGGCCGCAGGCGGTTGTGATCGCGAAGCCACTCGGTGAAGGCCTCGACCTCGCGGTTGCGCCACATCCAGGTCGGGAACCGGGCGAAGGGCCGGAAGTCCTTCGGCGGCCGCTCGCGATGGCGCACGTAGCGGTCGATCGCCGAGGCGTCCGGCCAGTCGGCCTCCACGGCCACGATGTTGAACCCGTGCTGCTCGATCAGCCGCCGCGTGATGGACGCCCGCGCGCGGTAGAACTCGCTGGTGCCGTGGCTTGCCTCTCCGAGCAGCACGACCTTCGCATTCGCGAAGCTGTCGAAGCGCTCTCCGAACAACGGATCGTCGAAGTCCGGCAGCGCCACGGCCGCCTCACGGATCAGGGCGGGGATGTCCCGGCTGTCGTCGAAGGTGCGGGCTTCGGCGGGCGCTGCCGAAAGGTCGGTGCGCCGCGGCTTGGGGCTAAGCTCTTCGGACGGATCGCTCATGGCCGAGCAACCGGAGCCTCCGATGGACGGTTCCGGAACCTCACATAGGCTTAGGAGCGCCGCATGCCCGTCGAGCTGCGCAAGGTGGAGACCGTCTATCAGGGCTACCTCACGGTGATGAAGGCGACCCTGGCGGACGACGAGGGCGCCACCTTCGAGCGGGAGATCGAACACCATGGCCGGGCGGCCGCGGTGCTGCCCTACGATCCCGAGCGGAAGCTGGCCCTGTTGGTGAGCGTGCCGCGCCCGCCGGTGATCTGGGCGGGAGGTCCGCCGGAGCTCGCCGAGGCGCCCGCCGGGATGGTCGCGGACGAGGACCCTGAGGACACCGCCCGGCGCGAGGCGCTGGAAGAGGCGGGCGTGCGGCTGGAGAGGCTGGAGCACATCGGATCGCCCTTCTCCTCCGCCGGCGTCTCCTCGGAGCGTGTGGACCTCTTCCTGGCCGAGTACCGCAAGCGCGACCGTGTGGAGGAAGGCGGGGGGCTTGAGGAGGAGCACGAGAACATCTCCGTCATGGAGGTCCCGCTGGACCAGCTTTGGGGCTGGGTGATCGGCCGGCGTTTGGAGGACATGAAGACGCTGACCCTCGTCTACGCGCTAAGGGTCCGGCGGCCGGAGCTCTTCGGCAGCTGACGCCTGCGCCGCTGGCTCCGCCCTAGGAACCATCTCGCGGCCCGCGCGTACCTCCTTCGTCGGGAGGACGGCCATGATTCACCGCAACGCGTTCAACCAGGCCTGGGCCCTCTACAGCCTGCTGGCCGCCGTCGCGTTCGCGACCGGCTTCTACGGCCACAACCTGCTGGGCGGCCTCTAGCCCGCCGGGAAGGCCGGACGCACAGCCGCCGGCGCCCAGATCCGCTCCACCGCCAAGGGCGCCGTGAGCACAAGCCTGCCGCCGATGTTGGCCCGCCGCAGGCCTTCCGCCTCGTAGAGCGCCTCGAAGGCGACGCCGCCATCAGCGGCCTTGCGCATGGCCTTCAGCGCCTGCGGCGAGGTGACGGCCTCCGCCGTCTGCATCAGCCCCGTGTCCCGCGCCCCCGCCAGCACCACGATCCGGTTGCCCTGCGGGCCGGGGAAGCTGGCGAAATAGCCGAGGTCCCGCTGGCTGCCCTGCCGCTGGCCGGGGCCGCCCTCCTGGCTCTCGTAGGTGCGGCCCGTGCGGCTGTCGACGAGCTGGTCCCAGGTGTCGCCGACCCGGAAGCGGGAGCCTGCGAAGACCGGAGCCCTCAGCACACCCAGCCCGCTGAGGTAGCCCACGTAGAGGATGTCATTGCGCTTGAGCATCTCCGGCGTGAGGTCAGAGGCGGCCACCACGCGGAGCTGGTCCACATGCGCGGCCTTCGGCGCCAGCACCGGCAGCACCTCGGCGAGCGCATAGGCCGCGCCCACCGGCAGGTAGGAGAGGTCCAAGTCGCGGTAGCGTCCGAGCGTCTCAGGGTTGTCCATCACGAACCGGTCCAGGTCCTCGGCGGAGTTGACGCTGTACTCGCGGATCAGCCGACCTGAGCCGGTCGCCTCGTCGATGTCGCCGAAGATGTAGTAGTCGCCCACCACCACAAGCAGCGGCCGCTCGCGCCCGAGGAGCGAGGCCCAGGGCGCACTGCGGCGGACGTCGCCGACCTCCCCGTCACGGTGCGTCGCCCACCAGCCGGCCCAGGCCAGCAGGTTGAGGGCCAGGAGCCCCGCTAGCAGGAGCGACCAGCGTGGCAGACGCCGCGCCGGGGCCGGATCTGCGGCCCCCGCACGCGGCGCGGCGACGATCCGGTACTCGCCCTTCGGGATCTCCAGCCGCACGGGCTCCGCAGCGCCGGAGCCGGCGTAGTACTCGTCGAGCTTCTTGCGCAGTCGATGGACGTAAACGCGGACAGTGGCGTCCTGCCCGCCGTCAAAAGCGCCGCCCTTGCCGAAGACCGCCTGGGCGATCTCGACCTCCTTCGGGCGCTCGCCACGTTCTGAGGCGGCCGCCAGGAAATCGAACAGCTGGACGAGCGCGCCCGAACGGCCGAGCGCGCCCGAGGCCCTCAGCCGCTCGGCCTGGGCGGCCAGTTCGGACGTCTCGCTGCTCGGCGCCGCCACCGGCTGTAACCCCGTGTAACCCGCGCGAGGCGGAGCTCGGACGGGCTATACAGCGGCCGGCGGCGCGAGCGCAAAGTCCCTAGTGCTTCTCGGCGCCGCCAGCGGCTGCGCCCGCGCTGTTGGCGTCGGCGCTGGCGCCGCCCGGCGTGCCCGGAGCGGGCGCCTCGCCGGTGATCTCGGGCGTGTTCAGCTTGCCTTCGTTGGTGCCGGTGGTGGGGACCACCTGGCCGTTGGGGGTGTTGGCGGCCGTGCCCACCGCGCCTTCGCTGACGGCGCCGTCCGCCGACTGGGCGGAGCGGTCGCAAGCGGAAAGGGCCGTGAGGGCGAACGCCGCCGCGGCGGCGACTCCCAGGGTCTTGGCGATCATGTGTGTCTTCGTCCTTCTGGTCCGACGCGGCGCAGGCTCGCCGCGGCATCGCACGCCAAACCGGGCGCGGCGGCCCAGGTTCCCGCACTTTGCGGCCACGCTTGCGCCACAGACGCACGCCCTGATCGGCGCAACCGGCCTCGCCCCGGGGGGTTCTAGAGGCGACACACGAGGAGAAAACCCATGCGCAACAAGCTGATCGCGACCGCCGCCCTGGCGTTGTCGGCCGTCACGGTCGCCGCGGCGCCCACCTTCGCCGAAGCTCAAGGCACCAAGCGGGTGCTCCGCTGCGACACCACCAAGAGCCAGCGCAACACCGGCACGGTGGTGGGCGCGGTCGCCGGCGGCCTTCTCGGCAACGCCGTGGCGGCCAATGGGGTAAAGACCGAAGGCACCGTGCTGGGCGCGGGCGTGGGCGCTGTGGTGGGCAACCAAGTCGCCAAGCGCAACGCCAAGAAGAACTGCCGCTACGTGACCGTCAGGCGCTAGGCTTCACGCACAGATACCGGGCGCGGTGCCAGTTCAGCGCATTGCCGACCCAGCCCGTCACCCGCGGGCTCACCAGCGCCCGGTTCACCACGAAGAAGATCGGGGCGATCGCCTCCTCGTCGAGCATGAGCTGCTCGGCCTGGGCGAGGATCTCCGCGCGGCGGCGGGCATCGGGCTCGTTGTCCGCCTGCAGCAGCAGGGCGTCGTAGGCCGGGTTCTTGTAGTCCCCGTAGTTCTGCGCACCAGTGTCGGACTTCAGCAGGCCCAGGAAGGTCACGGGGTCGTTGAAGTCGGCGTACCAGCTCATCGAGCCGACATCGAAGTTGCGGTTGCGGTAGTCGGCGAAGGCGACCGCGCCCTCCGCCTGTGAGATCGTCGGCTGCACCCCGATGGCGCGCCAGTCGGCCTGCACGGCCTCGGTGAGCAGGAGGGTGTCGGTCACGTTGGCCACCTTCAGGCCGATCTTCAGGGGATTGTCGGGGCCATAGCCGGCCGCAGCCAGCAGGCTTCGCGCCTCCGCCTGCCGCGCGGGGAAGCTCATCGCGGCCCAGCGGAGTTTCGGAGCCTGCGCCGGGTAGTTGGCCGTGCCGGGCGTGACGAAGCTGTAGGCGGGGACCTGCCCGGCCCTGAGCAGCTTGCCCGTGATGAAATCGCGATCGATCGCCATGGAGAGGGCGCGCCGCACCCGCACGTCCTTGAAGGCCTGCACGTCGCTGGTGTTGAACGACAGATAGGCCGTGGCCAGCGACAGGTGGGTGCGCGGATAGCCGGGCATGGTATCCTTAAGCCGGGCGTAGCGGTTCGACTGGAAGCTGGTGTTGACGTCCAGCTCGCCGCGCTGAACGCGCCGCTCGGCTGAAACCGCGTCGGGAGTCGGATAGTAGTTGATGCGGTCCACGCAGACGTTCCGCGCGTCGTAGAAGTAGGGGTTCTTCTCCACGGTGATCCGGTCCCCGAGCCGCCAGCTCACCAGCCTGTACGGGCCGTTGGAGACGTAGTTGCCGGGCTGCACCCACTTGTCGCCATGCTTCTCCACCGCGTGCTTGGGCGCCGGATAGAAGCTGAGGTGCATCAGGAGCTGCGGAAGGTAGGGCGCGGGGTGTTCAAGCGTGAGCTGCAGCGTCCGGTCGTCGAGGGCGCGAGCGCCGACGCTTTCGAGCGGCGCCTTGCCCTCATTGGCGGCCTGGCCGTTCTTCAGGATGTAGGCGAGGTAGCCGTAGATGGCCGCCGTCTTCGGATCGAGGATCCGGCGATAGGCGAAGACGAAGTCGTGGGCGGTCACCGGCGCCCCGTCCGACCAACGGGCCTCGCGCAGGTGGAAGGTCCAAACGAGCCCATCGGCGCTGGTTTCCCAATGGGTCGCCATCCCCGGGGTCGGCTGGGCGTCGGGCGTCTCCGTCACCAGCCCCAGCATCAGATCGCCAATGATCCGCGCCTCGGGGACGAGGTTGGACATCTGCGGGTCGAGCGTCAGCGGCTCGACCTCGCTGCCGTACTCCAGGCAGACCTTGCCCTGCGGACACTCCGGGCGGCGAACCTTGTCCTGGCAGGCCCCGAGCGCGAGCGCGGCGGCGGCGAGGGCAAGGACGAGCGGCTTCAACGGCAGGACCCCTCAGGCGGAACGAGCCGCCATCAGTCCCCTGCCGCGGCCGAAAAGTCGAGCCGGCCTAGTGAAGCCGGAACTCCGCTCCGACAGCCTGCAACTCCGCGGGTTTGATCAGCTTGCAGTGCCCGACCGTCACCTTGAAGAGAGGCCCCTCGAGGGTCCGCGTCCAGAAGTCGAGGAACTTCTTCAGCACGGGGAATTCCGGGCAGATGTCGTAGTCCTGCCAGATATAGCTCTGCAGCAGGGACGGGTGGTCGGGCATCCGATAGAGGATCTCGGCCGTGGTCAGCGAATAGCCTTCCAGCTGTTTCCGGAATTCGGGGCTCGCCTGCATGTGCAACCTCAAGCGTCGTTGATCCGACGCGCGGCGCGCGCAGGCGCCGCGCACGCCTAAGGTTATGCATGATTCGAAAGAAAGTTCCCGAGATTACAACGGCTTAGCACTCACCCGCGACGGGTGCTGCCAGAAAGTGTCATACGATCAGGGCCAGCCGCGGGGCTCCAGCTTCACCGGGACGGGATCGACCGGCGCCCACCCGTACTCCTTGATGACCTCGTTGCTCTCCTTGGCCTTCCGTCCGGGCCCGAGCGACCAGGTGATGTGGTAGGTCGAGCCGTCCGGCCGGTCGGTCGTGCCTGCGATGCGCACGACCATGGCCTGCACGCCACGGCCATCGTCCGCCACGCCCACGATCTCGCCGGAGGTTTCGGTCGGCAGAGCCGCGTTCCGGTCGCCGAACTTCAGCGTCACGTGGTCGGCCACGGTCTCGGCGTAGCGGGCAGGGTAGCGCTCCAGGAGCTCGCGCCGCTGCGAACGGTCCAGGGCCCAGCCCACGAAGCCGGGCGAGTTGGCGGTCTTCTCTCCCATGAGGTCACCTCCTCCGGCTTCAACGCGGCGGATTGAGAGTCGTTTGCGCTGGCCTCCACCTGAACCGGAGCTAGTTTCCGCCGCATGACGGCGATCCACGGCAAGACCCCGCAGGAGACGGCGGCGCTCACCCGCCGGGTGACCCTGCTGTCGGTGGCCACCGCCGTGGTCCTGGTGGCGCTGAAGGCCGCCGCCTGGTGGGCCTCCGGATCGACCGCGGTGCTGGCCTCCCTGGCCGACTCCAGCCTCGACCTCGTGGCCTCCCTGGCCACCTTCTTCGCGGTCCGCTACGCGGCCGTGCCGCCGGACGCCGAGCACCGCTTCGGCCACGGCAAGGCCGAAGCGTTCGCCAGCCTGATGCAGGCGGGCCTGGTCTTCGCCTCCGCGGCCCTGATCGCCCGAGAAGCCGTGGGCGACCTCCTCGATCCGCAGCCGCTCAGGCAGGAAGGGTGGGCCATGGCGGTCATGGTCGTCTCGACCGTGCTCACGGCCGCCCTCATCGCGGCCCAGACGCGGGTGCTTCGCCAGACGGCCTCCGTGGCCGTCTCCGGCGACCGCGCCCACTACGCGTCGGATCTGGCTTCCAACCTGGTGGCCCTCCTGGGCATTGCGGCCTCCGCCTGGCTGGGGCTCCGGGGCTTCGACGCCGCGGCCGCCCTCGTGGTGGCCGCCCTCCTGCTCTGGGGCGCGGTGGGCGTCTTCCGCGAGGCTTCGGGACAGCTGATGGACCGCGAGCTCTCCGACGAGGACCGTGCCCGGATCGTGGAGCTGGTCACCGAGGACAAGCGGCTGCGCGACGTCCACCAGCTCAGGACCCGCGCCTCGGGACCTTACGTGCACATCCAG
>Ga0256850_1000012_pt1 | contig 9133 bp, 19 predicted proteins | sample BONnt3_FD_181178 | JGI IMG/M metagenome (GOLD analysis project Ga0256850, IMG submission 181178) | Terrestrial sediment cell enrichment communities from Utah, United States - BONCAT_SYTO_Terrestrial_sediment - 3 | ecosystem: Environmental > Terrestrial > Deep subsurface > Rock core/Sediment... | reverse complement strand
GGCTAAAGGGCCTCACGCAGGTTGCCCTTGCTGAGCTTGCAGGAACCACGAAGAACCAGCTCGTGAAGCTGGAAGGCGGCGATCGTCGGCTGTCGGACCATTGGGCGCAGCGCCTTGCACCGCATCTCAACGTGCAACCCTTTGAATTATTTATGCCTGAAGGGTCCGAAACTGCCTTGCGGTTCGTTCCGATCGTGGGGCATATCGCCTGTGGGGATTGGCGCGAAGCAGTCGAAAACGCCGAGGGGAGTGTACCAGCCGTGTCCGGTGGACCGAATGTGTTTGCCTTGAAGGCCCAGGGCACCAGCATGAACCGCCTCATCAGAGAGGGAGGTTATGCCTATGTGGACCCGGATGAGCGCGACCTTCTCGACGGCAAGTCCTATGTCATCATGAACTCGTGCGGAGAGGCAACCGCCAAGCAGTTCCGGGCAAACCCGGCGCGGCTGGTGCCCTGCTCAGATGACCCACAACACAAAGACCTTTCGATCGGCTCGGAGCAGTTCACGGTTATAGGGCGCATAGTGGGCACCTATAGTCCGATGTAAAAAGTTGCCCACTACGGGCAAGTAGCGCTTGACTAGTGCCCAATGTGGGCACATAACCCTTTCAACGCCAACACGGCTTGAGAGGGAAACATGACGTACCGTAGTTCTTACCGCCCCGGTCCCGCCAAGCAGGCATGGGAAGTTGGGCAGGTCGTCAACGTCGGGTTCGTTAAGGGCCTCGTGGTAAAGGCCAAGGTGCCTACTCCCGGCGACCACCGTCCCGATTGCTACGCTCTTTGGCAGCCCGGCTCGAACCGCTTCTACAGCTTCCAGCCGCACCTTGGCCTGTCGCGCTGTGACAGCCTTGAGCAGGCGCTCGCAGCATGAGCCCCGCGCAGCCTCCCCGCTTTCCGGTCAACTACAGGCAAATTGCCTACGCCGATGAGATGCTTGCGCTGCTGAAAGAAGTCGCTGCGGCATGTGTCTTCGTTAGCGACGACAACGAGGTGAGCCGCACTTGCACCCCCTACATCTCTGACGACCTCGCCGAGCGGATTGAGGGCGTCATCGCCCAAGTGCGAGGTGCAGCATGAGCCCCGCCGCTATCCTCGCTTCATCCCGCCGCGACTGTGCATGGGGCCGGGCCTTCGCTTGGGAGGACCACCCCCGAGCCGTTGCCCTGCTTTCCAACATCGACATGCTGGAGCGCGTGTCCGACCAGTGGATGGGTGATCCTGTCCTGCGTGACGCGATGGCAGACACGAACTGCAACCCCGGCTTTATGGCGGATCACCTGCGGGATACCGTGCTGGACGATATGCGCCATGAGCTGATTGCGGAAGCCTGCGCCAATATCGAGGACGAGGACTATTGCTCGGACCTCCTCGACAACGCACCCACGGTCAAGGACGCGCTGCAACGGGCACGGAAGAACCGGCTCGGTCTCATGGTCCCGCCTTATGGCGAGGGACTTACGGGCGGTGAGGTCGTAGCTTTGCCGAACGGTCGGCATGGGGTGGCGCTGTGAGCGGCGCGCAGCATACGCCGGGGCCTTGGATAGCTCGCCCCCTTCGTCCCGATGTGTGGGAGATTGTGGCCGAGGAAAATGATCTGCCAATCGCTGATTGCGGACCCACCAACCTCCACGCGATCACCGCCGTGCCAGATCTGCTGGAGGCGCTGAGCCGTATTGCCGAGCACACGGACCCTGACAGTTCGGATGAGAATTACCGCGCCGACGACCGTGAGGGCTGTCTTGATACGGTGTTCGCGCTTGCTCGCGATGCCATCGCCAAAGCGCGAGGTGAAGCATGATGCACGTTGTTCTTCCACGCGACGTGAAGCGCTTCGCCGTCAAACACTATCAGCGTGAAGCCAGAAAGGCTGCCAACACCAACGCCAAGGGCTTCTCCTACTGGCTGGCTGTGTGGGTCATCTGCTTCATCGTGGCTTACTTTGCAGCGCATGGATTGGCTGCGCTGGCAACCTATCAGGTGGGACGATGAGCGGGGATAAGGGCGCGTCCGTGCCGGACCAGGCTCTCGTCGCAAGCGATGGAGCCGCAAGCGTCTCCCCCCTTACGGGCTTCGATCCTTCGCGCATGGCAAACGGGCCCCTGCTTTGGTCCGCGATCCTCGCTCAGATGCCCGCAGGCTCCGTCGTGGCGGGCGGAGCCGTACGTGATTACCTCCTCGGATACGAGCCGAAGGACATCGACGTTTTCGCGCCTCTGCCTCGCATTTCGGAAGGTGCGGACGCGCTTACGGAATGCGACCTTATCGACCTTAGCGGCGACCCTAGGCACGGCTTGCTCCGCATCGACTGCACGCATGAGCGCTACGAGGAATATGCGGCGTTCACGGACAAAGTTTGTGTGAGCAGCGGCCAGCTCCTCGGTTGGCGTGTGGATGCTGTGGACGTGGACCCGTTCGATGGCCCTGCGGAGATCGTGGCAAAGTTCGACTTTGGCATAACTCGCTGCTGGTTTGACGGCGAGCAAATCCACGACACGCCTGAGGCCCGTAATGATCGGGATGATCGGTGCATCACTCTGCTCGTGACCGATAGAGTAGCAAGGGCACAAGCCCGGTTTGATCGCTTGAACGAGCGCTGGGGCGGTGGATGGACTGCCCGCTTCCCGGCGATAGCGACCGAAGCCCGAAGGGCGGAGACTTTAGGCTCCGTTCACGAGGGCGTGGGCCTGCAAGGCATCGCACATGAAGTTTCCGCCGCTCCGTCGCTCTCCAGCGAAGGCTCCACCCCCGCCACTACCGGAGCTGGTGGCGACATAGGGGCGGGAAAATGAACGACCAGACGGAAGCTCTGCCGGGTCATTGGGAGACAGCAACAGGCCGGGAGATGGCCGAGCGGTACTTGCTGCAAGAGCGCCAAGACCTCGTTCACGGCGACCTATCGGACTTTACGGTAGCGAACGCCGTGTACCTGGCAAGCCGCAGCGACTTGGACCTGATCCGCTGGCAGACCGCCGCGAAGGAACGCATCCGCTGGCTTTCCGCCCAACTCGCCAAGGCACGCGGCGATATCACGCTTTCCACCCCCTCCGATGAGGAGCCCGGACAATGAACGGTGCCGACTACGAGGCATGGCGCCTCGCTCTGATCGCCTTTCACGAGGCGGAGAGCCCGTACATGACGCAGACGCTGGCCAACCTTCGTGCCGGCCTTCCTCTGACCGAAGAGAACAAGCGCACCGTGCGGGCGATCATTGCCGCCATGGATGCGCTCCAGCCTAGCCTTGAACTGGAGGCGGCATAATGCGCCTGCAAGCCATCACCCTTGCCCGCTCGCAGATTGAGGGCGTGCTGGATGCACTGAACCACTTTCTGCACGATGACGAGCAGCTGCGCCTCGACATGCTCGAAGGCGAGACGGACCTGTTCGCAGTTGTCCGCCGCCTCCTCAACGACAACGAAGAGGACGAGGGCGTGATCCTCGCGCTCAAGTCCCAGGTCGAGGATCGCAAGGCCCGCAAGGACCGTGCCGAGCACCGCATAGAGAAGCGCAAGGCGGCGATTGCCTCACTGATGGAGTGCGCCCAGCTTGCCAAGCTGCCGCTGCCGGAGGCGACCTTATCGCTCCGCACGCTTCAGCCCCGGCCCAAGGTGACGGATCTGGACGCGCTGCCAGACGAGTTTGTGACCATCCAGCAGGTCCGCAAGCCAGACCTAGAGACCATCGCAGCGGCGCTGGAGCCCGGCGTCACCATTCCTGGCGTCACCATGACCAACGGTGGCGTCAGCTTATCAGTGAGGCGCAGATGACCTTCACCACGCACATGAACGCGGAGTTGGCCAAGCCGCTGGATCGCCGGCACGTTAAGCCGCCCGCGCCTGGCAAGTATGGCGATTATGTCGAGGGCTGGCACGTCATTGCAGAGGCCAACCGGATCTTCGGCTTTGACGGCTGGAGCCGCGAGACCGTTGACATGATCGAGACCAACCGGGAGCTTAAGGGCGATAAGCACCACGTCGGCTATCGCTGCAAGGTCCGGGTGACGGCGCACGGCGTGGTTCGGGAGGGCTCGGCCTTTGGGTCTGGCGTCTCAAAGAACCTTGGCGATGCGATCGAGAGCGCGGTCAAGGAAGCTGAGACCGACGCGATGAAGCGGGCTCTCATGACCTTCGGCAATCCGTTCGGCCTGGCGCTCTACGACAAGAGCCATGCGAACGTAGCGGATGCGCCGCCGCCCGAGCTTTCCGACGACAAGATCGCTCTCATTACCACGCTTGCCCAAGCGGCCGGCGTGACCATTCAGACGCTCTGCGAGACCTACAACGTCTCTTCGCTTCCCGAACTCACCGACCGGCAAGCCGAGAGCGCAATCAAGCGACTGAACCTCTCCATCGACAAAGCCAAGCAGAAGGAAGCGGCATGAGCAGCCTAAACAAAGTCCAACTCATCGGTTCGCTCGGTGCCGATCCTGAAAGCCGCTCCTTCCAGAATGGCGGAAGCGTGGTGAACCTTCGCCTCGCTACCTCCGAAAGCTGGAAAGACCGCGACGGCAACCGTCAGGAAAAGACCGAGTGGCATACTGTCGCCATCTTCAACGAAGGGCTCGGCAAGGTCGCGACCAGCTACCTCCGCAAGGGCTCCAAGGTTTACATTGAGGGAACGCTTCAGACCCGCAAGTGGCAGGACAAGGACGGAGCGGATCGCTACTCCACTGAGGTAGTGGTGCCGAAGTTCGGCGGCGGGCTGGTCCTGCTTGACAAGCGGGAAGGCGGGACTGCCAGCAACAGCACCCGAGCAACGCACGGCTTCGCGCCGGCTGCTGCGGATCTCGATGACGACGTGCCCTTCTGATGAGCACCGGTCAGACCATCATCCTTGCCGGACCTCGCCAGCGTGAGTGGGCCAAGCAGTGCATCGACGCCGCGCCCAATGGGTTCGTGGTCAAGATCGCTGAAGAGACCCGCAACGACCGGCAGAACCGCCGCCTGCACGCCATGCTTGGCGACCTCCGCAAGCAGGTGCCAGAGTTCATGCCCTACAGCGTGGATGACCTCAAGCTGCGCTTCCTAGACGCGCTCGGAACGGAGATGCGCTACCTTCCCAAGCTGGAAGGGGTCGGGCTGTTCCCGGTCGGGCTGCGCTCTTCCACGCTGAGTGTCAGTCAGTTTAGTGCCCTGATCGAGCTTCTGTTTATGATCGGCGCCAAGCACGATGTGCGCTGGTCGGATCCTGCCGAGCGTGAACACGAGAGGAGGGCGGCATGAACGCTCTTCTTCCCCGCCGCATCCCCAAGGCTCCTAAGCGTTCGTCACGGTGGCGCAGCCAGGCGCATTGCTCGTTCGTCCGCTCGCACCATTGCAGCATGTGCGAGTCTGCAACAGCGATCGAGGTGGCGCACGTTCGGCTCGGTTCGGGCGCGGGCATGGGGCAGAAGCCGGACGATCATCGGGCCGTGAGCCTGTGCCGCGACTGCCACCATCGCCAGCATCAGGTTGGCGAAGAAACCTTCTGGGCCGGTCGTGATGTCGAGGCTCTCATCTCCGCCTTCTGCCGAGCAAGTCCCAAAGCAAGAGAGATCGAACAGGTGAAGCAAGGACAGTCGGCATGACACCCCTATTGGAGAAGCTGGAGCGCAGCGCCGCAGGGCTCTGCACCGAGAACCCGCACGACTACATGGCGCGCGGCATAAGCGCGGGTGATTGCTTGGAAGCCGCTGCCCTTATTCGGGAGCTGGTGAAGGCGCTGCGAAAGATACGACTTGCCTACTACGCGGCGCATATCGCGCATGGGCATGATCCCGAGGAGTCGGCTGCGCTGAACGCCGCCACCGCCGCCCTCTCCAAAGCCACCCTATCGAGTGAGGATGGGAAATGAACGACGCTAGCAAGCTGACCACCCCTGACCCCATGACAGAGACGAAGCTGGAGGCGCAACATGAGTGGCGCATCGGAAGGTTCCAGACAGAGGACGAGCGCGAGTGCGCCAAATGCGGCTGTGATAGCGCCGACGACGATGCGGATGGTCCCTGCCAGGCCGACCAGCCAACCGCAGGCTGCACTGTTTGCGGCGGCATAAGGCAGCATCATGCCGGATGTATCTTGACCGGCTACCCCGTTCCCGACCAGCCAACCCTCCTCGCCCCTGCGGAAGGGGCGATTGCACGGCTAGAACGGCAATGCGCCGCGTCCGAGTGGGCGAACCGACTTGTTGTGATGGTCGAGACTGCGGACCTTCGCGCCGCTCTTACCCCGAGCCGCCTTCCTACAACCGAGCCGAGCGAGGAAGAGGTGGAGCGACGCGCTGCGGTGGCCGGAAGGCTTCGGATGGCGTGGGACCACGGCAAGTCTTATGGCTTGAAGACCGTAGCCGTAAGCGCCGCTGACCTTCCGCACGCTATTGCCGCTCTCTCCGCTCTTAACAAGGGAGGGAGCCATGTGCATCGGTAAGCCCGAGTGCCAGCGCTGCGAGACGTGCGGCAACCGGAAGTATCAGTTCTGGGTCGGCCCCGAAATGCACGACCGAGGCTGCCCTTGGGGCTTCCCGCAGATGGACGCCTGCCCGGATGCGGTGAACCACGCCAAGCGCGTGTATTGGGCCAAGGAGAACGGCGTCAAGCTGACAGCGACGGGAGCCGCGCTGGTCGAGCAGATGCAGGCGGTCGGCCTGGACCTCTCCGCTCCTCCTGTCGAGTTCGACCCCACAACCCCCTCCTCCACAATGAGCGGAGCTGAGTGATGAGCGACACACCAGAGCCGGCACGAGGATGCCGGGCGAGGATGTCGTGAGGGTTCTTGTCGCCTGCGAGTATTCCGGCGTGGTGCGTGACGCGTTTCTAGCCCGTGGGCACGAAGCGATGAGCTGCGATCTGCTGCCGACTGAAGTGCCGGGCCCGCACTACCAGGGCGACGTCCGTGACGTGCTGGACTTCCCGTGGGACATGATGATCGCCCACCCTCCTTGCACACACCTGAGCGTGTCTGGAGCGCGGCACTTTGAGGCCAAGCGTATGGATGGCCGCCAGCAGGCGGCGGTCAGCTTCTTCATGTCGCTGGCCAGGGCGAACATCCCGCTAATCGCAATCGAGAACCCGGTCTGCATCATGTCCTCCCTGTGGAGGAAGGCGGACCAGACAATTCAGCCTTGGCAGTTCGGGCACGGCGAGACCAAGGCCACCTGCCTGTGGCTCAAGAACCTGCCGCTGCTCCGCCCCACCGAGATCGTCGATGGGCGCGAGAACAGGGTGCATCGCCTGCCGCCATCTGAGGATCGCTGGAAGCTGCGTTCGACCACCTACGCCGGGATTGCCGCTGCCATGGCGGACCAGTGGAGCAACGCGTTTGCACTGAGGAGCGCGGCATGACGGACAGAACCTGTTATCTCTACCGCCACTTCGCAGCTGACGGGTCATTGCTTTACGTCGGCATCTCCGCTGCGCCGGGCAAGCGCACGAGTGACCACGCACGGCACTCGGGCTGGTTCGAGGAGACATGCCGCATCAACGTAGAGCGCTTTGATAGTCGAGAGGCCGCACTGAGTGCAGAAGCCGCTGCGATCAAGGCAGAGAGCCCGCGCTGGAACGTCATTCACAATGCCCGCTCCGTCCCAGCGGCTCCTGAGTTGGCTCGGCAGAGCCTGACCCGCCAAGTAGCCTTTCGTCCGCTCTACACCTTGAAGACTGCCGCAGAAGAGCTGGGTCTGAGCCCTCAGACGCTGGCTAGCGCCGTTGCCGGCGGGCGCCTCTCTTCAGTGACTGTAGAGACAGCTCGCGGTGCCAGAGTTATGGTTTCCGGTTGGGCGCTAATCGACTGGATCGAGAGCATGGAAGCGAGCGATGACTAGCTCTACCCGTCCCTATTCGCCTGAAACACTGGCCGAGCGGTGGGCTTGCTCGGCTCAAACTGTCCGGCTTATGGTCCGGCGCGGGGAGATAACCGCGTTTCGGCTAGGCAAGCTGTATCGCATCCCTGCCAGCGAGGTCGAGCGGGTAGAATGTCAGAATACCGACTCGTCAAACACCGAGGGCAGTTCAGCATCGCCTGGACCGACCCCGAGCGTGGACGCATTAGAGTTGCGACTGGCCAGAATGAGCGGGGCGCGGCAGAGGCTGTCGCTGGTCGAATCTGGCGCGAAAGATCCAAGCCACGTACCGAGCGGGTAGCCGATCTCTGGCAGCCATACGTGAAGGACAGGGTGGCTTCTGGTGTAAAGCAGAAGCGCTTCAGTATGTGGAAGGCGCTTGAACCGCACTTTGGTTACAAGCTCGGCAAGGCGATAACCAAGCAGGACTGCCGAGAATATATCGCCGCCCGCCGCAAGCTCGGCAGGACAAACAGCACGATCCGCACCGAACTAGAGGCCTTGCGAGCCTGTCTGCGCTGGCACTATGCCAAGGACGCACCCGAAATACCTACACCGCCGCAGAGCAAACCACGGGAGCGCTATCTGTCCAAGGACGAGGCTCGGGCCGTTCTGGAGGCCATTGAGACGCCGCACGTTCGGCTGTTCGTCACCCTTGCCCTCGCAACTGGCGCTCGCATGGGAGCGATCCTGGACCTGACATGGGATCGCGTGGACATGGTTCACGGAACCATCGACTTCATGCCTGCGGGGCGCGACAAGACGAACAAGCGTCGGACGCTGGTGGCGATGAACGCCAAGGCCAGGGAGGCCCTGACCGAGGCCAAGGCAGCAGCCCTGACCGATTATGTGATCGAGTATGGGGGAAAGCCGGTCAAAAGCGTGAAGACGGCTCTGGCAGCAGCAGCACGGCGCTCCGGCGTGCCCTTCTCCGCACATGTGCTCAGGCACACGGCAGCGGTCTGGATGGCGCAACAGGACGTGCCCATGCAGAAGATCGCGCAAATCCTAGGGCACACGTCCACCCGCATTACGGAGCAGACCTACGCTAGGTATTCGCCCCGGTTCATGGCCGACGCAATGGCGGCTCTGGACTGGTAAGATGGTACAGTGGGACCGACCAAGACTCTCGGGCAATCTCACAAAAGTGGCGGAAAACTGTGGTGGGCGCTGACGGGTTCGAACCGCCGACCTACTCGGTGTAAACGTCCCTCCCCGCCGCAAAACAAGCATTTTCTACGCTGCTCGTGAGGACGTTTCCACTATCTGATCGCCTCTTGTTCGCTGTCCGTTCGGTTCACCGGTTCACATTGAACC
>Ga0256850_1000011_pt1 | contig 9197 bp, 10 predicted proteins | sample BONnt3_FD_181178 | JGI IMG/M metagenome (GOLD analysis project Ga0256850, IMG submission 181178) | Terrestrial sediment cell enrichment communities from Utah, United States - BONCAT_SYTO_Terrestrial_sediment - 3 | ecosystem: Environmental > Terrestrial > Deep subsurface > Rock core/Sediment... | reverse complement strand
CTCGTCGGCTCCCGCCCGCCCGGAATTTAGTCTCACCCTCGTCGCACTCCCATCCCGTCGCACTCCCTCTTACCGCCCGATGATCTTTTTGTGATCTCTCGGCGCGTGGAGTCTTTTCATGGCAACGCTGCCAAAAAGCGGGCTTGGCGATAGCTATTCAGACCTCGCTGACAGATATACCGGCTCGGAAATCGCGCGGGTTCATAAGCTAATCGAAGCTCAGGTCTTTGGCCTGAACAAGCTGCTCGGCTCGGGTGTGGCTCTCCATGCCGATGCTGACGCGTTGCTCTGTTCGGCGGGTGCTGGCCTGAGTCTCAACATCAAGGCGGGAAGCGGGATTGCCGAGCACTCTACCCGGGGCGCGGCTGCGTTCTGCCAGTTGGTTGACACCTCACTCCTAATCCCGGCCAGCTCCACGCTCTACGTTTTTGCCTACTTGCAGAACTCGGGCGCTACCGATACCCGTACGGGAAGCGCCCCGGGCTTTACCACCTCGGTCTCGGCTGTCTATGACGGCGGGACTCCCCTCGCCAAAATCACGACGGACGGCACGACGATTACTTCGGTGGTTGATCTCCGCAAAAACATCGTGGCTGGCAGCCCCTCGGTGGTTGATGTTGTATACGCTTCCACCATCACGATCAACTGCGAAGACGGCAAGGTCTTCGATATTACGCTGACCGGCAATGTGACAATCGCGAACTTCACCGGCACACCCAAAAACGGACAGATCATCGAGCTGCGGTTTCTCCAAGACGCTACCGGCAGCCGCCTGATCTCTTCAATGGGAACGGTTTTCGAGGCCACTGCGGACTGCCCGAAACCCCCCGTACTTTCTACCGGCCCGAACAAGCTGGACCGGCTTTTGATTCAGTATCATGCGGGCACGGCCAAGTGGTATTTAGTCGGGTTAAGTAAGGCGGCAGCATGACGAACATTCTTCTTGGCAAAGCCCCTATTGACGGCTCGAGCTACAGTGATGAAGCCAATTTTACCGACGGGAACCCGGCCACTTTCGGCATGATTGCAACCGCAGGTTTTGTGGTCTTTGACTTTGGCGCTGCTTATGTTTTGGGCACGATCTACTGCAACAATGTTGTGACTTATAACGGTGTAATCGCGGCGCATGTGTCGAATAACAGCGATATGAGCGACTCGGTTCATGTGGGCGATATTAGCGGAATCGCAGGGCTTAGGGGTGCCAATAACGCAGACCCTAACCCTTATCGCTACGTGAGATTTCAACCTAACGGCTCCGACCCCTCGCTCAGTGCCTATGAACTCAGTGTGAATTCGGGCGAACCCGACCCTGAACCGACACCGGGCAGCGGTACAATCACCGGACTATGGATGCATCTGAGATCACAGATGCAGTGAACGGTAAGAGGATAAAACCATGTGGAATCCACCCAACATTTTAATGCTACTCGGCGCCTTGGCTTTTGCCATTGGTGAGTGCCTTGGCGCTTCCAGCCCTGAGGCAGACGACACGGCGAGCGAGTGGTTTAAACGGCAGCCACTTATCGTTAAGGCCGCGATCTTCTTTTTTGCCGGAGCCGTTTTCTCGCATTGGGCGGAATGGAAAATCCGCGACGCAATCGAAAGCAAGGAGAACTAAAATGTCACTTTTACAGCAGCTCGCTCAGGAACTCGGAGTAACACCGCAGGCTATCGGCTCTGCTCTGTCGGTTGGCCTGCGCTCGGCTCAGTTGGACGCTTTACGAGCCGTGAATGAACAGGCGCGTCAGCTTGACGCCGTTCTGACCGCGCAAGAGGACGAGCAAATGGCTCCTATCCTCGCCAAGCGAGCACAACGTGCTCAGATTCTCGCCGCTCACCAACAGCACGAAAACGAGCAGCGCGCACAGTCTGAGGGCGCTGTGAATGTGCCTGACTGGGCAGCCTTGGAATCTCAGTTGCGAGGTGAATAAATGGCATACACCGAGTTTTATGTGCGGCCTGATGGGAGCGATTTAAACGCCGGGAGCACCGACAGTGCAGCGGCGGCACTGACTTTTGCCTCTGGCAACTGGGCATCTGCCACGCGGGTTTTTACTATTGCGAGCGGTTCAACCGCAAGCATAAACGTCAATGACCTTGTGAGCATCTACGCGGACGGCGCCACGCAAGCGGCAGGGGTTGGTCGCGTCAGCGCCAAGACCTCAACAACCATTACATTAGCTAACGCTCTTGGGGGCACCTATCCCACTGATGGCACAGGTAATCGAACAATCCGCATTGGCGGCGCATGGGGCACGGCAAAATTCGGAATCGAGTTTCCATACGCTTACACAGGCGGCACGGTTGGTTTGCAGCCGCGCGTGAATTTCAAAAATAATGCTACGCACAACGTAACCACTGCCATCACTCGTAGTAATCGCGGCGTGCGTTTTGAGGGATTTGCCAGCGCACCCGGCGATGGTGGTATAGCTGTGATTGATGGTGGAACGACGGGCGCAAGCTACGTGCTTCTGACTGTCGGCGCGAATGAAACTGTGTTGGCAAATTTTACGTTTCAAAACAACGGCGCAACGGGCAGCTCGACAGGGCTACTTATCAATGCACGTGTTCGCATGGAAAATGTGCGTGCGACGGGGATGCGCGGCCATGGTATTGAAGCAGGCTCAGGAAACCTCAATGTATTTGAGGTTGAGGTAGACAACTGTAACCTGTCCAACACCGCAGGCACAGCAGGTCTTGCGGTTGGCAGCAACGCGATTTTGACAGGGCGCAGATTGGTTATCCATGACAACGCGGGCAGCAATACGCAGGGGTTGCGCATTAGCAGCGGCAGCGTGTTCCTGACAGATTTAATTATTGACAGAAACGGCAGCCACGGAATTTTCGTGAACGCCACGTTGATTTTTAGCATTAGCTCCGCCACGGTGCACAACAATGGCGGCGCAGGCCTCGCGGTGAACGGCAACACACAGACGGTTTATTTAGAAAACAGCAATTTCATCTCTAATGGCACGTTTGGCTGCGATACAACAGCAGACAACCAAATACGCGAAGTGAACTGCGGTTTCTGGGGCAACACATCGGGGGCAGTGAGTAGTAACTACAGCACCGCAGCAAACCGCACAGGCGTCATCACTTACACATCAAACCCGCTTGCCAGTGTAGGCACCGGCGCCAGTCCACGCGGCGGAAATTTCATCGTGAACGATGCGTTGGCTACAGGCACCGGGCGCGGCGCATTTCGCCAGAACTCGACGCACTACAACAGCACCACCACAAGCTACCCCGATGTGGGCGCAGGGCAGCATCAAGACAGCGGCAGCGGTGGTGGCGGCACATCAGGCCCGCGCATTGGCAGCAACTTTATTCCACAACTTTTAGGAGGCGCTCGTGGTTAAGCCCGGCCAGACCATTTATTTCAATTTTCCAGTATCGGGTTCTACAGGTGCCGGAACCAACGCCGACAGCACTCCGACCTGCGTGTTCTACAAGAATAACGCTGTGGACGCGACGGTTGTGCCGACTGTGAGCAACCCGGCGACCGGGAGCTATAACGGCTCGGCCGTCGTGCCGGTTGGTTATGTGGCAGGCGACGAGGTAGAAGTGCGCGCAACCGCAGTTGTTGGGGGTATCGCTTTGCCCCCGATAGTGGTCTGGAAAGACACGGTTGACACGGCGCGAGTCAGCGAGGTTCACTCCCGAATCGGTGCCCCGGCGGGAGCTTCCATTGCTGCCGATATTGCTGCTGTTTCGGGCTTCGTGGATAGCGTGGAGACCGTGCTTGGCACCATCCAAGGCTATGTCGATCAGGTGGAAGGATACACAGACACACTCGAGACAGGGCAAGCCGGTCTTGCTTCAACCCTCACGACAGTGCAGGGCTTGGTTGACCAAGTGGAAGGATATACCGACTCGCTGGAAACTGGGCAGACTTCTCTGGCTACGACTCTCGCAGCCATTCAAACCACCCTCGCTACGATTCAGGGTTACGTCGATCAAGTCGAAGGCTACACTGATTCGGTAGAGTCGGGGCAGACTTCACTCGCCGCGACACTCGCCACAATTCAAGGTTTAGTCGATCAAGTGGAAGGCTATACAGACTCACTTGAGGGCGGCCAAACCTCGCTTGCCACGACTCTTTCCAATATACAAACCACGCTCAGCACAATTCAGGGCATGGTTGACCAAGTTGAGGGATACGTCGATCAAGTCGAGGGTTACACCGATACCGTAGAGTCCAGCCAGACCAGTCTGAGCACGGCTATTGCTGCCGTTAAAACGGTTGCGGATAATATCGCGCTCTATACCGACACACTGGAATCGGGACAGGCCACGCTCACGACGGCGCTCGGCACGGCCCAAACCTCACTGAATACCATCGCGGGCTATACAGACACCGTGGAAGGCACGCAGAGCACGCTTGCGACGGCGGTAGCGGCCTTACAAACGGCGATTGCTACCGTGCAGCTCTATACCGACACCGTAGAGACCGTGCTCGGAGATATTAAGGGCGCAGGCTGGACGAACGAGAGTCTCAAGGCTATTTTCGATAAGGCCGAAGCTGCTCGCTCGGCTGCTGCTTCGGGCACCTCTGGCGTAACAACTCTGCTCGAACGTATCACGGCTGTGATCTCTACCAAGGCCGAAAGTGATGCCGACACCGTGAGCATTCTTGCCGCCATTGCAGCGATCACAGTCTCGCTCTCTCCGGCGCAGATCGACGAGCTGGCTGCCGACATTGCAGCTCAAATCGACGCCGGTGGCCTGACCGCCGACGAGTCCACCAAACTCAGCGCCGTGCATACGATTCTCACTGCCGTAAGCACAACCGGCCCGGTCTCCGTTACTCCCGGCTCTATCCCGGCGAATTACGTGCATGCCTACTGTGACACCTGTGATGCTCTTGGAGTCGCCCAGCCGCTGACCACCATCGTCTTTCAGCTCAAGCAGCAGACTCTACCGGCTGGCAAGAGATTCGGCGTCGAGAAAGCTGTTATCAGTGACGAGGACGCGCGGCTCGAGACTCTCCTGCTGGCTAACACTCAGTATCGAATGTGGGCCGGGAACGATAAGGCCCGTTATAAAGATTTCACGACGGGTGCGGGGCCGCTTTACGAGCTGCCGTCACTTCGTTCGGGAATGTAAGAGCACAGACCGTCGTACTCTCCATAGCACTAAGGCACTTACCGTGCTCGAACTCTTTTGGACAGATCAGCATATCCCGCACCACGATAAGGCGGCACATGATCTCGTTCTGCAAATGGCTTATGAAATCCAGCCCGACCGTATCTGGCTCGGCGGCGACTGGTGCGATTTTGAATCGGTCTCTCGGTGGGCAGGCAACCCGGCCCGCAAGTTAAAGCTGCCCCAAGAAGTCGCCCGCTGTTCTGCCGAGCTACAGCGACTCCGTGACGCCTGCCCCAACGCCGAGATTCTCTTCAAAGAGGGTAACCACGAAACGCGGCTCACTCGCTTTCTCTACGAGAAGGCCGAAGAACTCAGCGGACTGGAATGCCTGAACCTGAAAGAGCTTCTCGGCTTGGACGCGATGGAGATTCAGTGGGTGGACAATCTCAAGCGGACCAAATACGGCAAGCTCTACCACCTGCACGGCAACGAGATCAAAGCCTCGGGCATTAACATCTCGAGCACGGTTTTTCGTAAGCTCGGCGTGAACGCGATCTTCGGCCACTTCCACCGCACGCAGACACACTTGCAGCGCTTCTATGATCGGGAAGTCAGAGGGGCATGGTGTATCGGAACGACGGGGCACCTCGAGCCGGAATACGCTACCCATAACGACTGGTCTCATTCAATTGCTATTGTCGAATATGCGAACAGCGGGAACTTTCAGGTGGACGTGGTGCCGATCACCAAGAACCGAAAGAAAGCCGCGAAAGCTCTCTGGCAGGGGCACGAATATACGGTCAGTTTTTAGGTTTAATTGGACACAGTATTTTGATGCTGTGTCCAATTAGCGTTACAGGCCGTGTTTCCAGACGATAGAAACGCGCATTTTGGCCGGCGCTTTTTCGGGTGTGATCTTCTCGATGATAGCCGCGAGCACATCGTGTTGGGCCTGCACCAGTTCGGGCAGTGTGGCAGGCTCGGCCAGCACACTTCGGATCTTCTCCAAGAAGGCAGAGAGAATCTCGTCCGGAGTTTCACTTACCGGCTCCCCGGCGGGTTGGCTCTTGATCTGTGCGAGTAGCTCGGCGCGTCTGGTGCTGGTCTCCTTGAGCTTGGCCTCGTAAAGCGAACTGTCCAGCCCGTTAAGAATCGCCCGCGTTTGGGCTTCCAAGAGAGCGTCCAATCGCTTCTCGGTCTCGGCTAACTCTTTCTGGTAATTCTTTAGCTCGACTTCGCTTGCTCGGCTCTTGGCGGGTTTGAGCCGTCCGCGCCAGCACTCCGCGTTGGCTGTGATCTTTCTTACTTGGGCCAAGACTTCGCGTTCTATCCCATCGGCCCGGTGCATCTCGCTGTGACTGCATGGCGCGATGTGACGCCGCGCCTGCGGAGTGAGCCGACCTGCGCAACGATAGTAGCGATAGCCGCTCTGTTTAAGTGCCGTGCAGCCGCGCATCCGGTGGCCGCACTCGGGGCAGACTAAAAGACCCGTCAGGAGAAAACGACGGCCCGGTCTACCGGCTTTGAGTATCTTGTTTTGTTTGAGCTTCTCCTGACAGCGTTGCCATAACTCATAAGAAATAATCGGTGGCGACTCAATGCTGATCTGCTCGGCCTCGGGTGCTCGTTTGGCATAGCGCTTATTGTAGCCTTTCTCTAAGCGGGCCTCGTCGGTCTGTGCCTGCCAGCGCCCGTAGACCGCCTGCCCGTAATGAACGGGATTGGTCAGGATGCCGCGCACTGTCGTATGCACCCACAACAGGCCACCGCGCGGAGTCGGTACGCCGCGCCGGTTCAGTTCCTCGGCGATAGAACGCAAAGACTCTCCCGAGTCGAAACGGTTGAAAATCTCCCGCACGATCTCGGCCTCGCTCTCAATGATATGGTAGGTGCCCCACTGCTCGAGCGTGTAGCGGCCTTGGAGAATCATCTGTTTGGAGACGACTTCGTAGCCGTAGGGCCGAAGTGAGTTGCGCGGCTGCTTCCCCTCGCTGGCCCGGCGCCGGTTTCCCGCCACGGTTCGGTCCCGAATTTTCAACCGTTCGTACTCCGCGAACACACCGTTGACACCGAACATCATACTGGCCTCGGCGTTGTTTTCTTTACCGAGATCAAGCGTAGCGAAAGCCAAAGTCTTGCCCGCCGCTTGGACTCGCTTGCGGATAAGCTGTTGGTGTTCTACATCGCGCGAGTAGCGGCTCATATCATAGATGATAAGCACGTCTGCCTCGTCGGATTCGAGCGCATTAAGGGCTTTCTGTAGTCCAACACGGCTGCGGTAATCTCCGCCCGATTGCACGTCCTGAACCACGCTCACCACACGCGCGCCCAAGCCCTCGGCCCGCATCTTACAGGCGGCAAGCTGAGTCTCAAAGCTCGTATTCTCCTGCTGGCCTACCGACGACACGCGCAGATAAACAATCGCCCGGGTGCTCATGGGTTATCGGCTCTCTTTGGCGACTTCATCCAAGGTGGCGCGAATGGCGTTCATGTAGTTTTCCATCTCGCGCATCTTCAAGCGCATCTGGCGGCGCAGATCGGGGTTGAACGCCGCTTTACTTTCTTTATCTGCCGCGACTTTAGCGTGCGCGATCTGGTTCAGGCAGACGTCAAACGAGGTGAGATAGTCGTATGAAGCAAGCACCGTGGGAGTCGCAGTTTTGGGCCGGGGCAGAGGGTCTTTGCGGGCAGGCGGTGCCTTGATCTGTTCCAGCTCTTTGCGGATAGTCTCATACGGCTGATCGTCCAAGACCATGCCGAGCAGCTCGCCGCGTTTCTCTCCATCGGTCACGTTCTTTATTACTCGTAAAATGCTCATGGCTTCGGGCCGTTGCCGCGCCACGTCCTGCACGTCCTGCCCTGCTTGGTAGAGATCAAGTCGGTTCTGAACGTAGCCTTTATTCTTTCCCACGTAGTTGGCGAGTTGGGAGTAGGAGAAGCCGTGCTGCTGCTTGATTTTCCAGAGTGCGCGGCCCTCGTCCAGCGGGTGTATATCCTGACGCTTGGCGTTCTCGAAATACATCAGCTCATACGCCGCTTCCTCGCTCAGATCGTTAATTACCGCCGGGATTTTTAGATCGGGAATATGAATCGAACGGCCTTTGCCGCCGTCCCGGTAATCCACCACGCCGTCATTAGTAAGACGGCTGGCCGCACGCCAACGAGTTTCACCACCGATAATGAATAGCTTGAAATCATGCTGCTTGAGAGTCCCGTCGCTGTTTATAACTCCATAGGGCAGCCGAGCGTTAATAGGTTGAATAAACCCGCTCCCACCGACCCCCTGCTTCTTGGCGTGCAGGTCGGCTATGCTCAGGGCGATCTCTATGATGTGCCCCTCGTCTATCTGCTGGCGCGGCTGGTCGGGCGACGGGGTGAACCGGGACGGCGATAGCCATATGATCTTACCTAAGTCCACTTCGGTTAGAACTGTCTCAGCTTCCATTTCCACTCCTTATTAGTAGCGGCGAATCAGGCCGCGATAAACGCCACAAATCCGCAGCGTATCTTCGGTGGCCTCAATAATAATTGGTTCGTATCTTGGGTTCATCGGGCAGAGCGTGACCATGTTAGAGCCAAGCTCGAACTGCACCCGCTTGAGAGTAGATTGCCAGCCCATCGGCGAGTTCACCATCACGGCGGCGATCTCGTTCGGATTACAGGTCTGCTGCGGGCGAATCAGTACCAAGTCTCCAGACTCGATACCATCGCCGACCATCGAATCACCATAAGCTCTTAGAAGAAAATCGCCGGGCAGAGTGCGTAGCGAATCACCAACAACCACCCGTTCCTCGACCATATCTTCAAAGACTTCGCGCGGCTCTCCGCAGGGGATACGGCCAAGAACCGGCAGGCGGTTAGCTTCGCGTAATACGGCGCGGCGCACCTGCTCTACGACAGGCACACCAGTCAGTTCTTTCTGCTCGGCCAGATAGTTATCCAACTCAACAGGGAAAAGAATCTGACGACTGCGAACTTCTCCCGACTTATCCAACGGCTTTTCGGCCATATCACCTCTCCCAATAAAAATATGTCACTAAATACATCTGTATATCAAGATGTATTATCAAAACCTATCTTACAGAGGTGGAGTGCTATCCGTCAATAGG
>Ga0256850_1000010_pt1 | contig 10156 bp, 22 predicted proteins | sample BONnt3_FD_181178 | JGI IMG/M metagenome (GOLD analysis project Ga0256850, IMG submission 181178) | Terrestrial sediment cell enrichment communities from Utah, United States - BONCAT_SYTO_Terrestrial_sediment - 3 | ecosystem: Environmental > Terrestrial > Deep subsurface > Rock core/Sediment... | reverse complement strand
GCAGCCAGGATCGCGCTCGAACTCGCGACGGGCATTCGCATCTTCGACGTGAGGGGCCCCGAGAGTGCCATCAAGTTGCTTGGTGAGGGGGAGGTGCAGGTTAGCCTCATGCTTCACGACGGGGCCGGGGACTGGCTGATCGGGGTCTCGGAGTTGGATGTGATCGATACGTTACTCGCCGATCCCACGGCCCACCGCTACGCCTTCACCCCAAGGGCGAAGGAAGGACGGATGCGTGGCTCCTCACGATGACATTCTCGCCGCTAAGATCGCGCTGCAACTGACGCACGGGATTGTCGTCTGGCGCGTAGAGAAGCGTCACGAAGGGGGCCTGGATGTGTTCTTCACGCTTGCGGATGGCAGCGAGGATTACATCGTCGCTCTCGATGAACTCGACGCGCTGGCCACCATCGCCGAGCATCACGCGCACCTTCACATGATGGTCTACACCCCCGCGTACCGCCTGAGATACATCGACGGTTTGAGGTAGCCCATGTCTGGATCTGACCCGAAGTTCACGCCCGCACAGCACGAGGCGTTCGCTGCCATGCGCGAGAGCCGGAAACGCCGACGCCGCCCGCCCCGTAAGTTCACGTTCCACCTGGCCTATCGAGTCGCCGATGTCTCGACGGGCTACCTCGCAGAGTCCGATCTCGCCCTTCTCCTCGAAGAGCGCGCGCCGTTTCACGTCGCCAACATGGACGGCAACTATGGCTCGCTCTTCACGACGGGCATCACGGAGGGCACCGTCGAGGACGCGGTGGCCACCCTCACCACGTTCGGCTTCTCCGAGAAGATGACCCGCCTCTGGCGGGCTGCCCACGAGCAGGGCTTCGCCTACATCCGCTTCGATGCGGATGGTGGGGACGTGACCGGGGCCGACTAACTCCGGAGTCAGCCGATGAGTCTCGATGACAACGAAGTCGCTGCCGAGATCGCGCAGACGCTCGCGCCGGAGACGATCTATGTGGCGATATACCACGACAGGGACAACGGTGAGGTGAGCGGAGCGGCGGGGCGGACGGAGCGTCTCGCGAAGAAGGCAATTCTCGACGTAATTTGGCGCAAGGGGTACTTCGTACCCGGTATGCAGGCCGCGTACGAGCGCGGCGAGTACGACCGAGCACTCGCTCTCTTTCGCGAGCGCTTCCCGCGCGATCTGATCGAGATCATGGAGACCATCATCTAACGCAGCGGAGGATCCCCGTGGCCACCGAGGACGAACTCGTCGTGGCGAACATCACGCTCGCACTCCTCGGCGCCCCTCGAATCGTTGAGCTGGTCCCGGCCGGCTACGCGGGGCTCCTCAAGGCCATACTGGAGACGGCAGCGGGTAAGCCGGACTATTTGGTCGGGGTCGACCTGGCGGACGTAGTCACCACGTTTGCTGGAACCCCAACCTACAACCAGCACAACACGTTCACGGAGCGCGCACGTCGGATCGCGCTCCTTCAGGATTCGCGATGAGCCCCACCGATCTCGATACGGTCGCGCGGATTAGCGAGGAACTCGCGCCCGAGACCGTCTACCTCGCGTACTACGTCGAGCGGGAACAAGGCGTCGTCCGGACGCGGGTGGCCAGGACCCGGCCCGAGGCGTTCCGCAAGTTGTACGAGACAATGCAGGACCTTACCTGGATCAAGGGTCGCTACACGCCGGACGTTCACGTACAGGCCCTCCTCGATAAGGGTGAGTATGAGCAGGCGGCAGAGACGGTCGCTCAGCGATTCAGCGACTACGTCGATTGGGAGATGGATACGATCTAGCGCAGTTTAGGCAGCTAAACTCTTCCCACGGAGGTGGCCCCATGGCCGACCCCTACCATCACGCGCTGTCTTCGGTCAAGAAGTGGGGTGGCGTTCCCGAAGACACGCTCGCCGTTCACCAGTTCTTCGATCAGACGAAGCGCGCGTGGTGCGATCCCCGGCATCGCGCGGTGCTACACTCGACGTTCGGGATCGAGCTGGCCATCCAAGTCTTCGGGCCCACCATCACGCTCTCCAACGGTCGGAAGATCCCGACGCGCTGGATCGGCGAGCAGCACGTCCAGGAGGACTGCGGCTTCATCCCGCGCATCGACCAGTGGCTACAGAAGCTGCCGCTCGACGACTGGATGATCCGCGGCGCCCGGACGTTCTCCCGCACCATCACCCTCGACGAGCAGGAAACGCCCAGTGTCTGACATCAATCTCCCCATCCTCGTGTTCCTCTCATCCCTCCGGGAGCGGGGCGCGACGCATGTCGTCGTCGAGTACGCCGGGTCCGGGGATTCTGGCGGCATCGAGAGCACCCGCCTGGGCCCGGAAACCCTTCCGCTCTCCGACGCCGAGCGGGCTACCATCGAGGACTACGTGTGGAAGAAGTGCATTCCGCACGACGGCTGGGAGAACAACGAAGGCGCGAGGGGTCGCGTGTCGATCGACCTCTCGACCCTCGTGGCCACCCTCGACCACACGGACAACTACGAGGAGCAGGGCGAGACGCAAGCGCGGGAGGTTGCCCTTCCCGAGGAGCTGCGGACCGCGGTCGTCGCGACCGGCGTACCCGACTGCGAGGTGACCGGGTATGTCGATAGCGACGGCGACCAGGAGCTGTACTTCAGCACCGGCATCCAGTCGGAACTGGACGCCCTGCAGCCGATCGCCGACGCCCTGTTCGCCTTCCTGGACGACCAGCTCGACACGTTCGAGGCGGGAGACAAGGGTGCGAGCGTCCACGTTATCGTCGATGCCGCAGCAGGTACCGCGGAGATCAACTACAGCCCGTACGAAGGCGGCGAGATGGAGCGTCCGTCCACCGAGATCGACATCACCTGACACAGCAGGTAGGCAGTTCCTTTCCGAACGACTCACCTAGGAGCTAATTCCCATGGGCCAGTACTGGAAGCCGGTCAACCTCGACAAGAAGGAGTACGTCAACCCCCACAAGCTCGGGGCGGGGCTCAAGCTGTGGGAGCAGTTGGCCAACGCACCGGGCGTCGGGGCTGCCCTCATCGTCCTCACGGCAGCGATGCCGGAACGTCGGGGCGGCGGGGACCTCGCGTTGTCCTCGGGCGCTGATCCCGCGTACGACGAGATCGCGGCCCGGACGATCGGCCGCTGGGCGGGGGACCGCATCGCGATCGTCGGGGACTACGCCGAGAACTCCGATCTTCCGGCGGAGCACGAGGCGTCCACGATCTACGGACGCTGTATCTCGATCGAGGCCCAGCTCGATGGGGAGTCCGGGCCGGACACCCCGCTCGCGTACTTCTACGACATCACCGCCGACGTCGCCCGGGTGATCGAGTACGAACTCGACGGGAAGTTCGTCGGGGATCAGGGCTGGCGGGAGTGGAAGCCAAGCGCCTGACCCTGGAGTCAGTTGGACCCGGGGACCACCGTGGCCCCCGGGCGTAGGACCCCTTGGAACCTTTCATCTACGAACCATGCCTGCGACCATGAGCGCTCCGACGACGACGACCCCGGTGGCCACCCTCGCCCCGGCGACCGAGACCCCGAAGGGCAAGTACTCGCTCTCCGAGACGGCGATGACGGTCGGCCTCCACCTCTCGATGTGGAACGGGCGCCGCCTCGATCGCGAGACGACGCAGGAGATCCTCACGGAGCGCGAGGCCGAGCGCGACGCGGGGCGCTTCGAGAAGAACCTCGTCCCGCCGACGGAGCTGCAGCCGGTGACGAAGGCGCACGGCCGGGCCCGCGCTGCCCACTACGCGCTCACCCTGCCGTGGGGGGACGAGGCGGTTCGCATCCTGCCCGCCGCCATGTTCTTCCCGTACACCGAGCGGATGAACGAGGAGCGGAGCAACTGCGAGCGGGCGCACCGGGAGTTCTGCGAGCGGTACCCGCGGCTCCTCGACGCCGCCCCGGTGCGGCTCGGGCGTCGCCTCTTCCAGGAGGCGGACTTCCCGAAGCCGTCCGCCATCGCCGATCGGTTCGGGTTCCGGCTCGTCATCCTCCCGGTCCCGGAGTCCGGGGACTTCCGCGTCCGGCTCGGGCAGGAGGCCGAGGCCGAGATCCGCGCGTCGATCGAGGAGACGGTCCTGGAGCGCTACGCCGAGGCGCAGCGGGACCTGTGGGAGCGGCTCCTGGACACGATCCGCCACTTCGCCCGGACCATGGCCACCGAGGACAAGATCTTCAAGAACTCCACGGTCACGAAGCTCACCGACCTGGCCAAGATCGCGCCGAAGCTCTCGCTCAAGCCGGACCCGAAGGTCGACGAGATCTGCGCCGAGATCGTGCGCCTGACCACCCGGGTCGACCCCGACGACCTCCGCAACGACCCCAAGGCGCGGAAGACCGCCGCGAAGGACGCCCGTGCCACGCTGGCCAAGATCGAGGCGGCCATGGCCGGCGCGTTCTAGTGGACTACAAGGAGGACCCGGGGCACTGGGTCTGCTGGGACGAGGACAAGCCGCCTATCCCTACCGACGACGAGCTACAGGTCCTTCAGGTCGCCCTCACCCTCCTGGGGGCGACCTGGCGCCTCGAACCGACGTATCGGTATCAGGATGGGGCGGACGACTACAAGGCGTATACGGTCCGCGTCACCTACCAGGGGAAGACCAAGACGTACTACCCGACCGAGTGGCGGCGGGCCTTCGTATACCTGATGCGTGACATCGAGACCGGGAGGTTCTAATGGCCATCGAGGAGACGGAGGAGACCATTCCGCTCAAGGTGGCGCTGCTCCTTCGCGGGGTGGTCTTCGAGGGGGAGCGGACGTGGCTTGATACCTCGGGGCGTCCAATGGTCACGGTGATCTTTCGGTACCGCAGCATCCGGGGTGGGGGTGCGAAGCCTACCTACGCCGAGGCCCTGCGGGACGTCGTGAAGGTGGTCGACGAGATTGACGAGGAGCTAGACGATGTCGAACCGTAGACGGAAGGAACGCATCGAGGTACTCAAGGTCGCCTTAGCGCTCCACGGCGTGCGCGTCTACGATATGGGCGCGGCGGCTGGTACGACGTGGGTGTCCTACGAGTGGCAAGGCCACAAGTGGACAACCCGCGGCAAAAACCCGGACGCTGCCCTCGAACGGCTCCTGCAGCAGGTCGAGGGGACGCCTAACCCCGGAGTCAGTTGATGCCAAATGACGCAGAGTGTGAGGTCACGGCACTACAAGTCGTGGCCCAACTGGAAACCGGTTGCATCATTCGCGTTCATTACATGCGGGAGTTCATGCCGGGTTGGGTGGCCACGATCCAACTTCCGAACGGTAACCACGCCCGCTCGACAACCGGCGACACGAAGCTACTCGCGGTTCAACGGGCGTACTTGCGGAGCCAGCGACTCTGTGGCCCCCAATGACGGATGACGAGCGCTACACCACCTTGGCCATCGCCATTCAGCTAGAGACTGGATACACGGCGATGACCTACAACCGGGGCAGTAACGCTACCTACCCGTCGGAGCGCTGGGTGGCCTACTTGGACGATCCTACCGAACAGAACCCCAGTGCCACGGGTTACGGACGCTCCCGGCTCGCCGCCCTCCAGCAGGCGCATCACAACCTGATCCATGGCCACTTCTGACGCCGACCTGGACGATGCGCTCTACGTCCTCGGGATCACGATCGAACTCGCCACCGGGTGTACGTGGACCGTCGCGCGTCGGCATCCATCGTGGGGCGGCTACGCCGCCTGGATCTACGACCGGCCCCTCGGGCACTCATGGCGGGGAACCGGCCCAACGGCGCTTGCTGCGCTAACAGACGCCTACAACCAAGTCAAGGGGGACGAATGGTATCAGAACGGGAAGCAGCACTGACCGCGGAGTTGGCGATCACCCGGGGGATCGAGGTGGTGGCCACCTTCGAGTACCAGACCGCCTCGGTCGTCTATATTCGGACGCCGGACGGGGAGCGCGAGCGGTTTTCGGCAGATTCTCTCGCCGATGCCCTCCAGAATGTCTTATCCGAGCATCCGGAGCCCTCCCAGTGATAGAGGCCGACGCGGACGACGAGGACGTCGCCGCCCTGATCGTCTACTTGCAGCTTCGCGGGATTCAGGTAGACGTCGGGGAGACCTGGGTGAGCTACACGAACGCGCCCGTGGGCCTGCCCCTCTTCGACATCCTCACGGGCTCGGTGCTCGTGAACCTGCGACAGTTCGTGAAGACGCTCGACGCGACGTACCCGGTGGCCACCGACTGACCCCGGGGTTAGCCCGTAGGACCCGCTTGTAACTGCACGACCCCACTCCATTCCCTAGGAACTCGACCATGAAGCCCAGCCAGCTCTCCAGCCTCCTCATCAAGCTCCTCCCCGCCAACGAGCCCGTCCTCGTCCAGGGCTCCCCGGGCCTCGGGAAGACGGACACGATCCAGAAGGCGACCGAGAAGCTCGGATACGACCTGATCGTCACGCACCCCGTCGTGTCGGACCCGACGGACTTCAAGGGCATGCCGGCGATCGTCAAGCGCGGCGAGGGCAAGGACGCGATCCCCGGCGCGGAGTTCCTCCCGTTCGGCGACCTCAACCAGATGATCGAGGCCACCGTCCCGACCGTCGTCTTCCTCGACGACATCGGGCAGGCGCCCCCGGCGGTGCAGGCGGCGCTGATGCAGCTCGTCCTGGCCCGGAAGGTCAACAACCACGCGATCTCGGACCAGGTCCGGTTCATCGCGGCGACGAACCGCCGGCAGGACAAGGCCGCGGTCTCCGGTCTCATCACGCCGCTCCTGGACCGCTTCTCGACCGTCATCACGATGGAGTTCGACCTGGACGACTGGGTCAACTGGGGCATCCAGAACGGCATGCCGGCCGAGCTGCTCGCCTTCGCGCGGTTCAAGCCCGACCTCATGGGCAAGTTCGAGGCGTCGAAGGACATGAAGAAGTCGACGACCCCGCGTTCGGTGGCCAGCTTCGGCCGCCTCGTCAACCTCGGCATCGAGGACCACGAGGTCCTGGGCGGCGCCGCGGGTGAGGGCTTCGCCACCGAGTTCCTCGCCTTCCAGCGCACCTGGCGCGAGCTGCCGGACCGCGAGGAGATCTACAGGGACCCGACGGGCGTCCCGGTCCCGACGAAGATCGACGTGCTCTACGCGCTCATGGGCAGCCTCGCCTTCGGCGCCAACGAGAAGACCTTCGCGCCGACCGTGAAGTTCCTGGAGCGCGTGAAGGCCGAGTTCCAGGTCCTCTGCATCAAGGACGCGCTCTCCCGGACGCCGACGCTGAAGTCGGTGCCGGCGTTCGCGAAGTGGGCCATCGCGAACAAGGCGGTCTTCGGCTACGACAACGCCTGATCGCGGTTGACCCTGGAGTCAGGCCCCCACGCCACGCCGGGTGGGGGCCGCCCCTTTCCCTCCGATACCATGCCTGCTTCGGAGATTGAGTGGTACATGCAGTTCGCGGATGCCGAGGCCGAGCTTCGCGAACTCATGACAGCGGACCGGATGCACTTTCGGGCGCTGCTAAGCTGGGCTCGTGCCTTCGGCGCGATGGCACACCAGGTCAAGACAGAGAGCTTCTCCGTACCGGTTCCTCATCCCCAGAGCACCCCGTTCGCCTGGCGACGCCGCGTCCACCCGGAGCGTACGCGCCTCTTGGCCGTGTGGCGGCTCGCTCTCTTTCGTAAGGAAACGGATCTGGGCTTCCACGATTGGTGTGACGCGAACAACCACCCCCGCCCCCCAGAGAATGGCTACGCACAATCCGCTCGGACAGCTCACGAAGCAGGCCCAGGTCGGTGACGAGATCGAGATCCCGGGCCATGAGGGCACGTTCGTCGTCACCGAGGCGCGTCTGGCTGGCGGCGGCACGGGCCACGGGCCGCACGACATCTACCCGGATGGGTGGTGTGTGACCTGTGCGCCGGTCGTCAACGAGGAGCCTGCGCTCGACCGCCCGTTCAGCTTCTACCAGAGCGGGTGCTTCACGAACGTCATCCCGAACGTCCGCATCGTCGGTCGCTTCTGCTGGCAGTGGTTCCGCGTCGCCAAGTACGACGAGCAGAATCTCCGCGATCTCTGGATCGCCGAGGTCACTGCCGGTCGGACCGATTTCGGCTTCGCGGAGTGGCGCGTGGCCAACCCCCGCTAACCCTACACCTTCCTCGCCTATGTCCCGTTGGTATCCTTCGCCCGACATCCGCAAGTAGCTCCATGAGTGGCCAGCCGGGGAGTCCCGGAAGTACGATCAGCGCGGTATCTCCGATGTCCTCTGGTCGCCGGGGCGCGCGATCGACGCCGGGTTCCTCACCGTCGACGGCGATCCGTAGCCGCACTCTCCCTACGGACACTCGTGGTACACGTACATGCAGCGCTCGCTGACGCGTACCGCGAAGCCGATCAAGCTCTACAAGCCGCGCGATCCGGCGAAGAAGCCGGCCTACCGCGGCATCTACCCGTGGTCGATCACCGATCACTGGAAGTAGATCGAGGAGTCGACGCTCCGGGTTCCGGCGACCATGGCCCACATGCTCGATGGGCATTCGCGGGAGAGCTTCACGCCGTGGAATCGCAAGGCGTCGGACAAGCTCATGATGCCGCTCTTCATCACGAGCGAGTCGGATCTTCGGACGCTGCGAACGACGCTCGCAGTCTTCTTCGGCGCGGAACCTGGGAAGGCGAATGCGAAGGCCCGGAAGGTGGCCAGCGACAGCAAGTACGCGATCTCGTACGAGAAGTACCCGCTCTTCAGCACACCGATCGGGGTTCGGCTGCTCTGCCTCGAAATGCTCGTCGAGCCCGTGTTCGACGCCGAGGAGCGCTGCACCGGGTTCACCGCGCTCGACCCGGATAAGGCAGCCGAGGAGTTCGCGGCGTAGACCGGCTCGGGCCTCGACGTGAAGCAGAAGTACCTGCAGTACATGAAGGATCGCTCCGGCTAACTCCGGAGTCAGTCGGAACTCTCACCCCTCGGAATCTATGACGACGCAGACGAAGGCGCGAACGTGGAATCCGTCCCCGAAGGCCCGGGAGTACTTGGCGGCGTGGCCTGCGGGGGAGGAGCGGACCGTGGATCGGCTCCGTAGGGAGGCTCCTTTCCACGCCGGTGTCGGTCCGGTAACCTCTGGGTATCTCCGTCGCCGTGAGGGGATCAGCGGGCATTGGTGGGATGCCGTGGTTACCCGCACGGACAAGCCGATCCGCCCGTATGTGCCGCGGGGCCCGAAGGAGGACTACGTTGGGCACTTCCCGTGGTCGGCCGACGAGCACTGGCGCCGAATCGAGGCATCGCCGATTCGGCTGCCGCACGTCATCGCGCACGAGCTGACTGGGCAGAAGCGGAAGGATCGGGGCTTCCGGGTGCAGGACCGCGCTCTCCAAGACAGCGCTACCTGTCCGCTCCAGCTCCGGACCCGGGCGACGTTCAACGATCTCCGCCAACTGCTCCCGCATCTCTTCGAGATGCCGCTGCTCGCGAGCGCGAAGGATACGCGGACGAAGCGGCTCCTCGACGGCGGGCACCGGTACGCCATCCCGACGACGCTCTGGCCCGCGTTCTACACCGCCGCAGCGATGCGGGCGCTCTTCCTCGAAATGCTCGTCGAGCCGGTGACGACCGACGGGCGGTACACGCACTTCCAGGCGCTCGATCCCGAGGCCGCCGCCACCGAGTACCGGGCCCTGACCGGGACCGGCCTCACGATTCCGCAGCGATACGCCGCACAGTTTCGCTGACTAAACTCTCTCCCTAGGAACTCCCATGACGCAGCCCCCCGTGGCCACCGCACCCGAGCAGGACGAGCCCGACATCATCCTCGTCCCGGTCGACATGAAGGCGCTCGACCCGGCCGTGATCGCCTCCGCCGAGAAGAAGCTGGAGCGCGCGGTCGTCTCGCTCATCACGCAGCACCCGTTCTACGCCACGCTCATGCTCCGGATGGAGCGCGTCCAGGATCCGACGTGTCCCACGGCCTGGGTCGACGGGAAGCGCATGGGCTACAACTGCGCCTTCATCGACTCGCTCACTCGGGAGGAGGTCCTCGGCGTCCTCGCGCACGAGGTCCTGCATGTGGCCAACCTCCACCCGTGGCGCCGGGGGACCCGCGACCCCATGGCGTGGAACGTCGCCGTCGACAAGGTCGTCAACCACTTCGTCAAGGAGTCCGGGCTCACGCTCCCGAAGGACTGCATCCCCCCGGTCGCCGACAAGTCGGCCGAGGAGCTGTACGAGCACCCGGAGGAGGATCCGAACGGGGGTGAGGGCG
>Ga0256850_1000009_pt1 | contig 10327 bp, 12 predicted proteins | sample BONnt3_FD_181178 | JGI IMG/M metagenome (GOLD analysis project Ga0256850, IMG submission 181178) | Terrestrial sediment cell enrichment communities from Utah, United States - BONCAT_SYTO_Terrestrial_sediment - 3 | ecosystem: Environmental > Terrestrial > Deep subsurface > Rock core/Sediment... | reverse complement strand
CCCTACCCCCCCACAGGAAAGCGTGAGGAAGACTGCGGCCAGTTCCGCAAAGCCCAAAGAAAAGAAGAAGAAGAAAGAGGCGTGACCCGCCCCGGCTGTGTGGGGCATCCCCATCCCGGTCTGGCTGTGTGCCCCCGTTGCAGGCCACGCCTCTTTCTCCCTCACCAAGCAAAGAGCCCTTGTGGCGCCGCGCCTGACCTCACCTGAGAGTGCGGCTCAGGTACTTCGAGGGGGCGCAGCGTCACAAGGGCTCACTGCATGTCGTCCGGCCCGCACTGCTGACGACGGGTCGAAGTGTAGTGGATCAATACCGATCAGTAGTGTGTAGGACTACCGAAAAAGATGCCCCGGGAGCTTCCCAGCTCAACCGGGGCGAACCGTCAGGTGACAAAGAAGCGGCGGGAAAGGAGAGAAAGCGCCGCAGCTGACGGAGGCAGGGAGAAGCGGACGAATCCGCGCCCTGATTCTATACGGATCAGTAGTGAATCAATCCGTCGCGGGCGACAATTAAGCCCAAGATGGCATCAATTGAGTACGACCCTCCCGGCGCGGTATCGGCGTCCTTCCACGCCGATGACAGCTTTGTCCGGGGCCTCATGGGGCCGGTCGGCAGCGGCAAGTCGTCGTCCTGCTGCATGGAGATTTTCTACCGCGCCCTCCAGCAGAAGCCTAGCAAAGACGGCATCCGCCGCAGCCGCTGGGCAGCCATCCGAAACACCTACGGTGAGCTGAAGTCCACGACCATCAAGACTTGGTGCGATTGGTTCGACGGCATGCAGGTGATGAAGTGGGACACGCCCATCGTGTCCACCATCAGCCTGCCGGACCTGGGCGACGGCACCGGCCTGCACCTCGAAGTCCTGTTCCTGGCGCTGGACCGCCCTGACGATGCCGGCAAGCTGCGGTCGCTGGAGCTGACGGGCGCGTGGATGAACGAGGCCAGCCAGCTCGAAAAGACCGTGCTGGATATGTGTACCCAGCGGGTGGGGCGCTACCCCTCCATGCACCTGCACGGCGGCGCGAGCTGGACGGGCGTGATCATGGACACGAACCCGCCCGACGACGATTCGTGGTGGTACAAGCTGGCCGAGGAAGACAAGCCCGAGGGCTTCGCCTTCTACAAGCAGCCGGGTGGCCTGTATCGGGTCACGGACCGCAAGTCCCCCAACTTCGGCAAGCTGCTGCCGAACCCCAGCGCCGAGAACATCCGCAACCTGCGGAACGGCCATCAGTATTACCTCCAGCAGCTCGCGGGCAAGTCCGACGACTACATCCGGGTGTTCCTGTGCGCCGAGTACGGCACCACGATGGACGGGAAACCGGTGTTCCCGGAGTGGCAGGACAAGATTCATATTGCCGCCCAGCCCATCGAGCCCATCCGGGGGCGCCCCATTGTCCTGGGGTTTGACTTCGGCCTGACGCCCGCCTGCGTGATCGGGCAAATGACCCCGAAGGGCCAGCTGGTCATTCTGGACGAGCTGGTGTCTGAGGACATGGGCATCCGGCAGTTCTACAGCGAAGTGGTGCTGCCGCTGCTGACGGAAAAGTATGGTCAGTTCCGCATCGAGGCCGTGGGTGACCCGGCTGGCGTGAACCGCAGCCAGACCGACGAGAAGACCTGTTTCGAGGAATTGGCCCTGCTGGGGCTCAACTGCGAGCCGGCCATCACGAACGAATTCGTGAAGCGCCGCGAATCGGTCGCGTACTTCCTCCAGCGCCTCACCAGCTCCGGTCCTGGAATGCTGGTGGACCCGCGCTGCAAGACCATCATCAAGGGTTTCCGTGGCGGGTATCGCTATGAACGGGTGAAGGCAAGCGGTTCAGCTCGCTTCAAGGACCGTCCGTCCAAGGACAAGTTTTCCCACCCGCACGACGCCCTGCAATACGTCTGCCTGCATATGCGGACGGAATCGAACCCCATCACGTATCAAGAGCCCGCCTCAGTGGCCTGGGCGTAAAGGACCGCCATGGAATTGAAGGACATGCCCGACCTCGCGGTTACCTCGCTGGCGGGCCATATCGAAAAGTGCTTCTCTGAAGCCGTCCAGGCCAAACAGGACGTTACCGAACGCCTCCTGGCGTGCGAGCGCCAGCGCCGGGGCGAATACAGCCCCCGCATGAAGGCGGAAATCGCCCAGGCGGGCATGCAAGAGATTTTCATGATGGTCACGGACATCAAGTGCCGTGCCGCCGATTCGTGGATCAAGGACGTGATGATGAATCACGACAATTCCACGTGGGCGCTGACCACCACCCAGGAACCGACCCTGCCGCCCGAAGTTACCGCCGAGGCGGCTGAAGTGGTGATGCAGGAAGCGGTGGCGGTTGCCGCTGCTGGCATGCCCGTTGACCCCGAGGCAATGGAGCTGCGGCAAGCCGAAATCCTTGAAGAGGCGGAAAAGCGCGTCAAGGAAATGGCGGATCAGCGGTGCCGGAAGATGGAAAACCGCATCGTGGACAAGCTGCAAGAGGGCGGGTGGCGCAATGCCCTGGCCGAGCTGGTCTATGACTTCACCACGTTCCCAGCCGCCTTCCTGAAGGGGCCGGTCCTGCGCAAAAAGAAGGTGATGAAGTGGGGCGCCGCCTTCACGCCTGAAATCGCGGAAGGCATCGTGCTCAACGTGGACCGGGTGTCGCCATACGACATTTTCCCGTCCCCGGGCGCGGTGGACATCCAAGACGGTTACCTGATTCAGCGCCACCGCCTGGGCCGCAAGGCGCTGCGGCAAATGAAGGACTTGAAGGGCGCCGACCCCGAGGCCATCAGCAGGGTGCTGAACACCTACAAGACCGGGTATCGCCTGAACATCAACGGGGATTCCGAGCGCGAAGACCTGGCACAGCGCAACCGCACTTTCGGCGCTGACGGCCTGATCGAGGCGCTGGAGTATTGGGGGCCGTCCTCCGGTCAAATGCTCAAGGAATGGGGCATTGTCTCCATCGACGGCACCAAGATCGACCCCGACGACGAGTATCAAATCAACGCCTGGAAGATCGGCGGGGAAGTGATTCGTGTCGTCCTGAACCCGGACCCCCTGGACCGTCGCCCGTACTCCAAGGCCAGCTTCGAGGAAATCCCGGGCCAGTTTTGGGGCCTGTCGCTGCCGGAAATGATGGCCGACGTGCAGACCATTTGCAATGCGTCCGCCCGGTCGCTGGTCTATAACATGGCGATGGCTGCTGGTCCCCAAGCTGAAATCAGCGTGGACCGCCTGCCTCCTGGCGCCCCCATCACGAAGTTCTTTCCCGGCAAGATTTGGCAAACCACGACCGACCGCACGGGCGGCGGTCAACCGGCTGTGCGTTTCTTCCAGCCGAGCATGAACGCGGAAAGCCTGCTGAACATTTACAACCACTTCAACCGGGTTGCGGATGAAGTCACGGGCGTGCCGAACTACGTCTATGGCAGCACGAACGTGGCCGGCGCTGGCCGCACCGCTTCGGGCCTGTCCATGCTGATGGAAAACGCCGCGAAGGGTATCAAGCACGCGATCATGAACTTGGACAAGGCCACGTCCAACGTCATCGAGCGGATTTACAACCACCTGATGATCCACGACCCGGATACCGCCATCAAAGGCGATATGCAGATTGTGGCGGCGGGCGCGATTGGCGCCATGGTGCGCGAGCAGCAGCTTCAGGCCCGCAAGGAATTCATGGCCCAGGTGCTGAACCCGGTGGACGCCCAGCTGATCGGGCCGCTGGGCCGGGCTTACATGATCCGGGAGACGGCCAAAGAGCTGTGGCCCGACATCAACAAGATCATTCCCGACCCGGAGAAGCTGGCGAAGCAAATGCAGGCCATGCAAATGGCCCAGGCGCAGCAGGCCCAGGCGCAGCAGGCCCAGGGCGGGGAGGGTGGCCCTCCTGCCGCCCCGCCCGTCCAGGGCGTTGCCGGGCAGCCTCCGCAGGCCATGGCGGACGGTGGCACCGTGGGCGGGAATCAGCAGTTCATGGATGACAACCAGCTGAAGTCCCTTCAGTCCCAGCTCGATTCGGTCAATTCGCAGATTGCGCAGCTTGAGCGGGGGCAGTAATGGGCTGGGACAGCTTCTTTAAGAAGGAATGGAATCGCCACAAGAAGGTGAATCCGGTCCTCCACAAGTCCATGGAGGCCATCGCTAAGAACGATTCCAAGAACATCAACAACATCGCCCGGGAAAAGGCCGGGTGGTTTGGGGGTGATGACACGTGGCTAGGCGCCCGGTTCAACGACCTGGGCGACGAGGCCGACAAGAACACCGAAGACCCGGTGCGGGGCATTGGGCGCGCAGCCCTGACCGCTGGCGTTGTCGTTGGGGCAGGGTATGCCGCTGGCGCCATGGGCGGCACTGCTGGAGCTGGCGCAGCTGGAGCCGAGGGCGCTGCTGCTGCTGGAGCTGGGGGCGCGACTGCTGGCACGGTTGCGACCGGGGCAACCGGTGCGACCGCAGCCACGGGCGCGACCGCAAGCACAGCCGTTGGAGCTGGTGGAACTGCGGCAGTCGGTGGAGGCGCAGCAACAGGCGCAGGGGCCACGCAAACGGTCACCGTCGTGGGCACCAAGGCAGCGGTAGGAGGCGGTGGCATCACTGCTGGGCAGGCTGCCGCTGGCGCCGCTGGTGTGGCCGGCACCGCCCAGGCCGCAAGCGCGAACAGCTCCACCCAGCAGCAGGACAACAGCCAGAAGAAAGAGAAGAGCTGGCAGGACCGCGCAAAGGACATGCAGCGCCAGCAGCAGCGCGGCAACCTGGGGCAGCAGCAGTCCGGCACGGACAACACCGCCCAGCTCAACGCCCTGAAGCTCCAGCGCGATCAGCTCAAGGCGCAGATTGCGGCGATCCGCCAGCGCCAAGCACAAGTGGTCGCCTGATTCAATACCAAAGTGGATTGAATAACTGCGGCAAAGAATACAATGCCTGCACCAAGCGAAGGAATGTGATGCGAAACCGCGACTACGGCAAGAAAAGTGGTGGGGCCTCCAAGGTGGCCTGCTATGCCAATGGCGGCGAGCTGATGTCCGGCGAATCCGATTGGAAGTGGGGCAACAGCTCCGAATCTGCCGCCCCAGCGAAGTCCGACGATGGCGCCTCGAAGGTCGCTGCCCTTGAAGAATCCAGCCGCGCCGAAAAGGCTGCGACGGTTTCCGCCAAGGAAGAGCCGACCGTCGAAACCCCGAAGGCCAGCCTGGACGACATCAAGGCCGCTGATAAGGACACGTCCCCCGTCAGCAAGCCGGCAGCCAAGAAGGCCGCGCCTGTGCGCAAGGCGGTGGCAAAGCCGGTTCAGGGTCGCGGTACTGCTGGCCGCAAGGCTTCGGACCCGATGCCCGTGACGGCTGCTGCGGCGAAGGCTGCGGCCCCGGCAACGTCCTCGGCCAAGTATTGGAAGGCGCAGCTGGATCAGGTCGATCCGAAAACCCTGCTGCCGCGCAAGATGGCTAACGGCGGGTCCGTTGGCGGCGACTTCCAGGCAATGGACAAGATGAACGACGAGCGCAGCAAACCCGCCCAGGCGGCGAAGCCGGGCGAAGTCTCGAAAGAGGAAGTGAACCTGAACAGCAACCCCAAGGGGTTCGTCCAGGGCTTCGCTTCCGGCGCCTCCGCAGGCAGCGCGATGATGCACAACCAGGGCAAGACGACTTGGGTTGATTCCATCGGCAAAGCCAACGGCGGCATGATCGGCCCGAAGCATTACGGGAAGAAGAAGTAATGCAGCGTGTGACGCCCGACCTTATTAAGTCGGTTGAGCGTTTGAAGGACAACCCCGATTTTCAGGTCTTCATGGCCTGGATCGAAGATCAGCGCAGTGACGTGGTGGAACAGCTGATGTCCACCGTCAATGCAGTTTTAGTCCACCAGCAGCAAGGGCGCCTTGCCACGCTGGCGGACATCCTCAGAGCGGCAACGCTCTCAACCCGCGCCCTGTAGGCGCAAACCGTGAATACCCAGCTGAACCGCTGGACTTCGCCGTGAACACCGTCAATACCGACCTGTATTGCATGACGATGCAGAAGGCGGTTTCGGCTCGCAGGCGAATGCTCCTAGCTGCTAAGGCGGGCTCATTGGAGTAGTGATGACGATTCCGAAGGCCATTCGTGAAGCAGCAGAGCGAGCGGATGCTTTGCATGCCCAGCTGTATGGGAATACCGGTGCGCCGGCTCCCGTGGAACAGCAGCAAGCAGCACCCGTGGAACCCGCCGCCGTCGAGGCACCTGCCCCGGCACCGGTAGAGGCTCCCGCCCCTGCGCCCGTAACGGCGGATTCGTCGTGGGAAGACAAGTACCGTGTCCTGGCCGGTAAGTACGCAGCCGAAGTACCGCGATATGCGGCTGAGGTTCGCGAGCTGAAGGAACAGGTTCGGCGGCTGACTGAGAACGCCAACGCGGCCCCGCCTGCGGAAGTTTCTGGCCTGACCCCTGCGGAAGTGGTGGAACGGTACGGTGACGACTTCGCATCAGCGGTCGCGGCCATTGTCGAGCAGCGCACGGCGCAGTTCCGCGAGGAATTCGCCCCGAAGCTCGAAAAGGTCGCTGAGGCCAATGCTGTGTCCGCACGGCAGACCTTTATGGCGCGAATCAGTGAGCTGGTGCCCGACTGGCAAATCATCGACCAAGACCCGCGTTTCACCGCGTATCTGGACGAAGTGGACGAAATGTCCGGCCAGCCCCGGCGCGCTTTCTTCAACGATGCGGACGCACGGAACGACGCAGAACGCATCGCCCGTTTCTTCAAGGGTTTCCGGGTCGCAACCCAACCCCAGCAGCAAGCACCTGTGGAAAAGCCGCAGCTGCCTTCGCGCATGGGCGTCGAGTACCAGCTGGCCCCCGAGTCCGGCAAAGCATCCGATGCGCCTCCTGGCAAGCGGATGTGGACGCAAGGGGATATTCGCCAGTTCTATGCCGACGCGCGCAAGGGCCGTTTCAGCCCCAAGGACTTCGCTGCGATTGAGTCTGATATTTGGGCCGCACAGCGCGATGGTCGCCTGATGGCCTGACACCCCAAAGCAAATAGGAGTTTGAAATGTCGATTGCAGTTAACGGTAACTACTACGGCGCCGGCGCCGGCGTGGATGGCTACAAGGGCACCGCGAAGTTCATTCCTGACGTTTGGAGCGGCAAGCTCCAGGTCAAGTATTACGTCGCGACCTGCCTGTCCGAAATCACCAACAACGATTGGGAAGGTGAAATCAAGGACACGGGCGATAAGGTCATCATCCGTTCGACCCCGACCATCACGATCAGCAACTACACCAAGGGTCTGCCGCTGGCTACCCAGGTGCCGACCAGCACGCCCATCGAGCTGAACATCGACAAGGGCAAGTATTTCCAAGTCGTCGTGGACGACGTGGACAAGGTGCAGGCCGACCTGTCGCTGATGAACCTGTTCACCGACGATGCCGGCGAGCAGATGAAGATTGCGGTTGAGCTGGACGTGTTCGGTGCGGTCCCCGCCCTGGCCCACGCCTCCAACCGTGGCAACACCGCTGGCGCGATCAGCGCCAACGTGCGCCTCGGCACCACGGGCGGCACCAACGGCGCGAACAACGCTTTCGTTGGCAAGCAGCAGAACGGCACGGGCTCGGGCGCTGACGCGGCAAACGCCAAGTCGGTGATCGACCATATCGTGGACATGAACCTGTGCCTGGACGAAGCCAACGTGCCGGAAACCGGTCGCTGGATGGTCCTGCCGGCTGCCCTGGCTGCCCGCATCAAGAAGTCGGAGCTGCGTGACGCCAGCGTGACCGGTGACGGTCAGTCGGTGATGCGCAATGGCCGGCTGGGCATGATCGACCGCACGACGCTCTACACGTCCAACAACGTCACCAAGACGGTTGAAGGCACGGGCGCTTCGTTCACGATCTTTGCCGGCACCCGCGATGCGATCAGCTTCGCCTCGCAAATCACCAAGATGGAAACCCTGCGCTCGCAGTCCACCTTCGGTGACCTCGTGCGCGGCCTGAACGTCTACGGCTACCAAGTCACGAAGCCCGAGGCGATGGTTACCTCGGTGGTTCAGCTGGTGTAAGCACCCAGGCCCCTCCGGGGGCCTTTTCATGCGCCTTCGTCGGACGCATGAAAAGCACTCCGGGACACCATGAAGTACCTGCGACACCCCGATGGTTCCGTGTGGACCCATACCGCGTCCCTGGCTTCCATGCCTGGGTTTGTCGCCTTCGAGGCTGACCCCGCGCGTATCCCCGCCGCTGGCATCCCTGACCTCGTGGCCTTCCTGGCGGACGAGAAGCCGGCCCCCGCTGCTGAAGCGCCCCCCAAGCCTGCGGCCAAGCGCCCGGGTCGCCCGCCGAAGGCTAAGTGATGGTCAACGTCAGCGAGTTCCGCACCTACGTGACCCCGCACCTGATCGGCGTGTCCGACATGCTGGTGGATCGCGCCATCGTGGATGCGGCCATTGAGTTTTGCGAGGGCTCGCTGATCGTTGCCGAGACGTTCGACACGTTCACGACGGCCATCGGCACGCCCGACTATGACCTTGACGCCCCCACCGGGCAGCGTGTCATCCGGGTCATGCGCGCATGGTGCGATGCCAGCGAAATGACCGCCATGGCTGCCGATGACATGCCCCTGGGGGCATACGGCTCGGTCAGCTCTTCGCTGTCACGCCCCCAGGCATTCCACGAAATCTCCGCTGGCGTCATGGGCCTGTATCCCATCCCGGATGCGGCCTACACGGTCACCATCCGCGCCGCCCTGAAGCCCAACCGCAACGCCACCCAGCTGGCCGACGTGCTGTGGGAGGGGTGGGCTGACACCATCGCTGACGGCGCCCTGGCGCGCCTGTACGGCCAGCTCTCCCAGCAGTGGGGTAACACCGCACTGTCCATCGTGCATACGCAGCGGTTCCGCGTGGGAATCAATCGCGCCCTCATCGAGGCCCATCGGCAATTCACGCGCGCCGAGGCTCGAATCTCTGTCCCGCGCATCTAGGAACTATGACGTGCCTGACAAGCTGGACGACGACGAGCGCCCCCTTAGCGCCGCCGAGCGGGCAAAGCTGCGCGAGCTGCTGAAGGCCCAGGAGCGTGCGGATTGGCTGTGGTCAACGATCCGCGTGTGGGCGGTTTGGATCGCGGCTGTGGTCGGCGGTTTCACCCTTGGGTGGGATTCGCTGAAGAAGGTTCTCACTCTGTTGATTGATAAGTGATGAAGCCGCTGAATGCCTTCCTGTGCCGCTGGTGCCCTTATGCCTGGATGTTCGGCCTGTGGGCCGTGATCCTGGGGACGTGGGGGCTTGATCGCGAACCCCCGTTCGTCCTGGGTCCGTACACAGTGAATTCACCGGCCCCGGGCGGCGTGCTGGTGTTTGACGCCCAGGTGACGCGGCAGCTGGAGCGGCAGTGCTCGGTGCAGTTCTCGCGGCATATGTTCGATTCCACGGGCATGCGCATCGACATCGCGCCCCTAACGAACATGAGCGCCGAGGCGCTGGAAAACATGGATGGAGTCATGGACGGGCGGCTGAAGCTGCGCGTGTCGATTCCCCACGGCGCATCGCCTGGACCCGCGAAGTTCGTCACGGTCCTCGATTACCGCTGCAACCCCCTGCACTACGTGTACCCCATCCATATCCTGATGACGGTTGACTTCGAGGTGGTGAAATGATCGAGCTGCTTGGCTCTGGCGTGCTGGGCTCCCTGCTGGGGGGCCTTTTTCGTTTGGCCCCTGAGTTCCTGAAGTGGCTGGACAAGCGGAACGAACGACAGCATGAGCTGCAAATGTTCGACCGCCAGTGCCAGCTGGAGGCGCAGAAGGGCGCGCAGAAGCTGCAAGAGATTGGCGCGGCCAATGCGGCTGCCGTGGATTCGGGCGTGCTGGACGCCTTCAAGCTGTCCATTGCGCAGCAAACCGACATGGTGAAGGCCGCAGCTGGCTGGGCCGCATCCCTGTCGGCCAGCGTGCGCCCGGTGGTCACCTACATGGTCTTCGTGCTGTGGGCCGTCCTGCACGTCTTCCTTTCGTGGACGGCGTACAAGCAGGGGATGCCCGCCGAGGCCGCAGCTCGCATGCTGCTGTCCCCGGACTTCGTGGCGCTGGTGGCTGGAACCATCAATTACTGGTTCCTTGATCGCACCCTTGTGAAGCGGGGGATGGCGTGACCATCAAGATCACCCGCAAGGGATATGTCGTCGTCTTGGGCGAGGACGGCTTTCAAATCAGCCGGCATACCGATTGGGATGAGGCCGTCGAGTTCTCTGCCAACCGCCCGGCTGGCAGCGTGTCCACCATCGTGGTCACCAAGACCGTGACGGTGGCGGGCGTCAAGGCAGCCCCTGCACCCTCGCAATCGGCCCCAGCGCCCGCGCCGGCACCCGTCCCTGCATCACCCCC
>Ga0256850_1000008_pt1 | contig 10595 bp, 11 predicted proteins | sample BONnt3_FD_181178 | JGI IMG/M metagenome (GOLD analysis project Ga0256850, IMG submission 181178) | Terrestrial sediment cell enrichment communities from Utah, United States - BONCAT_SYTO_Terrestrial_sediment - 3 | ecosystem: Environmental > Terrestrial > Deep subsurface > Rock core/Sediment... | reverse complement strand
CCACGACGGCGGTGTTCGAGGAACGGCTGGCGCTCATGGAAGGCGCCGAGATATGCCGGGCCACCGCCTCGGGCATGAGCGCTGTGCACGTGGCGCTGACGGGGCTGCTCCGGGCCGGCGACCACCTGGTGGCAGGGCGGGCCCTGTTCGGCTCCTGCCGCTGGATCATTTCCGAATGGCTGCCGCGGTTCGGGGTGGAGGCCACCTACGTCGACGCGACGGACCCGGCGGCGTGGCGGGAGGCGGTGCGACCCAACACTCGCGCCTTCCTGGTGGAGAGCCCGGCCAACCCGCTTCTCGAGGTCACCCCGATCGGCGCCGTGGCGGAGATCGCCCATGCCGCCGGCGCGAAGCTGGTGGTCGACAACGTCTTCGCCACGCCGATCTTCCAGAAGCCCTTGGCGCTGGGCGCGGATATCGTCGTCTATTCGGCCACCAAGCACATCGACGGCCAGGGCCGGGTGCTGGGCGGCGCGATCCTGGGAGCCGAGCAGCTGATGACCGAGGCCTACAAGGACATCCTGCGCCACACCGGCCCGGCGCTCTCGCCGTTCAACGCCTGGGTGCTGCTGAAGGGCCTGGAGACCCTAGACCTGCGCGTCCGCCGGCAGGCGGAGAACGCCGTCCGCGTGTCCGACGCCATCGCGGCGCACCGGAAGGTGCAGGCGGTGCGCTATCCCAGCCGGCCGGACCACCCGCAGGCCGGGCTGGTGGCCAACCAGATGTCCGGCGGCGGCAATGTGGTGGCGTTCGACCTGGGCTCCCGTGAGGCCGCCTGGCGCTTCCTGGACGCCCTGCAGATCGTCGACATCTCCAACAACCTGGGCGACGCCAAGTCCATGGCGACGCATCCCTCCACGACGACACACCGGTCCATGCCCGAAGCCGAGCGGCTCGCCATCGGCCTCACCGAAGGCTGGGTGCGGATGAGCGTCGGCCTGGAGGGCGCACGCGACCTGGTCCGTGACGTGAGCCGCGCGCTGGACGCGGCTTAGACACAAACGCGTTCCAGTCTGAGCTCAGATGGAGACCTGGATGATCGCTCTCGTGGTCGGATTTGCGCTCGCGAGCCTGCCTGCCCCCACCAGCCTGGCGCTGGCGGACGTGGAGGCCTGGACCGCCCGGCACGTGCAGGCCAAGGGCTGGGGGATCCTCGCGCACGACCAGGAGGGCGTGAAGCTCGCCGAGCGCAGGGCAATCCGGCTGGGGCCCGAAGGCTGGGCCGAAGCCGAGGTGCGGACCGAGCTCTTCCAGCCCGTCACCCTGAGCGTGGGCGCGGCGCGGTCCGGGGTCGCCCGCTGGAGCGTCGATTGCGCCAACGGGCGGCTCGCGGTGCGCGAGATGACCGTCTATGCGCGCAACAACCTGAAGGACCAGATCGGCCACAAGCTCACCGCCGGGCCGCTCTGGCAGGCGCCGGTGGGCTCGGAGGCCGATACGATGCGAGCCATCTGCCGGGCCGTCGGCCGCCAAGCCGTGATCCCCGGCGAGGACCTCTAGGCCGCCTGTTCGAGGGCGGCCGGCTCCACGGCATAGACGCGGCTGCAGTACTCACAGGTGACGTGGATCTTGCCGTCGGGCTCGACCATGTCCTCGCGGTCCTCCGGGGGGAAGGACTTGAGCACCGTCTCGATGCGGTTCTGCGAACAGCGGCAGAAGGCGCGCAGCGGCTGGGAGCCGAAGACGCGCACGCCGTCTTCGTGGAAGAGGCGCCACAGGAGGTGGTTCGACGAGAGCTCGGCGTCCACGAGCTCGTCCTCGCCGATCGTCTCGAACAACGCCTGGGTGCGCGTCCAGGCCTCCTCGGTGGAGCCGCGGGCGTCGTCCTCAGCGATGTTCTGGATGAGCACGCCGCCGGCCCGCCACTTGCCGTCGATCCGCCCAACCGCCAAGCGCACGCGCGTCGGGGTCTGTTCGGACTGCGCGAAGTACTGCTCGGCGCAGAGCGCCAGGGTCTCGCCCTCGATAGAAGTGATGCCCTGGTAGCGGTCCATGTCGGCGCCCTGGTCGACAGTCATCAGGAACACGCCGTCGCCCAGGAGCGAGCGCGCGCCCGGCCGGGCGAATCCGCCCGAGACCTGCTCCAGCTCCTCCGGATCGAAGCGGCAGTAGCCGCGCAGGCCGCCGGAGGTGTCGTAGTCCGCCACAACGTAGCGCACGGCGCCGGAGCCGCGGGCTTCCACGATCAGCCGGCCGTCGAACTTCAGGTTGGAGCCCACGAGGGCGGCCAGCGCGCAGCATTCGCCGAGCAGGTTCGCCACGGCCTCGGGATATTCGTGCGCGCGGAGGATCTCGTCGACCGAGGCGCCCAGGCGCGCGAGGCGGCCACGCACAGGCTCGCCTTCGATCTGGAAGGCCCCGACCAGATCGTCAGGTACGGAAGGTTTGGACATCGGCCCCATATAGGAAGCGGATTCTAGGTTTCGAGCTTGAGCCTAACGGCGGTCTCCGGGGATGGGCCGGATGGCCGCAGCCCCCTAGCCGATCGCCCCGAAGCACCAGGCCAGGATGGATTTCTGGGCGTGGATGCGGTTCTCCGCCTCGTCCCAGACCAGCGACCTGGGCCCATCGATCACCTCGTCGGTGACCTCCTCCCCGCGATGCGCCGGCAGGCAGTGGAGGAAGACAGCTTCCGGCGAGGCAAGCTCCATGAGCTTCTCGTCGACCTGGTAGGGCTCTAACGCATCCAGACGCTCATCGTGGTCGGTGTCGCCCATGGAGACCCAGGTGTCGGTGATGACCACGTCGGCTCCGGCCGCCGCCGCGCGGGGATCGTCACTGACCTCCACCCGGCCCTGCTGCTCGGCTGCGCGCGCAAGGTCCACCAGGTCGGGGTGGTAGAGCGCCGGGCAGGCGATATTCAGCTTGTAGCCGAGCTTCGGCGCCGCATGGATGAAGCTCGCGCAGACGTTGTTGCCGTCGCCCAGCCAGGCGAGCGTCTTGCCCTCGAGCCGGCCGCGATGCTCCTCGATGGTCATCAGGTCGGCGATGATCTGGCAGGGGTGGCCCTTGTCGGAGAGGCCGTTGACCACCGGGACGGTGGAGGAAAGCGCCAGGCGTTCCACGTCCTCGTGCACGTTGGCGCGGATCATGATGGCGTCGACCATGCGCGACAGGACCCGGGCGGTGTCCTCGATGGGTTCGCCGCGCCCGAGCTGCATCTCGCTGGAATTGGTGATGATCACATCCCCGCCCAGCTGGCGCATGGCGGCGTCGAACGAGAAGCGCGTGCGGGTGGAGTGCTTCTCGAAGATCATCGCCAGCGTCCGGCCGTCGGCGGGACGGTCGGGGTCGGCCTTGCCCTTGGGCCAGCCCAGCCGTGCGGCCTTGCGCGCCTTGGCGTCGTCCAGGATGGCGCGGAGGTCGGAGCTCTCCAGCCGCCACAGGTCGATGAAGTGACGGACCTGGCTCACGCGGCGGCCTTGGCCTTGGCGCGGGCCGCCTCGCAGGCGCGCTCGAGCCGCTGGATCGCCTCGCGCGCCTCCTCCTGGGTAATGACAAGTGGGGGAAGCAGACGCACGCAGTTGTCGCCGCCGCCGGCGATCAGCAGATGCTCGTCGCGGGCGTGCTGCATGAACTCGCGGTTGGGCGTGGCGAGCTTCAGGCCGATGAGCAGGCCCTTGCCGCGGATATCGACGACGACGTCCGGGAAGCGGTCCTTCAGGCCGGACAGCTGCTGGGTGAAGTAGCCGGCCACCTCACGGACGTGGGCCAGCAGCTCGGGCTTCACCAGCTCGTCGACGGAAGCGACGCCGACCGCCATGGCCAGCGGATTGCCGCCATACGTCGAGCCGTGAGAGCCGGGGGTCATGCCCTTGGCCGCATCCGCTGTGGCGAGGCACGCGCCTACCGGGAAGCCGCCGCCCAGCGCCTTCGCCACCGCCATGATGTCGGGCGCCGCGCCCTCGGCCCACTCGTGGGCGAAGAGCTTGCCGGTGCGGCCCAGGCCGCACTGGATCTCGTCGTAGATCAGGAGCGTGCCGGTCTCGTCGCAGAGGCGCCGGATCGCCTGCAGCTCGGCCTCGGCCCAGGAGCGGGCGCCGCCCTCCCCCTGAACCGGCTCCAGGAGGATCGCGGCCGTGGTGGGGCCCACCAGCTCGCGCAGGGCGTCCAGGTCGCCGAACTTGGCGCCGACGAAGCCCGGAGGCGGCGGGCCGAAGCCCTCCACATAGCTCGGGTTATTGGCGGCGAAGATCGCCGCGATGGTGCGGCCGTGGAACGAGCCGTCGAAGCCGATAATGTCGATGCGCTCAGGCTTGCCGTTCGCCCAGTGGTGCTTGCGGGCCGTCTTAATCGCGCACTCGATCGCCTCTGCGCCCGAGTTCGTGAAGAAGACGACGTCGGCGAAGGTCGCGTCCGTCAGCTTCTTCGCCAGCTCTTCCTGCTGGGGAATGCGGAAGATGTTGGAGGTGTGCCAGAGCTTCTCGGCCTGGTCCTTCACCGCCTGGACGAGCTTGGGATGGCCGTGGCCCAGCGCGGTCACGGCGATGCCGGCCATGCAGTCCAGGTATTCCTCGCCCTCGGCGGTGTAGAGATGCACGCCCTCGCCTCGCTCGAACGCCAGCGGGGCGCGTGCATAGACGCCCATGATGTGGTCGCTGGGAACGGTCGGCGCGGCCTGGTCGGTCACCGGAAGGGCCCTCCAAAACGGAAGCGTCCCCGCACGCGTGGGCGCGGGGACTGGAAGGCTTGCCCTATTCGGCCTCTAGGGCTTGGGAGTCAACGTTTCCCACTACGTCTTGATCTTGTAGCCGCGCTCGAACATGCGGAAGCAGACCCAGCCGGTCACCAGCGTGAGGATGGCCGTAACCGCCATGCCCACGGCCAGGGAGCCTTCGGCCTCGCCCAGGAAGCCGTAGCGGAAGCCGTCGATCAGGTAGAAGAACGGGTTGTAGTGGCTGAACGTCCGGAAGGGCTCGGGCAGGCGCTCCACCAGGTAAAAGGTCCCGGACAGGAACGTCATCGGCATGATGACGAAGTTCGTCACCGCGGCCATGTGGTCGAACTTCTCGCTCCAGAGGCCTGCCATGATGCCCAGGAAGCCCATGATGAGGGCCGCGCCCAGGCCGAAGTAGACGATGGCCCAGGGCTGGGCGACCGGCAGGCGGGCGAAGGGCAGGACCGCGAGCGCCGCCACCGCGCCCACCACGATGCCGCGGGTGGCCGCCCCGCCGCCGAAGCCCATCAGGTGCTCCATGGGCGTGAGCGGCGGGGTCATAAAGTCCCCCATCAGCCCGTTGAACTTCGCCTGCAGCAGGGACGAAGACGAGTTGGCGAAGGCGTTGGACAGGATCTGCATCATGATCAGCCCTGGGGCCACGAAGGTCCCGTAGGGATGGCCGTGCACCTCGCGCGCGCCGCCGACCGCCACGACGAAGACCAGCATGTAGAGGAGCGCCGTCACCACTGGAGCGGCGAGCGTCTGCATCCCCACCTTCATGAAGCGGCGGACCTCGCGCAGGTAGAGGGTCTTCAGGCCCAGCCAGTTCACCCCGGAGTAGGCGCGGGGCTGGGGCGGCAGCACGACTTCGGCGTCGGCGGGAACGTCCTTCATGGCGGACATGTGCGCCCGGCGCGGAATCGAGGCAAGAGTGCGACCGTCTGACCCAAGATGTAGTTCCTGTGGATGAACGGCAGGGCGCCCATTGTGGTCGTTAAGGACTTGGTTACCATCCCTAGTGGTTAGTGAGCGCTGACGACGCTGAGCGCCACAAGATGTTGATCCCGGATTGCGGACGCGGGGGCGTCCGCCGGGACGCTGGGGAGGCGAACATGGGCTGGACGGACGAGCGGGTCGAACTTCTGAAGAAACTCTGGCAGGACGGCCTCTCCGCCAGCCAGATCGCCAAGCAGCTGGGCGGGGTCACCCGCAACGCCGTGATCGGCAAGGTGCACCGCCTGGGCCTCTCGGGCCGCGCCGCACCTTCCAAGCCGGCCCGCACGGTCTTCAAGGCCCCGCGCCCGGCCCGTCCGGTCACGGCGGCCCCGTCGGCTCCGCGCCGCATCGCCGAGCCGGTGCTGACGCAGGCTGCACCCTCCCCCGTGCGGCTCGCCGACGAGCCTCCGGGCATGGCCACTGTGCTGACGCTCGGCGCCCACATGTGCAAATGGCCGATCGGCGATCCTGCCCTGGAGAGCTTCACCTTCTGCGGCCGCCGCTCCGGCGAGGGCCCCTACTGCCACGAGCACAGCCAGGTGGCCTACCAGCCGCCGGCGGCGAAGAAGAAGTCCAGCGCGGCCGAACTGGCGCGCAGCCTCCGCCGCTACATCTGAGATCCGCGCGTTCCGCGGCTTACCTGATCCGTTGGGGATGGGGGCGCGTCTGGCCCGGGGATGACCTGGAGCGCCGGGCGCGCCCTTTCCATTTCTTCTTCGCCGCATTGGGGATGGGTGCGCGAATGGCTAACTTGCAGCGATGAGCGAAGCAGCGCAGGCGACGAGCGACACGACCGGCAATGCACGGCCGTATTCCGTCTCGGAGCTGGCATTCGCGCTCAAGCGCACCTTGGAGGACGCCTACGGCTTCGTGCGGCTGAGGGGAGAGCTCTCCAAGGTCACCCACCACTCCAACGGCCACGTGTACCTCACGCTGAAGGACGAGCGGGCCGCCATCGACGGCGTTGTGTGGAAGAGCTCGGTGCGCGGGCTGTCCGTCCGGCCCGAGCAGGGGCTGGAGGTGGTGGTCACAGGCAAGATCACCGCCTACCCGCAGGGTTCGCGCTACCAGATTGTCATCGAGACGATGGAGGCCGCGGGCGTCGGCGCCCTGCTGGCCCAGCTGGAACGCCTGAAGGCCAAGCTGCAGGCCGAGGGGCTGTTCGCCTCGGAGCGCAAGCGGCGTCTTCCGGAGATGCCGGCGGTGGTGGGGGTGATCACCTCGCCCACCGGCGCGGTCATTCGGGACATCCTGCACCGGATCCGCGACCGCTGGCCGTGCCACGTGGTGGTGTGGCCCGTGGTCGTGCAGGGCGACGCCGCCGCCGCCCAGGTCTGCGCCGCGATCCGCGGGTTCTGCGCGCTCGATCCGGAAGGCCCGATCCCGAAGCCCGACGTGCTGATCGTGGCCCGCGGCGGCGGCTCGGTGGAGGACCTCTGGCCGTTCAACGACGAGCAGCTGGCGCGCACGGTGGCCGACTGCACCATCCCGCTGATCAGCGCGGTGGGACACGAGACGGACACCACCCTCATCGACTTCGTGTCGGACCGCCGCGCGCCGACGCCCACGGCGGCGGCGGAGATGGCCACCCCGGTCCTGGCGGAGCTGAAGGCGCTGGTGGAGGACTTCGGGGCGCGGATGCACCGCTGCGGCTCCCGGGTGGTGGAGGACCGCCGCAACCGGGTCCAGCACGCCGACCGCGCGCTGAAGCGGGTCCCCGACCTGGTGCGCCTGGCCGAGCAGCGCTTCGACATCGTCTCCGGCCGCCTAGGCGCAGGCCTCGCCAAGAACGCCGCAGCGCACGAGCGGGACCTGGTGCGGGTCTCCTCACGCCTTTCGCCGCTCCTGCTGCAGCGGCCACAGGCGGTCCAGAAGCAGCGGCTGGAAGCCGTGGCGGTGCGGCTGCAGCCCGCCGCCGAACGCAAGCTCGAGCGCGCGGCCGAGCGGCTGGCCTCGCTCACCAAGCTCTACGCGTCCGTCGACCCCGACCGTCCGCTGAAGCGCGGGTTTGCGCGGGTGACGCGGGCGGACGGCTCCATCGTGCACGCCGGCGCAAGCCTCGCCAGCGGTGAGGCGGTGGCGATCAAGTTCGGTGACGAGGTCACCCGCCAGGCGGTGATCGACGGGGCCGCGTCCGATCCGCTGAAGGCAGACGCCAAGCCCAAGGCTAAGCCCAAACCCGTCCCGCCGGCCCAAGGCGATCTGTTCTGACACGCACGATCGGCGTAAAGGAGCGCCCATGAACGCCCACGACCCCAGCGGCAGCGACATCGCCAAGGTGCACTACGGCGACGGCGACTTCTCGGTCCTGAAGGCCGGTCGCTACGTCGTTTGCGCTGTGACCGGCGTCAGGATCCCGCTCGAACAGCTCCGCTACTGGAGCGTGCCCCTGCAGGAGGCCTATGCCGGACCGACCGAGGCGCTGAAGCGCTGGCAGGAGACGAACGGCTAGCGCCTTTTGTAGATCTCGCTGGGCCAGCGTTTGTGGACCCAGAACCACTCCGCGGGGCGCTCGCGGATGCGCTCTTCCATGAAGACGTTGATGCGCCGGACCCCCGTCTCGATGTCGGCGTTCCGGTCGCCGGTGTCCTCCAGCCAGATCGGCTCGTGGACCACGACGCGGAAGCGCGCCTTCTCCAGGCGCTGGACGCTCATGGGCTGGATCGGAACCCCGAACCGGAGCGCGAATGTCGAGGGTCCGGGCGCGGTATGACAGGTCACGCCGAAGAGCGGGGCCGCCACCCCGCCGTTGAACTTCTGGTCGTTCATGAGCGCCACGGACTCGCCCCGTGACAGGGCGCGGATCAGCTCGCGCGCGCCGTCCGTCCCCTTGGGCGCGAAGAGGCGCACGCCATAGCGGAAGCGGCTCTTGCGGATGCGGTCGTCCACGTGCGGGTTGTTGGTCGCCCGATAGGTGATCTGGCAGGTGACGCCCGAGTGGATGATCACCGCCGGCATGATCTCGAAGGAGGAGAAGTGGCCGGAGATGAAGACCACCGGCCCTTCGCCGTCACGGATGGCGGCAAGCCGGTCGGCGCCCACCAGCTCGACCCGCGACGGGTCGGCGATGATGCGGTCGAGGATCGGGAACTCGGCGAACCAGCGACCGAGGTGGCGCCACTGCTCGGCCAGGAGCCGCTCGATCTCGGCGTCTGACGCGTCGGGGAAGGCGATGCGCAGGTTGGTCTCGGCCACCCGGCGGGCGCTGGTCAGCGGCCCCAGGCGGGAGAAGAGCCAGGCTCCGAAGTCGGACACCGCATCGATCGGGAACAGGCGCGCGAGGCCCGCGGCCAAGTCATAGCTGAAGGCCTCCAGCCGCCAGACGATGTCCTGCCCCAGCGAGGGCTTCTCCTGCGCCATGGCCCTAACTAGTGGGCGTCGCCCGCCAAGCGCAAACGAGAGGTGGGATTCGCGTGGCAAGCGCCTTGCGGCGGGTCAGCACAACCGTCCCACATCGGGACGAACCAGGGGCGTCAGGACCGCAGGGCATGAGTAAAGACATCGACATCCATCTGGGCCGAAGGCTCCGCCGCCGCCGCCGCCTGCTGGGCCTGACCCAGCAGCAGCTCGCCGGGGCCTGTGGAGTGCGCTTCCAGCAGATCCAGAAGTACGAATGTGCGGCCAACCGCATGTCCGCCGCCCGCCTCTGGCAGCTGTCCGAGGTGCTGGAGGTGCCGGTGAGCTACTTCTACGAGGGCCTGTCCGCCGAGCAGCGCGAGCAGCACCAGCTGAACGGCGAGGCCGGCGGCGAGATGTTCGCCCGCAAGGAGACCCGTGACCTTATTCAGGCCTACTACCAGCTCGGCGAACGCCCCCGCCGGCGGCTGCTGGACCTGGCCAAGTCGCTGAACGGGGAAGAAGCCTAGCCTAATCCGCCACCACCTTCCTTATGGGTCCCGGTCTTCGGCTGCGCCGAAACCGGGATGACAGGTGAGGTGGGGTTGATAAACGCAGGGCCATGACGCTTTCCCCTACCTATCTCGAAGAGCTCGATGGCTTCTTGATCGAGCTGAACCGTGCAGCGGCGGAGGCCATTGCGCCGCTGTTTCGGGGCCAGCACGGGCTGGTGGACAAGATCGGCGGCGAGGGGATCCGCGGCTTCGATCCGGTCACCGAGGCCGACAAGGGCGCGGAGCGCGCCATCCGCAAGCTGATCGCAGAACGCTATCCCGAGCACGGGGTGATCGGGGAGGAATACGGCGAGGACCGTCCGGACGCCGAGTTCGTCTGGGTGCTTGATCCCGTCGACGGCACGCGGGCCTTCATCGCGGGCCTGCCGCTCTGGTGCACCCTGATCGGCCTGAAGCACCAGGGCCGCGCGGTCCTGGGCTCAATCGGACAGTCCTACATGGACGAACTCTACATCGGCCATGCCGGCGGATCGCGGCTGATCGCCCGCGGGGAGAGCCGCCCGCTGAAGGTGCGCCCCTGCCCTGCGCTCTCCCAGGCGATCATCGCCACGACGGACCCGGAGATGTGCTTCCGCCCCGCCGAAGCCGAGGCCTGGGCCGGGATGCGCCGCGCCACCCGCCTGGCGCGGTTAGGCTGCGACGCCTACGCCTACGCCATGGTGGCGGCGGGCACTATCGACATGGTGGTGGAGGCCGGCCTGAAGACCTGGGACATCGCCGCGGCGCTTCCGGTCATCGAAGGCGCGGGCGGTCTGGTCAGCGACTGGCGGGGAGAGTTGTGGCCGGTGCAGGGGGGGCAGGTCGCCATCGCCGGCGACAGGGCCTGCCTGGACGAGGCGGTGGCCATCCTTCGGCCGGCGGCCAGGTAAGCGGAGACGGGTGGGGTATACTCAACGCCCCCACCCCGCTCGCAGATCGGTGAGCCTCCGCTCGGAAGGCTCCTAAGCGTTACTTCTTCTTCGCAGCCGGCTTCTTCGCCGCGGGCTTCTTCACGGTCGGCGCCTTCTTGGCGGCGGCGGCCTTGGCCA
>Ga0256850_1000007_pt1 | contig 12318 bp, 24 predicted proteins | sample BONnt3_FD_181178 | JGI IMG/M metagenome (GOLD analysis project Ga0256850, IMG submission 181178) | Terrestrial sediment cell enrichment communities from Utah, United States - BONCAT_SYTO_Terrestrial_sediment - 3 | ecosystem: Environmental > Terrestrial > Deep subsurface > Rock core/Sediment... | reverse complement strand
CGATCGATCTCTCCGCCGAGGCGGATTGGGCCGAGGGGGAGGTCGAGGGGGATGGCGTCGAGCGCCGTCGCTCGTGGCTCCGGATTAACGGCGTCGATCCGTTTCACGAGAACTTCTCGGTCTACGAGCCGATGTCGGGCGAGGAGCTGTTCACGATGCTCGGCCACATCGTGACGCACGGGCTCTTCGACTTCGTGATCGTCGACTCGGTGCCGGCGATCATGCCGGCGTCGGTCATGGCGGGCCAGCCGGGGGACGGCAACTACGGCGCACGGGCGAAGCTGCTGGCCGAGGAGCTGCCCCGACTCCTGCGCCTGTGGGGCAACAACACGAAGACGACCATCCTGCTCATCAACCAGGTCCGGGAGAACCTCGGGAGCCAGCATGGCGGCTTCAAGTCGACCGGCGGGAAGGCGCTCGATCACTACGTCAGCCAGAAGGTCCGCCTGTCCCGGATCAGCCGAGACGCCGAGAAAGGTGACGTTGTGGCCACCATCCGCGTCCAAGCAGACAAGAACCGGTTCTCGGGCCAGATCGACACGGAGTTCAGCGTCTCCGCCGTCCGCGGCGTCGACACGGTCTCCGAGCTGGTCGAGTTCGGGCAGCATGCCGGGTTCATCCACAAGAGCGGGGCGTGGTACACGCTGTTCGAGCGTCCGGTCACGCCCGCCGAAATCACAGGGGAGGTCAGTGCTGTTGACGGATTCGTGACACGCGTGCAGGGCGAGGGCGCGATGAAGCGCTATCTCGTTGAGCACGACTGGGTTACGAAGCTCTTCCCGCTGGCCAAGGCCGCGACCGACTGGCCCGCGTGACGCCTGAATGTAACGCTCTACCGGCGCTCTTGACGGCGTCGGGCCCGACCGTAAGTTGGGACTGTCCTGCCTCTCGGAACTCACCTCTACGAACGCGCGTTATGTCCGACTCCCGCCTCACCCGGCCTGCCTCCCCCGCCTCGCAGGCCACCGCGCTGTCCCCCGCTGGTTCGATGACGCTGCATGCGAAGACCCATCCGGTCTTCCAGACCCCTGCCTACGCGGAGCGACTCGTCGCGCTGCCGAAGCAGGGCCTCCTCCCCGTCAGCACCGCGAAGCTCGTCAAGACGGGCCCCCTGGAACTCTCGGGCGAGATCGCCGAGATCCTGGACGAGGCCTGCAACGATCCGGAGCGTCCGTTCGCCCTGCGCTCGCGCGCCGAGCAGGATGCGATTTCGAGTCGGCTCATCGCGGCCTTGCAGGTTCGGCTGCACGAGACCACCGGCACGACCCGGATCGCCGCATGACCCCCGCTCGCCTGCCGTAGAAGGTGTAGTATCTCGCGCACTACCCGACCGACGCGCACGGAGCACGCCTGCCGCTCACGTACGCACGGGCTGGGGACGCGGGTTTCGATCTGTACGCGACCGAGGACCTCGTCCTGGAGCCGGGCACGCGTTTCTAGATGCCCACCGGACTCGCCTTTGGGATCCCCTCGGGCATGCAGCTTGAGATCCGCCCCCGGTCGGGGAACGCGCACAAGCTGGGGCTCACGGTGACCAACGCCCCGGGCACCGTGGACCAGGGATACACCGGGGAGGTGTTCGTCTCGCTTCTGAACACCAATCCGCTCGTCACGCATACGGCGTTCGACGTCCTCCTCGATGTCATGGACGAGGCAGTCTCGATCGCCACGCTGTCCGACAAGTTCAGCGCCGAGTATGCGCGACACACGATCCGGATTCGACGCGGAGATCGGATCGCCCAGGCCGTGCTCATGCCGGTCATCACCGCTGACTTCGAGGAAGTGGCCACGCTGGATGTCACCGAGCGTGGTGCGGGTGGCATCGGACATACGGGCGCGTAAGCACGCGCACGCGAAAGAACCCCCGCCGGCATTGCGCCGGACGGGGGTTTCTTCGTTTGTGGGAGGAGAGGGAACGGTTAGGCGACGACCGTCAGCCCAACCTGGGTCACGAGGCGACGTCCGAGGGACGTGTAGAGGATCATGCGGATACGGTACTGGCCCTCGGGCTGGCTCGTACCATCCGTGTCCCGAAACACGCAGCGATAGGCCGTGCCGCGCGTCGGGCCGTGGGCCCAGAGGAAGTCTGCGGTCACGTCGAGGAAGCCCCCGAGGGTGATCTTCTCGACGCGAGCCATCGCGGATACGATGATCTCCCCCGTCGCGAGGATGTTCTGACAGTTCACCTCGAAGACGTCCTCGTCGCCGCGGTACTTGCTCCAGCGCATGGCCAGGGCGGGGGTGACTTCATCCGCAGGCGTCCAGATGTGCCGGGGCGAGAGAGGAATCAGCTCGAAGGCCGGCACGCCCTGCGGATCGGCCGGTGCGTCGGGCGTGAGGCCCGCCCCGTAGACGACGGGCCAGCTTGGACTCCCGATACTGCCGGGGGCGAAGAGGGAGAGCATCAGACCTCCTTACGCCACCGTCCGACCGGTCGGACGACCCATAGCGTCGAGGGTGATCGTGTGGGTGGCCACCGTGGTGGTGTTGTCCGTCCCGTAGAGGACGACCGTCGCGGACCCCGGCAGCGCGTTGGGGTAGGTCACCGTGTACCGGCCCGCGCCCGCCGCCAGCAGCCGCTGCCACTCCGCGTCCGCCTTGAGCGCCGTCACGACCGCCGCCGGCACCGATCCGACCGGCGCGTTGAGGTTCGTGTCGATCGCCGTCTTGATGGCCGACAGCTTCGTCCCATCGGCCTCCAGCGCCGTCACCACGGCCGCCGCCGACGCACCCGGGTTGCTTGCGGTCACGCGCCCCGTCCCATCCGTGGCGAGCTTGTTCGCGGGGGTGGCGAGGACCGCCGCCGCGACCGCGTTCGCATCGAGCGTCGAGCGGGTGCTCACCGCGACATCGACGCGGGTGTTGATCTGCGTGAGCGCGGTATCCTGCGCGCCCGTCAGCCCGCCGGGGTTCGCCGTCGTCACCCGCCCGGTGCCGTCGGTGGCCAGCTTGTTCGCGGGGGTCGTCAGGATCGCCGTGGCGGCGGCACTCGCCACGTCGGTCGCCGAAGGACCCGCCGCGTACGGGTCGTACGACGTGAGCTTGACGAGCACCCGGCCGGGACGCGACCCGCCGCCCGACCAGCGCACGACGAGGTACTTGCTGCCCGCGGCCTACGCGGCATCCGGGAGGCACAGGCGATAGACGCCGCCAGCCACATGGACGAAGCCCGCGCTCACCCAGTTCGACGTCGGACCTGCGAGCGCCTGCAGGGGGCTAATCGCCGTGTCCGCGGCATCCAGGCGCGCGTAGCTGAACGCCAGGCCCGCCGTGTTGTGGGCGAGGTTGGTGATCGGCTGCCCGTTCGTGTCCTCGATCGCCAGGAAGATGCTCTCCCCGGCGGCACTCTGCTGAATCTCATACATGGGTCAGAATCCTCCAGAAAGGAGCTGGAACCCGCCACGCAACGCATGGAAGGGGGGAACGATGACGGCGGCGGCTTCCACCGTGAAGGTGACCGGGATGCTCTGCGGCGAGTTGGTGACGCCTGCGGCGCCCGTCTGCACCGACACCGTGGCGCTGTAGGTGCCCGCGGCGAGGGAGCCGGTGGTGGCCGTAAGCGTGAGGGTAGCCGGGGCCGTCGTCGAACTGAGGCTGACGTTGAGCCACGGGACGACCCCGTTGTTGTACAGGATCCCCGTGTTCAGCCCCCCGAGCGTCCCGCCTCCGGTGTTGGTCACCGCGATGGTCGTCGCCGCCGGGTTTCCCCCGCCCGCCGTCGCCGTGAACGTCGCGGACGTAGGGGAAAGGCTGATCGTCGGCGTCGGGATCCCGGCGTTGACCGCCTGGATGTTGAGGGCTGCGCGATTCAGCATGGGGGATTACACCCAGAGGGGATAAGCCCGCGCGTGCATCACGAAGAACCCCGCGAACCCGATGCGCTGAATGGCCGGCGCCGTGCCGCCCGCCCCGATGCTCAGCTCCGGACGCAGGAACGTGGTCCCTGCCGGAAGGTTCGTCGACACCACCGTGTCGGTCAGCAGGGTGCCCGACCCATACGCGTCGCTGGCGGCCCAGCTCCGGGCGATGACCCGCACGCCCGCATCCAGCGTCGCCGGCTGCGGGTTCGCCGAGAACCAGAGATCGATCAGACGCGGCGTGTCGGACTTGCTCACCCCGAGATCGATCTTGCTCACGTTGGCCGAGAACCCCGAGCTGACGAGCTACTGCAGATTGGCATCCGACTCGTCGGCCGCGAGGCCGAGGATCGCGCCCGTCGAGCTGTTCTGCTGGGCCGGAATCGTGGACGGATTGACCGTGGTGGTGAGCGCCGACGACTGCCAGCTCGTGAGGCCCGCGAAGAACCGCGCGCTGGTCGTGAGCGCCTCCAGCGAGAAGGTCAGGCGCATGAGGAACCCGCCGCGCCCCTCCGACGTCCCGCGGCTCAGCAGGCGGTACGAGCTGCTGTTACCGTCGCTCCGCCACCCGGTGGCGCCATCGGCCGTCGCGCTGATCTGGCGCGTCGTCCGGAGGGTCTCACTGAAGATGCTCCCCTACGTCGGACCCGCGACACCCGTCGTGGCCGTCCCGTTCGGCGTGGACTGGCCAAGGCCCATCGAGCCGTACCCACTCAGCGCCGCCGCATTGCTCACCGGCTCCGCAATGCTCACACAGTGCGTGAGCACCGAGGGGGCGTGCAGCGTGATCCCCTGGCGGTTCGTGTTGCCCAGCGCGTCCTGGAGTGCCTCGAACGGGCGCCCAAGCACGTTGTAGATGAAGCCCTTCGCCTCGTTGGTCCCGGGCGGCACACTCGGCGCCGACCCGACGGTCCAGCGCCGCTCGGCCATGGCCACATCCGGCTGGGTCATCGCGTTGAGCGACGCCCGCGTCAGACGTGCCTCGATGATGGCCCCGGACGCCCACGCGGCGGCGGTCGTTCCATCCTGCGCGCGCTGCGCGGTGACGCTCTGCGCCCCCGCCGAGACCGGCCCGTCCACCCGCAGAATCTCACGCGTGTTGCCCGTCTCCAGCGTCAGGAACAGCCACTCCCCGACGGCGAGCGCCGGCAGGCCGACCGCCTACTGAACGGTGGAGCTGGTCTGCCCAGCGCTGAGCGACGCCGTCAGCGTCGTGGAATAGTTGTTCGCGAAACGAACCGGCATGGATTACTCCTCCTCCTCGGTGGGCGTCGGAGGCGTCACCGCCGGGGGCGGCGGCACCGTACCCGTAGCCTCGTACAGATGCTCCCAGAGCACCGCCTACCGGCCCTCGAAGGTGCCCTCGGCGATCACCGCGTTGTCGCGGTAGGCCAGCGCGAGCACATCGTCGACGCGGCACGAACCCACAATCGTCTCCCGGATCGCGCCATCGGGGTACACGAGATGGCCAAAGGCCTTCACCTCGCGCGACGCGGGAGCGATCTCGAACTTGTACGCAATCTTCATATGCGCCTCCTAAAGGGATGGGGACGGTACTCCGACTTATCGCGTCAGCGCTGGCTCATGGCCAGACGCCACTCACACACCCGGCCGTGCGTGCTTCCAGCGTGTCGATGTCACACCCGGTAATGCCGCCCTGTGCGAACTCGCCGCCAGGCAGCACGCGCCCAGTCGCCGGGTCGACCCCAGCGGCAGCGAGCGTCGAGACCACAACGTTGCCCGTGTTGGTCGTCGCGCCATTCTGAATCGCGATGGCCGTGGGGCTCACGATCCCGTTGCGGCGGAAGATGGTATCCGGGGCCATCCCACTGAAATTGAGCGGGGAGCCGCCGGTCCCCGAGCTGTTGCGATGGAACCCGTCGGAGCCGGACGAGCCGAACACACAGTCAATGACGTTGGTCCCCATCGATGCGCGGCGGAGCCAGATCGGATGCACGTTCCACTCGATCCCACTGCGCGTGGGGAAGGAGACACACTGGCGCAGACTCACGTCGCTGCCGAGCTGGCGCATGAACGTCCCGACGTGGTTCACTTCCCCGGTGCCCAGGTCCGTGCGCCCGAGCCCGAGCGCGCGGGCGTTGACCACCGCACAGCGGGCCGTCTGCGGCGTGTCGAACGCGCGGTACCCGCCATCGTTCGGCCAGGTCAGGAAATTACACACATTGCGGGCGTCCACATGGCGCACCACGATGTCGCAGGTCCGCACGAGGCGATCACCGCCGTCCTGGTTGGCCTTCTTGAAGTTCAGCGGGAACGCCTGCTGGCCATCCCACATCCCGTCGAAAACGCAGTCCTCCCAGAGCACGCGCACGCCCTTCTTCAGCTCCGCCAGGTTCTTGATGTTCAGCGTGGCGGCGGGCCCGTACCCATCCCACGAGGAATGGTACCGGTTCCACGTCATCGGCTTGTAGTAGTAGCACCGCCGGAACGTAATGTCCTGGGGGTTCAGGCCCCGCAGCCCCGCGAAGCCCGGCGCATCCTGCATCTACGTGTCAGCGCCGCCGAACATCGTGTTCTCGCTGCCCGCGACGAGCAGGCAGTTGTCCACCAGTCCAGGTCCCGCGAGCGTGATCCCATGGATCGCCTGATCGTCGAAGCCCATCAACGCCGTCACCCAGAACTGACAATCCTTCACCACGAAGGTCCGGCAGTTGAGCGACAGGAATCGCGTGCGATCCATCGTCGGCGTGTTGCGCCCCACGTAGCCCCAGCACCGATAGAAGACCACATCGTTCGGGAGCTGTGTCATGCTGGTGGCGTTGTTGTTCCCCGCGTACACGACGCCCGAGGTCCCCGTGACGCTGGGTGCGTCAAAGCCGATCCCGGCGATGTGCCAGCGATGCGCGCCGTCGGCCCACCGAAGCACGGCGGACGCCCCACCGAGCGTCTGCCGGAAACGCGGCATCCACGCCGGCTTCGTCGTGGGGTCGTTCACGCCGTTGCCGACGCGCCCCGGCTGCGCCTGCATGGTCGCGATCTCCGTCGTCGTCAGCAGGATCGGCAGAAAGACCCCGTTGCTGTCCGGCGGCAGGGCGGGAAGCATGTTCTCGCCCGTCAACATCACATTCGGGTCGACGCGAATCTGGTCACCCCGCGCGAGCGGGATGTTCGTCACCGGATGGACGCCGCCCTGCGTGCTCGTCTGGCTGGTCGACCCGAGGAGCGCCTTGAGCTGCCCTTCCGTCGTGCAGACGTGGACGTTCCCCGGATAATTGGCGAGGTCGAACGTGTAGTTCGGCGTCACCCGCGGCAGCTCGGCCCCATCGACGAAGCGCGTGGGATCGCTCCGATTGGCTTCGAGGATGTCGAGGAACATACGGGCGGTACTATTCGTCACCGCACCGGCCGAGCCGCTGAACTACACCATCCACCCGGTCGAGAGCATGCCGTTGGCGGCGCTGAACGTCACCTCGGCCGTCGTCTGTCCCGAGGGGATCGTGAACGGGGACTGATGGCTACAGGTGACCCCGGTCGGGAGGCTGTTGAAGCTGACCGTGACATCCCCCGTGTAGCCCGGCGGACGATGGGCGGTCAGGCGCACCAGGGCACTGGTGCCGGTGTTGAAGATCGCCCAGCGCGCATCGCCACAGCGCGCCGTGAGGAGCGGCTCGCAGAGGAGCGGCACCGTAGCCGACGCCAGGATCGTCCCCGTATTCTCATTGAGATTCGTGCCCTGCCAGACACGCACCACGAGGTGCGCCGCCTGGCGCCCCGCCCGGAACTGCTGCGTCACATTGACCGTCGCGGTCGACTGGCCGTCCGGGATCTGGACGTTCGACGCGCCGAGGTTCCCGAGAATCCAGCCAGGGAGAATCGTCTGGACCGTCAGGGTACCGGTGACACCCTGTCGATCGACGGTGATGACCATCGGGACCGAGGTCTCCTCGCGGATCGTCACACTTGCCGGCGTCGTCATCGTGAGCGGACCCACGCCCGCCCGCCGCACCACGATCGAGAAGTCCTCCTCCGCCGTGTAGAGCCCGGACTCCGTCGTGCCGGCCGTGCGGAGCCGGTGGTCACCGTCGGGCGTGTTCGTCGCGATGGAGTACGTCATGCTGGTGCTCGTCGTGCCATCCGGCACGGTGCTCAGACCCGCCGTCGCGGACATCCCACCCGGCATGGGGCTCCCGATGAACGGAGCCGTGTAGAGCCGCACGGGCGCGCTCGTCCCGCTCCGCAGGATCGACAGGTTCCGCGTGATCGTCGCACTACCCGACGTCGGGCGCGTCACGAGGACCGCCGCATCGTCGTCGAGCGCGAGCGCGATGGACCCGGGGACCGAGCCCGCCGCGGCGATGGTCAGCGCGACACTCGCCGTGCTGCTCCGGCCATCGGCCGTGGTCCCCGCGACCCGGACCGAGAAGTCGCCCTATGTCGCCGTGGACTGCACCGTCAGGGTGACCGTCACACTCGCGACGTTCGCGGCGATCGAACCGCTCGGGTTCGTGGTAGCCGTCACACCCGCCGGCAGCGGCGTCCCGTCCCCCTGCGACACCACGAGCGTGACCGGCTGATCGTTGCCAGAGAGCAGGATGGTACGCGTCACCGTGTCAGTCCCCACCGCCGGTACCGCGACCGTGATCGGGCCACCGGGCATCGTGAGGAGGAAGTTCCGGAGGCGGCGCGTGCGACGCACGCCGCGACCGCCAGGATTCGTCAGGAGCATAGCGATTCCTCGATTAGGACGTAGGACGGGTACGGAGCCACTCGTACGCCTGAGTGGCCACCGCACGCAGCCAGGGACCCACCTGTCCGGCGGCGAGGTCGGGGCGGAACGGGAGCGACAGGATGTCGACCTTCTGGTCGTTCACCTGGCCCTTGACCTTGTGCAGCCGCCAGGCCTCCGCATGCGTGAAGAGGTGCGCCGGGTTGGACGGGAGCTAGCCGAGCCGGTGGCAGACGAAGGCCGCGAACGCGAGGCCCACGAGGACCTGCTCGCGCGTCTAGCGTGAGGCGACCGTCCCCATGCCCGCGAATGCGAGGCCGATAGAGAAGCTGTTCATGCCGCCGGTATGCGCTGCGTAGGCATCGGTGCCCCGGAGCTGGCGCATGTTGGTGGCCACGGCATGGACGCCCGGGACCACGCTGAGATCGTGCTGGACGATGTAGTGGTAGTGCGCGCGATCGACCGCGTTGGCCATCCGCCCCCCACCCGTCCAATGGGTTATCTACCGTTTCGGAGGCGCCGGAAGGTCCTTGAGCTGCGGGACAATCCGATCCCACTGCGCGAGCATGGCGGGGGTCACCTACGCCTGCAGCTCCGCGAGGGTGGGCAAGGCGTTAGCCGACATCGCGGCCCACCTCTCCGGCGCTCTTGCTCGTCTCGGTCGCCTCGCGCTGGACCTGAACGGCCGCCGCCTTGACGTCGAGATACTTGCCCGAGCCGAACATCGCAAAGGCCGTCGCCGAAAGGAACGCGATCTCCTCGTTCGGGGACTGTCCCTGCCGCACCTTCAGGAAGCCCGAGTAGACGGACAGCGCACACGACCCCTAGAGGAACGGCAGGGCCGAGAGCCGACCGAACGACTCCGGGGTCCCGGAGCGGAAGACGTTCGCAAGAAAGGTCAGGAAGGGCATGTTACCGGCGCTTGAGGTCTCGAAGCTCTTCGTCGTGATGCTGAATCCGGGTCTCATGGGTGGCCAGCACCTCCTTCAGCTCCGCCGTGAGATTGGCGAGGCCCGTGCCCAGCTTCTCCACCGCGGTGACGAGGCGCTCCTCGACCCGATTGAAGCGCGTGTCGACCTGGGCGGCGCGTTCCCGCTTCTCATCGCGCAGCTCTTCGAGCCGGCGATCGGTCGCTTTCTGGTCCGCGAAGAACTTGCCGGCGGCGAAGATGAAGGCGACAGCCTGCAACGCGAGGCCGGTTTCGATCGTGAAGATTCCCATAGGTCGGTCTCAGGTAGGGGAGGGCAGCTAATCTGCGACCGACGTACAACGGGACGACGGCAGGAAGTCGACGACCTGCAAGGCGGACCGGAGAAGGTCCGCAGGCGTCGCGTATCCATCACGAAGATTGTTCAGACGTGCGCGGAAGGGGTCTTGCGCGAGCTAGTCGTCCGGAAACAGATCGAGGTCTCCACCTCGATGATACGCGTCCGTGATGAGACGCGAACACACCATCGTACCGGGGCCATCCGACCAGAAGCGCCCGGTCTACGTAAAGAGGGCAATCTGCCCCAAGTCGTAGAACTTCCCGATCGAGCGGTGCGCGTGCTCCACGATGCGGAAGCGGGTGGCCAGCGACATCTCCGGGATGTCGAGCACCACGATTGCCCGGTCTTCCGCGCGCAGGGTCGCGATCCGCTCATCCAGCGAGAACGCCCGGACCCGCGGCGTCGTCGCCTCGATCGCCTGCCGCCCGAAGCCCCGAAGGACGACGTGCGTGGCCCAGGATCCCGTGGCCTTGGCGATCCCTTGCGAGATGAGCGACGAGCGCTTGCCCTCGGTGACGAGGACCGTACCAAGCTTCAGCGACATCATAGGGACACTCCCGAGCGGCAAGGGATGGCAGTCTGGAGCTAAGTCCTCCGGCGGCGGCAAAAAGAAAGCGCCCCCGAGCGCTAGCTCGGAGGCACTTTTCCTGGCCGTCAGCAAAACGGCTTAGCGGATGCGGACCGTCTCGGAGTACGTCCGGATGTCGGCGTCGGTGGCCGAGGGGAGCGTGAACACCGTGAGCCGGCCCCGGAAGGCCGCGACCGCCCCGATCGGTGCCGCGGTCGCCGCCGAGGTCCCCACGGCGTGGATCGTCGGCGCGTAGATCTGGACGAGGCTCGGAAGCGTCCAGGCATTGGAGGAGCCAGCCGCCACGATCGTGTACGTCACGTAGTCGCCGGGCGAGCCGTCCACGTTGTCGTCCCCGACCCATCGAAGCCCCTACATCAGTCCTCCAGGAGCGCGCCCTACTGCAGGAGCGTCTCGGGCTTGACGATGGGCGGCAGATCGGCGACCTGCAGCACGTCCTGGATGACGAAGGTCGCGGTGGCCAACGCCGTCAGGCGCTCCTCCTACTCGGCGCGCTTCTCCGGTAGGATCGCACGCTGGCCCTCCTCGGTCGGGGGCGTACTGCACGCCGCCACGATCTCCTCGCGGACGGCCGAGACGTCCGTCCAGATCGGATCCACGACCCGGGCGATCCGACGCACCTTGAGGGCGCCACTGACCGGCAGATCGAGGGTGACGAGCGTGTTGAGCGCCGTGATGAGCGTGGGCAGGACGCTATTCGGCAGGGTGAGGGGCCCCGGCATCAGGCGCCTCCCACCGGGGGCATGTCCCCGTAGATCGTGAGCCACGGGAGCTGTCCCGCGAGCCGCTGCACCTCCAGGTGCTCCGCCTCGTGGCCAATGAAGCCGTCGAGGTTCACCCCCTGCGCCGCGAGGGCGAGCACCGCGGCCTGCACCTGGGCCGGCGTGACGTCCGCCACCCCGAGCGCCTGCAGCAGGGCGAGCCCCGCCTTGACGTACGCGGCGGTCAGGACGGTCCCGAGCATCACCATCGCCTGCGGATCCTGCCCATGCAGCGTCAGCTCCCAGTGCTTCCCACCGCGGATGCGCCGGTAGACCGGCGTACCCACGGGCATCATGAGTCCGACATGGAGTACGTCGGAGACCACGACCGCGGCCTCGGGGGGAAGCTGGATGACGTCCGCGTCGATCGCGAGGATCGGCCACGACTCCGACTGATCGGGACGGTGGACGAGGCGACCCACGACGTTCGAGAGGGCCTCGATCCCCGGGAGGCGGACGGCCACGGTGTCGGCCAGCGGCTCGACCTCAGTGACGGTGTACGCGGTGGGCTCGACGACGAAGACGCACTCGTCGAAGGCGGCGGTGGCCACGGGGAACTCGTTGATCCGCTGGACGCGATACTCCGAGCACACGACACGGCTCGGAGTCTCCCGCACATAGTTCGGCTAGATTGCCATAGGCAGCATGCTCCTGAAGTGAAAGGTCCTACAGAGGAGAGGGCCCCCGGACCTTCGTTAAGACAGAATCAGACGCGGACCAGCGTGATTCGGTAGGAACGCGCGGCGCCCGTGTTGTTGCGTAGGCGCATGCGGTTACCCCCAGCGTCGCCCACCGGTGTGTTGGTGTCGCAGAATACCGTCGTGTTGGCCGCGGTCCCCGACGTGGCGAAGCCGGTATCCGCCGTGACCAGCACAACAGACGCGTACCCGCCGATGAACTGTGCGTACACCGCGTTCGTGAGGTCGACAACGTGCGCCACGAAACCGATCGGCGGACCATCGGTCAGGTTGATCGTTCCACCCGCAGGGACGACGATGTTGTTCCCCAGTGAGAAGTCAAGGGCGACGCGAGGCGCATTCCCGGCGCTGATACCGATGTCGACCGCACGCAGGATGCGTAGCGGGGCCGGATTGGCCGGACTTCCGACCTGGGCCCACCCATTTGCGCCGCTGACGTTGAACACCGACCCCCCGAG
>Ga0256850_1000006_pt1 | contig 21902 bp, 28 predicted proteins | sample BONnt3_FD_181178 | JGI IMG/M metagenome (GOLD analysis project Ga0256850, IMG submission 181178) | Terrestrial sediment cell enrichment communities from Utah, United States - BONCAT_SYTO_Terrestrial_sediment - 3 | ecosystem: Environmental > Terrestrial > Deep subsurface > Rock core/Sediment... | reverse complement strand
GTATATTGGGTGATGGTGCTACAGTTGGTGCAGGCGGCTGCTGCCCACTGGTCGCACGATCACCGGGCGGGGGAGCAGCGGTGAAGACGATCGTTCACGTAAATCAGCACGTGATCCGGCGAAATATCAGGGCGGAGAAGCCCGAGCCGGTGCTGACGGTGAAGAAGGGCCGGGAGAACGTGTACGCCCACCGGGTAAGGTTCACCGGGCCGGGTGAGGTTGTGTACTCGCCGAACAAGCCGCTGAAGTGCGGGGCGAGGGTGTGGCTTGAAACCGAGTTTCCAGTGGAAATCATCGAGTGACGGCCATGACGAAGCTGTGTCCGGGGTGCGGCCTTGATCTGCAAGCTGACGAGCCGATCTGGCGGCCGGAGATATTCTTCGACCCGCGGGGGCAGGTGCTGTTTCACGGCAAGTCGATGAACCTGACCGTCACGGAGCGCATGGTTCTGCACGCGCTGCTGAAGGCTGACGGCCGGGCGATCGGGCATGAGGCGCTGCGCGAGCGGATTGACAGCCCCGAGACGGCGAACGTGGCGCAGGTCATGGTTTGCCGGCTGCGGGTGAAGTTCGCGCAGGTCGATGCGTCGCGCGAGTGGATCGAGACCATCCGGGGGGTTGGTTACAGGTGGACCGGGGGCGACGGCGCGCGGCGCTGATCGATTTATTGACCGGGCTGGCGATCGTCGTGGTCGTCGTCTTGGTATGGCTGGAGCAGAGAAGGAGAGTGGGATGAGGCAGTACGTTGGGTTGAAGCTGGTGGATGCGCGGCCGATGGCGAAGATGAGCGATCCGCCGCAGTTGGGGTACGAGGTCCGATACGAGGACGGCTACACGTCATGGTCGCCGGCCGACGTCTTCGAGGCCAGCTACCAGCCGACCGGCTGCATGGGCTTCGAGGGCGCGCTGTTCATGCTGAAGCGCGGGCACCGGGTCGCGCGCGCCGGCTGGAACGGCAAGGGGATGTGGATCGCCTACTCGCCGGGCTTCGACGCGCTGCCGGCCGAGCGGTTCTTCGCGCCGCAGAACCGGCGCTACGCCGAGGAAAACGGCCCGACCGACGTCCTTGGCTGCATCACGATGAAGACGGCTGACGGCAAAATCCTCATGGGCTGGCTCGCGTCGCAGACCGATATGCTGGCCGAAGACTGGCAGGTGGTCGGATGATCGAGATGACCGCACAGGCACTCAATGATCTGGCGCAGGACATTCACCAGCGCAACGTCGACGCCGGCTGGTGGACCGACGCGAAGACCGGGCAGACGCTGCTCGGCAAGGACATCCACGGCCGGGACCGTCGCAACGTGCCCGAGATGCTGTGTCTGATCCACAGCGAGGTCAGCGAGGCGATGGAGGGCTACCGCAAGGGGTTGATGGACGACAAGCTGCCGCATCGGACGATGTTCGAGGTCGAGCTTGCCGACGTGCTGATCCGCATCTTCGACCTCGCGGGCGGGCACAAGCTCGATCTCGCCGGCGCCGTCGCGGAGAAGCTGGCCTACAACGCCAAGCGCGAGGATCACAAGCTGGCGAACCGCATGGCGGCGGGCGGGAAGGCTTTCTGATGAAGCGCGTCCCGCAGAACGCTGACGGCACGTTCACGACGCGGCCGGGCCGCGTGTACCGCGTCGGTCATAGCTGGAGCCGGGATGGTGACCACACCTTCATGTACGATCTCGGCCCGCGCTGGTGGGTGGAGTTGAAAAGGTGGTTTGGCGTAGGTCGTTGATATTTGGCCTCAAATTGAAGGGAGAAAATTATCGTGGGTTATTATCGTCCGAATGTCGCGCCGATCGAGGCGTACCAGTATGCCGGCTCGAAGGCGTCGGCGGCCGAGATCGCTACGGCGGTTGGCGAGGCGGTGTCGTGGGACAAGGGACGGATGTTCGTCTCGACGCACGAGGGGCAGCGCACGCCGGGCCGCGGTGACTACGTCATGGTGACGGCGGATGGTCCGGTGGTCCTCGATCGCGCGGATTTCGAGGCGCAGTACACGCCGGTTTCGCCGGAGGGCGATGTGTCGACCGAGCCGGCCGTGGCCGAGCCGGAGATCGTGATCGCGGGCGAGGGCGCGGCCGATGCGGAGACGGCAGCGTGAATACCGCGCAGAAGCTGCTCTATGGCTGGATCGGCGGCGGCGTGCCGTTCCGTATGCCACGACCGCAACCCTACGCGCGCGGCGCGCGGCCTAAGTACACGGTCTCGCGCGAGGTTGATCGCCGGCTGCGGCAGCAGGCGCGTGACGACGCGAACCAGCGCGCGCGTGCCGAGCGCCTTCAGGGCATTGGCATCTACCCGATGTGGGAGCGTGTATCGCGGCGTCGCCGCGGCATCGGTGAGCGAGGTGTGGCATGACCGAGCAGAAGCCGAGCATCGGCCGGATCGTCCACTTTCGCATCCATGAGAATGACGTCGAGAAGGCGGCGATCGTCACCGGCATCTGGACTGATACCGAGGTCTACCTGACGGCGTTCCCGGCCGGCGGCTCGCCGCAGGTATGGGGCGAGCCTGTGCAGCACTCGTCCAAGGTCGAAGGCTACAGCCAGCCGCGCTGGGACTGGCCGCCGCGCGTATGACGAAGCCGCCGTTCCGGCTGGTGTATGGCGGTGGCGACATCGTCGAAGCCTTGGAGGATGCCTTGCAGAAGGCGAAGGCCGGGGAGTTCGACGCTGTCGTCATCGTCGGCATCACGAAGACGGGCTTCTGCGGCTCGCATTGGGCGCACGTCGACGATATGGCGCATCCGTGGGCGCGGATGCTGTCAGCGGTCGCCAGTACGCAGCACGAACTGCTCGCTAACGGACTGGAAACAGGGTGAACGAAGGCGTCACCCCGGAAGAAGCCGCCGCCGAGCTATTACGGCGGCGGCAGGCGCGCGAGTGCTTGTGGGCGTATATCGAATATGTGAGCGGTCAGGACTGCCCGCCGCACATGAAATACGTCTGCGACCAGCTTGATCTCGTCGCGAACGGGGTGCTGCACCGCATCCTCCCCTTCGACAAGGTGCCGGAGATCGTCGACCGCGAGATGATCTCGATGCCGCCGGGCCACGGCAAGTCGTGGATGGCCTCGCACCATTTCCCGGCCTACCTGCTCGCGCGGCAGCGGCAGCGGCAGCTAGAGGCGATCGACAAGAAGGTGCAGCGCCGGCTGCGCGTCTTCAACATCATCTTCGGCACGCACCAGCAGGACCTGTCGAACAGCTTTGGTTTGAAGGTGCGCAACCTTATCGAGAGCGACGAGCATCAACGGCTGTTTCCGGGGATGCGCGTCGATCCGGGGAAGAAGGCGGCCGGCGAATGGCTGCTCGACGACGGCTCGGGCGGCCTCATGGCGACATCGGTCGGCGCGAACGTCACCGGGCGCCGCGGCGATCTCATGCTCGGCGACGATCTCCTGTCGGGTATCGAGGCGGCAGAGAACGACAACGAGCGCAACAAGCTGTGGGCGTGGTACAACGCCGACTTCAAGACACGCCGCAAGAACAGCCGCACGCCGTTCATCATCATCGGCACGCGCTGGCACCTTCAGGATCACTTTGGCCGGCTCGATCAGGACGAGAAGGACGGCACCGGCGACAAGTGGCGCCGGATCGTGCTGCCGGCGCTGGCGCTGCCGCACGCGAACGACAACGGCAAGCCCTATCCGCCCGATCCGCTGGGCCGGAAGCCCGGCGAGGCGCTGTGGCCCGAGGAGTTCCCGGCCGAGGACCTGCGCGCGATCCAGCGTTCGCAGGGCACTACGAAGCGGATGTGGTGGTCGCTGTATCAGGGATCGCCGGTCGTCGAGGACGGCGGGATCATCACGAAATCATGGTTCAAGCACTGGAAATCGCCCGATCCGCCGAAGATCGAGATGCTTGTCCAGTGCTGGGACACCGCGCTCACCGCTAACAAGACGTCGGCGTACAGCGCGCAGACGACGTGGGGGCTGTTCAAGGACGACGGGATCACCAACGCGATCCTTATGTCGGCCTCGCGCTACCGGCTGGAGTACGACGAGCTACGCAAGTTCATGCAGCGCATGGCGCGCGACTACCGCGACGACGACCCGAAGGTGCTGGATTTCAAGCCGAGGCCGGGCAGGAAGCCGCATACCGTGCTGGTGGAGGCGAAGGCGAGCGGTCAGGCGCTGATCCGCGATCTTCGCAAGGGCGGCATCGATGCGGTCGGCTGGAACCCTGACAAGTACGGCGACAAGATCGCCCGCGTGCGCCTCGCCTCCGACGTCATCGAGAACGGCCGGCTTTGGGTGCCGGCACAGCCGCCGCACTACTCGCAGCTACGCAAGTGGGCGGAGGATTTCGTCGACCAGTGCGGCGCCTTCCCGGCCTCTGACAGCCGAGATTGGGTCGACACGATGACGATGTTCATCCTGCGGATGAAGGACGGCGGCTGGATCATCAACACCGAGGACCCGAACGACGACGAGTTCGAGCAGCCGAAGAAGGCTGCCGGCGGCGGTTCGAGGTTCTACTAGCCGTGGCGCCGCCGGAATGATATTGGAGTAGTCATGGCGCGGGGGAACAATCGGGCGGCCGTCATGGTCGCCGATAGCGCGGGGGAGCCAATCCTAGAGGGTGGCCCGTCGCTTCTGGACGGCGTCGCCGTCGAACTGGAGGCCGCCGGCCCCGACACCGTCGACGGTGCCGAGATTACCGAAACCGCCGATGGCGGCGTCGTTGTCGACCTCGCGCCGCGGCTCGGCAACGCGATCGTCGACGTCTCGAAGCACGACGCCAACCTCGCCGACGTGATGACGTCATCGGACGTGTCATCGCTCGGGTCCGAGCTTCTGGCCGCGGTCGAGGACGACAACCGCAGCCGCGCCGACTGGTACTATATGCTGACGCAGGGCCTGAACCTGCTGGGGCTGAAGCTGGAGGAGCGCACGACGCCGTTCAACGGTGCGTCGGGCGTCTTCGACCCGATCATGGCCGAGGCGGTGATCCGCTGGCAGGCGACCGCGACGGGCGAGCTTCTGCCCGCCGCCGGCCCGGTGAAGACGAAAATCTACGGCAGCGTCACCTCTGCACTCGAAAAGCAGGGGATGCGGGTCAAGGATTTCATGAACCTTTACCTGACGTCGCTCGCGCCGGAATACTACGACGAGTTCGACCGGATGCTGTTCTGGCTTCCGTTCGCCGGCTCGACGTTCAAGAAGGTCTACCACGATCCGATCCTGCGCCGGCCGGTGAGCCGGTTCGTGACGCCGGACAAGTTCATCACCGCCTACGGCACGACCGATCTGGAGTCCTGCCCGCGCTACACGCACGTCACCGAGGTCTCGGAAAAGACGCTGAAGCAGTATCAGGCGAAGGGCCTGTGGCGGAACGTCGACATCGGCGATGGCATCCGCACCGGCGACAGCCGCTCCGACGTCACCAAGGCGGTCGACGACGCGCTGGGCTTCCGCCCGGTGCTGGCACGCAACGACCGCATGTACGACATCTACGAGGTCCACGCCGACCTCGTGCTGCCGGGCACCTTCGACGAGGGCGTCGGCATCCCGCTGCCCTACATCGTCACGATCGAGAAGCAGACGCAGCAGGTCCTGTCGATCCGCCGCAACTGGAAGGAAGGCGACCTTGACCAGCGCAAGCGCCTGTCCTTCGTCCACTACTGCTTCATTCCCGGCTTGGGCTTCTACGGCATCGGCTACGCGCACATCTTAGGGGCGAGCGCGAAGGGGTCGACCGACGCGCGGCGCCAGCTTCTCGACGCCGGCACGCTGAACAATTTCCCCGGCGGCCTGCGCGTCAAGGGAATGAAATTCGCCGATAACAATCTCTCGATCGGCCCGATGGAGTTCCCCGAGGTCGATACTGGTGGTCTGCCGATCCAGAACGCCATTATGAACATGCCCTACAAGGAGCCTTCAGTCGTCCTCTTGGAATTGATGAAGGAGACCAATGAAGGGGCACGGACGCTCGCAAACACCTCCGAGATCGCCATTGGCGAGGGGCGGCAGGACGCACCTGTTGGTACTACGGTTGCACTTATTGAAGCTGCAACCAAGGTGCAGACCGCAACGATCAAGAGAGCGCATCGATCGGCCGCCAAGGAGTTCAAGCTGATCGCCGACATCTTCGGCGAGACGCTGCCGGTGAAGGAAAAGTACCCGTTCCCGGTGCCGGGCGGCGACCAAGCGATCATGCGCGAGGATTTCGCCGACAACATCGACGTGATCCCGGTCTCCGATCCGAACGTCACGTCGGGGCCGCAGCGCCTCATGCTCGCCGAAGCCGCGCTCCAGAAGGCGGCCATCGCGCCGTCGCTCTACGATCAGTATTGGGCGCACCGGAACTACCTCGAAGCCCTCAACATGGACACCGACCGCATCGACAAGATGCTGCCGGCACCGCAGGACGCGCAGCCGCTCGATCCGCTGTCGGAGAACATGAACGCGCTTCAGGGCAAGCCCCTGCGCGCCGGCATCGAGCAGGACCACGACAGCCATATCACCGCGCACATGGCGGTGGCGCAGCAGTCGCCGTCGATGCAGGCGCACGTCGCCGAGCATCTGGCGCTGAAGATGCGTGTCGCCGTCGAGGCGATCACCGGCCCGCTGCCGCCGCCCGGCACCAAGCTGCCGCCCGAGATCGAGAACCAGATCGCGCGCGGCGTCGCCGCCGCCATCCAGCAGATCGAGGCGAAGAAGCGCGAGGAGAACGGCGGGCTGCCCGACGATCCCGCGATGGCGATGGTCGTCACCGAGAAGCAGAAGAACGAGCAGAACGCCGGCATCAAGCAGGCCGAACTCGCCTTCAAGGAGCATAAATTGCAGGTCGACAGCGCCAACGAGGCCGCCGACCGCGCGAATGACCGGGAGATCGAGATCATCCGGCAGCAAGGTGATGTTGCGCAGCGTCAAGCCACCCCTTCACCGGCGCAGGACAGCGCCATCAAGCGGAGTTCCACATGAGCCAGCGTGAGAAAGCCGCTTCGACGGCGAAGAAGTACGGGCTGGGCGGCCTTATCAAGTCGGTCGGCAAGATCGCGACCGGCGGCCTGCTCGGCTCGAAGCTCGGTCGCGACATCGCCACGAAGGGCCTCGTCGGGACTGCGGCGACGCGCCCGGCTGCGCTCGGCGGCGCTTTGGGCATGATCTACGGCAGCCCGAAGAAGAAACCAGTTGGCGACGCAGCGGTGGGGGGCCAACGCAGCAGCGCCGGGGCCGGTGCAGGACGAGGGACCGACACCGGCCCCAAGCGTGCCTACCGCAAGGGCGGGAAGGTAAAGTCGGGCTGCTAGCCCGGCTCATCTGAAGGGACAGCAGATGAGTGTTATGGAGATTGAGCGGCGTCTTCTGGACGCCCTCGGCGAGCGGTCGCAGCAGGCCGCCAACCGGCTGATCAACATGAGGCCGCGCCCGTCGATCGTCGGCGGCGAAGGCGGCTACCAGCCCGGCCAGACGGCCGAGGAGATCGCCTTTCAGACCATCGAGACGACCGCAGAGCTACGCACCATCGCGGCCTGCGTCGCGCTCGTCCGAGATACCTGCCGGCAACTGGTGCAGCCGGAGGGGGAGAGTGGAGCAGCGCCAGAAAGCCGGAGAAAAGGACCCTACGCATGAAAGAAGGCGTGAAGCTGGCATCGCCAGCCCTCGCAGCCGAGAAGGCGGCGTCGCCGTCGATCTCGAAGATTGAAGTCCACGAGGAGGCGCAGGCGAAAACGCTTGTCGCCGCCCATTTCAGGCAGGCCACAGGGCGCGATTTCGAGCTTCGCCCCGGTGGCTACCTCATCGCGGTGAAAGTCTACATCCGCCCCGAGGAACTGAAGGAAATCCAGACCGATACGGGCGAGACGGTGAAGCTCTACCTGCCGGACGTGGCCCGCGATCAGGACAAGTACCAGTCCGTCGCAGCCCTCGTCATGGCGATGGGGCCGGAGGCCTACAAGGGCGACCGCTACGCCGGGCAGGAGCCGTGGTGCAAGGTCGGCGATTGGGTCGTCATCCCGCGCTACGAGAGCTTCCAGCTTCAGTACCGCGGCGCGGTGCTGGGCCTGCTGCCCGACGACAAGATCATGGCCGTCATCGACGATCCGCGCGACGTCATGGCCGCCCATCTCACGGATAGGCACTGATCATGAGCGGGGAAAACGACAACAAGGACATCGAGCTTCCGATCGTCACCGACGATCTCCAGCCGACGTCGATCGACATCACCTCCGATGACCTCGGCGGCGATCTCCCGGCCGGCGGTGCGCCGGCCACCAGCCCTGACGACGTCGGTGCGGCACCGGGTGCCGCCGGCAGCCGCAAGGCCGCCCGCGTCGCCAAGCTCGCCTCCGAGCGCGACGCCGAGCGCAGCCGCGCCACCGAGGCCGAGCGCCGGGCAGCGGAAGCCGAGGCTCGCGCCGAGGCCGCCGAGCGCGAGCGCCTGCGCAGCGATCACGCCGCGATGGGCAATTTCGAGGCGCTGACGAAGCACAAGCTCGAAGTCGCCAAGCAGCGGCTCGAAGACGCGATCTCGACGGGCGACAGCAAGAAGCAGGCGGAACTGACGTCGGACATCTCGGCGCTCCAGAACGAGCTAGGCGGGATCGAGGCGTGGAAGCAGGCGAACCCGCTCGATGCAACGACGCCGCCGCGCCAGCCCGAGCCGAAGCAGCCGGCCGCGCCCGCGCAGCCCGCGCCGCCGCAGGTCCAGCTTCAGCCCGACACGAAGGCGTGGATCGACAGCAACGCTTGGTTCCAGCCGGGCAATCCCGACTTCGATCCCGAGATGCACACCGAGGCGCGCAGCTATGCCGCGTCGCTGGAGCGCAAGCTGAAGCGGGAAGGGCGCGAGGCCGAGATCGGCAACGCTGCCTATTTCGCCGAGATCGACAAGCACATGAAGGCCGAGTTTCCCGAGGCCTTCGACGACGACGAGCCAGCGCCGGCGCCGGCGCCCAAGCGGCAGGTCCCGCCGACGAACGGTGGCACGCCGTCCGTGCTGCCGCCGGGCCGCACGTCGGCCGGCGGTGGCGACAGCCGCGCGACGTCGACGACGCGCGTCGAGCTATCGGCGGCCGAGCGGTCGCTGTCGCACAGCTTGGCGGCCAATGGCGCCATCAAGAACCCGGATGGTTCGCGGCCGACGCCGCAGCAGGCCGAGCGCCTGTTCGCGATCCAGAAGCTCAAGACGCAGAAAGTGAGCGCATAATGACCGGACGTACCACTCGCAGCGGATCGACCCGCTCGGCCCGCACCCGCGCGTCCGAGGAGCGGTCGATGCCGCAGACGCATTTCCAGTCGAAGCTGTTCATCCCGCCGCACCTCATCCCCAAGGGCATGACCTATGCGTGGGTGCGCGAGCAGACGCTGAATGAGCCTGATCCCGACAACGTCACGCACCGCTTCATCATGGGCTGGAAGCCGGTGCCGTCCGATCGCCACCCCGAACTGTGCCCGCCGCCGCTCCCCGGCTACGAGGATCAGGCTGTCACCATCATCCGCCGCGGCGGCCTCCTGCTGTGCGAGCGCCCGACGAAGGATGTCACGGCGGCCCGCCGCCAGCTTGAGAACGAGAACATCCAGATGCTCTCGGACGTCGCGTGGACGGGTCAGGAAGACCCGAACCTGCCGCGCTTCAACAGCGGTGACGTCGGGGCCAAGTTCGAGCGCGTGACGGCGTTCAAGGACTAGCGCTCCGGCGAGCCGCTGGCCTCCTCCAGCGACGCCTAACTCGCCCGCCTCGGCGCAATCCGGGGCGGGCTTTTTAGTGGCCGATTGACATTTCGCTCCGGTCGCGTAACATCGCAGGCCTACCGGGGGGTGGATGGGGCATCTCCCACTCGATCGTGGTCACGTACCCACGCTAGCGATTGCCGTTACGCATCGGCACCGGGGGCTGGACAGCCCGAAGCATCCATTTCGGTTATATGGGGGGAGACTATGTCTTTCGGCACCAATGCGCCGCAGGGGCTGCGTCCGGTGGGAACGCTGGGCGGTATGCCTTTCGAGGGGCAACTTAGCGAATATCCGATCACGAACACCTATGCGTCTTCGATGTTCACCGGCGACCCGGTGACGCTTGCCGCCGACGGCACCGTCGTTCGCGGCGTTGCAGGCGGCGCCTGCCTCGGCGTCTTCATGGGCTGCAAGTACATCGACAGCACCGGCACCATGCAGCACCGCGCTTCTTGGCCGGGCAACCCCGGCATTCAGGCCGGCACGCAGGCCGTCGCACTCATCTGCGACGAGCCGAACATGATGTTCTCGATCCAAGAGACGAACGCTGCTGGCGCGGCCGGCACGCCGCTCACGCTCGCTGACGTCGGCCTCAACGCGAACTTCCTGTTCACGGCGGGCAACCTCGCGACGGGTCAGAGCGCGGTGTCGCTCGACAACGGCACCGAGGCGACGACGTCGACCTTGAACTTGAAGATCATCCGGCTCGATCCGACGCCGGGTAACGCTGTTGGCGCGTTCGCCAACTGGATCGTCGCTTGGAACAGCCACCTGTTCAAAGCCGGCGTGACGGGCGTCTAACGGATCGCAGGGGGGAATAGTCAGATGACCATCAATACCACCGCAATCCGCGACCTGCTCCGTCCGGGGCTGGCTGCGGTCTTCGGCGATTACCCGATGTATCCGGGTCAATGGTCGGAAATCTTCGAGCGTCATAGCTCGGACAAGGCCGTCGAGACCGAGGTCGAGATCAAGCTGCTCGGCTTGGCGCAGATCAAGGCCGAGGGCGCGTCGACCGCCTACGACAGCATGGGTCAGCGGTACGTAACGAACTACGTCCACCGCTACACCTCGATCGGCTTCATCATCACCCGTCAGGCGATGAAGGACAACCTTTACCAGTCGCGGTTCCCGCTTCAGGCGAAGGCTCTCCGTCAGTCGATGGAGCAGACGAAGGAAGTTCTCGGCGCCTCGGTGCTGAACAACGGCTTCTCGTCGAGCTTCCCGATCGGTGACGGCCAGCCGCTGTTCTCGGCGTCGCACCCGATCGACAACGGCACGGTCGCCAACACCTTCGCGGTGCAGGCCGATCTCAACGAGACGAGCTTGCAGGACGCCATCGTCGGCATCCAGCGTTTCCGCGACGTCGCGGGCCTCCGCATCATGACGAAGCCGACCAAGCTCGTCGTGCCGGCGGAGCTTCAGTGGACCGCCGAGCGGCTGCTGAAGACGCAGCTTCGCACCGGCACCGCGAACAACGACGTGTCGGCGATCGTCTCGATGTCGGCGGTCCCGCAGGGCCACCGCGTCAATATGTTCCTCACCGACACGAACGGCTGGTTCCTGCTCTCGGACGCTCCGAACGGGTTCAAGCACTACGAGCGTGAGGCGCTGGAGACGGACGTCTACACCGACTTCGACACCGACAACCTGAAGGCGAAGGCCGTCGAGCGTTACTCGTTCGGCTGCTCGAACTTCCGGGCTGCTTGGGGTTCGCAGGGCGCCAGCTAACGGGGCCGGGGCCGGGTAACACCGGCCCCACCTCCGGGGGGAGACTGATATGGCACGTACCACCTTCACCGGCCCGCTGGCTTCCGGCGACCGCATCGACGGCGCGCAGGCCAACGTCGGCCTTGCCGTGCTGTCGCAGTCGGCAGTCATCACGTTCGACAACACGCTCGTCCAGAACGCGAGCCTGTTCCTGCCGAACGGCAGCCGCGTCCTCGACGTCATCGTCGACACGCTCACGGCCTTCAACTCGGCGACCTCGGCTGTTCTGTCGGTCGGCACGGCGTCGGGCGGCACGCAGTATGCGAGCGGCGTCGACGTTCGCACCGCGGCAGGCCGGCAGCGCCCGACCTTCACCGCGGCGCAGCTTACCGCGATGGGCAGCACCGGCGCGAACAACGCCGTTGTCGCCACCGTGACCTCGGTCGGACAGCCCAGCGCCGGTCAGGTTCGCGTGACGGTCAACTACGTCCAGACGACCGCAAACGACGCATAAGGGCGGCGGGGCCTCGTGCCCCGCCCCTGATCTCTAGGGGGGTTCGATGCGGCCACAGACCGTCTCATTCACTGGCGTCGGCACCAGCGTTCCGGTCAAGCTCGACGTGTACGCGCTGCCGCAGGTCGCGCTTCAGGTGAACGTCACTGGCACCGTGACCTACACGGTGCAGCAGACGCTCGACGATCCCGAAAGCTCGTCGGCGACGTGGTTCGACCACCCCGATACCAATCTCGTCGCGCAGACGGTCGCCCGCCAAGGCAACTACGCCTACCTGCCGCGGGGCATCCGGCTCAACGTCACGGCAGGCTCCGGCTCCGCTACGCTCATCGTGATCCAGACCAACGGGGGCTAGGATGTCGCTGTCGCTTAGTCCGAGCCTCAAGCTAGGCAACGGGCTATCGTTCCTGCGGCTTGGCACGTCCACGCTGGCGCTGTCGATCGCAACCGCCGGCATCGCGCTCGACTTCACGAAGATGACGAGCATGGACCCGCTCGTCACCTACGCGAACAGCTACACGTCAACCACCGGCCCTGCCACGATGCTTGACATCAATGGCAAGCTGACGTTCGGGCCGCATAACTTCCAGCAGTCGTCGGGCGCGATCGGCGATGCAATCTGGAACAAGGGTGCTGGCGTTGGCGTGACGATGAACGCCGCCGCTGACCCGCTTGGTGGCAACGCGGCGACGCTCGTCACCACCAACGGCGGCGGCCTGTCGTTCGTCGGGTCGCTCAACCATACGTTGACATCGGGGCGCTACCTTCGCTCGGTGTACGCCAAGGCTGGCACGACATCGAAGCTCTACATCGAGGCCGATGGCAGCTTCGCCGACATCGATCTGTCCACTGGCGCAATCGTCGGCCCCTATGCTTCGCGCTGCACGGCCACGAGCGTCGGCAACGGCTGGTGGCGCGTCAGCCTTGTCGCCACCTCTGACGTTACCAACGCCAACTATGCGTTCTATGTCGACGCCTACGGCACCGCGGCTGCTGGCAAGAGCCTGTACCTGTTCGGCGCGCAGCTAGAGCGCGTCACCTACGAGACGACGCCGCGCACCTACGTCCCGACCACCACCGCCGCGGTGTTCCTGCCGCGCTTTGGTTATGCGCTCGGGGGCGGGACAAACCTGTTCCTCAACAGCCAAGCGTTCGACGCGACGTGGGGCGCAGCCGACGCGACGGTAAGCCCGAACGTCGCCGTTGCTCCTGACGGCACGATGACGGCTGACAAGCTCGTCGAGAGCGCGACCAACGCCGTCCACTACATCGGCCAATCCTACGGCAGCGGCGTCGTTGGCGCGCAGTACACCGCAAGCGTCCACCTGAAGGCCGCTGATCGCACTTGGGCGCTCGTCCTGATCAACGACGGCGCGGGCTTCCACGGCAACTACGTCAATCTTGCCACAGGCGCGGTCGGCGTGACGTTCGGCACCCCCGGCGCGTTCCGCACGGTTGATGCTGGCAACGGCTGGTGGCGCGTCATCGTCACCGACAACGCCGCCTCGGCCTCAAGCATATCGCTCCGCATCTACACCGCGACCGGCGACGGGCAGGCGTCCTACACCGGCAACGGGTCCAGCGGCATCCTCATGTGGGGCGCACAGCTTGTTCCCGGCCCCAACCCGCTCGCCTACGCCGCGACGGGCGTGAACCTGCTAACGTACAGCGACGACTTCACGCAGAGCGCGTGGGTCAAGACGGACGCCACCGTCACGCCGAACGCGATCACCGCGCCGGACGGCACGCTCTCGGTCGACCTCATCACCGAAGGCAGCGCCAACAATGCCTCGACCGTGCAGTCCTACACGGTCACGGCGAACGCCACCGTCAGCGAGAGCGTGGTCCTGAAGCGCGGCAACACCGATTGGGTCGCGGTCACGCTGTTCAACGGCAGCGACTTCATTCGCACGTTCGTCAACCTCGCGACCGGCACGCTCGGCACTGGCGGCGCGAGCGGCACCGGCGCCTTCGGCTCGCACGCCATCGCCAGCCTCGGCAACGGCTTCTACCGGGTCACGCTGACCGGCGCGCTGATCGGCTACACCACCTACAGCATCGCCATCCGCACCTCGTCTGGCGACAGCACCTCGAACCGCGCAGCCAACGGCTCGTTCTACGCATGGGCCGCGATGGTCAACACCGTCGCCAACGGCGGCTTGCTCAACTCGCCCGAGAGCTTCGACAACACCTATTGGAGCAAGAGCGGCGGCATCACCCCCAACGCCATAACCGCTCCAGACGGCACGCTTACCGCAGATGCCTTCGTCGAAGGCGTCGCCTCCACCAAGCACGAGGTTTTCAACAACGTCGGCATCGCCCTCCCGGCCGGCGCGCACACCGCCAGCATCGCCGTCAAGGCCGCTGGCCGTACCGTCGTGCAACTCGTTCTCGACATCGCAGGCGGCAACAACGGCGCGGTATTCAACCTCGCGGCTGGCACCGTCGTCTCTACACTCGGCCAGTCGACCGCCACGATCACGGCGCTCGGCAACGACTGGTATCGCCTGTCGGTCACGCGCACGCTCTCCGCCAACAACTACTTCGTCTCGGTTCGCTCGACCGATCAGACCGTCAGCATCCCCGGCATCAACGCCACCGCCTTCTACCTTTGGGGCGCAAAACTCGTCGCAGGCGGTAACGGCGGCCTGCTCGCTGCGCCAGAAGACATCGGCCTGCTCGGCACGCCGTGGACGGCAGCCGGCACTGTCACCGTCGTCTCAAACGAAACCACCGCTCCAGACGGCACCCGCTCCGCAGACTCGATTGCCCGAGGTGTCACCAACACAAGCGTCTACATGGCCTACCCGATGGCGGGCCAGTCGGTCGGCACCACCTACACGCTCTCCGTCTACGCCAAGGCTCGCTCGCTCGGCGGTCGCTTCGGCATGCGCATCCAAGGCTCGTACCCGCACCGCGTCGACGCCGTCTTCGACCTCGCCACCGGCGCCCTGATCGGCTCGCAAGCCAGCACGTTCACCGGCGTTGCCACCACCGCCCAATCAGTCGGCAACGGCTGGTATCGTTTCACCCTGACCGGCACCAGCGCTACGTCGGCGATGGAGGTCGTGCTGTTCGGCCCCTCTGCTACCAATGCTGTCGGCTCATGGGAAGGATCGGACGCCCTCTGCGACTGCTACGTTTGGGGCGCGCAGCTTGTCACCGGCACGGTGGCTGGCGACTACACGCCGGTCAGCACGCTCGCCGCCTACACGTCGCTGTCGCAGACGCCGGCGCTCCCCTACGCCTCGACCGGCGCGACGGTCCAGACGCCGGTTGAGAAGTACACGCAGGCTGGCACGCTGATCGAGGGCGAGGCGAGGACGCAGCTTCTCAACGCGACCAACATGGCGGGCGCGGCTACCGGCGTCGTCGGATCGGGCGGCGCGCTGCCGACCAACTGGAACTTCGGCGGCAACGCTACCTACACCGCCACGGTCACGGCGGGCGTCACCATTGACGGCTATCCCGCTATCCGCTTGCGCCTCCAAGGCTCGGGCGTGGGCGGCGGCGACCGCGTGTTTGTTCGCTTGGGCGGCTCTGCGCCAGCTTCGGCGGGCGCTTGCACCGCTTCGGTACGCGCAAAGCTGGTTAGCGGCACCATTCCCGGCACGGTCAACTTCAACCTGCCCGCTTGGGACAATGCCGACGCGCTGCTCGCCGACAGTTACTCGACTGGCGTGCCGGGTGCTCAATTTCCGACTGACGGCGTGTTCGCCGCTACGCTGACGCATCCGGCCAACACCGCGTACACAGAGGCTCGATTGAGCTTCAACGTGGGCGCAAACAGCTTCGACTTCACGGTGGAGCTTGGCCTGCCGCAAGCCGAAATGGCGGCGACGCGATCCAGCTTCATCCCGAACCCCTCGCTCGTAGGCGGCAAGTCGGGCGTTACCGTCACCCGCCCCGCCGAAACCGCCGTCATGCAGACGGTGGACGGCGCGGAGCTGGTGCAGCCGCTACAGTGGGCGCTCACGACGGCGGGCACAGCGAGCGGGTCAAACCTTCTCGGCGCGCTCACGCTGACCGGCGACGGCACGAACGACGCGGCTTACGATCAGGCGTTCCCGACCGTCGTCAACCGCAGCTACACGCTCACCTTCGCATCCTCGTCGGGTTCAACGACGCGCCGCGTCGGCACCACCAAGGGCGGGGCTGACAACGTAGCCAACAGCACGACCACCAACGGCTCCAACACGATCACGTTCGTCGCTACGTCGCCGCTGACGTGGATACGCTTTGCCCGCGCTGTCGCCTCTAGCGCCACCGTCTCGGGCATCTCCTTGCGCGAAGCCGTGCCCTACGCCGGCTTCAACAACGGGCCGAGCGGCACCTACGACCTTTGGCCGACTGCCCGCGTCTCGGCGCGCTCGGGGTCCGACAACACCGTTCTTGTCAGCGGGCGGTCAATCACCGTCACAAAGAACGCCACGACCGCCAATACGCTCGTCAACCTCTACAGCCGCCCCGGCGTGCCTATCCGTGTCATCTACACCTTGTCGGGCCTCGGCATCCCAAGCTGCACGGTAACTGACGGCATCTCGGGCGCTGGCACGTCGATCACGACCGTTTCATCGACGCAGGCGCAGACCGCGTTCGTAGTCACGCCCATCGGCGGGCTGACGACGCTCCAGTTTTCGAGCAACTTCGATCACGTCATCCAGATCGTCGGCATCGAGGAAGTCAGTGCCACCGCGCCCATCGGGGCGGCTCCGGCGAACCTTCTCGTCAACGGCAACCTTGCGGCGGGCCTCGCTGGCTGGACGGTCGGCACCGACCCGAACCAAGTCACGGCGACGGTCAGCGGTGGCCTCGCCACCCTCACGCGCGGCGGCGGCGCAGCTAGCGGTTTTGCCCAAGTTTTCCCGACGACGGCAGGCAAGAGCTACCGCATTTGGCTGCGCGTGGGGCCGGGAAGCAACGCGGCCTACTTCCTCAACGGCGTCACCGGCCACTCGCCGGTCGTCGTATCGACGGGCGTTCACACGCAGGAGTTCATCGCCAACAGCTCGTCAATCTCGCTGTCGGCATGGCCGCAGAACACCAACTCGTCCTGCACGGTCGGCGACTTTGAAATCCGCGAGGTCGGGCTTGTCAGCAACGGCGACTTTGCCAGCGGGACGACGGGTTGGACGGGCCGCAGCACTGGCACTGGCACCTTCTCGGTTGTTGGCGGCGCGGCGCAGATCACCGGCACGGACGGTTCCAACGCAGGCGCGTTCGACAACACGACAGCCTTCACGACCGTTAGCGGCAAGACCTACCGCGCGACCTTCACCGTGGGCGGCGTCGGTGTCTTTGGCGGCGTCTATCGAGGCGCGGGCGCGGCGAGCAATTACAGTTCGGCCAGCCGTGGCGTCGGCACGCACACGATCTTCTTCACGGCCGACACAACGACCGCGTACATTTACCTTGTAACGACTGGCGGCGGCGGCACCGCGACCATCGACAACATCCAGATCGAAGAAGTCACCGAGCAGGGCCAAGGCGCGCTGACGGTGGAGTTCATGCTGCCGGCGATTAACAGCACGCGCGGCATGGACATTGTGACGTTGAGCGACGGCACGACCGGCAACCGCCTCTACATTCAGGGCAACACGACGGGCGGCGTGAACGTCGCAATCGAGCTTGGCGGCGTGACGCAAGCCGCGCTCACGTTTCAAGGTTTGACGGCGGGGGCAATCCTGCGCCTCTCGGTGACGTGGCAGCATAACCGCCTCACCGCGAGCATGAACGGCTCGACCATCCTCACCGATACGTCCTGCCTTATCCCGCAGTTCAGCCAATGCCTGTTTATGAACCGCATAGACGGCACGCGCGCCGCGATGGGCTTCCTCCGCATCCTCAACGCGCAACTAACCGCGCAGAACGACGCTTGGCCGCCCGCCAACTCGGCGCTCGCCGCATGAGGCGCACCAGCCTTTCGATGTTCGCCGGCTGCGTCATGTTTTGGGGCGCGGTCCTGATCGCGCTTATGGAGACGAAATGACCTCGTCAGGCACCACCACGTTCGGCATCGACACCGAGCAACTGGACATCGTCACCGAGGCCTATGAGCGGTGCGGGATCGCACCTGACCTGCTCACGGCGCACGATCTCGACAGCGCGCGGCGGTCCCTGAACTTCCTGTTCTCGGACTGGTCGAACAACGAGATCAACCTGTGGAAGATCGAGATGTCGACGCAGGCGCTCGTCGCCGGCACCAACAGCTACGCGCTCGATGCGAACCTCATCTACATCGTCAACGCCGCGATCCGCGTGAACGACGGCGTGACCACCACCGACTACCCGATCACGGCGATCAGCCGTGCCGAGTGGCTGGCGCAGCCGTCGAAGACGACGCAGGCCGCGCGCCCGTCACAGTTCTATCTGGAGCGCACCGCGACGCCGACCGTCTACCTGTGGCCGGTGCCGCAGGATGCGACCTGCACGCTCGTCTACTACGGGATGCGCGTCATGGACGACGCCGGCACCTTCCTCCAGACGCCCGACGCGCCGCAGCGCTGGATGGAAGCCATCGCCTCGGGGCTGGCCGCCAAGCTCGCCGTGAAGAAGGCGCCTGACCGGGTCGACCTCCTGAAAGGCGAAGCCGGCATCGCCTTCGACAAGGCCTACAGCGCCGACCGCGAGCGCGTGCCGCTGCGCATCTCGATCGGCCGGCGATGAGCCGACGCCGCGCCTCGCCCGTCATCTCGGCGCGCGATCCGCGTGCGCTGGCGATCTGCGACGGCTGCGGCTTCCTCGTGAACCACGACCACTTGCGCGAGCGCATGGAATACCGCGGCGGCACCTCGCCGGTCGGCACCGGCCACATGGTCTGCGGCTCGTGCGATGACGTGCCGAACCCGTATTTCAGCAAGCAGGTCTTGGGACCGGACCCGGTGCCGGTGCGAAATCCACGGCGGGACGACAGCGGGGATCAGAGTTTTGATTGATACGGGTCCGTGATATAGCGGGATGTCCGGGGGGATTAGATGGCTACCACGTTCAAGCTGAAGGTTACGAATAACATCACCACCCAGCAGACAGTGCTGGGGGCGACGGCGCAGACGGTCGTGGTTGGCCTGATCATCAACAATGACAGCGGGTCAGACACGACAATCACAGTCAGCGTGACTGATAGCTCGGCCGCGACAACCGTCAACATCCTGACGGCGGCGTCGCTTCCCGCCGGCTCTAACATCGCCGTTCTCAACAACAACAGCCGGATGGTGCTTGAAAACCTTGACGGCATCTCTGTGCTGGCAGGCGCCGCTGTCGACGTCGCCGTCTCCTACATGGAGATCACCTGATGTCGGGCTTCCAATCGGTTAGCGGCCGCTTCACGGCTGGCCCCGGCACCGCTTCGCGTCCGGCGTTCACGTTCGCGGGTGATCCCGACACCGGGTTCTTCCGGGTTGCTGCCGACACGCTTGGCGTCTCGTCAGCCGGCGTCGAGATTTTCAGGTTTGCAGGCGGCGGCTCGGAGCCTGACTTCGCCAGCTTCCGCGCGTCGAACGGCGCTGGCGTCGGCGTCGGCAAAGCCACCTATGACGGCAACAATGCCTCGAACGCTCGCGTCAGCTACGCCCAAGTCCAAGGCGCAATCGGCACGAACACGGCAGGCGCGCACACCGGCAAGCTGATTTTCCGCACCGCACAAGCCGGCGCGCTTACCGATCAGATGATCCTCGACGGTTCGACGCTGACGCAGAACGGCAACGTGCTTCTGACCGTTCCCGGCGCAACCGTGAACGGCGGCAACACCCGCTCTATCGGGGCCTTGCGTACCGGCTTCTGCTATCACAACCTCGATTACATCGCGTATCATCATGTATTCAAATCGGGCGCGTCCGAGGTCGAAGCCGGTCGCATCGACGAGAACCAAAATCTCCGTCTCGGAACCAGCATAACCGTCGCGCAGCACACCTTCGCCAAGACGGGCGGGCTGGGCGCGTCGATCCTTGCTATCTACTCACCGACCTATTCGATTTCACCAATCATCATGTATTCGGCAAACCTCGCCAGCGCGAGCAGCGCGACGACGGTTCTCAAAGTCGAGCGTGAGAGCGTGTCGGGCCGGTCGGCCAGCTTCGGCGGCGTCGTTGGCACCAGTGGCTCGGACTATGCCGAGTATATGCGGAAGGCGCTCAACTGCGGCACCATCCTCAAAGGCGCAATCTGCGGCGTGAACGCAGACGGCGACCTGACCGATGTGTTTGCGGAAGCGCACAGCTTCGTCGTCAAGTCCACCGACCCGTCGTTTGTCGGTGGTGACACTTGGGGCAATCCTGACGCAGTAGGCTTCCGGCCGGAACCGCCGATATTCCAGACACCCGAATACACCGGCCCCGGCGAACCTGCTGCCTTGCCCGACGACGCCGACGAGGCAGCCATAGCCGCATACAACACGGCCTTTGCCGAGTTCGAGGAAGCCATAGCCACATACGAGGCGACCGTTGCTGCGGCGCACGCCGCCCACGATCAGGCGATGGCGCAGTACGAGACAGCGCGGGAGGCATTCGAGGCGGTATTCGAGGCCGCCCGCGCCCGCGTCGACCGCATCGCGTTCTCGGGTCAGGTGCCGGTCAACGTGACGGGCGCGAACGTCGGCGATTACATCGTGCCGGTCGAAGCGCCGGGCGGTGGCATTACCGGCATCGCGGTCGCCGAGGACGACATTTCATTCGCGCAATATCGGCGGGCGGTCGGGCGCGTCTGGAACATCCTTAACGACGGTCGGGCATGGATTTCGGTGAAGGTGGCATGATGCGCGCCCTTGCCCTCCTCCTCCTGCTCTCGGCGTGCGGCGGCGACAACCCGGAGCCGCCGACCTATCCCGATCCGCCGGGCGCCGTGTACTGGCCCGCGGATGCCGAACAGTGCCGCGCGCAGCCCGACCTTGCGTGGTGCAAGCCATGAGGCCGGCGGAGATCATCGCGATCGACGCCCGCGCCCGCGCGCGCTTCGTCTACGTCGAGGACGTCATGGATATGTGGCGCAGCCACGCCGATGCGGTCGAGCGCGGCGAGGAATGGCGCGGCGACTGCGACGACCTCACGTCGACGACGCTTGACCTGCTGACGCGCGCCGGCCTGCCGATCACGCAGGCCTACCGCTTGCACGTCAATGCCGGGAACGGCCCGCACGCCGGCAACTCGGCCACCGACGTCAACCATCAGATCGCGGTCGTCCTAGACGACAGGGGCGACGCATGGGTCGTCGGCGACACCTTCGGGCCTGCCTACCCGTACACAAGGATGGAACACGTCGTCTGCTACCATCACCGGCTTGACCGCCGTAGCTCGAAGGGCGCCCCGTTTGTACCGGGAGCGCCGCCCCTCTAGCTATGATCGAGGGGGGCAAGATCATCGAGCAGGTCGGCGGGTGGATCATCGCGATTGCCGGCGGCGGCTTGGGCGTGAAAGCCTTCTTCGACTGGCTCGGCAAGCGGCACACCAACGACAGCACGCACGATGTCGAGATCACGCGCATCGATGTCGAGCGCCGGCGGATCGAGGCCGAGAACGTGGCGAAGCTCTTTCAGTCGACGCTGGAGGAGGTGCAGAAGCTCCGTCAGGACGTCGCAACCGAGCGGGCGATCTCGCAGCGCGAGCGCGAACAGTGCGACAAGAAAGTGCGGGCGATCTCGATACGGTACGAGCGCGATATTGACGAGCTAACCACCAAGCTCATCAATATGGCGATGCGCTTCGGTATGTCGCGTGCCGAGGCTGAAGGTTTGCGTCTCCAGCGCGATCCCGATCCGGTTGAGGCGTGACGGGTGCCGAACAGGAAGCCGCGATACGACGCGCCCGAGACAGCCGGGCGCTTCATGACCGATGTCGTGCTGGAGGGCATCGCCCTCGTGGCAACGCGCAGCGGGCTGGGTCTCGACGAGAACCTGACGCTCGACGCGCTGCTGCTGGCGCTGGAGGAAGCTGAATGCAAATCGGCCGCCGGGAGCGGGGGGGATGCGTCCGGCGGCCGAATGGCTTTACCTGCCCTTCGGGGGGATGAGG
>Ga0256850_1000005_pt1 | contig 29752 bp, 31 predicted proteins | sample BONnt3_FD_181178 | JGI IMG/M metagenome (GOLD analysis project Ga0256850, IMG submission 181178) | Terrestrial sediment cell enrichment communities from Utah, United States - BONCAT_SYTO_Terrestrial_sediment - 3 | ecosystem: Environmental > Terrestrial > Deep subsurface > Rock core/Sediment... | reverse complement strand
CCCCTCCCCCACCGACATACCACCCAAGGAAGACGATTCCATGGAAGCGCAAGCTATGGCAACACCCGTCAAACGCAAGCCCGGCGCAAAGCTAGGTGAGAAGCAAATTCGATGGACCGGAGCCGAATGGGAAGCGGTGCTATCAGCCGCCGCGATGATTCACCTAGACGATCCCAGCCGGTCCATGTTCCAGGCTATGCGCGAGGCACAGGCAGTCCTATCCGAGGAACGAAGGAAGACGCGCAGCAATTCCTTCGCACCATCGCAAGTCAGCAAGCCCATGCAAGACCGCTTCAAGTGGTACGTGCAGCGGTACGAGAAGGCCAAGCAGGAAGACAACGCGACTAAGCGCGCCCACAAGGCGGAGGAAGAAGCCCAGGCGCTGCGCGATCAAGTCGCCAAGCTCGAAGCCCTGCTGGAGCACTCCACGAGGCCCCAGGCTGCGCCAAACGCGGCGCACCCACCCCTGCCTACCTCCCCCCTGCAATTGATCGCCCAGGCGTTCAGCATGATGCTGGGCAACGCTGTAGCTGAGGCGGTTCGTTCGCCCCAGGTGCATCAGGCGCTGCGCGAGGCGCTACCGCAGCTCATCGGCACTCATACACCGCCCGTCGCCCCCATTGCTGCCCCACCAGCTGCCGAGCTGGCGCGCGAACAGGCAGCCGCCCGGGTGGAGGCCCCCCGCCACGTCCCTTTCGTTCGCCCGACGACAGCGAGTGAGCGCCTAAAGCGCGTGCTGGTCGTCGGGCTGCTGGGTTCCCAGGCCGAGGCCATCCGGCGCGACTTCGGGGACAAGCTGGATTTGCGATTCCTGACCCAGGAGGACAGCAGCCAGCGGATCAAAGAGAACGCCGAGGGCGCGGACAAGGTGTATGGGATGGTCGGCTACATGGGGCACCACGTAGAAAAGGCCATCATCCGAGGCGGCGGGCGCGACAAGTACCTGCGCATCAACGGCACCACCAGCGAACTGAAGACCGCGCTTAACGCCTTCGTCAGCAACCATGCGACTATCCATCACTGACATGGACGCGGGCAGGATGCGCCTTTACATCCAGGCCATCGGTGCCGCGACCCTTGAGGGGTCCACGTTCGTGGTCGAGGCCCGCGCCATGCTGCGCGAGCTGTCGCACCCGGACGTGGTGCCGCATGAGCTGCTAGGGGCGCTGGAGCGCCGGCCCAGCACCCCCTTTGAAAAGTACCTCGTCCAGGCGGTCAGGACGAGTAGTCTTCAGTAGACCACCCCCCGCCATCCTTCTTCGGGATGGCACGGATGATGAGGAAGCGGCAGGGAAACTTTTCTGCCGCGACCTTCACCTTGACCTTCGCATCATCCATGAAATATCCCTTGACCTCGTGCATCTGCAATTCGCCATCCGCCGCCAGGACAGCGAAGTCAGGGGTATATCGGCAGCCGTCAGCCAGCTTGAACGTGATGCCCTCGAAACTCCACCAAAGAATCTCACCCGCCAGCTGTTTCGCTTCCAGCACCTGGGAGTAAGCCGCCTCAGTCTTGTTCATCACCCCGGCCTTCAACCGGCCCAGGGCGTACATCTTGCGCCTACTCATCGCCCACCGCTTTCAGCAGCTCCATGCCCTTGGCGTCGAGGGCATGCCACAGCCAGGGCAGCGACTTCACGTGCGCGGCCTGCCAAACGGACTGCTTGATGTCCTGATCAGCCTTTCCCTGATCCACGAACGTATGGCACGAGTTGCACAGGAAGGCCACGAAGCAATCGTGCGCTTTGATCCCGAACCCCTTGCCGTGCCTGCCCTGGTTGCTGTGTGCGGCAACGATGGTCCCATCCATGATCCCGCAGTAACAGCACGGCACGTCGCCATGCTTGGGGACGTTCAGGATGCGCTGATTCCGATAGTTCAACGCATGTCCTCCACGTATTCCACCAGCTGCGCGGCGGTCAGCTCCGGGAATTCGGCCAGGACATCGAGCAGGAACCCGGCGACTTGAGCAGGCGTGAAAAGGGGGCTGATAAGCCCCCTGAACACCGCTGCCTTTTCAGTTGCAAGAGCCTGGTCCTTGAACACCGCCGAATAGTTGTTCGACGGGTTCAGCACGTAGAAGGCAGCGGGGCGCATTAGATTCCTCCGAGGGTTGCGCGGTACTTCTGCCAGGGCTGCCAAACGATGGCCTCCCAGGCTTGGCGAGCGAAGGGCTGCGTATCCAGCTGGGACCGGCTGGAGACTTTGCACGCTTCGAGAATCCAGGCACGGGCAGCCGCCTCGCTGTCCACGTCCGCAAACGAACGCTCCGACGCCCAATGCCAAAACTGTTGATCCCGGCACAGCAGGAAGGCGAGCTGGGCGGGGGTCTTCTCCACCGGCCTTTCGTCGTCATCCACCTGCACCAGCACCGCCATGAACCGCTGGCCGGCGCGCTTGGCAGCCTTCAGCGTGAAGTGGCGGAACGGGTGTTCCATGTCCCCGTCTTCGGGGAGCTGGAATGTCACGGTCTTGCCCCGGGTGGACGTGTCCGCCCATCCCAGCAGCATTACTTCGCCCTGAAAGGCGATGGTCTTTTCGTCCATCACTTCCTCTTCTTTGCCTCGCGGCCTTTCTTCGCCTTGCGTTCCGCCTCGATCCGCTCCACCGACTTTTCGGTCGGCACGTTGACCACGGGGGTGATGCCTGGGGGGAGCGTTCCGTACTCCACCCCGCCCACCTTCACGTAGGTCAACCGGGCGGTAGCGAAACAATCCCGAAGTGTATTGATGTCGGCCACGAGTAAGGGAGCCTGGGTTTGCAAGCTATTCCACAGTTCGCGCTTCTGTTTCGGGTCGTCGGGGAATCTCATCGCGGCAGCCAATAGCAGCTGTAGTGGACCGGCTCTTGGAATCGGTTTGTGGCCTCGATGGTGTTCGACATCACGTCGATCCCAGCCTGTCGCATTTCGTGGATGCGGGCAGCCAGCCGCGTGACGCCCAGGTCGCGAAAGGCTTCCAGCGGGGTGATTCGCCCGAACTCGCGCATGTACTCAGCCACGCGCCGGCCTTGCCGGTTCAGCAGCCTGATCTTGTCTTCGGTCATTTGATCCATGATCGTGTCCTTTCCAAATGCGACTCCCGGAACTGGAGGGATTCGTCGCTCAACCAAAGGGCGAAGTGCCCTTCAAACTCCCCATGCCGCTGCTTGTCCAGATACAGGCAATGCGTTGGCGCCGTGGGGTCGGCTTCCTTCTTCGCGGGCAGCTTGAACACCGCCACGAAGTTGTCTACTAGGTCAACGATGGCGCCCGAGCCCTTCGCGTCCTGCTTGCCTGGGCGCTTGGTTTCGTCTTCCTTCTTGCGGGAGTGGTGGACTAGGTGGACGTGGACGCCCAGGTCGCGCGCCGTGATGCACAGGCGGTTTACGAACGCCTTCATGCCGTTGTAGTCGTCCTCGCCGCTGACCACCTTCATCAGGCTGTCCACCACGAACTGCGTGATGCCCAGCTTTTCCTTGCAGTAGGTGATGACGGCCAGGATGCGGTCAGCTGATACCTCGCCCTGCTGGTCATACAGCCACAGCTTGTCCTGCATGTGGTCGAGGAACTTGCCGATATACAGCTCGCTGGGCTTGCGCACGCCGATGGCCTGCCGCGCCATCCGCCCCAGGGTCTTGCGGGGCTTCATCTCGAAGGACAGGATGCAAGTCTTTTCGCCTTGCTCCATCAGCCCCAGGGTCACGTAGTTCAGCGCCATGGACTTGCCATGCCCGTTGAAGCCGGTCCAGCAGGTGACCTCGCCAGGGCGGATCAGCCAGTGGTCGCGCGTCTTCAGCCAGGGCAGCTCCCGCCCCGTCAGCGTGGGGTCGCCATAGAACTCGTCCACCAGCTCATCGTGATAGCCCTTCGGGCCTTTGATGAGTGCCGCGTCCGTTTCCCGCTTCGCCATGTAGCCGTCGAAGTCCACCGCGCCTTCCTTCAGGCGGGACTTGCGCAAGGCGTCGAGTTGGCGGGCGGTGGCCTCGATGCTGGTCAGGGTCGCGCTAGACATCGGCACGCTCCAGTGCGTAGTCGATGCGCTCATAGGCGGTCTTCAGCCGGTCGAAGTCCTCAGCCTTCAGCGCCTCCCCCTTGGACATCATCAGCGCGGCCATGATCACGATGTCCGCCTCCAGCTTGATCACTCGCAACAGGTCTAGTGCGGGAATACGCAGTTTGATCGTGGGGGTATGCGGGTCATAGCTGTCCTTCGGGGGCATCAGGTCTGACAATCCCATCCCCACCGCGCCGACAACGTTGTCAACCTCGCAACCCGCGAAGCAGTGCAACAGGATGCGGCCATCGCCTTCGTAGCTGATTGACAGCGACGGTCCCTTGTCCTCGTGGGCGGGACATCGCGCCGTCCAGCTGTTGCGGCCAGCCCCTCGCTTTACCTTGTCCAGGCGCGACAGCAGTGACTCAATTGCGCTCACAGAGCCCCCTTCAGGTCAAAGGGGTCGTCATCCACCACCACGCTTTCCCAGCGGCGTTGATTCAGGAACGTCGCGGCCATGGGCACGTACTGCCCGCCCTCGCGGTCCCAGCTGTCACGCTCGCGCAGCTCCGCGATGCCCTTCAGGATCGCGTCAATGTGTTCGTCCAGGCGGTGCGTCACCCACTTGCGCAGGCATGCGGCCTTGTCCACCCTGCGGCGCGTCGGGTAGATCGTCCAGAAGCGTTCAAAGTGCTTGGCGTCCTCACCCTTGGGCGCCGTGTGGGCCACGCGCCGCTTCATGCCCTGCGACTTCATTTCGTCGTCCAGCCACTGCCCGAGCTGGGTCCAATGGATGTCGTTGCGGCGCGCGTCTAGGACCGCGTGCGCAAGCAGGCTTCGGATGTTGTCAATGCTCACAGCTTCCCCATTCGCTTGGCTGCCTTCAGGCGCTCAAGCACGTATTGCCAGTCCACGCCCTCTTCGGCGTGCTCCAAGAAAGACAGCCCGCCACCGCTCGCCTTGTCCAGCGCAACGGCGTTGCTGATACGAAACTTCGGCGCCCCTTGGCGCACGTAGGTCTGTTTGTAGATATAGCCAAGCGACAGCCCGGCCTCACTTGCGATGCGCATGCGCTCCGAGCTGGGCAGCGACATGAACTTGTCGTGGAAGTTCGACATCAATACCTTCCTGTATTGGGGGCGCGATTCTTCGTCTAGTGGCCCCTCTCAGGAAAGGCACAAAGTCACAGGTGCAACAGTCACTTGAGGGGTTGCGGGAAGTTGCACGCATGAATACGTTTGTGTATAGTCCGGCTGTCCGTCGCAGGCAGGGCGGACCCTCCCACACGATCAAAGCCACTAGGAGAACCAATGCCCACACCCGCTTCAATGCAGGACATCCGCCGTGAAAACCTTCGCCTTCTGGTGTTGGAGAAGTTCGACGGCAACCGTGCCGCCCTGGCCCGCGCCGCCGACACGAACCCGAATCAGGTCAACCTGATGCTTACGGACAACGAGGCCATTCGCCGCCCCTGCGGTGAGACGCTGGCCCGCAAGATCGAAGAGAACCTGGGGCTGCCCACCAACTGGATGGACACGCCGCGCACCGAGCTGGTTGGCGACACGCCCGTGACCATCGAAAGCCGCCCCATCCACGACTCCCTGCGCGACGTGCTGTCCACCTGCAAGGTACCCAGCTACGTCATCACGAACGAATGGATGCGCGAGCAGCGGCTGAACATCACCGCGAACGAAAACCTGTTCGTGGCGATGCTGCAAGCCGACTGCATGGAGCCCGAGATTTCGCGCGGCTGCCGCGTGATCATCGACGGTGGCGTGAAGGCCGTCAGCGATAACGGGGTCTACATCCTGGCCCGGGGTGACACCTACTTTGTGCGCCGCGTGCGCCGTCAGCCGTCAGGCAAGTGGGCGCTGTCCGGCCCCAGCCCCATGGTGGTGGACGAAGTGATCGAGAGCTTCAAGGGCATCAAGACGCACGGGCGCATCCTGGCCCAGGCGCCGCTGCCCACTGCCGTCTTGTAAGCCACCCCGCTCCACAAAAGCCGACTCCAGCAGTCGGCTTTTTTTCGCCTTGCGTTTCGTCAAGTCAGCGCCATACGTTCGTGTAGCGGCGGTAGCTACCCGGCACTACCATTGCCGGGCGGCCTACGGGGAGGCTCACCCCATGAGCCAGCCATCGGAGACACTTGAGTGACGGGATTGCAATACGTGCAGGTAGTCGGGCAAAAGTACCGCACTTCTTGCTTGCGCAAGGCGGACGAAGCCGCCACACTCCCGTCCTGTATTGAACGACCACGCAGGGATGTAGTGATGAGTGCCAAGCAACGCGAGCGACTGGAGGCCATGCGCCGCCACTTGATCGACCGGGGCTTGTACCTCAATCGCGTGCGGATCGGTGCGGCGGTTCAGGCGCGGCCCGCGATGATCCCCAGGGATCAAGAGTGGGTGCAGCGGCTGTTCCTCGCGTAGTAGTTCGGTGCCTTCTGTAACCCCACCGAAAGCAGTAAACCCGTGTCACTTACCGTATCCGCCAAAGGCGGCAAGCAGTTCGCCATCCACCCGGCTGGCGTCGTCGCTGCCCGCGCAACCCGCATCATCGACCTCGGCCACCAGCGCACCGAGTACAAGGGCGAAGTCAAGGACTCCCACAAAATCCTGATCCAGTGGGAATCCGAGCAGCTGATGGAAGACGGCGAGCACGCCGGCAAGCCCTTCCTGATCAGCCAGCGTTACACCGCCAGCCTGTCCGAAAAGGCCGTGCTGCGCAAAGACCTTGAGAGCTGGCGTGGTCGCAAGTTCACGCCCGCCGAGCTGGAGCGTTTCGACCTGAAGACCGTGCTGGGCAAGCCCTGCATGCTCAACATCGTCCACAACGAAACCGGCGGCAAGACCTACGCGAATATCAGCAGCATCATGCCGCTGCCCGCGTCCATGACGGCCCCGAAGGCTGTTGGCGATCTGATTTTCTTCAGCTTCGAGGACTTCGATTCCGCCACGTTTGCCAAGCTGTCCGAGAACCTCCAGAAGACCATTTCTGAGGCCAAGGAATTCAAGTCCGCCCAGGCCGCTCCCGTGGCTGCTGGCGACATTGACGACAGCGACATCCCCTTTTAAGCGCATGCGCGGCGCCGGCCCCTAAAGCAGGCAAACACCCGGCGCGGAGGGGGTTGCGCCCCTCCCTCTTCCCTTCAGAAATACAAGCGGTGACCCCGTGCGGGGTGACGCCCTGGTGATTCACGACCTCCTGCCAGAGTTTCGCGTTCACGTTCACGGGCATGTGACAGAGCTATAGCCTGGGGTTGCGCCCAGGTCACCGACCCTATACCGATATATCAGGCAAACGAAATGACAATTCGCGATCTTGACCGGGGCGTCGAAATGTTCCGGGACGTGCTGGACGAAGTGATGGAGCAGGTGACCGCAGGCAAGGGCGAAGAGCGCCACGGCCACGGCACGAAGCTGCTGGATCAACCCTGGCGCCGCCTGGGCCGCACGCATGGCGTGGGGTTCCTGACCGGTCAGGCCGCAAAGAAGCTGGAAGAGGCCGTGACCATGAAGGGTCGAGGCTTCACGGCAATGCAGGTGGAGCGCGAGCTGCTGGGCAGCATTGCCTACATCGCCTTCTCCATGATGATGCAGCGCGAGCTGGACGGCGAGCAGGCCGACCGCGAGCAGGCTGAGGCGCTGGGCGACTTCCCCGAGCTGCCCGTGCCCGCCGAGCTGATCAGCCCCCAGCTGGTCGATCAGGCTGCCGGCCTGCGCCGCATGGTCGAGGAAGCGGGTGGACAGTTCCCCTTCGCGACCCGTCAAGCCGACTACGGCATGGGCGCCCGCATTGAGCCTCCCCCCACCTACATGGGCCATGGCCTCGTGGACGAGGAACTTGGCGCATGCTGACGAACCGAATGGGCCTGCCGTCCGCCATCGTGCGGGCGATCCAGAACGATCCCTATAACGCTGGGGCCAGCGACATTAGCGTGACTGCGCTGCTGACGCCGCCCTATCAGCGCGGCCTCAAGAAGACTTGCACGGTGGTCGAAGACGCCGCCGACCGCATGTATTCCCTGATCGGGCAGATTGGGCACGGCATCGTGGAGCGCGCCTACCCCGAGGCGCTGACGGAAGACATGAAAGCCCTGTCGCCTGCTGAGTGCCAGCGGCTGCACGGTGTAGTGGCTGAACGCCGCCTGTTCACCCAGGTCAACGGGTGGACGGTCAGCGGTCAGTTCGACGTGATCGAAGGCACCATGCTGATGGACTTCAAGTTTGTCAGCGCCTGGAGCGTCATGGGCGAGCACAAGAAGGAATGGGAATACCAGCTCAATTTTCTTCGGCTTCTGGCAATACTCAACGGTATGGATGTCATACAGCTGCGTATCATTGCCATTCTGCGCGACTGGTCGAAGCTGAAGGCAAAGGTCGATTCCAGCTATCCCCAGGCCCAGGTGGTCCCTATCGACATTCCGGTGTGGGACATCACCAAGACCCGCGAAGTGCTGAAGGCCATGGTCGCCGCGCACCAGCACCCCGAACCTGCACCGTGCTCCGACGAGGACCGGTGGAAAACCGAGGATGTCTTTGCCGTGATGAAGGAAGGCCGCAAGAGTGCGATCAAGCTCCACGACAGCCACCGCGCTGCCACTGAGCATGCGGCGTCCCTGGGGAAGGGCCACAGCGTCCAGGCCCGCCCCGGTGAGTACAGGCGTTGCGCCGAATACTGCAACGTCAGTCACGCTTGTCCCACGTACCGGGGCGAAGTCCCCTTCTGACGATATGCCGCGAATCACCAAGACTGCCGAACGTGAAGCCTTGGTGATCGAGGCGCTAGAAGTGTCTCCCGCCACCCTGTCCGCGCTTGCCTCACGGCTGCGCCTGCCGTGCATCCGGGTCCGCTACACGCTGGACGTGATGCGTCGTCAGGGGCGTGCGCATATCAGCGAGTGGGTGCCGGCCCGGGGTCGCCAGTCCGTCAAGCTGGTGCCCGTCTACCGGCTGGGCGATGGCGCCGAAGTGGCATGCCCTACCCGCAAAGCCCCCGGCCTGGACTTCTCCACCGGGGCGCACCTGACCCAGCTGTCAGTCCTTTGGATAGTCAAGTGAGAAACAAAGCCAAGTGCAAGCAGTGCGGTGACCCCGTGCAGCTGATCGCAAGCACGTCCCCCCACGACAACGCCATTGCGGCCATCCTGGGGCAGAAGTCCCGGGAGTACGCCTGCATCCGAGGCCACCGCCGCTTCACCCTGGAGCTGGATGAGGCCGAAGTCCTGCGGCTGCGCCAGCTGGCCTACCGCGCGAATCAGGCCGACGCCTGGGCCTCCCCTGCCTCCCCCAATTCGCCTGCTGCAAAGCGGGTGTATGACGGCAAGACGCGGCAGCAGCAGGCCAATTTGCCCGAAGTGTTGCGGCTGCACGCCGAGGGCGTCCCCAACGGGCAAATTGCGGCGCGCTTGGGCGTGTCCCGCAAGACCGTCTATCGCTGGCTGCAAGCCGGCGCACAGGAAGCAGCATGACGAAGAGCACGAAGGCCAAGCTCGCCTATCAGAAGGCGTACAACGCTCGCCCCGAGGAAGTGGCGAAGCGGGTCCAGAACAACGCCGCCCGCCGTGAGGCCATGGACAAGGGGCTGGTGAAGAAGGGCGACGGCAAGGACGTGGCCCACAAGGTCAGCCTGGAGAACGGCGGCACCAACGCCCCCAGCAATCTGACCGTGCAGGACGCCAGCAAGAACCGCGCATGGCGCAAGAACAACCCCACCAACAACCCGGACGGGGGCAAGAAGAAGTGATGCCCGACATGAACCTGCCGGGGTCGATGATTGATCGACTCCCGCTGAAGGAATGCAGCAAGTGCAAGAAGCCCAGCCGCCAGCGCGGTGGCGTGCAGCTTGCCCCTACTAGGTGGTATTGCCACGATTGCTTCAGGATGAGGAAGCCGAAGAAATGAGGAACTGGAACGTTTGGCAGGAAGAGGAAAAGGCGATTGCCCTGGCCGCTGACAGCAACCTAGATGCGGTCGCGAAGCTGGCCCAGGCGGGCTACAGCCGCACGCAGCAGCAGGTGGCAGGGCTACGTAAGCGGTTCGTGGAAACGAAGCCCAGGAAGGCCGCTTATGCGGGCCTGGAGGCATGTTGGTTGGCGCTGGATGAGTACGGACCCATGACCGTGCGCGAGCTGTCAGAAGTCCTGGGGATCGACCAAAACCAAACGTCGAAGTTCGTGTGGCGCCTGCACTATGACTTCCTGCTGGTGCATATCTGCGATTGGGAGCCGGTCTACATCGGCATGAAGCGCCACGGCCACGCCGCGATCTTCTGCGCCCAGCCGGGCACGGACTTGCGCAAGCCGGTTGCCATCAGCAACACGAAGAGCTGGGGCGCCCACCGCTACGCGGAACAGAAGCGCCGGGTGTCGTCGGTCTTCGAGCTGGGCATGTCGCCCGTGATGCGCAAGCAAAAGCGCCTGGAGGGCGTGCTGTGAGCGAGCTGATTGAGCTGTCGGAAATCTGTGAGGCGTTCGGCTGCACGGAGCACACCGTTATCGGCATGCTTCGGGACGGCGAGCTGCCGGGGGTAAAGTTCGGGCGCGATTGGCGGGTGCCGCGTCAAGCCTTCTGGCAGCGGGTCAACGAAATGGCGCTGGAGCAGGCCAAGGCCAAACGGCCCCAGCCAGCCACACCGGACCCCGTCGCGTCAATACTGGCTGGGCATACAGCAGTGGCCCGGCGCGGTCGCCCTCAGCTTCCTAGATGAGAACTGGAATCCTTGCATGCCAGCCGACAATACCGCACTAGCCCGCTGGGTTATTGAAGTGCGTACCACAACCGGTCTTTCGCAGACGGAGTTCGCCCGCAAATACTTCCTCTCCGCTGGGACTCTCAGGAAGTGGGAGCAGGGTTTGCGGAAACCTGATAGGGGCTCGTTCAATCTGCTACTGTGCATCCATACAGCACCAGACCAAGTGGCAGCACTGCTGTCACAAGCGAACTCTAGGGTTTCTCCTATGCTATTGGCACAGGCCGGGCTATAGGTTCCTCGCTTTATCCACAGGTGTGAATAAGCTGTGCCAATGGGGCACTTCACCTATGAGGATTCTTGTGGACAAGGTGTGAACAGCCGCAGGCGCCCGGGATAACTTTTTTCCATATCCCCGCCTCACCCCCCCTCCAGAAAATCGGTCCACTTCTGTAAGTCCTTGATCTGCAACGAAAAAGGCCCCGTCAAGGGGCCTTTGTTGTTTGTGGGGCTACTGCTTGCCCCGTGAGTGCCGACCGTGTTAGGCCGCGACCACCTGAAGCCCGTTATTGGCCGCATCCTCGTGCTTGCGGCGCATTGCCAGCTTGGCCGCAGGGGTGTCGTCAGCGGCGAACAGGTTGGCGTAACGCTCAAACGTCGCCTCTTCGGTGTGGCCCGTGAAGCGCATCACTTCCCATTTCGTGTAAAGCCGGGTGCCGTCCGGGTAGCGCATTTCGCAGAAACGGCTGGTGGCCTCGTGGCGCAAGTCGTGGACGCGCAGGTCCGGCGCGCCCGCGTCCTTGAAAATGGCCTTGAACTTCTGCGACATCGCCATGGTGGTGCGGTTCAGGCGAACTTCGTTCAGCTCCCAATCCAGCAGGTCGCCCTCCCAATAGGGGAACACGATGGCTTCGGGTTGCGTTGCGATGCCGCGAGCTTCGAGGTACTTGCCCAGCTGCTTCGCCAGGGAGGCCGTCATCACCGTGGTGCGCTTGCCGCGCTGGTCGTCGCCCTCAACGGTCAGCTTGGATTGCCGCACCGCCACCGTGTGCGCCTTCACGTCGATGTCCTTCACGCGCAGGCGGTACGCCTCGCGCAAGCGTAGGGCGGTGCCCACCAGCAGGCGGAAAAACATGAGCGTGTCCAGGGGGTCGGGCACCTTGCGATTGCAGGCCCGCTTGCGCAGCCCCAAGATGACTTCCTCGATGGCAGCCTCTTCGCCGGCCTTCAGGCGCCGGTCGCGCTGGGTGTTCGCCAGCCGGTTCGGGTCCGTGAAGTCATAGGCCGCGTAGTTGTTCGGCAGCTTGTGCAGCGGGTTCAGGGGCGGCTCCAGCTCCAGCTTCAGCCAGTAGGTGGCGTGATACCAGTCCAAGATGGTCCGCAGGCGCTGCACGTGACCCTTGATGGTGTCGGGCTTGACGCGGTTCGGGCCGGTCTTGTGCTTGGCGATCCAATCCATGGCCCACTTGAACGTCACTTCCTCCACGTCGATGTCCAGGCTGGGCATGTTGCGCAGGGAGCCCGCCTCGATCAGGCCGGACTTGGATGCGCCGGTTTCGCCCCGGGGCGCGGCCATCCACAGGCTGATGATCTTGACGAGGCGACGGGGGCGCCCGGCATGTGCCAGGGCTTCGGTGACCGGGCGGGCGTTCGGTGCGGCCAGCTTGGCGCCGTCCAGCAGCTCGGCATCCAGCTCGCGGCGCCGGGTGATCTTCCAGTCCGCCGCCTCGTCGCGGCTGGTGAAGGTGCGGCTGATGCCGGTCTTCTTGCCTTGGCGGATCAGGACTTTGTGCGTCAGCACCGCCTCCCAATTGCCCGCCGCGTTCTGGCGGATGCCGCGCTCGGCATCGCGCATGTCTTGAGTGATTTGCATGGGTTCTCTCTGCTTCCTGTCACCCTGTATCGGGTGCGCCAATGGTACAGGAACTGGGCAGATGCGCTACCAGACTTGCGGTCTGGTTGGCCTCTTCGCCTCACCTGCGGGGGGCCTGCGTCACACCTACTTGGTAGTGTTCTCTCAGACCTTCAATACGAGAGTGTATTGAAAACGGGGCGAAAAACAGCCCCGAAGGGCCTTTACCGTGATGTTCTACCGCTCCCAAAGCAGCTAGACGCCTTTGCAAATCAACAACTTAGTTCTTTTTCCAGAGTACAACCAGGGTGAAAAAGCTGGCATGTCTTTTGGTTGGTCGGGGAGACAGGAATCGAACCTGCGACCTTGGCGTCCCAAACGCCCTGCGCTACCAAGCTGCGCCACTCCCCGACTGCCAAAAGAAAGCCCCCGGATGTTACCCCGGGGGCTGAATCGCAGCAGGCAGGAAGCTAAGGGAGGAAAGGAGCCCCGCTGCGGCGCCACCCCTGATCAGGGAGCACGCCCGACTCTATCAGCTGAAAACGTGCCCGCCCCGGATATGCCCGTACTCCACGCTGTCCGCCGCCGCCCGCAGGGCGAACGCAACGGCCTGCCGCTCGGCCTGGGAACTCACGTCCGTGCCCTCCGATACCGCCACCTGAAGCGAGCCGTTGGGCCAGTAGGTCACTTGGATGCCGCGCACGTCGTCGTCGTCGTCGAGTTCCATCATTTGCCTTTCAGGTACTGCTGGATCAGCTGCTTGTGCATCAGGTCCGATTGGGACTCGATGGCCTGCACGGTGGGCGACAGGGCTGCATCAGGCACCACGCCGCGCGCCTTGTAGGCGGACGCCCTGGGCCGCGACAGCGCCTTTTCGCTGGCCTCGAATTGCTTGAACGCCTGAACGTCCTTCATGCGGTCGGGGGTCATCCAGCCGGCCAGCTTGCCTTCGCGCGCCCGGTACTCGTATTCGCGGTTCACTTCCTCAAGGTCGCCGCGAATCCGGTAATAGACGCTGTTGATCAGCTGCCGGTCATTGATGTTGTCCACGATGGAGCCCAGGACCGCCCACTTCTCGGGCTCGCCCCGGAAGACCTTGCCGGGGTTGTCCACCAGCTGGGTCATCAGGACGCGCGCCGGGCCGATGAGGTAGCCGTCGCTGATCGCCTTCAGGTGGTCGGGGTACACGTCCAGGCCCAGGGTGTCGTGCATCCACTGCGCGGCCTCCACGAACTGCGGGGGCACGCTGCGGCGGAAGGTTTCGGCCTTCAGCTTGTCCGGGTCTTTGAAGGCCGGGGTCAGGCGCTGGCCGAAGGCGGTCTGATCGGCGTACACGTTGAAGATCGGGCGCAGCAGGGTCGGGGTGATGGTCTGCACCATGAAATCGACGGGCCGCTCCATCAGCTCCATTTCGCTGGGGGCAACCGGCGCCATGGACTTGACGCCACCCTTAATCTGCTCGGCCACCGCCTCACCCAGGGTGTAGCGGCCCGATGCAACCCGGTTGCTGTTGACGGCCAGGGACCACGCCAGCTGCGGCATGCCGAAGCCGATGGGCAGCTTCACCACGGTGTCCCCGATGCGGATGGGGATGGTGCGCTCAACCGTGAAGTTCGACAGGTTGTCCAGCTTGTTGCCGATGACTTCCTCGTCCTCGTCGTCCCACACCAGCCCGCGAAGGAAGGCGTACACGAGGGCGCCGGTCATGGCATAGGCCAGGAACCGCTTCTGCCCGGTCTTCGTGGACAGCGCCTGAATCAGGTTGTACCCCGACGTGGCGGCAGGCTGCGCGAAGACGTACAGCGCGCGGATCGCGGGCATGTAGGTGCCCTTCTTGCGGAAGTTCATCAGGTCGAGGACGGCGCTGGCGGCATCCTCAGCCGTCATGCCCTGGGCCTTCAGGGCGCGGAACGTGGCAAAGGCGGGGATCAGTTCAAACCCGTTGTTGTATCCCTCGATCAGCCACATGGCCTTGTCGCCGGCCTTGCTCCAGTTGCCGCCCGTCACCTTGTCCAGCGCGCCGGGCATCATGCGGCGGATGTCACGCTCCAGGGTGCTGGCAGTGCGCGGCAGGGCATCACCCAGGGTGGACGAACCGCCCAGGCGAATGAACTGCTCCAAGTCCGCCCGCTCGGGCGTCATCGCCCCGGTCTTGAAGGACGAGGCGAAGGCCGCGCGCATCACCTTGGGGTTCATGGACTCCGCGATGGACATGCGGGCCGCTGCCTTCACGTCCACCGGCTGCCCGTTGGACTTCACGAGGGTCCGGGTGCGCAGGAATTCGCTGCGCTCCCACACGTCCCGCACGAAGTTGATGGGGGCAAAGGTCGCCGTCATTTGCGTGACGAAACGCGCATACCAGCGGGTGGGGGTCGCCAGGACGGTCAGGAACCGGTTTGCGCTTTCCTCGTTCTCGCGCTTGAGGGACTTGATGACCCGCTCGTCCGCGAACCGGAAGGCATACGAAACCAGCTTCTGCTGCCCGTTCGGCAGGGTGTAGGCGTCCCGGTAGATCACCACGTCATCGCCCAGGCGGGTCATGCCGGTGACCGCCTCGCGGGTCAGCCCGATGTCGATGCCACGCTGCTGCGCCTCGTCATAGGCGGCGGCAAGGTGCTTCTTGAAGGGCTGGATGGACGCGAAGTTGATGGACTTGGCGACGGCAGCAAAGGCGGCGTCAAAGGCGTCATCGGCCACGCTGTCCTTGCGCCCATTGATCGCGTAGTCCTTGTCCTGATTCAGGTGGTTGCCCGCGTGGAAGGCGTCATCAGTCTCCGGGTTGTAGCGGGGGTCGCCAGTCAGGGGCACGTAGTCCGGGTGGTTCGGCCAGCTCGCCACCATGGCGCGCGTGACCTTGCCCGATTTGATGTCCTCGGCGCGCTTCCAGGCCATCATTTCGTAGATCGGGGCGGCAATGTCCCTCAGAAGCTGGGGGTCAATCTGCGCCTCAATCTCGCTCACCAGCTGCGCGGCGTCCGCGTTGCTCAGGCCACCAGCTGCGCCGCGCTTGAACGTGCCATTGAAGCCAGCCGGCTGGTTGATGTCAGCGATGCGGTCGGCCAAGTCCTGTTGGGCCTTCGCGATGGCAGCCGGATCACCCGTGCGCTGCGCTGCGATGAGTGCCGCGCGATCCTTGCTGATCAGGTAGGTGTTCGCCTTGGGGGCGTACACGGCGGTCATCCACGTGCCCACCATTTTCTTCACAAGGTCGGCGTCCATGCCGGTGACCTTGGCGGTCTTGGTGACGGCCTTGAATGCGCGTTCGGCATACCGCTGCTTGACTTCCGCCTCCAGGGCGCTGCGGATGGTCGAGGACCGGTACAGGGCGCCGGCCAGCTGCTGTTTCAGGTACGCCGAAGGCAGCGGCATGTCCTCAATCCAGCGGCGGACTTCAATCAGGCTGTCGGCAAACCGCTTGATCAGGCCATCACCCCAGCGGCGCACCAGCTTTTGCCGCTCGGCCTGGGTCTTGGACAGCATGTAGGCGCGGCCAAAGTCCAGGCGCTCCAGGGCGTCGGGCAGGTGCATATGCGGCAGCTTGCCCGTGCGCACCATGTCCCGGACTTCCTGCCGGGTGGTCAGCTTCGTGGCGTTCCGCTGCATGCGGATGTCGGGGCTGTCGCTGCTGTACGTGCCACGGTTGCCCGTGACCGACTTCACCTGCGAGGACTTGTAGACAGCCAGGTTTTTCTGCCCGCCTTCGGTGACATAGAAGCCATCGTGGCCCAGCTCTTTCAGCACGCGCTGGGTCAGGGGCGCCTCGATGATCGTCCAGCTCCCCTTGCGGATGTCCTTCAGCCATTCGCCCGGAAGCTGCGCGCTGTCGCCGGACGCCATGATCGCGCGGCCCAGGGTCAAAACCTGCTGCTCGTCCTCATAGTCAAACGGCTTCTGTGCGCTGACGTACAGCGGCATGATGTTGCGGGCAGCGGGCAGGTGCGCCTGGAGGGCTTCGCGCAGGTAGTCGCCCACCTCTCCAGCCGCATACAGCCGCTTGGCCGCATAGGCGGTGTTCAGCTCGTCCAGCAGGGAAAACTGAATCTCCGGGTCTTCCGGGTACTCGCGCTGGATGCGGTCGGCTGCATCCTTGTAAGCCTTCTCCCAGGCTTCCGGCGTCAGCACTTCGTCCATGTTGTTCAGCGCATAGAACTCGCTGCTATCAGCGAACCCTTCCGCGAACGCCGGGGACTGCGTGACAAAGATCGCGTCGGCCTGCTTCGGGCGGAACTCGGTGATGTCGCGGGCGGTGCCGTGATACCAAACGGCAGGCTCGCCACCGTGCTGGTCACGGTAGTTCAGCCCGCGCTTCTTCCACACTTCCTCGGCAAGCACCTGATCCGCAGGGGACAGCCAGCCATTCGTCAGGGCGTCAACATAGTCCGCGTGGCTGGGGCCAACACGCTTGCGGAAGTCCGCCAGCTTGGCCCGCTCGCCCTCGGACAGCGGCTGCACAACCGCCTTGCTGTCCTTGAACCACTCTTGGAAGGCCGGGGTGTTCGTGGCCGGGGCGCGCTTGAACAGGACGCGGCGCGGGGCAAAGACTTCCTCGATGTCGGACGGGAGCATCTTGCGGGGGGTGTCCGCAAAGGTGTCCGCCTGATCGAACTTCACCAGCGGCAGGCTCATCAGCTCGCGCCCAAAGCGCATCATCTTGCTGCCCACCACGGTGCCCATGGAGCCGGGCGGGATGGACAGGCCATGCTTGCCCTTGATGCGCGTCCCCTCGGGAATCTCCATGAACCCCGGGAACACCTCAACGCGCGTCGGGGTCGCCTGGGCGTCCTCACGCTTCTTCGCCTGGATCAGGGCTGCCGTGATGGCGCTGCGGCGGTCCCACAGCTCATCGGTGGTCATGTTGCCCGCGACGTACTGCTCCGACAGCTGCTCCGACAGCTGCTCCAGGCGCTGCACCGACAGGGTGTCCAGGCTGCCCAGCTGGCGCTGGAACAAAAGCGCCTGCTCGCCATCGCTTGACCACGTGCGGCGCCACTCCGGGTCACTCTCATCCACCGTGGCCCGCTTGACCGCTTCGGCGCGGTCGCCAGGGAACAGGTTCTTTTTCGACTTGGCCTGCGCCTTGTCTTGGTTGGCCGACTTCGGCTGCTCCAGGGACTTCTGCTGCTTGGCGACGTTGTTGCGGATCGTGCTGGCCGAATCCGCCAGGACTTCCACCTTGCCGCTCAGGCCGGCATCCACCACGGCTTCCACGCGAGCGCGCAGGGTCTTGTCTGAGCCGGCGCCCAGGAAGTGGACCGCCTTCGGCTTCACCGTGGACAGGAACTGCGTCAGCTCTTCCTGCGTCCAGGCCGCGCCCTCGGGGATCGACGGGTGCGACGGGATGCCAACAATGAAATTGTCCGACCCGATGGCCTCCACCGCCTTGGTGTAGGCGTCGATCAGGGACAGCTCGCCCTTCGGCAGGCCGACCATGATGCGGTTGCGCTTGCCCCAGGTTTCGGCCTTCAGCCAGTTGGCATGCTTCACCAGCAGGGACAGGGTTTCGGCCTGATCCTTGGGGTTGTCCGGGGCCATGAGGATCGGCGCCGGGTAGTCGGCCTCCACCTCGTTTTGCTTGTCGATCAGGTCGTTAAGCCGGTCGTACTTCGCGAGGACTTCGCCGAAGTTCGGCTTCTCGCTGAAGGCGCCGCTGTCGATGAACACCGGGGCCTTCAGGTGCAGGATGGCGTGCGCCAGCAGCTCCATGCCGGACTCGTCGTCTTTCGTCGTCTCGCTGACGTTGCCGATGACCACGCCCAGGGGGCGCCCCATCATCGCGGCGGTGTTCAGGTCGGTCTTGGCGGACGCGCCCGACAGGAATCGGGTCGCCTTCTTCAGCTCGGCCTTGACTGCCTTTTCGCGCGCCTCGGGCGTGAGCTGGCCGATGGACTTCACCCAATCGTTCAGCTGCTTGCGAATGCGCAGGTAGTCGCCGGTCGTTTCGTTGACCGCTGCATCGGCCTGGATGACGCCATCGGCCACCAGCTGGGCGATCACCGGGCGCATGGCGGTGCGGTAGCTGTCACCGCCCACCAGCAGGACATCCTTAATGTCCTTGCCCTTGAGCATGGCCTTCAGCTTCGCGGCCTGGGCCTTGTAGTCGGCAGCCAGCTCGGCGGACCGCTCGGCGGTCATTTCCTGATCATAGGAGGCCACCTGCTCATCGCCCGGGATGGCGCCATGCTTGGCGGACATCACCGCGACGTGCGGCATTTGGCGGGCGTTCTTGCGCAGGGTCTGCCACAGCGGGCCGACATACAGCTGATCGGCCCGGTGCGTGCCCTCCAGCTTCTTGCCGCCGCACTGGATCAACAGCAGGCGGTCATCGCCAGGGGTGGCGGTGTCGCTGGCCTTGCCGTTGACGGGGTTCGCCGGGGCCTTCGGCGCCTCGCTGGCGCCGGCCTTGGGCGCAGCCTCCCGCTCCAGCACGGCGGCAATCGCCAGCTCCTGGGTGTCGCCCCGGTAGCTGTGTTCGCCTGACGCCTTGGACCGGTCGTGCCAGCCCGGCACACCCTGGGACTCGGTGGCATTCAGCCGCTGAATCTCGACCACCTTGCCGCTGGGCAGGGTCAGCTTCAGCCAGGAACCCTCAAGCTGATCGCCCTTCACGCGCTCGACCTTCACGCCATCCGGGCGCGCCTTGGCCTTCGTTTCCTTGGGGGGCTCGGCCTGGGCCTCTTCCGGGATGTCGGCGGGCTCTTCCGGCTCTACAGCGGCGTCTTCAGCGGCCTCAGCCCCAGGCGCTTCAGCTGCTTGATCAGCTGACTCAAGGGGATCGGTTTCGTCCTTCGGGGCCGGGGCCGGCACGTCTTCAGCCGGTGCAGGTGCAGGCGCTGCCGTGGCGTCAGGCGCCCGTGCCTCAGTCGGATCAGATACGTTGGCTGCGGTTTCGGTCGGCGTTGCATTCTGGCGCTTGGCCCAGCCGCCCATGGCTTCCGTCAGGGCGGCGCGGACGGCTTGCATGTCCTTCGTGCCCTGAATGTAGCCGGCCCCGGTGAAGGCGCGCGACAGCTTCGTCAGCAGCTCCATCACCTTGTCGAAGAGGGTCTTCGCCTCGGCTTCGGTTTCAATCTGCCCGAAGACATCGCGCCAGAAACCGGCGTCGTCGGCAAACTCTTCAATGCCTTCGGCCACCAGCTCCGACCGCATTTCCTTGGCGGACAGGCTGTCCTGCCCTTCGTGCTTGACCGCCTTTTCAAGGAAGTCGCGCAGCTCGCGGACCTTCTCAGCGCGGGCGCGGCTGATCACCGCAATTTCCAGCTTCTCGTACAGGTCCGGGTGCTTGCGCTCCAGCTCATGCACCAGCTCATGCGCCAGGGTGGACATCGGGCTGGCGGTCTGAGCGTTCAGGAAAATCGTGCGCTTGCCGCCGTCGTCCATCATCACCCCACGCGGGGCACCGAAGGCGCTGCCGTCGTTGCGCAGCAGGGCGCCGCTGGGGAAGGCATAGAAAACGATGTCCGACCCGAAGGCACGCTTGATCGACTTCGCGAGCTTGCCCAGGTTGCCGGACGGGGTGACTTCAACCATGGACTTGGCGTTGATGGCAGCCGGGTGGGCGGCATCAAGCCCCATGTTGAAGGACCGCACGAGGCGCGCGGTCTTCTCGGTGGCAACGCCATTGGCCGGCACCACCGCACGGGTCTTGCCGCCAAAGAAGTTGCTGATCAGCGCGCCCTGGGGCTTCGGGGCTTCCTGGGTGCGGCGCGGGGCGTTCTGCGCACGCTCGGCCAGGACATCCATCACCGGGGCAATGCGGGTCGTCGTGCCAGGAACGCGCTTGAGCGCCGGCACGTCAGCCGGGGTCGCCAGCTCTTCCTTGATCACCTGACCGGATTGCTGATCCACCTGCTGCACCACGGCAGCCTGCGGGTTCGGTTGCGAAGTCAGGTCCGGGTTTGCGTACTCCAGCGCCTCAGCGACTGCGCGGCGCAGGCCGGCTTCTTGGGTGCGGGTCGTGACAGCCTGCACAGCCTCCAGGCTGGGGCCGACCACCTTGACGGTTTCGCCGGTCTGCGGGTCGATGGCGTCACCGTACTCCAGGCCGCTGATGTCCAGCCCCTCGAAGTTCTCGGGGTGCAGGATGGCGACAGGCTTGCGGCCTTCGCGGACCGCGTTCACCTGGGCCTGTACCTGGGGCATCGGCTCGGGCTGGAACGTCGGGGCGGGCTGCTGCATACCCTGCATGCCCTGCTGCGCCATTTGTGCAGCCTGGGGCGCGCTAGGGGGCTCCACGGCGCTGGTGTCCATCCACACGCCCGTGTCATAGCGAATGGCGCTGTTCAGCTCGCTCCAGGCCACGAGGTCTTTGCCCCAGGACTGACGGCCAGCGGTTACCAGCTGCTCGTCTTCGGCGGCAGCGGCCAGGGTGTCGGCCATGGCTGCATCGCCTTGCGACAGGCTTTGAATCGCCTTCACGCGGTCGTCGGTGTCCATGCCGGCCAGGACGGCAGCCACCTGGGCGCGCTTGCCCTGCTGCTGCTCCAGCCATTCCGGCGAGCTGTCCACGGTCGTGAATGCTTCGTTCACGATGGCGCGACCCTTGCCGGTGTCGGCGCGCGGGGTGCCAGCGGGGCCGGTGGGCGCTGCCCCCTCCGGGCTCGCCTCAATCTCAGGGGCAGCGGCAGGCGCTTCAGGCTTCGCGCGGCGGGACATGGCGCCCATACCGGCGCCCATCGCGCCACCGGTCATCAGACCCTGGGCGGCTGCCTTGTCCACGCCATGATCCCAGGGGCGGTCAAGAGCGATGTTCTCCGCGATGGTTTCCTGAACAGACTGCGGCAGCTCTTCCAGCAAGCCTTCGGAGGCGGCACCTTTCAGCAGGCGCATGGTGATGCCCGACTTCACTTCCGGGGACAGCTTGCCGCTGGCAGCCTCTTCGCTGATTTCCCGCAGCGCCTTCTGTGCCGCCACGTCGTCAATGTCACCGATGCCCAGCCACTTCGCGGCCTTGCTGCCACCAATGCCCAGCAGGCCGGTCAGGAAGCCGGAACCGCCAGCCAGGGCGGACTGGCCCATGGTCAGCTCGCCATCCTTCGTCTGCTGGCGGATGCCTTCGGCGCTGGAGCCAGCAGCTGCCACGCCCTCACCGATGGCGCCAGCGAACTTCGCCAGCTTCGGGAAGTAAGACACGATCTTGGCGCCAGCTGCGGCACCACCACCCATCACACCCAACGACTCACCCACGCCCGTGGCGATGGTGGACGGGTTCTGGAGCATCGCCTTCGCGGTGCCCACAAACCCTTCGGCGTCCGCGACTTCCTTGTCAGCCGCCTTTTGCGCATCGGACTTCAGGAGGTCGTCAGCAGCCTCGCGGCCACGCTTGAAGTCCACGCCCATGTCTTGCACGAACTTGCCGGCCTTGCCCCCCGTCACGAGGTCAGCAACGCCCACGGCGGCTTCAGGCACGGCCATGGCGGACTTCAGCGCGACGTTTGCCACGTCACCCACGGTCCCCATGATCGTGCGCTTGGGGCGCTCAGGGGACACGGCAGCGCCGGCCCCAAACAGCTCATCGTCGGACAGCAGCACCGGACCCCTTGCGGTCTTGGAGCTTGCCGACTTCTGCTGCTGCGCGGGCTTGCCGCCGAAAAGCTCTTCGTCCGAAAGGAAGTTGACGGCCATTTAGTTCATTCCCAGCTGGTCTTCGATCAGGCGCTGAAGCAGGACTTGCGGGCGGACTTCACCGCCATAGCGAGCCGAAAGCGCCTTCATCTTGTTCGGGTCCGATGCAGCCTGTTCCACCGCCTTCTTAGACCGGGCTTCAATCTGCTGGAAGACCTTGATCGAATCGGCGGCGATGGCGCGGGGGTTGTCCTTCTTGTCGGCGCCCATGACACGGGCCAGCGCCCATTCAACGGGGGCGTTCCACTGCGCCTTGCCCTGAAGGTCGGTGGCGTCGGTGCGCTTGAGCTTCAGCAGCACGCCTTCCACGTCACGGCGCGAACGCTCGTCCATGTCCAGCGACTTGCGGGCGTTGGCGGCGCCGGCCTGGGCATAGTTCTCGGTGGCAGCGGCTTCGGCCTGCTTGGTTTGCGCACCGCGCAGCTTCACTTCCGCGTCATGCTTCTCGTCGCCTTGGCCGCGCTCATGCTGCTCGTTCAGCATCTTGTAGGCGTCGTGACCGGCCACGACACCCGCCACCAAGGACAGGTCTTGAGCGCCAGTGCCCCAATCCACGAAACGGCGCTTCGTCTTGGGGTCCACCGTGAACTTAACCTGCTCGGGCCTCGCGCCCTTGGAAGCGGCGAATGCCTCCACGGCCTTGGGGTCGCCCTGCATCGCCGCGATCAGCACGCTTGCTTCCTGATTGCCCGCAAGGCTGCGCACGTAGTCATAGGACTTCTTCAGGCTGTCCATGTCCCCGCCTTCCTCCAGGCGCAGCTGAAGGTCGCGCTTGAACACGCGAAGAAAGCGGGCCTGCTCTTCACTCCAGCTCATTTGCTTCGGGGGCTGCTGGGCAGGCTGCTGGGCAAGGTTGCCTTGCGCCGGGGCGCCCTGTTGCGGCATGACAGGCGCAGCGCCAGCGACAGGGGGCGCAGCGATGTTGCCCGCAGGCGCGGCAGCGGGGCCTTGCGGCAGCGGGATGTCCGTCAGGGACTCGTCGCCATACTCTTCGCGAAGCATTGCGGCGCGACGTTCACGAAGACGGGCAGCGCGCTCGCGCTCACCCTTCTTGTATGCGTCCTCTTCGTCTTGGCGCTTGTTGTCGCGCTCGCGCTGGGCCTTTGCAGCCTCGCGGTCCTCACGGTCGCCCTTGAGCTTGGCGCCCATGTAAAGCCCTTGGGCCATGCCGCCGGCAAAGCTGCCGAGATTCGATCCCATCACGCGCTCCGCAGGTTGGTATGCACCGGGGTGTGGTGCTTGGTGATCAGCTTCTGGAAGAACTCTTTGCCCTTGGCGTCAACGACATCCTTGGGGATGACGAATTCGCCGTTCGACAGGCGAATGGGCTGGCCGCTGTCTTGGTTCACAGCTGCAATCTGATCGCTGGTGCCGGTGCCCGGCCCCTTCAGCTCACCGCCATTGCCTTCACCGTTGCTCACGGTGCCGGCGCCGACCTTGCCGCCATCGGCCATCATCATCATTGCCATGCCGGCCAGCTGGCCCACGCCACCAGCCGCCGCCTGATTGGCCTGCGACTTGATTTCGGCGCCCTTCATCTGCGTGTTCCAGGCGTTGTTGTATCCAGAGGCGCCAGAGCCGTAGATATTGCTGGCGGTGTTCATGCCGCCCATCATTTGGTTCTGGATGCTCATGCCGGTTTGGATGTTCTGCGCACCCAGGCCCACGGCGCTGGAGCCCATGCCACCGGCCTGACCCGCAAAGCCCATGCTGTTGGCGGTCAAGCCCTGGGCGATGTTGGATGCCTGCTGGCGTGCGCCCACGGCCTGCTGGCGGCGGAACTCTTCGGCGTTCGTGGCAGCCCCAGCCATCGCCAGCGCCTTCTGCGCCTGGGTCTGCTGGTTGAGCGCCATGAACCGGCCAGAGCTGGGATTGATGCCCATGCGCGCCAGGGCACGCGCCGACTGGTTCTCGCTGTTCTCGAACTGCTGGGCAACGTCAGCGGTGGCGCGGTTGCGGGCCTGCTCGATGCTGGCCGCGCTGTCCATGTTCTTAGCGTCCGACAGCGCCTGCTCCACCACGGGACGGCCCTTCGTTTGATAGAACGTGTAGGCGTCGTTCGCGCGGGATTCGGCCTGATCGGCAAGGCGCATTTGCTGGCCGATGGCCTTTTCACTCAGCGCGTCCTGCTTGTCCATGCGCACGCTGTTTTCCTTGTGCGACTGCTCAAGGAACTCAAGCATGCGGTCGCCCTGGGCGACTTGCTTGTCCAGGCTGGCGTACAGCTTGGGATCGGGCGGCGGAATGTTCGTGGACTTCTTACCCATGGTCTTACCTCAAAGGAAACGGCACTGATCCCGGCGCATCCGGTACAGCAGGACATCGACGCCATGGGGACCGGCGCCTTTCAGGACCGCATCAACGGTGAAGCCCAGGTGTTCATCGAACCGCTGGGCCTCTTCGTTGTCTGCCGTCACCCAGCCGAAGACGCTTTCGACGCCCAGCTGAAGGAAGGGGTACTGGAAACAGGCGCGCAGGTAGTCCCGCGTCATCCATCGCTTGCCCGGCATGGCGGCAACGTGCATCCAAACGGACTGCCCGTTGAAACCCTCGTACAGCACGCCAGCGATCAGCTCGCCCTCGCGCTTCAGGCCAATGCCCTGCATTCCCTCGATGTAGACAACAGGGATGCGCTGGCGGCAAAACGCCAGCACTTCCGCTGCGTCAAAGGTCAGTTCAGTGGACACTGCCGATTTCCTACAATCCTGGATAGGATTGTAGTGATTCCGCCGTGTATTCACTGCGTGCAAGTCACGAATTCGGCGGTGGCCTCATGTCGGGCGGGCACTGGCGGCGCTGCTGCTCCGCGACGTATGCCAGGAAGCAGTGATTCGCCTGCCAGAAAAAGATCGTGTCAATCACGCGCATCGTCCAAAACCAACGGCGCTTGAGCCCTGCGCACCGGAAGGCCCGGCTGCTAACGGTTTCGTCCGCCCACCCGGACAGGCAAGCATTGATGAGCTGATCGAACGCGATCAGGACTTGCATCACACGGGCCATTGAACTTCCTCCAGCTCTTCCAGGGTCGTTGCCGCTTCGATGGCCGCGCGCAGGGTGCGTGCGACCGCATGAGTGCCACCGACGTGCTGGCCCAGGGCTGCGCCCACCGCCATCATTCCGGGGGCATCCAATGGGATGGACGTGTTATCCGCAAGGGTCCAGTCTTGGCTGAAGGGCATGCCGGCCTGCGTTGCCAGCATCGCCAGGACGACAGCGCCAGTGATGCGGCCTTGGCTGACCGTATCGCTGTCAAAGGTGCTGGCGCCCATGACGAACCCGCCAAACTCCACTTCCTCGCGCTTCGTCTTGATCGCTGCCCACTTGCGCACCTTGGCGCCGTCCAGCGTGTCCAGGGCGTCCGGCAGCGCGGTGGCGCCTGACAGCTCCGGGCTCGCCAGCAGGCCAGCTTGCAGCAGCGGCCCCATTTCCGAAGGAATGGGGATGGTCAGCGGGAAGACCCACGGCGGGGGCAAGCCGGCCACGTAGTCCGCCTCGGCAACCCAGCATTGCAGGCTGGCGGTCAGGGTGTTATCCGCGACGGATACGTCCACGTGCTTGACGCGAAGGAACCCCAGGGTGAGGCCGTTGGTGATGATGGATTTTGCGAACTGCATTCAAAGCCCCGTGAGGTTGATGATTGGTGGCTGCAACCCGGTGCGCGCATCGAAGGACGTGTTGCCGTCCTCTTGGTATTTCCAGTAGGCGAGCTGGTTGCGATTGATGGCGGTCCAGTTGCCCGAGCTGCCGCTTGCAGACCACCCCATTACCCACTGCGTCATGTGATACGCAACGGACCCGTTAGAGACAGGCACGCCAGTGGAGAACCAGCCCCCTCCCTGACACAGCGCGCCCAACGCAGTGGCGGTGCTGCTGATTGCCGCCGTGCTCGTGCTGCCGCTCGCGAAGGTCGGCTGACGGTGGATGGACAGCAGCTGGTTATAGGACCGCATCAGGTCATAGCAGTAGTTCCCGCTGCTGTCGCGAATCGTGAATTCGGGGGACGAGGCCGGCGCGCTCGTAAGGCGCGCAAAGAAGTACATGGTGGGCGGCGTCATCACCCCGAAGCCGGTCCCGTCGTTCGCAAACGTGATGCTGTAGACCTTGATTTCCCAGGTGTTCGCCGCGACCAGCTCCACGCTTTCCACAAGGGTGGGGCCGTTCGTGCGCAGCTGGGCAACCGCAATGACCGGCACTGAGCTGGTGACCCGGTACAGGTAATAGCCGCAGGTGGTGCCATTGGCGAGAATCCCGCCGTTCGCCACCGTGGCGTATGGGGTCGAGGTCTTGCTGAGGAAGTACAGGCCAAACCCATCGGGCGACAGCACAAGCGAACCGCTGCTGTTCATCGCCTGTACGCCAGTGCCTGGGGTGATGGTGGGAGGGGCCTTGGCCCACACCGCCACGTATCGCTTGAAGTCCGCCGTTGCCACGGTGACGCGCGGATACCCAAGCGTGTAGTCCACCGTGGCGCTCGTCAGGAACTTGCCCGTTGGGGCGGTGCAGTCAACGGTGCCGCCAGCCAGCGACGGAAAGGTATAGGTGGCCGAGGCGTTCGCTGCAATCTCAAACAGCCCGACCAGCGCCCCAGCGTTCGCCGTGTCGCTGTCAAACAGCAGCGTGCCAGAGCTGTTCCACGTTTGGATGGGCATGGTCAGCTGCTGATCCGCACGGCCAGCTGGTTATTCGAGTAGTACACCCGAATGACGTTCTGCGCGATTTCCACCCGGGCACCGGTCGGGGTGCCGGCCTGTCCATGGATCGCGGTGGACATCACGCCGACTGACAAGCTCCCAATCTGCGCGCTGCCGATAGCGCCGTTGTCGATGTAGGTCGAGACGTTGCCGGTGTCGAACTTAAAGGCCCCGGTGGAGCCGCCGCTGATCACCCGGTTATGCAGCGTGTACCCCAGCTCGCAGTAGCCCGACTGCGCGGGGTTGTATGCCTCCAGGCCGTTGCCCTGGCCGCAGCCATTCCAGCCCACGAGGATGTATGCGGCGCGGTAGGGGTTGGACGTGATCAGGTGCCCCAGCTTGGCCGGGGAGGCGCCCCACGCATACAGCATGTCCCGGGTCGCGGCCTCAATCGAAACGCCAGCAGGGTGGTCGTTCGTGATGACGACGAGGAAGTTATCGTGACTGCTGTTGTTCGTCAGCATCGTGCGGATCGCTGCATTCTTCGTCGCCGCAACATCACCCGAGGTGTAGGTGGTGGTGGTGACGACGGCGCCAGTGACGCGAGACATGATGGCGAACGTCCACCACGTCAGCGCGCCCAGCATTTGCGACGTGCCTTCATAGATGCCGTTGATGCGCGGTGCGGTGGCGAGGTAGCCATATGCGCCCACGCTGTAGAACTTCGGCACCAGCCCACCCAGGCGCGACCAATTCAGGTTGGTGCTGGCGCTGAAAATGACGTTGCCGCTGGCGTCTTTGATGTCCAGGCTGCGGCTGTCGATATGCGAGGCGGTGATGGTGCCGGCAGCGATGCGCCCCGCCGCCAGGAAGCCAGTCGTGATCTTTGCCGCGTCGATATTGATGATCTTCGCGTCGGTGATTTGCGCGTCACCGATCTTGACCGACGTGATTTGCGCATCGCCAATCTTGGCGGTGGTGATGGCCGCGTCCGCGATCTTGGCGCTGTCGATGGCAGCCGTGCCAATCATCGCGTTCACGATGGCGCCGTTTTGAATGGCTGCCGTGCCCACTGCGATGGCGTTGGCCGCGATCTTGCCGGCGATGATCGAGCCGTCCACGATCAGTTCAGCGGACGCCCGGCGCACCATCCGCCATCCGCCCGAGCGCGCCTGGGCGGTGCCGCCCGCAGCCTTCGTCAGCTTGAAGCGAGCGCGCTTTTCGCTGGCGCCTGACTTATCGTCAAGCGTGAACTGCGCGGTGGAGCTGCTGTCCGTGCGCGTGCCCAGCACAACTTCTCGCGAAAAGGTGACGCTGCCATCCGTGCCCAGCGTGCCGTACTCAAGCGACAGCGTGACGGTGCCCGATCCAACGCTGTTCGTGGACATCCACGCTTGCCCCGTCAGCCGGTAGTCGGCGCCGACATCAATGGGGAACCATGCCGAGGTCGCAACCACCGCCGATGCGTTGACGGGGATGGAGATATACCGGCGCCCGAGGTTGGCGTTCGCGGTCGAAAGGAAGGACAGCGTGCCGACATCGGCGGCATAGAGGGACGCATCCTCCATGTCGAAGTCGGGGAACACGTTCGTGCGATCCGCCAGGAAGAGCTTGCTGGCCGTGATCGCGTTCGCTGCGATCTTGTCGGCCACGATGGCATTGGCTGCGATCTTCGAGGCGACGATGGCGCCGTCTACGATCAGCTCGCCCTTGTTGCGGCGCTGCACTTGCAGGCGCCCGCCTTCCGCCCACCCGGTGGCGGACTGGCCTGTACCGCCAGTGCCACGCCGGAAGCGCAGTTGCAGGAAGGTCGCGGTGTCCGGGACGGTGGCGTTAATCGTCTGTCGCGTGGGTGTGGACAGCGGCAGCGCCCAGGTCGTCGCGGGCTCAGAGACAACCGCACCAGCGGCGGTGAGCCAGCGCAGTCCCAGCCCCACCGTGCCCGTTGCGGCTGCGTCGGACTGGAAGTAGGCCGATACCAGCAGCTCATCGCCCGGGACCACGGGGATCAGCAAGGTATTGCTGGAACCGCCAGAGTGTGCGTAGGCGTCCCCGATGTACGAACCGCTCGCGGTCGTGACGGTGCCAGTGATGGAAGAGCGCCACACCCGCGTGCCGGGGAAGCTGCTGCTCGTGGGCGCTACTGCGGTCTGCGTCGTTCCTGCCGTGTTCGCCACCGTCCACGTCGCGAACGAATCAAGGTTCTCGTCCCTGAACAGGTTCGTGCCATCAGTGACTGCGATCTTGCTGGAGATGACAGCGCCGGCAGCGAGCTGCGTAGCGGTGATGGCGCCGGCCTGGATCGACCCCGCAACGATGGAGTTTGCGGTGATGTCAGCGCCGTCAACGGCCTTCGTCCAGGCGCCCGAGGCGAAGCGATACAGCTTGCCGTCAGTGGTCAGCAGGACAGTCTTTGCGCCCGTGTAGCCGCCCGTGGCCGGCAGGGCTGCGACGATGGCGACGGGCTCCAGTCCGGTGGCGAACTTGGCGAACTCAACCGCCCCAGCTGCCAGCTTGCCCGCATCAATCGCGCCGCTCGCGATCTTGCCCGCCGTGACCGCGAGGTCATCCAGCTTCGCTTCGGTGATCGCCTTGTCCGCCAGCTTGGTGGCGTCAATGGTCCCGTTGGCGAGGTTGCCAGCCTCAACGATCAGCGGCCCAAGGTCTACGTTCCCGATCTTGCCGGGACCAGCTGGGGTGCCGGCCAGGGCGTTGAATGCGCCCCGGACTTCCGCCCCGGTGGAATCGACAGCAACCGCGCGCACCCAATAGTAGTAAGTGGTGCCATACGCGACCGCTGCGTCCGTGTAGATGTTGCCCCGGACCTGGGCAATGCGCGTTGCGGCGCCCTGAGCATCACTCGTGTGGCGAAACAGCTCCGTGTAGGAATGGTTCTGATAGTCGGCCACCACCCAATCCACGATGACCTGTTTCAGCGTGCCGGTCGCCTTCAGGTCCGTGGGGGTGGGCGGGACATCGAGGAC
>Ga0256850_1000004_pt1 | contig 37427 bp, 48 predicted proteins | sample BONnt3_FD_181178 | JGI IMG/M metagenome (GOLD analysis project Ga0256850, IMG submission 181178) | Terrestrial sediment cell enrichment communities from Utah, United States - BONCAT_SYTO_Terrestrial_sediment - 3 | ecosystem: Environmental > Terrestrial > Deep subsurface > Rock core/Sediment... | reverse complement strand
GCTTTACCTGCCCTTCGGGGGGATGAGGAACAGGTGACGGTCAAACCGTCGAGCGAGGGGGAAGTTCCATGATGCGTAATATTACCCATTTGGTCGTGCATTGTTCGGCCACGCCCGAGGGGCGCGACATCGACATCTCGACGATCCGCGGCTGGCACAAGGCGAACGGCTGGACCGATGTCGGCTACCACTACGTCGTGAAGCTCGACGGCTCGGTGCAGAAGGGCCGCGTCGAAGCGCAGATCGGCAGCCACGTCGCCGGCCACAACGCGACGACGATCGGCATCTGCTACATCGGTGGCTGCGACAAGGCGATGAAGCCCAAAGACACGCGCACCGAGGCGCAGAAGATCGCGCTGCGTGAGCTTCTGACCGAACTGAAGAAGCGATACCCGAAGGCGAAGATACAGGGGCACCGGGATTTCCCGAGCGTTGCCAAGGCTTGCCCGTCGTTCGACGCCAAGGGCGAGTATGCCAACATAGCGAATAGCGTTTCGGTAGTGTAAGAGTACACCAACCAAGGGGGGTTAAAATGGGCAATTTCCTGAAGGGTCATCGGACCTATGTCGCCGGCTTCGCGCTCGTCGTGTCGTCGCTCGCGGCCTACGCCACTGGCGAGCAGACCGCGATGGAGGCCGCGCAGGCGGCGCTGATGGGCGTCATGGGCATCTTCCTGCGCTCGGCCGTCAAAGCGTAAGGCGCCCGCGTCCGTGCCCGCTGCCATGACCTATGACAGCCTGATCGGCGACGTTCAGGCCTATCTCGAACGTGGCGGCGTCACGGACGCGACCGTCTATGCGCAAATCCCGAAGATGATCAATCTGGCCGAGCGCCGGCTGGGCCGCGAGGTCAAGCAGCTTGGTCAGCAGACGGCGGCGACCTCGACGTTCACGGCATCCTCGGACGTCCTCGACAAGCCTGACCGCTGGCGCGAGACCATCTCGATCAACGTCGGCACCACGACCGCCGGCACGACGCGCCAGACACTGTTCCCGCGCGCCTACGAGTTCATCCGCACCGCCTATCCGTCGCCCGCGGCGTCGACGGGCGTGCCGAAGTTCTACGCCGACTATGATTTCGCGCATTGGGTCGTAGCGCCGACGCCATCGGCCGCGCTGCCCTTCGAGGCGGTCTACTACGCCAACCCGGCGTATCTCGATGCCACCAATCAGCAGAACTGGTGGACCGACTACGCCCCCGACGCCCTGCTCTACGGCACGCTGCTCGAAGGCGCGATCCTGCTCGGCTCGCCCACGATGCGCGCCGAGTACGGCCCGATGTACGACCGCGCGCTCGCCTCGCTCAACGGCGAGGAGGTTCGCCGGATCAGCGACCGCACAACCCAGCGGCAGGAGGGCTAAGTGAACGCCTACACCACAGTCTTTGGTGGCGACACGGTGCAGCCGGCCGACGCCAGCTACCGCGCCGTCGCGCTGACCGGCAACGTCACGCTGTCGTGGCCGACCGAGAGCAACGCCGGGGCGAACGTCACGGCCGGGCTGCTCGACGTCACGCCCGATGCCGCGGCCCGCGTCATCACGATGCCCGATGCGACGCTCACCTCGCCGGGCCGGCTCGTCGTCTTCAACAACGCCGGGGCGCACAGCTTCGAGATACGCGACAGCGCCGGCAATTCGCTGGTAACGGTAACGGCCGGCGTCGCGATGGAGCTATGGCTGCGCGACAACACGACCGTGGCAGGCGGTTGGCGGGCGATCCAGCGCGGCGCCGGCACCGCGGCAGCGCAGGCCGGCAGCTTGGCTGGCGCTGGCCTGCGCGCCGCCGATGGGCTGCTGACGCAGGCGATGGCGGTGTCGACGTTCAACTCCGCCTACACCGCCGGCGCCGGCGACCGCTCGAAGCTGCTCGTCTGGACCGGCGGCGCCGGCACGCTGACGCTCGGCGCGGCCGGTACGGTGGGCGCCGACTGGTTCATCAACGTGCGCAACGGCGGCACCGGCGCCATCACGATCGACCCTACCGCGGCCGAGACGATCGACGGCGCTGCCACGATCAGCCTCAATCCCGGCGATAGCTGCATCGTCGCCTGCGATGGCCTTGCCTTCTACACGGTCGGCATGGGGCAGGCGCCGGTGTTCGCGTTCGACTATGTGTCGATCTCGCTCACAGGGGCATCGACGCCCTACACGCTCACCGGCACGCAGCTTAACCGCATCGCCTACCGCTTCACCGGCACGCTGACCGCCAACATCCAGATCGTCGTGCCGGCGACGATACAGCAATACTGGATCGACAACGCGACGACGGGCGCCTTCACGCTCACCGTGAAGACGGCGGCCGGCAGCGGCATCACCGTCACGCAGGGCGCGCGCGGCATCCTCTACTGCGACGGCACCAACGTCGTCTCGGCCGATACCAACTCGATCGCCACGCCGTTCGCAATCACGGCGGGCGGCACCGGGGCGACGACCGCGGGCGGCGCGCTCATCAACTTGGGCGGCGGCTCGTCGGGCATCGCGGTGTTCCAAGCCGCAACCGCTGCTGCGGTACGCTCGGCGATCAGCGCGCCGTCGATCGATGACGTCATGGTCGCCATCGCGCTCGGCTGATGCAGGACACGCGCCCGCTCCCGATAATCAGCCGGCCCGGCATCAAGCGGGACGGCACCCAGCTATCGGGCGACTTCTACACCGATGGTCAGTGGGTGCGCTTCGCCAAGGGGATGCCGCGCAAGATCGGTGGCTTCCGGCGCATGGTGAACGACGCCCCCGGCATCATGCGGGCGCTGCACACACAGGCAAAGGGCCAGTTCGTCTACGCGCACGGCGGCCACGCCTCGGGGCTGGGGCAGTTCACGATCGACGAGAACGGCAACCCATCGGCCTACGTCAGCCGCACGCCGGTCGGCTTCACGGCCTCGGCGCTCAACAAGTGGTCGCTCGACGCGATGTACGACGCGACCTCGGCGGCGATGCTGCTGCTCGCGCACGCGGCACCTTCCGCCACCTCGATCGCCGATGACACGGCGCGGCCGATCTATGGCGGCAACCTCTACACCGGGGCCGCGCTCACCGCGTCGGGAAAGTCGGTGTCGGGCGGCCTCGTCGTCCTCCATCCCTTCACGCTCGCCTTGGGCAGCGACGGGCTGGTCGAGTGGTCGGACGCCGGCAAGCCGACGACTTTTGCCGGCGGCGCGGCCGGTTCTGCGCGCATCACGGCCTCGAAGCTCGTGAAGGGGCTGCCGCTGCGCGGCGGCGGCCAGTCGCCCGCCGGCCTGATCTGGAGCCTCGATAGCCTCATCCGCGCAAGCTACGTCGGCGGCGCCTCGATCTTCAGCTTCGACACGATCACGGCGTCGACCTCGATCATCGCGCAGGACAGCGCCATCGAGTACAACGGCGTCTACTACTGGATCGGGCTTGACGCCTTCCAGATGTTCAACGGCGTCGTGCGCGAGGTCGACAACCAGCAGAACATCGACTGGTTCTTCCGCGAGCTTAACTACGCCCACGCCAACAAGATTTTCGCGTTCAAGGTGCCGCGCTTCGGCGAGATATGGTGGTGCTTCCCGCGTGGCTCGTCGACCGAGCCGAACCATGCGCTCATCCTCAACGTGCGCGAGGGTAGCTGGTACGACACCGCGCTTCCCGGCGGTGGCCGCTCGGCCGGCATCTACGCGCAGGTCTACCGCTCGCCGCTGCTCGCCGGCGTCGATGTCGCCAGCGGCGCCTACAAGGTCTGGCGCCACGAGACCGGCGTCGACGAGATCGACGGCACGACGATCCGCGCGATCCAGTCGAGCTTCACGACGCACGAGATGTCGGCGCTGAAGCTCGATCAGCCGTCGAACGAGGCGATGTCGATCAGCACGATCGAGCCGGATTTCGTGCAGGCCGGCGACCTCACGATCGAGATGCTGGGCCGGGCGAACGCGCGCGCCGATGCCGACACCGAGAGCCAGACGATCATGATCGATCCGTCGACGCCGCTCGATCAGGTCGTCAACTTCAAGAAGGCCAACCGCCTAATCCGCTTCCGCGTCACCTCGAACGCGATCGGCGGCGACTACGAGCTTGGCTCGATGTTCGCGCACACCAAGCCGGCCGCGGGCCGCGTCGTCGGATGATCAACATCTCCGATCCCCGCACCGCGGTGTCCTTCGAGGAATGGGCTGACGACAATCACGACACGCTCGCCGACTACGGCTACCTGCCGAAAGCCGGCGACGACTGGCTCGACTGGTCCTCGGCGGTCATGCTCATGGGCGCGCTGACGGTGTTCAACATTCCAGACCCGTACCAGTTCACGGACTGGCGCGAATGGGCTATACGTCTGATGCAGGCATTGGGCGCGGGGGCGTAGCTGATGATGATGGGGGGAATTGCTGCTGATCCGGTGCGCGCGACGATCGACGCCGTGCTGGCCGACAGCGGCTTTGCGCCGCCCCAGCAGCCCCAGCCCACCTACCCCGATATGAGCGCCGAGAGCGACCGCCTGTCGGGCATCGGTCAGGCCTATGCCGCCGAGCGCGCGGGCGCCGAGGCGATGGCGATGGGGATGCCCCAGCCGCAAGCGCAGGCACCGATGATGCCGCCCGATGGGATGTCGCCGATGGTGGCGATGCTGTCGGGCATCTACCCCGACGAGGAGACGCCGGCCTACGCCGAGGGCGGGCTGGTAGGCGCGGCCGAGCAGGTCGCCGGCGCCGGGCGCTTTGGCGACAACTACCTTGTCCACCTCCGGCCCGAGGAGATGGCCGAGCTTCAGTCGATGTACGGCGAGCCGACGATCAATCCCGACACCGGGCTGCCCGAGTTCTTCCTTGGCGTGAAGCTCGGCAAGGTCGGCAAGTTCCTGAAGGCGGCTGTTCGCATCGGCGCGACCGTTGGCGGCGCGGCGATCGGCGGCCCGGCAGGCGCGGCGCTTGGCGCTGGCCTGTCCACCAAGCTCACCGGCGGCTCATGGAAGGAGTCGCTGGGGTCGGCGGCGCTGGCAGGCATAGGAAGTTATGCCTCCGCGCCGTCCGGCGGCCTGCTCGGCAAGGGCACCGTGCTGTCGAAGTCGCTCGCCGGCACCGGGATCGGCAACGCGCTCGGCGCGTCGGCGCCGTCAGCACTCGGCGCCCCATCGGCGGCCCTTGGCACGACGAACCAGTTCGGCCTCGATGCAGCGCGGGCGCAGGCGATGGGCACGACGACCGCGGCGGCTGCCAAGGGCGCCTCCGGCTCGCTGCTGTCGCAGGGCCTGTCGGCCGCCTCGAACGCGATCATGCAGCCGAAGAACCTTGCGCTCATCGGCGGCGGCGCCGCACTTGCGACAGCCGCTGGCGGCGGCGGCGGCGGGCCGCTCGTGCCGGGATCGGGCATCGGCGACTACCGCATCGAGGTCGGCCCCTACGATCGCGGCTTCCGCGGGCCGCAGGGCGACCTCAAGAACTACGGGCAGTCGGACGGCGAGACGGTGTTCTTCGACCGCGTGAACCCGATGCCGCAGATCACCGCGATCCCGGTGACGCCGGCCGCCAAGCCGAAGAAGAAGGCGGGCGGAGGCCTCATCCGCGGCATCGGCGGCGGGCAGGACGACGTCATTCCCGGCTCGATGGACGACGGCTCGGACGTGCTGGTGTCGAACGGCGAGTACATCATGGACGCCGACACCGTGGCGGCAATCGGCGACGGCTCGACCGATGAAGGGGCAAAGCGGCTGGATCAGTGGCGGCAGCGGCTGCGGGCGCAGAAGCGGAGCGCCAGCGCGAAGACGATCCCGCCCAAGGCGAAGGCGCCTGAAGCCTACATGAAGGGGGCACGCTGATGGCGAAGACCACGACGCAGACGGTCATCCAGAAGGAGGATGTGCCGTCGTGGTATCAGGACTATCTGCGCACGATCGCCGGCTCGGCACAGGCGGTCGCCGGCGAAGGCTACGTTCCCTACGGCGGGCCGCGCGTCGCCGGCTTCTCGCCGGAGACCGAGCAGGCCTTCAGCCTCGCGCAGCAGTCGATCGGCTCGACGCAGCCGATCTTCAACAAGGGATTGAGCGCGATCGACGCCAGCCGCGGCTCGGCGCGCGATGCAGCGCAGCCCTATTTCTCGGCCGCTGCCGGCGCTGATCCGCGTGCTGCTGCACAGCCGTTCATCTCGCGCGCCAGCGGGATGTCGGCCGCCGGCGGCGCGCAGCCCGGCATGGACGCCGGCATCGGCATGATGTCGATGGGCGCCGGGATGTCGGGCGCCGGTGCAGCGCAGCCGTATCTGGCGCGCGGTGCCAGCACGTTCGATCAGAACGTCTCCAAGTACATGAACCCGTACACCGATCAGGTTGTCGACCGCATCGGCACGGTGGCGGCCCGCACGCTGCGCGAGAAGCTGCTGCCCGAGATCAACGACACCTTCATCGGCTCCGGCACGTTCGGCGGCTCGCGCCAGCAGGAGTTCACCGGGCGCGCGGTTCGCGATCTCTCGGAGACGACGACCGCGGCGCAGGCCGAGGCGCTGCGGGCCGGCTACACCGAGGCCGCGGGCATCTTCGACCGCGACGCCGGGCGCGCGCTGTCGGCGGGGCAGGCCTACGGCCAGCTTACGGGTCAGGACGCCGATCGCCGCGTCACGGCCGGTCAGGGCATCGGCAACATGGGGATGCAGTACGGCGAGCTTATGGGGCGCGACCGCGATGCGATTGCCGGCCTTGGCGAACTGTCGGGCCGCCTGACGAACGACTACGCGACGCGCATGACCGAGATGGGATCGCGCTCGGGCGAACTGGCGGCGAACGACTACGGGCGCCAGCTAGAGGCGGGCCGGATGTACGGCGACACCGCGCGCGCGATGCAGGACGCGCAGGGCGTCGACATCACGCGGCTCGACACCATCGGTCAGGCGCGGCAGGGCTTGCAGCAGCAGGGCCTCGATATGGCCTACGACGATTTCCAGCGGCAGCGCGACTACCCGAAGGAGCAGTTGGGCTGGCTGTCGAACATCGTGCGCGGCCAGAACATCCCGACCGGGCAGACGACGCAGACGCAGACGCCGAAGCCGTCAGCGTTCGCGCAGGCCGCAGGCCTCGCCACCACGGCGGCGTCGCTCGGCAAGCTCGCCGGCGCCTTCAAGGAAGGCGGCAAGGTGAAGCGCAAGCGCAAGCCGAAGAAGCCGGTGGCCGGCATCGGCGGCATGGGGGTAGCGGCGTAAATGGGACAGTCTCAATTCGAGCGCGACTGGCAGACTGCCCGCGGCGCCGTCGTCAACGGCGCGCAGTCCCTCCAGCGCGCGCTCGGCGTGAACCCGGCGGCCATCGCTGCCGAGCGCACACGGCGCAACGCGAACGTCGGATCGGAGATCGCCGGCGTCGTACCGAAATACTTCACGCCCGATGGCAGCGCGCTTGCGGCTGCGCAGGACGGGAAGTCTACGAAACCTGTCAGCCGCCCTCCCACTCCGCGGTCGACAGGTGACGCGCGCGCCAATGCAGCCGCGAAAGCGGCACGCTCGGCGTCGACCACTGTCCCGGCCGATAGCCCGGCGCGCGCGTCTACCCAATCCGCGCCGTCGAAGCCGAAGCGCAAGACGCCGAAGCCCGGCGAGAAGACCACGATGGCCGACGTGAAGAAGGACGTCGACCCGGCGCTGGTGCCCGTCATCGAGGCCGAGGCGATGAAGGAGGAGGCGGCCGAGCAGGCTGCCGCCGGCAAGCCCGAGCAGGCGCAGTCGACGCTCGACCGGGCCGCCGCTGCCTACCGCAAGGCGATCGAGGGGATGCCGCAGGACGATCCGCGCCGCGACGCGCTGATCAGCTTCGCGCAGTTCGGCGCGAACCTCGCCGGCACCGACAGCCCCAATTTCCTGCAAGCGGTCGGTCAGGCTGCCGGCCCGGCGATTGCGAGCTACGAGCAGATGCGGGCACAGGGCGCACAGCGCGCACTGGAGCAGGCCAAGATGGGCTACGCGCTGGAGAAGGACGGCGCCGAGTTTGCGATGACGCAGGCCAAGAACGAGGCCGAGCTTGCGAAGATGGAGGCTGACGGCCTGCTAAGTAAAGAGCAGCTTGAAGCCGCCCGCTTCCAGAACAAGAACGCCCCGCAGTTGCTGGCGGTCGAGCTTGCCGCCAAGCGCGCCGAGGTCGAAGCCCGCAGGGCGCAGGCGGCAGCTTCCTATGCCAGCGCCGACGAGAGCCGGGCCGGCGCAGAGCAGAAGCGCGCCGAGACCGCCAACCCCGAGCGTTTCCGCGCCAGCGGCGGTGCAAGCGACAGCCGCCAGATGATCATGCTGCGCAACTCGATGGGGCAGCAGCTTGAAGCCGCGCTCGCCATCGCCGCCGATCGCACGGCGCCGAAGGAGCAGATTGCGGCGGCGAACGCCGAGGTCGCGCGCCTTCGCCCGCTCATCTCGCAGATCGACCGCTCGTTCGGTTTCGCCGGCGCCCCGGCCCCGGCCGGTGGTAACGGAGGCGCATCGACTGCGGCGCCCGCTGGTGGTAATGGTGGCTTCAGGATCGTGGGGTAGGCGCCCTCGCGACTAAAGGGGGGCACTGTTGGCGACGCGCGTCCTGAAGATCGAGGGGCCTGACGGCACCGTCTACAAGGTCGAAGGTCCGGCGGATGCGCCCGATCAGGACTTTGTCACCTATCTCCAGTCCGAGATCAGCGCGGGCCGTGGCGCCGCGATGGCGATCAGTGCGCCCACGTCTGCGCCTGCCGAGGCTGACGACTCCGACACCAACATCTTCCGCGACGTTCCCGGCTCACTGATCGCCGGCGTCGGCCAACTCGCGCAGCTTCCCGGCCAGCTATACGGCCTCGCCACCGGCGACTTCGACAACCTGTCGACGCAGGCTGGCGGCTGGATCGAGCAGAAGGGTGACGCGATCAAGTCGCCCGGCCTGCGCGCGATGGAGAAGAACGCCGCTGCCCGCATCGACCGGGCCGGCGAGCAGGGGATGCTGGCGGAAGCGGCGACCGCGGCTGGCGAGTACCTTGGCAGCCCGCGCCTGCTGATCTCCGGCATCGCGCAGGCGGCGCCGTCGCTCGCCGGCACGCTCGGCGCGGGCTTTGTCGCCAAGAAGGGCGTCCAGCGCCTTGCTGCCAATGCCTCGGCGAAGACAGCCAACCGGGTCGGCCTTGGCGCGGCAGTCGGTGCGGGCGCTGCACAGAACGCCGGCGCAGTAGGCGCCGAGACCTACACCCGCGTCATGGACCTGCCCGATGAGGTCATCGCGAAAAGCCCTGACTATCAGGCACTGATCGCCGAGGGCGTCGATCCTGCCACCGCGCGCGAGACGCTGGCAACGTCGGCGGCGCGCGAGGCATCGGCGACGGCTGCGACCACGACGGTTGCCACGTCGCTGCTGCTGCCCGGCGCGGAGAAGTTCACGTTCGGCAGCCGGCTCGGCGGCTCGCGTCTCGGCGCGGCGCTGCGCGGCGGCTTGGGCGAGGGCTTGCAGGAGACGCTGGAGGAAGGCGGCGGCAAGCTGTCCGAGAACGTCGCCGTCTCCGACATCGATCCAAGCGTCGAGATCACGCGCGGCGTTGCCGGGCAGGGCGTCATCGGCGGCCTCATCGGCTTTGGCCTTGGCGCAGGCACCGGGTCGACGATCGGCTACGATCCGTCCACACCGACGCCGGCACCCGCCGCCACGCCGCCCGCCGCCACGCCTCCTGCCGCTGCTGCTGCGGCGCGCGCTACGGGCCTGTCGGGTCCGGCGGCTGCTCCAGCACCGGAGCCGGTCACGACAGGCCTTGGCGAGCGTGGCAACGTCATCGCCGTGCGCGAGACCGACCGCAAGGGCAACACCCGGCTGGTCAACTACGGCTATGAAGGCGAGCAGGACGGCTTCGTCATGCTCCGCAACGAGAGGGGAGACATCGTACCCACGGACCCGGCGGAACTCGAAGGGCGGATCATGCGCCCTGTCGATCCGCCTAAAGGCGCGCTCGCTGTACCGTTCGACAGCGGTTTCGGGCTGGACCCCGACGACCCCGGCATCGGCGGAGGCGGCAGCGCACCGCGCAACAGCTTCATGGCAGACGCCGAGGCTGACGCGCTGGCAGACCCGGTGCCGCCGCTGGCACCGACGCCGCTTGGCCTTGGCGGCACCGATCGCACGATGCGCCCGCTCACGGCCTCGCAGACCGAGATCGATGAACAGACACGCCGCGTCGAGCGTCTGAAGGCTAACGCGATACAGGCTCGCACCATCTTCAATGCGGGCCTGCCTAACGCGGTGGATGAGGAACAGATCGAGGCGATGGAAAGCATCGCGCTCGACGAGCAGACAAAGCTCGACGATATGATCGCGCGGCAGCGCGCCAGCCAGACCAAGGCTCTCGGCTCGGCGCCCAACCCTGTGAACCTCGGCGCGCTCGATCAGGGCGCCAAGCGCGTGCCCACCGGCGATCTCCCGGCCGGCTCGCGCGGGCTGTCGCCGACGCCGCTGGACCGGGCTGCCGAGCGCGTCCCGACCGGCGACGTGCCGTCAGGCAGCCGCCCGCTGGGTCAGGCCGGCATGACGCCGCTGGAGATCGCCATGCAGGGGCGTCCGGCCGGCGAGCCGCAGGCGCCGGAGCTTCGCCCGCTGGGCGTGCCGCCGACAGACGTCACGGTGCAGCGCCCGGCGCAGGCCGCGCCGAAGCAGCCCAAGCCCGCCAAGGCGCCGGCGCCCGAGATGCCGAAGCTCGCGCTCGGCGACTGGCGCAAGAAGGGCAAGACCTTCACCTACGACATCGTCGACGAGACCGGGCAGGCGGTCGCGCAGACGACGGGCCGCAACGTCGAGACCGCTCGCAAGAAGGCGAACGCCTTCATCCGCCAGCAGCGGCGCGTCGCGCGCGGCCTGCCGGAGACCCGCACCGTCACGCGCCGCAAGGCGAAGGACATTCTGGAGTTCGTGGCGCAGGCTGGCGGTGTCGCGCCCGACGCTGACATCGCGCAGATATTCGACGGCAAGGCGCCGTTCATCCCGCAGGCCGGCAACGTCGTGCGCTCGACGGGCCGTCCGGCGGATATGGCGCGCGAGGCCGCGGTCGAGGCGGGCTGGCTGCCGGAAGGCTCGACGGTCGCCGATTTCTACGAGGCGCTGCGCGACGCGAACATGCGGCGCGGCACCAAGGATGCCGGCGCGTCGAACGTCACCGGCCCGACGCCTGACAGCATCCCCGACCGTGACGAGTTCGAGGCGCGGTTCGGTGCGCCCGAGGACGTCTACCGCCGCTTGCAGAACGAGATCAGGTCGCTCGACATCGAGCCGACGACGGGCGCCACCTATGACGAGTTGATGGTCGAGTTGATCGACCGCCTGAACGTCCTTGGCGCGGCAGACGTTGACGAGGCGATCGAGCTACTGAATGAAATCGACCGGATCATCGGCCCCGACTTGGCCGCGATCGTCGCCGAGCAGGCGCAGGATGGAGACTTCGATGACCGCTTCAACGACCCCGGCTACCTCGCCGAGTTGGCGGCAGCTATTGGCGAGGGGAACCCGCCGTCTGAAAGCGATGAAGGCGACACTGACGGACCCACGCCTGACGCCCGAACAGAAGAAGCGTCTGGAGGTGGGGATCGTCGCGCAGGCAGAATGGAACAAGCGGGTGGGCAAGCTGGCGGAGTAGGCAACACCGCCACCGGCAGCCTGAACCTTTTCAACGACGGCCAAACCGGCAAGACACCGGAGCAGCAGCGGCAGGAAGCCGAGATCAAGGCACGCCTCCAGCAGTCGGGGATGCGCGGCGGCAACGCCGGCCTCGACACGCAGGACGGCGGCCTGTTCAACAACGGCACCGGCAAGCAGGGCGACATCGAGGATGCCGCGGGCGTTCCCGATGTGTCGGGTCCGAAACCACCTGCAAGCGGCACTATGGACCTGTCGAAGATCGAGGACGACACGCTCGCCTCGTTCATGCGCGATTTCGTCGAGAAGGCTGGCGACTTCACCGAGAAGTCAGGGTCGTTCCCGATCACCGATCGGCTGGGCGTCTTCTACGAGTTGACGGCCGACGAGTTTCGGGCGGCCGGCGTCGTCGACGAGAACGAGACGCTGCCCGGCGACCTGCGCCTCACCAACGAAGGGGTATGGGCGCTCGTTTCCGAGGCCGAGAAGCGCGGCATCATCGACAACAACGGGCGGATCGTCCCGGCATCGCAGCGCAAGCCGCAGACCACGCTGCCGGTCGACGCCAAGCAGCCGGAGAAGGCCGCGACGTCGGTCGAGGCCAAGCGCCGCGAGATCGATGATCAGATCGTGCGCTTCGCGTCGGGGATGTCGTCGATCGGCGACCTCACCAGCGGCAGCTACGCGCTGTCCGATGACCCGCGCGCCGGCATCGGCGTCGAGGCTGGCAACCTGTCAGGGCCGGCGATCAATCGGCTGGCCCATGCGATCCTGCGCTGGCGTGCGCGCGCGTTCGTCGACAGCGGCGCCTTCAGCCTGTTCCGCAAGAACATCCGCGAGGCCGAGGCCTACCAGCGCGCCGCCACCGACCTGTTCTCGGACGGCAACGAGCCGGCGCCCGAGTGGAACCGGCTCGACTTCGACGAGGTGCTGGGCGTCTACGAGGAGATCACCGACCTGATCGGCGACGCCAACGCCGAGGAGACCACCGACTACCCTCGCCCGATGTTCGTCATGCCCGATGTCGTCGGCGATCAGGCGGCGTCGATCGAGCTTGCCCGGCGCTACAAGAACGAGATCGCGACCGACGCGGCGTTCAATGTCTCGCAGCCGATCGTGCCGATCCAGAAGGGCGAGCTATCGCTGCGCGAGGCCTATCAGGCGATCATCGACATCCTCGGCACCGACAATTTCATCGTCGGCATCCCGTCGAACGAGCAGGCGGTGTCGACCGCCGAGCTACGCGAGTTCTTCGAGGCCGGTGTCCCGAAGCGCATCCACTTCCTCGGCGCGGTATCGGAGGAGAAGCTGGGGCCGAAGCTCGATGCGCTGGCCGAGGCGCTGGCGCGCGACGGCGCTACGCTGGATCACCTGTCGGCCGATGCGAACGTGCTGCGCTCGGCGCTCTACGGCAAGCCCGAGTTCAAGGACACGCCACGCGGCGAGGCGATCAACACCGTCCTGAAGGACAAGGTCGCATCCACCAGCCCGCGCAACCTCAACGATCAGGCGCGCCGCATCCTCGGCGTCATGGGCTTCACCGCCGACGAGATCGGCGCGATGACTGCCGACGAGATCAACACGGCGCTCGACACGGCGAACCTCTATGCGCGCGAGGTGAAGGTCAGCGAGGGCAAGGCTGAAGGCGACGCCGGCTTCTATGTATCGGTTGGCGAGACCAACGCGATGCACACGCTCTGGAGCTTCAAGCGGTGGACGAACGCCAGCGGCAGCTACATCGTCCCGACCTACATCCGCAACCTGTCGACCAATCGCGACGACGCGCTGAAGCTGGCGAAGATCGCGGCCGGCAAGGGCGGCTTCGACACCGTCTACTCGATCACCGAGAAAGAGCTTCGCCAGATCGAGCGGGCGCCGTCGAAGAAGACCGAGACGCCGCCGCCGCCGGCAATCCCTGACGGTGTCACGCTGCCCGAGGGACTGCTTCCCGGCACGACCGCGACCACGGCCACCGCCGAGCCGACGAACGATCCCGCACCGGCGCCAGTGAAGCCGCTGTCCGAGATGACGGACGACGAGCTTCTGGCGCACTTTGGCCTGACGATCCGCGAAGGCACGAGCCGCAACGGCAGCCCCTACTGGTCATTCGGCGGCGATCTCCAGCGCGGGCAGGACGCGCTCGACCGGGCGGGCGCCACGGCGCCGTCGACGTACAACGGACGCACGACGCGCGCGGTGTTCCGCAAGTCGGCCTATGACGAGGTGATCAAGGCGCTGCGCGGTGACATCCCGGTCGAGGGCACCGAGCCGTCGATGACCGCCGAGCAGGCGGCCAAGGCGCTGAAGGCCAATGGCCTCACCGTCATGGAGGTAAAGGGCACTTGGTACGTCGAGGGCAAGACCTACGATAATCGCTTCGAGTTGAAGAAGGCAGGAGGCAGCTTTGTCAAAAAGGGAAGCGGCCGAAACAAGCTCGCCGCGTACACGTACACCAGCGATCCGACGCTCCGTATCGCAGAGGCTCTTGCCGCAGAAGGCAAGGTATCTGGCCCTGAAGAAAACGCTGGAGACGGACCCGGAACTGGTGGCTCACTTGCAAGGCCTCCACACATCGACGCACTCCGGCAGCGAGAAGACGCCGCCCCTGACAGTCGACCAAATGGTGCGGATGCTGTCGGCCTTGTCTCGGACACCACCAAGGGACTGATCGAGCGCGGGCTGAAGTTCAACATCCCGCAGGAGGTCGTCGACGATCAGATCGACGACATCGGCCGGATCACATGGGCGTTCAAGAACGCGCGCCCGATGTTCATGCTGGCGAACGCCGCCGGTACGGGCAAGACCTACGTGCTGGGCGGCGCGATCCGCGAGATGCGCGCGCAGGGCGCCACCAAGTTCATCTACGCGACGATGAACCAAGACCTCATCGCGCAGATCAAGCGCGACCTCGCCGCCTTCGGTATCGATGACGTCGAGTTCGTCACCTACTCGAAGCTCTCGGACGGCAAGACCGATCTCGACACATCGGGCGCCGTGCTGATCTTCGACGAGGCGCACAACATCAAGAACCTCGTCGACGGCTCGGCGCGGGCGCTGCGTGCAAAGGACATGATCGCCGCCGCCCGCTTCACGGTGTTCGCGTCGGCGACGCCGTATGAAAACCCGGTGCAGGCGCAGTACCTGACGTCGACCGGCGTCTTCGAGGATGTTGGTGGCTTCGATGAATGGGCGTGGGCCTACGGCGCCGAGCGCCGGCAGAAGACGATCCCGCACCCCTACCGTCGCGGCGAGAAGCTGACGATCGAGTACATGGCGTGGCCGAAGACAGCCTCGAAGGAAGACGGCAAGGCGGCGCGCGCGTGGCTCGACAAGCGCGGGATGCTGACCCAGCGCGCGATGAAGATCGATCCCGAGATGGTCGACGTCGCGTTCCGCCGGGCCGCGGTCGATCCGGCCTATCAGGAACTCTACGACAAGGTCGTGCAGGCCTATAACCTCGCGATGGGCGAGGACGAGAACGCCGACGTCGACGCCGCCGTTGGCTCGACGATCAAGCGCCACCGCGAGGGGATGCTGAAGCGCATCTTGGAAGCGGCGAAGGCGCCGGCCGCGATCGAGATGGCGAAGCAGGAGCTTGCGTCGGGCCGGGCTAAGTCGATCGTCATCTTCGTCGAGACCAAGGCCGAGCGCTGGGTCGGCCGCTTCCGCACCACCGAGGCCTACGACAAGAAGGATCAGAAGCTCTACGAATACCCCGACATCAAGTCGATGATGGATCAGTGGCGCGATGCGCGCGCGATGGCGAAGGTCATGGGCGACGGCGACGTCGGCCCGCCGCCCTTCAGCCCCGACGTCGAGATGGTCGCCAAGGCGATGTACGAGCTTGGCATCGACTACCAGCTACCGTCAGTGCCGGAGATGATCGCCGCCGCGTTCCCCAAGGGTCAGGTGCGCGAGTACACCGGCAACCTCACCGGCACCGCTGCGACGAAGAACAAGGAAGCGTTCCTGAAGCGCGAGTTCCCGGTGATCGTCGCGACGATGGCGAAGGGCGGCACCGGCCTGTCGCTGCACGACACGGTCGGCGACAGCGAGACGACGCAGATCAACATCAACCTGCCGTGGACCGCCTCGTCGGTTGATCAGGTGTCGGCGCGCGTCGCGCGCTACGGGCTGCGCTCCAAGGCCCGCATCCTGTGGATGTTCGCCTCGAACATTCCTTGGGAGACCCGCGTGCTGGCGCCCAAGGTCGGCAAGAAGATGGCCGATATGGGCGCGGTCGTCGCCGGCCTCGACATCAAGGCGGCAAACGTCCTGCTCGACGACTTCGACTTCGAGGGCGACGTCGACGTCAAGCAGCTTCAGGGCACCAGCGAGGATGCGGTCGACGTCGTCGCCGAGGACGAGGTGACAGAAACTGACACCTCCGCCGCCGGCCCGCTCACCGTCACCGACAACGGTCGCACGCGCCAGTCGGACGGAACGCTACAGCATTGGGCGACGCTCTCGGACGGCACGCGCGTCGTCTTCTACCGCGACACCGACCAGTTCTCGACGCCGGTCTGGAACATCGACCTCGACAGCATCGGCGTCAGCAACCGCGATATGGGCGGCTGGGACAAGCCGCAGACCTCGATCGGCTTCACGCGCGAGGAGGCGATCGACAACCTGCCCGGCAAGGTCGAGCAGGTTCGCGAGCATGTGGCGAAGAAGCGGCAGGCCAAGCTCGACGAGGCGCGGCTGGATGTCGAGGATCAGGCGGTTCACGACAACCTCACGGCGAACGAGAAGAAGACGCTCGCCGACGCCTACGGCCAGCGCAGCTACAACGAGACCGCCAAGGGGCGGTTCGTCGATGCCGTCGTCTCGGTCGCCAACGGCGTAACCGCCGGCATCTCGGAGCGCGTCGTCGCCATCGCCAAGCGCATCATGAGCGCGGTGCTGGCGTTCGCGATCGTGTTCAACGCCGCCGGCCTTGGCCCGGCCACCTCGCTGCCTCACGCCGAGGCCTACTCGGGCACGCGCACGGTGGCGGTGCGTGGCAGCGTCACCGAGGAGATGAAGCGGGTGATGTCGCCGGCGGCGCAGGAGGTCTACGCCCGCGTCGCGCCGGTCGAGACCAACGCCGACCAGCGGTTCATCATCGTCGACAAGAACGACGGCCGGACCCACCTGTTCGACAGCGACGGCAACCGGCTGGCGACCACGTACACGCTCACCGGCAAGACGCAGGGCGACGAGGTGTCCGAGCGCCGCGCCAGCCTTACCGAGACGCTGACGCAGGACGGCGCGCTCAAGGGCTTCAGCGACGCCGACAAGCTGACGCCGGCGGGTCGCTTCACGGCAAAGCTCGGGTCCACCACGAACACGCCGTGGAACGTCGCGCTGCGGCTCTACGACGGCGAAGGCAAGACGACGGGCGTCGCCATCCATGCGAACGGCGCCACCGCTGAGAACCGCTTGGGACGCCTTGCGTCGGCCACCGGCGCCGACAACCGGATCACCTACGGCTGCATCACCACGACGAAGGAGTTCTTCGCGGCGATGCTGCGCAAGGACGGCAGCGAGATCGTCTCGGAATGGGACGGTGCGACGGTGTTCGTCATGCCGGACACCAAGTCGATCGACGAGGTTGTCGAGCAGCGGTCGAAGACGGTGTCTAACAAGACGGCGCTCTATGCCGACAACGGGGATCAGCAGCAGGGCCGCGACGAGCGCAAGAGCGGCGATAGCGAGGCGAAGCGGCGGGGCGCGGCATCGGCCAAGCGGCGCCGTGCGCCGTCATCGCGCGACCTGAAGCGCATGGCGGAGGATGCGGCGAAGGCCGACCTCGACTACTACAATGACTTTGCGGCCGGCATGGAACGCAACCGGGGGTGCAACTGATGGCCGTCAACTGCGCGATCAACGTCAAGTCGCTCATCCTCGACAACCCGGCGCCCTCGCCGGTGCCGCCGAACCAAGACCTCATGCGCAACCTGTCGTCGATGTTCTCGTGGATCACGACGGGATCGGGGCTGGCGCGCAAGTCGCCGCTGTTCCGCCCGCTGTTCGACGCCAAGAACAACGAAGTGAAGATGCGCAACCTCCTAATGTCGGATCACGAGGAGCTGATGGCGAAGCTCGCCAAGCTCGATCCCGAGGTGAAGACGCGCCTCTCGGCGGTCATGGAGTATCTGCGCCTGTCGCGCACCGACGTCACCGACACCGGCCGGCGGCTGGTGATCAGGACCAAGGCGCTCGAAGACCCGCTACCGAACGGCGGCACGCGCGAGGTGAAGCCGGCGCTGTCGCAGCCCGGCGATACGCTGTCGCTGTCGCGGCAAGAGACCGACCTGTTCTTCGAGATCAAGGACTGGCTCGACAACCGCTACACCGTGCTGGCGCAGTCGATCCTTGCGACGCTCGGCTACGACGGCGCCTACGATCAGGCCGAGATCGAGGCGTTGCCCGACGACGACAAGATGAAGGGCAAGCTGCTCGAACTCTACAAGGCGCTGGAGAGCCAGCGTGTCGTCTCGTACATCCCGTTCATGCGGTCGGGCGACGTGCGCGTCACCGTGCTGGGGCCGGACGGCAAGATCGAGAACGGCGCCTTCTACCTGCTCGACAGCAACGCCGCGGTGAAGAACATCGTCGGCAAGCGTGTCGGCGAGCGCGTGCCGGAGGCGGAGTTGAACCGCCAGCTTGCCGAGATCAACCGGCTGTACCCGGAGAGCGAAGGCTACAAGGTCACGGTCTCACGGCTGCGCGGCGACGTCGACGAGCGACTGCGCATCGAAGACCTGTCGATGCTCGACAAGCTGCTCAACCTCATGGATGCGCGGTCGGGCGATCTCGTGAAACGATATTTCAACGAGACGCTGGCGGGCCTCGTCGATCCCAAGACGCTGCCGAAGAACATGCAGCAGTACGGCGAGCAGATCGCCAAGGGCTTCATCAAGACGTTGCCCGACAACGTGCGCTCGATCCTGATCAAAGACATCATCACCGGGATCATGAAGCAGAGCCGCAACATCGCCGGCTACGACCCGAACCTCGTCGACAAGCTGCTCGACTACAACCGCATCATCGCGTCGTCGGTGAGCCACCGCACGTACCGGCCGCAGGTCTCGGCGGCCTACGAGGAATTGCAGAAGCGCGCCGAGAAGCCGGAGCGCGACTACACCGATAGCTGGATGGCCTACATCGACACGCCGGAGAGCGTCATGTGGCGCGGGATGCGCGCGTTCGGCTTCTTCTCGTCGATGTGGGGATCGTTCGCGTCGTCGATGGTGAACGCGATGTCGGTCTGGACGGTGACGGCGCCGCAGCTTGCGGTGCTGAAAGGCTCGGCGCCCGCCGATGTCTACCGGATGTCGGTGCAGATAATGAAGGGCGCGCGCGGCACGCTGGAGCGCGGCTTCTTCCTCGATCCGCGCAAGGTGCCCGGCCTCACGCCTGACGAGCGGGCAGCGCTGGTGCAGGCGCACCGCCGGGGCACGGTGGCAGCACAGCTTAACCCGGAGGTCATGGGCGTCGAGGCGACGCTGATGCCGCACCGGGCGAGCGGCATCGGGCGGATGTTCTCGACGTGGCTTCAGGTCGGTGCGTCGGTGGTGACGATCACCGAGGAGCTATCGAAGGTCTCGGCGTTCATCGTGGCCTACCGGCTGGCGAAGGACCCGGCGGTCATCGCGCAGTTCAAGGAGACCTATGCGAACAACGAGCGCGCCAAGGCGGTCATCGCCCGCGGCTCGCAGCCGTTCGAGGTCGCCGAGTTCATGGTCGAGACCACGACCTTCATCGGCGGCCAGATCGAGAAGCCGCCGGTGCTGCGCAACGCCGGCGGCGTGATCCTGCAATTCAGCCAGTGGCCGCTCCAGCTATCGAAGCTGCTCTACGCAAACTTCGTCAAGCAGGGCGCGCGCGGGCGCGTCGCCGGCACGTTCACGATCCTGTCGATGTGGGTGGTGGCGGGCGCGCTCTACGGCCTGCCGTTCGGCGACGATGCCATCAACATCTACGAGTGGCTGGCGCAGAAGATCAGCGGCGAGAAGCTGGACTTCAGGAACGACACGCAGCGGATGCTCGCCGAGATACTGGACAACCGCGGTGCGGCCGAGGCGATCATGTACGGCCCGATGCGCGCGCTGCTCGGTATCAACGCCTCGCAGCGCGTCGGCTTCTCGTCGTTCCTCCCCGAGATGGGCGATCCCTTCACGGCGATCCCGGCGCTTGCTGGCTCGTTCGGGAAGATCGGCGAGTTCAACGACCGCATGAAATCGGGCCAGCCGGTCGCCGCCTACACGGCGCTGCTGTCGCCGACGATGGGCAAGGGCACGAGCGACTTGATGAAGGCCGTGCTGCAATACCCATCGGAAGGCTATCAGAGCCGCTTCGGGCGCGTCGTGAAGGCGCCGGAGGACATTACCGCCGGTGATATGCTGGCGCGCGCGCTCGGCTTCCAGAGCGCCGACATCGCCCGCAAGATGCAGGCGAACCGGGCGGCCGATGAGGTAAAGACCGGCACGCTCGATGCCGAGCGCAACCTGAAGGTGCGGCTGGCGAAGAAGCTGGCGGCGGCGATCAAGGCGGAGGAAGCCGGCGACGCTGACCGGGCGGCGCGGCTGCGCGACGATTTCGAGGCGGAGATGGACGCCGCGGTTGCCGAGTTCCAGAAGGACATCGACACCGAGCGCATGGCCTATGCGGTGCGGCCACCGTCAGGGGCGGCGCTGCGCGAGGCGATCATCGAGCAGTTGTACCCGGAGATGGCGGTCGAGGATGCGCCGAAGCTGAAGCGCCCCGAGATGATCGACATCCAGAACGATCTCATGGGATCGGACGAGGAAGACATCTTCTACGAGCCTTGAACGCAAACGCCCCGGCAAGGGGATGAGGTCTCCTGCCGGGGCGCTAGGTTCGGCTTGGGACCGGAACCATAGGCGGTTTATATCGCAGCCGTTCGGACTGCGCTAGGCCCCCATTTTCTCGGCCAGCCAGTCCTCAAGCTCACCGGCGATGCCGGGCTGCTCGAAGTCGAGTTGCCCTAGCGTCTCCTCGTTCTCGGCCCGCCATGCCGCGATCGTGTCGGCGTCGAGATCGGTGAGGGCTTCCTGCACGTCGTCGCGGTAGCCGGTCCAGTTGACCCGGCCCTTCGCGTCGGTCTCGGGCTTGATCGCCGGCAGCTTCGGCTTCGCGCGCCGCTGCTGCTTGGGCTGCTCCGGCTCGCGATCCGGCTCCGGCTCGGGCTGGCGCTGGCGCCGGCTCGACGTGACCCGGCTCTCCAGATCGTCGACCTGCCGGTTCTGCTTCGGCTGCTCCGGCTCGCCGCCGTCCGTGATGTCGACCGCATCGGCGAACTGCCCGGTGTCGATGTCGACGATCTCGCCGTGGTCAAGCTCGTAGTCGCCGCCGCCCTCGTGGATGTTGTCGATCTTGGCGGCCTTCACCAGCGCCTCGGCGGAGAGCGGCATATACTTGGTCGCGCGCTTCACGACCGTCTTGCGCCACATCTCATCCTCGTCGGTCTTCCACGGCCCGACGACCTCGCCTTCCTTGGTCTTGGACGACGAGCGGCTACGGATTTTGTAGACCTGCTCGCGGTCCATGACCTCGAAGTCGATCTCGTCGTCGGCGGTCTTCCAGACGCAGTAGACGTGCGTCATCTCCCCGCGCTTCGCCTTCGCCGGCTTGTGAACCAGCTTCTTCTCCAGCCCAAGCTCCCACTCGAAGACGTCGTTCTCGTGGACGACGTGCGCGGCGATCGACTTGATCTCGCCGCTGTTGCGGGCGAGCTTCATCAAGCCCTTCACGCGCGGCCGGCACTGAGCCTCGTTCTTCTTCAGCCGCCCGTTCCAGACCGGGAGGATGTCGCACTCGCCCATCGACGGGTTGAGCGACAGCCCCAACTCGGCAGCGGTGGCGGCGGCGCGCAACAGCGACGCGCGGTCGGCTTCGAGCAGCTTGGGGTTGAAGGCGATGGCGGTGCAGACGGCAGCCGTGAACTTCTCGAACGGCACGCGGCTGGGCAGCATCGGCGCGAGCATGGCGCGGCGAAGCTCAAGCTCGTGCTTGAACAGGTCGATCGGCTTGGCGTTCGCTGGCGGTACGCTGCGAACCTCGGTTGAAAGGGCGGTGCTAGCCATTGTTCTTCTCCATGCCAAAGAGGCGCTTGTTTTCTTCGAGGACGAGATCGATCCCGCGGGTGAGTATCTGCGAGATCGACGGCTTCATCGGGTGCAGCGTGATCGCTTCGAGCGCCCGGTCATAGGCGGCCGGGGTGACGCGCACCGACCAGCCGTTCTTACGGACGCCGCCGCGCTTCGAGCCGCGCGCTTCCGCGACGGCAGTCCGGCGTGATGGTGCCTTGCTCATGCGAACGTCTTCCTGCTGTGACCCTTGCGGGTATTGATCCGGGTGCCGACCATCGCCTCGGTGACGAGCGTGCCGGGGTTCTCGGCGACGGTGGAGATGGTCAGCCGGTGCAGGTCGCCGCACTTCAGCGAGACCTTCTCCTGACTGGTGTTCGCCTTCGCGGCGCGGCGGCGCACGATGTCGAGCAGTTCGGCATCGAACGCTTCCTTGCCGGCCTTGGCAGCCTTCTCCAGTTCGTCGGCCGCCTTGCGCCAGTCGAATAGCTGGGCGATGCGCTCGTACTCCTCGTCGGTGTCGGCGATCACGAGGTCGGTGCGCGGCGTCTCCTCGATCAGCGCGAGGATGCCGGCGCCGTCGCACTCGAAGTCGGGCGCAGGCTCCTTCTTCTCGGCGATCGACTGCCAGAAGGCAGTCACCTCCTCGCGGATCGCATCGATGATCGTCGGCTTGCGCGGCACCCACATCCGGCGCGGCTCGCCGCCGAGGAACGCGACGAGCCAGCCGCCGTCGATCTCGTGATCATAGCAGCTTTCGGTCGCGCCGATCTGCGCCTGCACCTGAAGCAGATACCCCTCGGGCGCCTTGACGATCTCCTCGCCCTCGTAGTCCCAGCCGTGGCCGCGCACCGACCACTTGATCTCGACGGGGTGAAGCGTCTTGATGATCTCGTAGTCGAGCGTCGCGCCCAAGCCCGGCGCCTTCTCGCAGGTCCGGTACTCGCGCACCTTCTGGATGTCCCAACCCCACTTTTCAGCGGCCCACTTGGCGATGCCTTCCTCGAAGAAGGTGCCGGCCTTGACGGCATTGTTGTCCGAGAGATCGGCCGCCGGCAGGTTGCCGGCCTTCTGCTGCCAGAGTTGCCAGTACGACAGGTACGGCGACAGGTCGAACAGCGCGGCGATCTCGGAGCCGCCGACGCAGCCGCGCCTAAGCTCGTGCCAGTGCGCGTCGTCTCGAATTGCGATAATCCCCATTCCTCATCCTCCTACGTTTCATCGGGGATCAACGCTGTAGCATCGTCAAAGTTCGATGCCAAGTCCTGAAATAACGTCGTCCATCGTATAGGCGAGGATGTAGAGGCCGCCGCGTTTCTCCCATGCCTCCTGCCACCGCTTCTGCACCTCGCGCTGCTGCCCCTTGCCGTGCTTGGTTTCGATGGCGAAGGCGCGGCCGATGTATCTGTCGACCAATCGGCCGGGATCGGCTGGCTCGATCATCGAAACGGCAAGCTGCTGCACCCCAAGCAGGTCGGGCGTGCCCGGCGGCGCGCTCTCGATCACGCGCTTCGGCATCCCCGGCCGCCAGTCGATCGGCAGGAACTTGCCGGTGTTGATGCGGAACATGAAGATGTCCTGCCGCAGCCCCAGCGCGAGGCGCACGTCGGCCATGAAGGATGCTTCAGCCATAGGGCGTCTCCCCGAATGATGGGATGCTGATCTCGTAGGCGGCGGCGTTACGCATCGGGTCGTAGACCTCACGCGCGATGTCACGCGCCAGCAGCGCGCCGTCTCGCTGCTCGATCAGGCGCTCCGCTTCCTTGCTGCCGACCGTCTTGGCGTAGCGCATCCACTGGCCGCCGGCTGGCTTGACCCAGCACGACAGCGTGTAGGCCTGCCGCGCGCCCTCCTCTAGCTGCGCGCCATACATCGTGAGGCGAACCGGCGGTGCGGCAGCAGCGGCTGGCGTCACCAGCTTCGGCGCGACGGCGCTCGCCATGAGACCGGCGATGAAGCCGCGGCGGCTAATACGCATAGCTACGTTCCTCGGCGTCATCGATCGCGCGCAGCTTCGGGCAGCCTGACGGGTGCATCTCGCCGTACTGGTGGCGCACCCATACCTCGAAGGCGCCGTCGACCTTCATGCCGCTGGTGGTGTAGCGTTCGCCCGGCTGGATCGGGTCTTTGCAGACCTCGCAGACCTTGCCCGGCTTGCGGGCGGTATGCGTCCGATCCCAAAGCTGCACGACCTCGGGAGCGCCGTCGTGGCGCATCTCGTCGTACATCAGTTGATCTCCTTCGGATCGGGCTTGTTCAGGTTCTCAAGCGCGGTCTCGATCATGACCTGCTGCACGTACCCGAGCGCGGCGTTCGTGTTTTCAAGCGACGATGATCCGCACGAGGCGATGTGCCCGACGAAGGCGCCGATGACATAGTAGACGGCAACGGCGTCCACCCCCTCGGCCTGCGCGGCGCGCACCGCATCGACGATGGCATCACTTAGCTTGTTCATGCCCGCGATGTTGTCGAAGCCCGCGGGCGCCGGCTTCACTACCGGGTCATCCATGCGTCGACACCAGCCAGAACAGCAGGATCGGCCCGGCCATCGCGAGCCATACCCAATGCCGGTCCCAATCGCGGCGCGGCTTGGGGCGGCGAACGTGATCATGCCGTGGCATCGGCGGCCTCCGCTATGCGAGCATTGGCGCGCGAGATCGCGGCCGGTATTGGCTTGCCGGCAAGCTCGGCGCGGCCAACAGCGAACGAGTGACGGTAGGCGTGAGACCTGTTCGCTGACGGCTCGGGGCAGTCAGGGTCTCGGCCGTCCCGGTAGCCCTGCCAGAACTCATTGTCGGCGCTCGTCATCACAGCAACCTCCCCTTGGCAGCGCGCTCGACGTAGTCGGCCTCGATCGCCTCGAAGACCGCGATCTGCTCGTCGGCCAGCTTCTGCGTCATCTTCCCGTTCTCGATCCAGCGCGGGTAGACCCGGCGGCGGTAGCCAAGCTCGCGCTTGACCGCGGCCAGCTTGTCCTCATCGGTAATAGACATCCTCATCCCTTCTTGAATTGCAGCCCCTTCAGGCCGCACTTGCCTTTCCACCGCCAGCCGATCGCCGGCGAACGCAACTCGACATCGACGTTCCTGCCGGCGCTGACCTTGCAGATCAGGCGCCAGCGGTGCGTCTCCCACACCTCCTCGGCCGTCATGCCGAGGCCCGACAGGCCCTTCGGTACATGGACGTGCGCGCAGTCACAGCACCTAGGCAGAGAAGGCATCGATTAGCTCGGGCAGGCCCCACACGATGAAGCCGGCGAGCGCCATCGTCGCGGCCATCACCACGAAGGCGACGACCGCCAAGCCGCTAGAAGCCTCGTTGCGCATCTCGGCCGCATCGCACGCCGGACAGGCGTCGCCATCCTCGGCGTACAGGCGGTCGCCGCAGTCACAGTATCGAGCCATGATCGTTCCCCCCTCCATGATCAGAAACTCGGGTCGCGGTACTCCCGCCGCTCGCCGATCCGCAGCCCGGCGCCACCGCCCCTGACAAAGCTGAAGCGTTCGGTCGCCTCGTTGTAGACGACCTCCTGCCAGCGACCCTTCTTGTCCTTGCGGAAGTGGTAGATCGCACCGTTCGGGTTGCGCTCGTATTCGTACTCGGCCGAGCCGTCGTGGCCGCTGCCCTTCACGACCTTGGCCTCGTCGCGCTGCACGTACAGCACGTGGTCAGTGGAGCCGCGGTTGCCGACAGGCCGGAGCCGGATGATCGTTGCCGCATAGCGGTCGCTCCAGCCGAGGATCGTCGCGGCCATCCCTTCCTCCGGGGCTGGCTCGCCGATCGTCATGCGGGCGTACATATGGTTCTGAACTGATCCGAATTGCATGATCCTCATCCTCTCATGCGTTGCAAGCCGTGCAACATGAACCCGTAACGCAGCATCGTCAATAGTGTTGCGGGATCGGCGCCTCGCCGGTGCCAACGGTGCGCTCCCATACCTGCTGCCGCTCGCGGATCGTCAGCCCGTTGATAAGCTGCTGGCCGAAGGCGTCGCGCCGTGAAGCCAGCCGGCTCGCCTCCTTGCTGCACACTACGTTGAAGGCCCACGACTGCGGGTCGGAGAAGCCGCGGTTCTTGCCGATCGCGAGTAGCTGGTAGAACTGGCGCTTGATGTCGCTCTCGGCTGCTGCTGCTGCGATCTCGTCGGCCGATGCTACCTGTATCAACTCGCCGTCGCGCTGCTCGATCGAGCGGCTGTTGACCTTGTAGACGTGGCCGCACGCCGGGCACGCCGGCATCGGGCGGTGGGCGGCATAGCACTTGGGGCAGGTCCGTACCGTGGCGGCCTCGGACGGGGCGCCCTTCGCCTTCTTCATCCGCCCGGTTAGCTGCCAGCTACGCTCCTCGTCGATGAAGCCGTGGCGCCGGGTGTTGCCGGCGTGATCCAGCACGATCGTCTTCGTCTTGCCCGGTGCCGGCCGGATCGCGCGCCCTACCTGCTGCAAGTACAGCGATAGGCTCTCGGTTGGCCGGAGCAGGATCGCCACCTCGATCGCCGGCAGGTCGAAGCCTTCCGAGATCAGGTCGCAGGAGGTCAGCACGTCGATGTCACCGCGCTCGAAGTCGCGCAGGATGCGGTCGCGTATGCTGTCGTCCATCGCGCCGTCGATCGAGGTTGCCCGATAGCCGGCGGCGCGGAAGTCCTTCGCCACATCCTCGGCGTGCTTGATCGAGACGCAGAAGCACACCGCCTTCTTCCCCGGCGCGAGCTTGGTGTAGTGCGCCACCGCCGAGCCGGTGATCGACGGCTTGTCCATCGCCGCTGCCAAGTCCTCGCGCTGGTAGTCGTTCGCGCCGCGCTTCACGCCGGTCAGGTCCGGCATCGCCGGGGCATAGACCTCGGCCGGCGACAGGTAGCCGCGCATCGTTAGCTCGGCGACGCTTGGCCCCAGCACCATCGACTGAAAGAGATCGCCAAGCCCCTTGCCGTCGAGGCGTTCAGGGGTGGCGGTGACGCCCATGATCCGCGCCTTCGGGAAGGCTTGCACCACCTTGCCCCACGTCGAGCGCGGCGTGAAATGGTGCGCCTCGTCGCCGACGATGAGATCGGGCGGCTCGAACCGTGACAGCCGGTTCGCCAGCGTGAACACCGATGCGACGACGACCGGCGAGCGCGGCACGCCGAGCGATCCACCGGACATCACGGCATGGCTGACGCCGTTCAGCGTGAGCGCCTTGCTGATCTGGCGCAGCAACTCCCGCCGGTGCGCTAGCAGCAGCACGCGCTTGCCCTTCTGTGCGGTGCCGGCCGTGACGTAGGCGAACATCACGGTCTTGCCCGATCCGGTCGGCGACACGAGCAGCACGGACCTGTCGCCAGCGGCGAACCGATCGCGCACGTTTCCAACTGCGGCTAACTGATAGTCGCGTAGCTCTACCCCCATTGATCCCCCGCTTAGGCCGCTTGCCGCACCATCAAGGTGTTCCAGTCGACCGCCCCATCGGTCCACGCGATGATCTTGTCGCCAAGCTCCTTGCCCGGCGTGATCAGGCCGCGCGACAGGCGCGACGCATTGGCACGGCTGCACCCCGTCGCCTTCTCCAAGTCGGCGGGCCGCTTGCCGTTACGGCGCATCCACTCCGGCAGCGTCATCTTCTCACTCATCCCGAAATCCCTGTGCTGTTGCACTCCCTGCAACTTTTTGAATGACAGGGGGTTGCATTGATTGCAACAACTGATTTACGTTCACCATCCGCTTCGACCTCGGGTTGGCTGCCTGTGTCGATGACGGTGAGGGGAAAATCACTATGAGTTCAAACACGTCCGGTTCCGGCGTCAATGTCCAAGGCGCGGCACGATCGCGCCCAAATAACGCCGAGCGCGCGATCTCTCCCCGGAGCAACGCGAACAGCCAGAGCCGGACGTTACCTTTCCAGCAGGTGCGTGACCGCGCGCTGCCGCAGATGGAGACGATCTGCCGGGCATGGCTGCCGAACGGGCGCAGGCAGGGCAACTGGTGGCTGGCGAACGTGCCGTGGCGCAACGACACCAATGCGTCGCTCGGCGTCAGCCTGACCTCCGGCCTCTGGCGCGACTTCGCCGATCCCTCGGTGCGCGGCGACGTCATCGACCTCGCGCAGAAGATATTCGGGATGCAGCCGCGCGAGGCTGTCGAGAAGCTGGCCGCCATGCTGGGGGTCAACTGATGTCGGCGCGCCACATCGTCGCCGACCGCGCGATCATCCATCACCTGTCGATCGAGGCGCTGAACCGGCTGCCGACCGACGAGGATCGCAAGCTGCTCGCCGATGCGCTGTACCGTGAACGGGCGCGGATGCGCGCCGACCGCTATCGCCGGCGGGTGCGCTGACAATGGCATCGCAGAAGCAACCTGTCTTCGACATCTCGGCCGTGCCAGCGGTGGCGCCTGCCGAGGATCGCCCCGAGATCGCGCAGCCGGTGGTGCCGGCGCCCGAACCCTACTCGATCCCGTACCCGCGTTCGCTCGGCAAGCCGGGCAAGCTGTGGGAATACCGCACCGCTGACGGCGGGCTGTACGGCGTCGTCGCCCGCTGGGACCTAGCCGATGGCAAGAAGACCATCCGCCCCTGCATCTGGAACGGGCAGACGTGGATCATGGCAGGCTTCGGCAACGACCGCCCGCTCTACAACCTGCCGGCGATTGCCGCACACCCCGGCTGCCCGGTGCTGGTGGTCGAGGGTGAGAAGGCGGCCGATGCAGCCAAGGCGTTCGTGCCGGACGGCTGGCAGGTAACGTGCTGGTCCGGCGGCGTCGCCGGCATGACGTACCACGACTGGACCCCGCTCATCGGGCACCCCGTCGTCATGTGGCCGGACAACGACAGCCCCGGCGTCAAGGCGATGGCCGACCTAGAGGAGACGCTGATGGAAGTCGGCGTCGGCTCGGCGATCGTCGCCCTGCCCGCCGGCCTGCCCGACAAGTGGGACCTCGCCGATCCGCTGCCACGCGGGCGCCCGTCGTCGATCACTTCGCTTTTGTCACGCACGCTCCAGAACGTGCGGGTGCCGGAGACCCCCTCGGACGGTGGTGGCGGGGATGACCCGCTGCCGCCGCCCGAGGTGGGCATCGACCGCTACATCGAGCTTCGCCCCTTGGGCTATGACAAGGGCACGTTCTTCATCCTCGGCCGCAAGTCGAAGCAGGTCCACGCCATGACGGCGCGCGCGCTGCTGACCGAGGCCGGGTTGATGGAGCTTCTGCCCGATCGCAGCCATTGGGACCGGCGCTACGGCAACGACAAGGGCAAGATCGATTGGGCATCGGCCGGGTCCGAGTTGATGGGCCAGTGCTACGAGGCCGGCGTCTACGATCCCGACCGCCTGCGCGGGCGCGGCGTCTGGATGGATCGCAAGCGCGTCGTCCTGCATCTCGGCGAGAAGCTGCTGGTCGATGGCCGCGACGTCGATCCGGTCGAGATCGAGAGCGAGTACATCTACGAGTGCAGCCAGCGCCTGCTGCGCGAGGCTGACCTGACAACGGCGGCAACCGACGCAGAGTCCAAGGCGCTGCGTGCGGTGTGCAATCAGCTACGCTGGGAGAACCCGCTGTACGGCGACCTGCTCGCTGGCTGGGTGGCAACGGCGCCGGTGTGCGGCGGCCTCAAGTGGCGCACGCACGCATGGGTTACAGGCCCGGCTGGCTCAGGCAAGTCGACCGTCGTCAACAAGGTGGCGCAGGCAGCACTCGGTGAGGCGGCGATCTACCCCTTGGGCGTCTCGTCCGAGGCCGGCATCCGCCGTGAGATCGGACTGGATGCCCGGCCCGTCGTGTTCGACGAAGCCGAGGCCGGCGTCGGCGGCGAGGAACGCCGGCAGGCGATCATCCAGCTAATGCGGCAGGCTGCCAGCGACGGCGCCGGCCGGATCATCAAGGCCGCGGCCGGCTCCGGCTCCGAGAGCTTCGCGATCCGCTCGTCGTTCCTGCTCGCCTCGATCGGCGTCGGCATCCGCGAGGCGGCCGACGAGACCCGGACGGTGGTGCTGACGCTGCGCGCGCTCGATGCCGAGGATGACGCCGGCCGCGCCGAGCAAGAGCAACAGTGGCAGAACTTCCTGCTCGCCTGCGACCGGCTGCCTGCCGACCTGCCCCAGCGCCTGCTCGCCCGCCAGATAAAGCTGCTCCCCGTTCTGCGCGAGAACGCCGAGACCTTCGCCCGCCTCATCGCCGCCAAGCTCGGCAACCGGCGCGTCGGTGATCAGCTAGGAACGCTGCTCGCCGGCACCTACTCACTGGCGACGTCGACGAAGATCAGCGACGAGGCGGCGGAGCGTTACCTAGATCAGTACGACTGGTCAGAGTGGACGCAGACGAAGGCGATCCGCGAGGACACCGAGATCGTCCGGCATCTGGCGGCGCACAAGGTCCGGGTCGATGTCGGCAACGGCAACGTCGAACGCACCATCGGCGAGTTGATCTCGATCGCGCTCGGCTACGAGGCTGAGAACACCGTCATGGCGGGCGCTGCGAACAGCATCCTGAAGCGCAACGGCATCCGTGCCGAGAACGAGCCGGTTGCCCCTGACTGCCCGCCGCGCGGCGTCCTGATCGCGATCCAGCACAAGACGCTCGATGCGATCATGCGTACCTCGGACTACGCGCAAGGCTATCACCGCCTGCTCATGCGGAGCGAGGGTGCGATGCTGGTGCAGAAGCCGGTCAGGTTTGCGGGGGTGCAGAGCCGGGCGGTGTTCGTGCCGGCGAAGGCTTTCCTCGGCTAGCCCGGTACTCACGCAGATAGGCGTTGTATTTCTCGCGGTTGCCTTCTCGCCACCGGGTGATGCGTGCGGCATCGCGCTCGGGATCGGCCTGCTGCCACCGGCGCTGCCGCTCGGCGCCTGCCTGCCGCTCATGCTCGCGCATCGACAGCAGCCCGAGCGCCTTGGCTTGGTGGTCAGGCAGGGGATGAAGCCGGGCGATTAGCTCTAGCTGGTTGATCAGGTCGCGCTCGATCTTCGGCTTCAGCTTGCGCCTGTTGCGCGTCATGACCGACGATGCCAACCCCTCGATGCGGCGGCGGGTTGCGATGTTAGCCGCGGTCAGCCCGTAGGCTTCGGCGATCTCGTCGTCGGATTGGCCGACGAGCCAGCGCGCCACCAAATCAAGGCGGCGGCTGGCGTCCCATCGGATGTAGGGCTTAGGCAACGCGCATGACGGTGATAGCTGCGCGGGCGTACCTCAGATAACGCTCTCGCGTGCCATCCAGAAGGCCGTCCCAGCCAATCGAAAGCTCTGCCCCTTCTGGCTCGTCGGCCAAGTGCATCGCCCGCGCTACACGTTCCACATCATCGGGGGCGGCATCGTCCGTGTGTGACTTGAGGGCGCGTTCGGCGTCGTCATAGCAGGGGTCGCACAGTTCCTCGGGGTCACGCCCCGGTGCGAGGTCGTCCCGAGTGCCCTTGCATCGAGCGCAGACAGGCTCGCGTGCATCATCGGGGGCGGTATCGTCCGTGCGGTGGGTGGTGAGGGCGGCGCGAACAGCAGCTTTCAACGCACCGGGCAGGACGTTGCCGCGCCCGTCGCCGCCTGTCAGCAGTTCCTGAACATCGGTCGAGACGCCGTGACGAACGAGCGCCATCAACGCCGCAACCTCGGCATCCTGCACCAACCCGGCATCGTCCGTGCGGGAGCCCGTGTCTGATAGAGCGCGGCGGGCGTTGCCGAGTGCGTCGAAGAACGCTTCCTCGTCCTCGGCCTGCTCGCTGGTGCCCCAAACGGTTGACGCGCTCACAAGCTGTTGCAGCGCCTCGCGCAGATCATTGCGGGTTGTGTCAGACGGCATAGCATCCCCTCCGGTGCTTGATCTTGATGACGGTGGCATAGGCGACGTCGTAGGTGGCGGCGATCTTCCGCACGCTAAGGCGCGAGTTGCGTATCTGCGCCGCCCGCTCTGCCGGGAGGGCGCGCGACGGGTTGTGCCGCCGCTCGCCCCCCACATCCTTGTACGTGCGGCCCTGCCGGATCATCTGGATGGTGTGCCGGCAGACACCGTAGCGCGCGGCGACCTTGCCGTGCGCCTCGGTCGATGCCCGTATCGCCAGCACGGCCTCGTCCGACAGGCGCCGCTTCGAGTAGCGAGCGCTCACCCCAGCCGCGCCCCGCGAACGATCGTGCCGCCCGGCTTGCGCATCTTCCAGACGATCATCTCGCGCCCCTCCGCCATCGTGCGGAGACGGTACGCCTCGTTGCCGCTGTTCAGCGTGTAGAGGCGGGCGCGATACTTCTGCATCTCGTCCTTGGTCCGAAACTCCAGCCGGTCGGTTGGCGTCTCGGAGAGCCGGGCGAATAGCTCCTCCGGCGTCGGGTTCACGCTCATCGGCCGGTCCACTTCGGCATCGGCACGACGCTGACCTGATCGACGTACTGCACGACGATGAACGTCGCCTCCGGGTCCTCCATCGCATAGCCCTCGGCCTCACGACGCGCGCCGGCGAGGTCGCCGTTCGCGTACATGACGTGGCTGTCGCTCTTGCGGATCACCGCATACTGGAATGGTGGTTCTGACATTAGCAATCCTTCCTCATCCACGGACGCTTGATACCGGCACGATCACGCGCATCCATGCGGGGATGCCATGCGCCGTGCGTACAGTGCAGAAGCTCGTGCCCGATAACCTGCGGCACGTAGCAAACCTTGGGGTCGATGATGTGTATCTCGCACTTGTTGCCCCGCCACCGGGCGAAGCCTTGGATGTGCCCCTTGGTATGGCCGCGCTTCCGCGCCGCCGCGCGAAGCTCCGCCCGGCTGTCATAGGTGACGAGCGTCACGACAACCCGGCGGTGCTTCTGCGGCTGGTTCTCCCATCGGTGCCCATCGGACGCGCCGACGAGCAGCATGGCGCCGGCGGCGAGCAGCAGCCTAGCGATCATCGTCCACGTCGCGGTCGCAGTCCGGCCCCTCGTAGGCGTCGGCCTCCTGATCGCTGATCTCGATCTCGATGCGCTCGATCTCGTCATCGGTCAGCGTGATCTCGGTGCCATCGACAAGCGAGGTGACGTGGCTGATCTCGATCTCGTCCGGCTCCGCAGGCCAGCCGGGATCGCCGTTGCGCTGGTAGTTGACCTGCGGAGTGCCGCGCAGAAAGGTGTAGAGAACCTGCACCTCGACATCCTCGTCGTTGCGCTCGACGCTGGTGGTCAGCCGCTTCACAGCACGGCTCCCGCCGCCGTCTCACGCCGCGCGCGCCGCGCCTCGATGACGTCACGGCCCAGCTTCTTGTCGCGCTCCATCTCCTCCAGCGCGCGCAGCATCCCCGGCGTCACCGGCTGACGCCCCTCGGCGACGCGCTGCACATAGCCCGGCGAGTAGCCGGCAAGCTGCGCGAACGACGTGCGCGGGATGCCCAGCGCGCGGGTGCGGTCGGCGAACTCGGTCGACGAGATCGTGCCGGCGCCGCGCGCCAGCCGCATCTCGATTGCCTCCAGCGCATAGGCCGCCGGGTCCTTGCCCATGCGCGCCAGCATATCGCCGCGCACCTCGATCGTGATCGTGTTGGCAGCCAGCGCCGCCGCGGATTTCTTAGGCATCCTCATCTCCTGTTGTTTCAATCCAAGTATTACGATCGCGCTTCTCAAGTCGAACCGCGCAGATGTTATGAAAGCATCTGTTCATCGCGCCCATCGCGACTATTAAATCCTCCACCCTGTAAGAATAGATCGTGATCGTGCGGCCGGTGTTCGGCAGCGTCAGGTGCGCGCGGAACGGCGGCCGGGCCGCGAGCGCAAGGTCCGGCATCTTCTCGGCCAGCACCCTACGCATGGTAGATCGCGCCCCGCATCTGCTCGACCGCCTTGCGCCCCTTCGGCGTGAGGCTGATCCAGATGTCGCGCAGGTCCAGCGCATCGCCCTCGCGCTTGATGAAACCCTGCTGCACCAGCAACTGCACGGCGCGCGTCACAACCGGCTTCACGACGCCAAGCTGCACCGCCATGATGCGGATGCGCGACGGACCTTCCGACTGGTATAGGGCTTCGAGCAGCGCCAACTGGCGCAGCGTGACGCCCTGCTCGTGCCCGACGCCCAGCTTGTCGGTCAGGTGCAGCAGGTTCTGGAACGGCGTCATCCTAACCTCCTCGGTGAAACCGGGCGCCGGGCACGATCGCCCGCACCGCATCGATCGCCCCGCCCCGACTGACTGCTCTGACGTGGACCTCGGTCGTGCCGTCAGCATCCCACGCGCGCCACAGCGGGCGGCCGATGCCCCAATAGGTGCCGTCGTCGGCATAGCCGCCGCGGTCGATCCGAACCTGCGCCAGCCGCAGCAGCGGCGTGCCACCAACCGCCGGCACCTTCGCCGCCCGGCCCATCTGTGCCCCCCGATAGTAGGTCATCGTCATCCCCTTATCTTCAGCCAGCGATCGGCGCCCGGCGGCAGGCCATACTCGTCCCACCGCTCGCGCGCCGTGTAAGTCTGCGCTTCCTCGATGTCGCCGCTCCACTCGCCGTCACGGTCGCCGGTGAAATACTCGGCAGCGCCGGCCACGTAGCGCACGCCAACCCACCGCTCGCGCAGCGGGCGCGCATGTTCGTCGGCGATGCGCTGCATCACCTCGTCCTGACCGACTGCAACGTAGAAGCCGGCGCCGCTGCTCATGTGAATGTGCGCGCCGCCCTGTGCATATCCAGAAACCCGGATGATGTCGGAAACGCGAACGGCACTATCCTCGCGCTCGCCGTAACCCGGCAACGCTATCCAGCCGAGAGGGAGGTCAGCCATCGGCGCGCTCCTCCAGATAGGCGGCGATGTCAGCCTGAAGCTGCTTCAGCTTGGCCGCCGACGCGAACAGCGTGCTACGGCTCCCAGCTTCGCCGAACGACACAGCGATCGTGCCGCCGGTGTACGTGTCGATCTTAATCGGCGTCGCGTTGTCGATGTGTATGCTTGCAACGGTCTGCATAGCTCTCTCCTAGTCGAGCGGGTCGATACGTTCGTCGAACGTGTCGTAATCGCAGTCGGTGAATATCTCGGGCCGGTAGCGGTCGCGCTTCTCGGCCTCGCAGCGGTCGCAGACATAGGCGCAGAAGATGCCGCGCGCGTCGCGCAACGGCATCCTCGGCTCGCCCGATCCACAGGGACAGGGGCGCGTCATGCTACAGCCAGACGTGCTTGAGGGCGTAGCCGCCGGTGTAATCCGGCTCGCCGTTCCGCACGCTATGCGGCGAGGGCGTGCCTTCGGGCCACAGCGCGCCACCCAGCCGATAGACGGCTTCAAACCCGGCATCGAAGCCGCACCCGCCAATGACGAGCGCGCCATTCTTGTCGGTGCTGGCGCCCGTCACAGTGGCCGCGGCGTGCGTGATCGGCACAACCTTGCCGTCCTCGACCACGAACAGCCCCATGCCCCTGCTCATGCCCGACCGCGCGACCGAACGCAGCACGATGTAGACGGTATCGCCCGGCTTCAGCTTCTCCAGCAGGCGGGCGCGCGCGTCGTTGATGTACTCCGCCTCGCCCAGCTTCTGCGGCAAGCGAACGTAGCCGTCGTCCTTGCCCCAATACTCGGGGTTCTCGGTGCGTATGACGCTGCCCGGCCGTTCCGGGTGCTGGAAATATGCGTACTTAGCCATAGGTTCCTCATCCCTAGTTGATGCTGACAGCATCGAGGGCCACCGGCTGACCGGCGGCGCCCGTTGATGTCAGTCCATAAGCACGATGCTATCCGGGTTCTTGAAACCGCCGTTCGCCGCGCGTGCCGCTGACTCATAGTCCGGCCGCCACGTCATCATCACGGCGCTGCCCTTGCCGATGCGCCAGCGCCGCAACAGCGTGACTGTCTCGCGCGGCCCGATCGCCATCGTCGCCCGGTAGCTGCGCGCGGTCGCGTGCCCTACCTTCTCCAGCACGACACCCATGTTCGTGCCGCGCCAGAACCGGGCGCCCATCGGTAGCTCGGCGAACGTCATGGCCGGTTCTTCCGTTTCAGCGCGGCGCGCATCGCCGACACCCCGTAAGGCGTAAGCTCGATGCGCTCCAGAAACAGGCCGCCAGCCGTCACGCGCGCGTCGCCGCGCACCTCGCCTGCACAGTAGAGGGCGCCTAGGTGGCGATGAACCTCCGACGCCTGCGCCTCGACAAACGCGGGAAGGTTCTGACTATCGACCTTGCCGCCGTATATGTCGGTCGCCAGCGTCGCGCGGATCGCCTGCTTCAGCGCCGGGTCATAGGCCAACGGCGCCCGGTTCGGGTACAGCGCGCCGCTCATGCCCGCACCTCCGGCGCCGGCAACGCCAGCGGCGGGTGCAGCGCGAGACGCTGGTCGGCATAGACGTCGAACGCCCGGCTATCGACGTTGACGTTCAGCACGGCGCGCGCCGCATCGGCCAGCACGCGGCGGTGAAGCTCGGTCCAGCGGTTCACGCTACCAACTCCGCCAGCTTGGCGCGCGCGTCGTCCAAGGCCTCGTCAAGCAAATCGTTTGCGACGTCCGTGAAATAGCTGTTGTCGCTACCCGGATAGTTGCCCTCAATGCCCCACAGCGCATGGGCATAGTCGCCGACAAGCTCAACGCCCGCGCGCTCGATCGTGACCGACACTCCGTAGTAGCGCCACTCATCCTCGCACCACGCCTTGAGCGCGGCGAAGTCACGCTCCGCTGCCGCGGCGGCATAGGCGGCGTCTGACGGGAACGTCGCGCGGTGCATGGCATAGACGGCGGCGGTCGCCCGGTTGAAGTCCTCGGCGTCGAAAGCGGTGTACGGCCCAGCGGTCACGCGCCCGCCGCGCTTGGCATACGGCGCATGGTCGCCCTCGACCGGCTCGATCTTCAGCGGGTACGGCATGAAGCCCCAGCCATCGCGCTTCGCAATCGCGACCGCCTCGGCGAAGTCGTAGTAGCGGCGGCGGCCACGGCGATCCTCGCACAGCACACGCTCACCGGGCGCCTTGCTGCGCGACGTCCAGTCGCTGACCGGGCCGTGGCCGCACTCGCTATCCCACGGCGCCTCGCTGCCGTCGTCATGGTGCAACGTCGCCGTCGCCTTGAAGCCATCAACCTCGCAGGTGATCGTGTCACCGTCGCAGACGTAGCTGCCGAACTTCTCGGTAAACATAGCGGGTTCCTCATCCCTAGTTGTTCCAAGCTAACAACGACGCCTTAACATGCGCGTTCCACGCCATGCAACAACTATTTTCATAGCCTATCGAGACGCCTGCTTCAGCAGCGCCAGCCGCCTTTCGCGTGCTGCCTCGCGTGCCAGCCGGTCACGATCGCGCGCCGCTCGTGCAACATCCTCCGGCCCCAATAGCGCATCGATCGCCGCCAGCACCGGCAACGGATCGCCGCCCCGCTTGACGTAGCTCCGCGCCAGCTTCAGCGCCGCCCGGTAATCCGCGGGAGACCCCACCGGCCCGGCGTCGATAAGCTCCTGCGCCTGCTCCATGACCGCATCAGCGCCGGGATAGACGCGACAGCCGGCGGGCATCCTGCCCCACCGCTGCACCTTCGCCGCCCGGTTCAACTCGCACCACAACCCGCGGCGCCCGTCATAGTCGTAGCTCACAGTCCAGACGTCACGGTCGGGTGAATACCGGACGCGCACGTTCGAGAGGGGTTTTGCTGCTATCATAGCTAGCCTGCTTTTCACTAGTTGCTTCGGTTGACATCCCGTATCTATCACCATTTGGAGCCTAGTGCAAAAATAGGCAAAGTGTAGCAGTATCAATAGGTTGCGACGACTCCTCTGGATTTGCCGTTACGTAAAAAAAGATGGTCCCCCCGTAAGCGTATGTTGGGGGGTATATTGGTGCCTTACCTACCTCTCGACCCCTAAAAGCCTCGCCCGCATGAGGGCATATGTC
>Ga0256850_1000003_pt1 | contig 38516 bp, 53 predicted proteins | sample BONnt3_FD_181178 | JGI IMG/M metagenome (GOLD analysis project Ga0256850, IMG submission 181178) | Terrestrial sediment cell enrichment communities from Utah, United States - BONCAT_SYTO_Terrestrial_sediment - 3 | ecosystem: Environmental > Terrestrial > Deep subsurface > Rock core/Sediment... | reverse complement strand
GTTTATGTTAGGTTAAAATAACTAATGAGGGCAGAAAGTACAGACCCTCAAGCCAAAGGAAAGTTGCAATGAACAAGACCCTCAAGACCCGCTCCCTGACTTCTCCGAACTTCGATTACCAGACCGCAGGCAAGGTGTTGGACAGGCGCGATGATACCGAGAACGGCGAATTGTATTTTGACCATTTTAACTTCGGCGTGAATCGCCGCGATAACACTCCTTACGGCGTCGATCAGATTCAAGTGAGCCAGCAGAAGCGCCAGCCCGAACCTGTAATCTCAATGGCGAGTTGGGGTGGTACGATTGAGGAAACGGAGACTCTTATCAAGAGCTTGCAAAAAGCCGTTCGCCTCGCCAAGCAAGAAGCCGCCAAAGTAGCGTAATTATATAATTACGCCCGACCCAAGGAGACCCCGATGAACAAGTTTATTTTAGGCTACGAGATGCTTCCCGCCGCAGACTACATGCACGAAGATTACCCCGAAGTGACCGCGCTGGAAGGGCCGCACTGGTGGTATGAAAGCCCCGGCGCGTTGACCACCTTGATCTATTCCGAAGGCGCTCAGATCGTAACCGAGATCGCCCTTGATGCCGATGATGAAGTCCATACCCGTCAGTGGAAACTGACCTCAGACCAACTCTAAAGACCGCCCGCGAGGGCAAGGAGACCAAACCAATGAGCGAGACCCAAGCTGTAACTCAGAACCCGATGGTGGGCCAATTCAAGACTGCCCGCCGAGTCAGCACACCATTGATTAGTATTCGCACCGCCGACCAGCCTGCTACGATTGAGCTACTTTCAAAAGCTCTCACGAACGGCAACACGCCCGCCATGATCGAATGGGATATTGTGCGCGGCCCTCGTGATCTTAACGCCCCGGGCAAGCAGGCACTTAGTCTCCTGCTTGGCGAGAATAACTTCGGAATCCCCGACATTATCACGATCTTGGACAACGCCGTAAAGCTGCCTGCCAAATCGGTGCTCTTTCTCCACAACGCGCACAAGCAGCTGGATAACATCGCTTTTATTCAAGCGGTCTCGAATCTCCGTGACTCGTTCCGCAGCAACTTTCGCCAGTTGGTTTTACTGGCTCCCGACATGACGCTCCCGCCCGAGCTTCGCAACGACGTGCTGATGCTGGACGAAGTGCTCCCGAACGAAGAACAGCTTCGTGCTCTGATTCTCCAAAACTACAAAGATGCCGAGCTAACCGAACCCGACCAGACCACTCTCACGAGCGCCATTGCTGCGGTTTCAGGCCTCGCCCACTTCCCCGCAGATCAGGCCGTGGCTATGAGTCTCACCCCGAACGGTCTGGATATTCCGAGCCTCTGGCTCCGTAAAGATCAGGCGATCAACGAAACGCCCGGTCTGGAAGTCTGCAACCCGAATATCACGTTCGAGAACATCGGCGGCGTGGAGCAGGCCAAGAACTATTTCAGGCAGCTCTTTAACGGTAAGAACGAACCCCGAGTCGTAGTCTGGATAGACGAGATCGAGAAAGCGTTCGCGGGCTTGGGAGCCAACGGTGGCCCGGGAGACTCAAGCGGCACCACCCAAGACCAACTCGGCCAGCTTCTCCAAGATATGAACGACTGCACCAAGCGCGGTGTGCTCTTTTACGGTCCGCCCGGTTCGGCCAAGTCGGTTACGGCACAGGCTATCGGCTCGGCAGGCCCGACTAAAGTGAAGGTCATTCGCTTGGACTTGGGCGGTATGAAGGGAAGTCTTGTAGGAGAAAGCGAAGCCAAGCTCCGCGCCGCGCTTAAGGTGGTGAACACCGTCTCAGACCGCCGTGTGCTCTATGTGGCGACCTGCAACACGATGGCTGTGCTCCCGCCCGAACTGCGTAGAAGATTTAAGATGGGCACGTTTTTCTTCGACCTGCCTACTCCCGAAGAACGCGCGGCAATTTGGAGTATCTACCTCGCCAAGTTCGAGCTTGATCTTCTCCCGGCTACCGCGATGGAAGCGGCCCAAGACAGCGGCTGGACAGGAGCCGAAATCGAGACCTGCTGCCAGTTAGCCAGCGAGCTGAACATCTCGGTTACCGAAGCCGCCCGCTACATCGTCCCGGTCTCACGGAGCAGCGCCGACCTGATCGACGGCCTGCGCCAACAGGCGACGGGCAAGTTCCTCTCAGCTACCCACCCCGGCGTTTACGTTTATCAGCGCGAGCAAGATCAAGCCGTGAAAGCCACCGCCAACAAGCGGGCGTTTAACCTGAATGACTAAGGAGACTCTAATGCCCGCAGCAACGATTACCGAAGTATTTGAGGTCCATGTGGATTTATGGGGGCTTTCAGATAACTGGATGGAGTCGATTTACGACAAGATCAGCAGCGAGGTTTACCAGTCGGGCGAATGTCTTGAGATGAACCGCTGCCCCGCCAATATGTCGATTCTCTATCGGACTGACAACCGAGAGCGTGCTGAGAAAGCCAAGAGCATAGCGAACCGCCTCTATGCTCTTGGCTTAGGGAAAACAGACCCGAAGAACGTTTACTACGAGCTTCGTCATGGATAGGAGACTCTTATGGAAAAGGGAATGAAGCTCCCCGATAGCGGCGAATGGGTAGACCGGCAGGAGTATTATTCGGAGACCAGTTCGCGCATCTACGTAGTAGCCCGCCGCAACGGAACCAACGAACACGGTTGCTCATGCCCAGGCTGGCGGACGCATCGCAAGTGTAAACATCTGACCAAGCTCGGTTATGTGAGTTATCAGGGAGAGAATAGCACTCTGACTACCGGGCAGAAGAAAACCGCCAAGCCGTTCACGACCCACCGAAACACAGAGCCACACCCGACCCAACCGAATCGGCCTACTGTTTACACCGGCCCGATTCTCCCGACTAAGCAAGCCGTACCGACCGTACCGACCAAGCGACGGGCAATCAGTTTTGAGGATGTGTGATTATAAACTTTTTTGAGATCCCTCTCGGCGACGAACAGGACAATAATGACGAACCCGAACGGTTTGTTGGAGACGACCCGAACTGCCAGTGCCCGAACTGCATGGCTGCTAAGAGCATGGACTTGCTTGTCCCGTTAGCGATGGAGATTTTCCGAGGCCAAGCCGCTATCATAGACGTGACGGACAGAGAGACCGGCGAGACCATCAAAGCTCTCGTGCTCTTTCAACCGTTCCCCGACGGCAGAAGCGGCGCGGCAGCAATCGTCGCGCAGATGCTTGACCCGAACGAAGCCAACCAACAGTATCTACTCCCGAACGCTAACACAGACCGCCCGACCATGACCGCCGAAGAAGTGCGGGAACAAGTCGAAGAACAGCTCAAGATCAAGAACCTGATAGACGGCGTTTAAAGCGCCCGAAAGTCTCAGGATGGGTAAACACCCGTCCTGAGACTAAACCACCCGTAAAACGACGGCAAAACGCCAAGAAATAGCTTTCAGGAGCACGAAAGGAAACCATGTCCCACGTATCAGATGTTCAGCTTCACATTAAAGACCTCGCCGCACTCAAAGCGGCCTGCACAGCACTCGGCCTTGAGCTTGTAGAAGGCCAGCAAACCTATAAATGGTTCGGCACCCACGTTGGAGACTACCCCTTGCCCAAGGGCTTCTCCAAAGACGAACTCGGCAAATGTGCCCACGCTATTCGCGTGAAGCCGGGAACCGAGGGAACGAGCAACAAGACCTATGAGATCGGCGTGGTGTCTCGCAAGGACGGCCAGCCCGGTTTCACCCTGATGTGGGACTTCTGGTGTGGCGGCTACGGTCTGCAACAGGTCGTAGGAGACGACTGCAACAAGCTCAAGCAAGCCTACGCCGTCCAAGTCGCGGCCAGACGGCTGCAATCGCAGGGTATGAGAGTCCAACAGGTAGTCGGCACCGACGGAACAGTACGATTGGTGGCCTCGAAATGAGCGAGATCAAACACACTCCCGGGCCTTGGGACGCTCAATTAACAGACACACCATATTGCTGTGACATTCCTGTTGTTGTTGCAGGCTCAGGATTCACTGTAGCCGAGGTTATGAATCTTGATTCATTTGGGGCATGCCTTGATGACGAAGTAACCGATCATGAAATTGATGAAATGGAAAAGTCGGCACGCGCCACCGCTACACTAATCGCTGCCGCCCCTGACCTGTTAGCCGCCTGCAAGTTAGCTCTCGAGAAGTGCAACTTCGCAGTCGGCTCGATGAAAGCCAAGCAAGCTCTCCAAGACGCTATCGCCAAGGCCGAGAACCAATCCGAAATTTTGAAATAATTATTTCAAAAAACCTGACATGGGTGGTTTAAACGCCACTCATGTTAGGTTAAAATAACTCTTGGTAAAGCCGAAAGGAACCCAATGTCACAGCAACAGATTATCGTGGACGTATCGCCCAAGGGCGAGGTTAAAGTGAGCGTGAAGGGAGTAGCCGGAAAGGGCTGCAAGGCGCTCACGGAAGATTTGGAACGGGCACTCGGAGAGACTACGAGCAGCGCCCCGACTCCCGAAATGCACCAAGCCGTAGGACAGGCCAACACAGCACGCCGATAGGAGCAGAAATGACCGAGCACATCATCTCCATCGCCCCCGACGGCACCGTGCGATTCATCTACTCCGACGAACTGGCTTCGCTCTTAAACGAGGGCGAAGCCAGCACCCGCCGAGCTTCCCATGTGGAGCCAACCGAGGACGGCAAGCACTGGGGCGTTGATCTTTCCCCGGTAGGCGGCCCCGAGAACTACGGCACGTTCGAGAAACGCGCCGACGCCTTGCAAGCCGAAGTGATCTGGCTGCAAGCCAACGTCCTGTAAGCCGACCCGTAATTACATAATTACACCCAAAGGAAACTCCGATGAAAAACCCAAGTGAAACCCAAGCCGTGACTGCCGCCCCGAAGCCGAACAAGGGTCTGACCATGCTGGATAAAGTTGTGATGCTACAGATCGAGACCAAGCGACTCGGCGGGCATCGTAAAGTCTCAAGCGAGTACATCGAAGCGGACACCGACAAGTCGCTCTGCTCGGTGAGCAAGAAGTTATTCGACAGCGACGAGTTCAAAGCCATTGAGAGTCACGATGCACAGGTGCGGGAATACGTTTTGAAGCGTTGTTCTCCGAGCGTAATCAAGCGCGGCGTGTTCTTACTCCCACTGGCTAACGTGGAGAAAGTCTCAGCCGCTTTAGCCGAGTTCAAAGTGCGCCGCGAACAGCTTGTAGAAGCGTTCGTTCAAATTTATCCCGTTCTCGTCCAGCAGATGCAGATGCGCCAAGGCGAGCTGTTTGATGTAACCAATTACCCCGGTGTAACCAACGACCCGACCGGCGAGATCGACGATCAGGGCAACGTAGAGCGCGAGCTAAAGTTCGCCGACAACTACGGTGATATGCTCCGAGCCAACTTCTCGGTGACTTGGAACTACACCACCTTCGGCGTGCCCGACGTGCTCAAGCAGATCGACCAGAAATTGTTCGACGAAGAGAAGCAGAAGCAGGCCGAAATGTGGAGCGAGGCGGGCGAGGTCATTCAGCAGCTCAAACGGGCACAGATGCTCAAGCTCGTCCAGAACCTCAATGACCGCCTCACACCCGGCGACGACGGCAAGCTCAAGCAGATCAAGACCAAGAAGGACGGCACAACTCCCGTCGTAGATAACATCAAAGAGTTCTTGGACGAGTTCGCCATTCAGGACATTACCAACGACACGGACTTGGCTCAGATGGTAGAGAAAGCCAAGCTGCTGATCGACGGCGTAGACCCCGAACTGCTCAAGAAGGGCGCTGATGTGCGGGCAGCTCTGGCCGAGGGTTTTACGGCTCTCGAGAGTGAACTGGCTACGATGGTCACGGATGCCCCGAAGCGCGGTATCAGCTTCGACGAGGTTTAATGCCGAACTCCAAAGACTTCTGGAAACGATTCGACGAGTTCCAAGTGAAATATCACGGCGGCGTTCTGAACGAGAACGCCGCCAAGATCAAAGCCGAATTCACCGTCGAAGATGCAAAGAGATTCATCGACAGCGAATTGAATCCGCCCGGGGTAACTCTTTGGAGCAAACCGATTCGCCCCGAGTGGCCCGCCCCGACTAAGCCCATGCCCAACCAAGCCACACAGCAGGCCGTTGATATTCTCACACTTTGCGCGATTTACGTGCAGATCGCGCCGCCCGAAGCAGCGGCCCGAACCGATCTCAAGGGCCTGCTGGAACTACTCAAACAGCCCAAGAGCACGGAGCAGTTCAAAACGCTCTTGAACGATGTAGCCCACTACTTGCAGAAAGCCGACGAGGGCTGGCTCCGTAAAGCCGATGAAATGCGCTGCCAGCTCACATCGGGCAAGACGCCCCTACTCGCACCCGAACCCGAGAAACCTGTCCGCCGAGGCATCAGCTTCGAGGACGTATAGGAGACCCAAAACCATGAGCGATGATCTTATTTACAGTGACCGCTTTCGGTACGGCGATCTTCGGCATCAGCCGGGAAGTGCCGCATACCAGAGAGAGCGCAGACGACAAGAGCAGCAGGAGACTCCGATGAACGAAACCGCCGAGCTGAGAAAGCTCCAAGACCGCTACCTGCGCACCATGAAGCGCCTGAAATACCCGCCCGATCTGGTAGTGGACTGCCAGCACCCGACGATCAAGATTTACCATCTCGAGAAGAATCTTTACCCGCAGCTCGAGAAGATTCTCCAAGAGAACCTGAAACTCGCTGCCCGAATGCTGCACTGCAAACCCGAGGAATTATGAACCAATTACTTGAACGAGTTGTACTTGACGAGAACGCACCCCTGAGTCGCACTCCGGTAACGATTACACCGGAGCCGATAATGGAAACACCCGAAACTCTGCCGGCCACAATGCGCGGCACCTTAGCTATCCCCGAAGCTGACGACGAGAACGAGCTTGTGACCGTGCGCGAACAGTTCGCTGTGACCGACTTCAAATCTGCGCTTTGGGTAGCTAATAAGATCAAGGCCGCCCGGGGCTACGGAGCCGCCGTGATGGAGTGGGCCAAGCGGGAGAAAGCCAAGGCCGACGAAGCCGAAGAGTTTTATCTGAGCGCCTACGGAGACCAGATGAAAGCTCTGGTTCAGGAGACTACCGCCGACGTGAAGCGCAAGCACCTTGAGCTGCCCGGCACGCGGCTCCAACTCAAGAAAGCCCCGGTCAATCTTAAGATCGAGAACGAAGCTCTGACGAAAGAATGGGCCGTCAAAGAGTATCCCGAGTTCGTGCAGATCACCGCGACGGTAAAGCTGACCGGCGTGCATATTTCGTTCTTCTCGGCCCTGAGAAAGTTCTGCGAGAGAAGTGGTCTCGGAGACTACTTCTCTACGAGCGAGAGCTTAGACCGTGCGGCGATTACAGGGCACTTTAAAGCGACGGGAGAGCTTCCACCCGGTTGTGAGATCACAGGCGGCGACGAGAAGATTTACGTGCAGTAGGAACGACCCGGCCCCGGTGCTCCCAAGTGTCGGGGCCGAAGGAGAACACAGATGAAACTGGTAATTGATCGGCAGAAATGGTTGCGCGGCGAGGGAACCGAAAAATCGTACCTGCTGCGCTCCGAAGACGGCAAGATGTGCTGCATTGGCTTCTACTCTTTGGCCTGCGGCATGAATAAGAACGACATTATCGAAATCACTGCGATAGACGAGGCCAGAGAGAAAGGGCGAATCGTTCCAGAGCAGATGGAATGGCTTGCAAAACGAACTTCTCCCACATCGGTAATATCAACCACTGACGCCAATTATCTTATGGCTATTAACGACGACCCTGATTACACCGACAGCTACCGCGAGCAGAGGATCACCAAAGAGTTTGCCACTCACGGCGTCGAAGTAGAGTTCATCAATTAGGAGCCACGATGCAATATCTCCAAGGATTACAACCGCAAATGACTCTCTCCGAAGTGGGCGCCGTGCTCGGCATGAGCAAGCAGGCTGTTCACGAGACCGAGAAGAAAGCTCTCGTCAAGCTCCGCGCGAGTTTAGAGCAGAGACTTGGCGACGAGTGGATTGACCGGATTCGGGCCAAGGGCAGTTGGACAGCCGACCCTGAATAGGAGCGTTATGTTTTTCCGCATTATCTCTCTTTCCAGCCCCTACACACTCCGCTACATCGACGACTGCTCCTGCATCATTCGGGACTGGGATACCAACTATCGAGGGCTGTTAGCTCTGATCTGTCAGGGGCAGGTGTTAGCCGTCACCCAACTGGCCGAAGTCACACCCGTTAAGCACGGCCAGACTAACGCCTTTCGCTGGAAGTTCACCGAGTTTCAGCGAATCGAACCGCCCGTCGAGTGTGGGAGATACACAGACGGAGACCGCTATGAGGGCAGCACCGGCCCCCAACCGAAGATGCTCAATGCCCACGCACAACACGTTTTAGAATCGCTTTTAAGCGTCGAACCGCCCGAGGATGAAGATACACCCGTCCTCACACCAATCAGCGCTTTAAACGGCGATTATGCGCCGTTAGAGACTCCCGACGAGGGAGACCAACTGAGTTTGTTTTAAGGAGCTGCGATGCGAGCGAATATGCTCAACAGCAAAGGGTTTAAGCAGTTTCACGGCAAATCATTTGACGAGCTGGAGACAGCAGTAAGAGCCGCTTACCCCTTTGCGACCGGCCCCGACTTTGACGGCGGTGGTCAGGTGTATTTTTATAGCGGCTTATGGCTTGGAAATGAGCCAATCAAAATCCTAACTAATCTCTATGAATGGGAGCAGTCTGACCACAATGGAGATTACACAGGCAGCCTGCTTCGGTGGAAGTCTTCACCACTATAAAGGAGCTGCGATGAACTGCCCGAAATGTAATATGCCGCTCAACATACACACTCAAGAGACATGGAGTCTCTGGCCGGGTTGGATATGTGGATGCGGCGCAGTCTTAACCGCCGAAAAGATGGACGGCTCACCTGAGCTTACACAGGCTACACCAAACGAGATCACAGACAAGCGAACCAACCGCCCTTGCTCTAAAAAGGAGATTTTATGAACGAGAAGCAACACACAAAACCCTGTAACGAGTGCCCGTTCCGGCGTGGCATCAAACCCGACTGCGACGACTCACGCAGTCTCGGCGGCTCGAGTCCCGAGACCTATATCGGACAGGCCAGCGGCCCGTTCTACCTGCCCTGCCACAAGCACACTAACTACTCCGACCCGAACTGGAAGCAGGATTTAAGCAAGCCGCATTGTGCAGGCGCCGCTATCTTTCGCGCCAACATCGGCGTGAGCGAATATCTCCCCGAGCCGCTGCTCAAGCTGCCCGAGGACGACGAGACCGTGTTCGGTTCCAACGCCGAATTCTTGGCCCATCACACTGGGCAGAGTATCGGTATGGCTCAACTCACACTCCGCGTTTATCCCGTCCAGTTGTTAGTTCTGAAAGAGCTGCAGCGAGTCGGCACGACGACGCACTTACTCCCGAAGGAGAGCAATGAACGAGAAATTTCTTATCGCGATTGACCCCGGTTCGGCGGGCGGTATCGCTTGGCAGTTCAAAATGGGGAGTGTCTTAGCTACCAAGATGCCTGAGACTCCCGGTGATATACGAGACCAGTTCGAGGCGTTTCACCAGACTTACGGCCAAGATGTGATCGTCTTTATGGAGAAGGTCGGCGGGCACCAAGGCAAAGCCCACCCCGGCGCGGCGATGTTCAACTTCGGTCACGGCGTCGGCGTGCTCCAAGGACTGATTCTCGCCTATCGGTGGGAGCTTCGTTTGGTTACGCCGCAACAGTGGCAGAAGCGGCTCGGTATGAGCAAGAACGGCGACTCCGACACACTCTGGAAAAACCGGCTCAAAGCCCGCGCCCAAGAGATATTCCCCGCCGTGCCCAAGATCACACTCAGCACGGCAGATGCGCTCTTGCTGCTCGATTACGGGCGAAAGGAGATAGCCAAAAATGGCTAAAGCGAAAACCAAGGGAACCGACCAGACCGACGAACTGATCTTGCTGCGTGATGTTCTCAAGGCACAAGTGACCATCCCGACAGACCGAACCACAGCACAGTCGGCCATGCTGCTCGAAGCCTATAACCGAGGCTGGATAGCCGATTGCCGCTACTGCACCCATCCCCGCATGACGAAAGCCGGGATGGAGATTTACAAGAAGCACAAGGAGAAGTTATGAGCGAGGATAAACACACGCCGGGGCCTTGGGAGACAACCGAGAGGCCCTACATCGTGAAAGACGACGAGGGTGATATTTTTAGCGGTGGTGACTGGTATATCTACCCGCCGTTGGGTGAGTCTGGCCCGGTGGCGCTTGCATCGTCCCAAGCTAACGCCCATCTAATTGTCGCTGCTCCCGATCTACTCACAGTCGCTAAGCGTTACGAAGCATGGGAAGCCAAACTGATTCGAGCAGACGACGCGTGGAATAGTGAAAACGGCCTGCCTGCGCTTAACCAAGAGCTTTACGACGAGCTGATGGAAATTCAGACACTTCGTAACACCGCACTCGAAAAAGCAGGTGTCGCGCCATGAGCCAAGAAATACACTGCAAAGCCTGTGACGGCACGTTCACCCATGACCACCCGTGGGAGCCGAGCCTCTGCGCTCTGTGCGGAGTCTCTCTCAGCAAGCGTAGCCAAATCCCCGGCATCTCCAAGCGTCGTACTCCCGGCCAATCCAAACCGATCACCGTAGTTCCCACATGGAAGCTGCGCGCAGACCGGAACAAGAACCGAGGCGACAACCATGATTCCAGTCGGCAACGGTGAATATAACGATTGCAACAAGAAGGCGTACCAGACTTATTGGGCCGCTGATTCCGTAGTCAGGGAGCGTCAGTTTCGCAAGCGCTCCAAGAGATCACGGCGCCGTAAAGTCCGCCACCGGATTTACAAGTGCCCGACCTGTCACTGCTACCACCTGACGAGCAGCTCGGATAAGTTCGGGCGCCAAATCCAGCTCCGCGAGTAATCGTTGTAATTACGTAATTAAGGCCGTGCTCTGCCCCGTTAATTGACAGAGCACGGCCTTTTCGCATACCCTTTACGGTAAGCCTCTCGGCTGTCGCGTCGTATTCTTTTAATTTGCCCACCGCTTCTGGTGATCTATGCTCTTGAATACGACGTTGCCCGGTCAATGGGCTATCGTGGTCGGGTTCTTTCTCCCGCCGCTTCTCTCCACTATTTTCCAGTCTTACTGGCCCAAGCAAACCAAGACCGCTCTCGGCTTCTTGGCCTGCGCGATAGTCTCGCTTATCGGTCTGGCTATCGAAGGCCGACTCAGTGGCGAGAATCTCTTTCCCACCCTGTTACTCACACTCGTAACGTCGATCAGCACGTTCGAGAAATTCTGGAAACCACTCGGCCTTGATAAATGGGAAAAGAGTACTGATCTCGAAATAATTAACGAGCACAATAACGACGACTTAGACCGCCGTGCTATCCAGAGCGAGATCGACGATTTTCCGATTCCGATTACTCTCCCGATTTCTCCCCTTTACCGTGACCAGCACCACGATGTTGAACTGAACCTCAGTGACGAAAGCCGGAAGCTAATGGGGGGCCGCTAATGTCAGCCAGCACTCGCTACATGCACCCCCGCGCCCGCGCCGCTTGGAAACAGGCGTGCGACGATGCCGGGATTCGCCCGATTATCACACAGACCTACGGACAGGCTCCCGACTCCAAAGGCGTTCACGCTCCTGACGGGACTTACAAAGACTCCAACGGCAAAGAGATTTTCTACACCGCTGCCCTTGATTTAAGCGTCAAGCAAGCCGCGACCCGTCTTCGTGACGGCGGCAAGCTCACGATGGGCGAAAAGCAAATCAAGTGGTTTCTCTACTGCTTGGCCAAGAACGGTTTCGTCGCTTGGTATCGCTATCAGGGCGCTTTCGCCGTGAAGCACATCCACGCCATTTACGTGGGAGTGCCGATGAAAGACGCTCTGCGATCACAGGTGCGAGATTTCTTAAATGACCGGACGGGCTTAAAAGGACACGCCCGGGAAACGTTCTGGACGGCGGACTCTGAGTTGGATAGTGAACTGCGCCGGTTATTCGAGGCGAATAACTGAGCCTAATGAAAGTCTGTCATGGTATTAACATTCAACGCCCAGGCATTTTTCGCCGTCGTGACGTTTCTCGCGCTCTTGATCGGCGCCGGGGCGTTTGTCCATTCGTCGATCAAGGCTGCCACGCTCAAAGCCTATAAAGATTTGAGTGAGGCGTTACAGGTAGAGAACGACTCACTCAAGACCAAGATCGGCGAGCTATCTCAGCAGATCAAGCACCAAGAGGACAAGATCGGCGAACTGAAATCACATATCGAAGGACTGGTCAAGATGATCGCCAAAGAGCAGGCAGAAAAGAAGGACTGAAACTAACGATGGCAACCGAAACCGCCAAACCTCACATTCTAATCGCCGACGATTACCCGTCGATTCTCGACATGCTCTGGCTGACGTTTCTGCGTGCCGGGTTCTCTGTCACGGTAACACAGGACGGGCAGGAAGCGCTCGAGGCGTTTAGAGAGTCTCTCGAGAATCCACACCCTGATAAGGGCGCGGTGGACTTCGTGCTGCTGGACTGCTTCATGCCGAAGAAAAACGGGTTCGATACGGCTGTAGAGATTCGTTCGCTGAGTGATCATATTCCCATTGCCTTTATAACGGCCTATCGTGATGCTATATCACGACAGAAAACCGAGCAACTCGGCGCAGTGGGATTATGGGAAAAGCCGTTCGATTTGGAAGTGGTGGTAGCGGCGGTGCGGGCAGCTATTAAAGAACGGCAAGCTGCCCGCGTCACGCTATAAAACCAAGATTACGCCGAGTCTCCAAAGGGCAGAGATTACGATTCACTCTCGGCTGCTCTACCCTGATGGTTCGGAGAAACATAGTGCAAGGAGCGTGCCAGTAATAGCAGTGCGGCGCGCTCCTGTCAAAAATAAAAAATCTATTTCGGAGGACTCCTTGAACACACAGAATCAATCACAGCACCAAGCGTCGGCGCGCAAGCCGCCCGTCTACGCCATTTACGAATCATTGCTCTCATTTCAAGGTGAGGGCGCGTTTATGGGTTGTGCGGCTTTTATCATTCGCTTTAGCGGTTGTGATCTGCGCTGTTCGTGGTGCGATCAGGCCGCGACGTGGCACCCGCGTTACAAACCCAAAGACGTTCCACGCCTCTCGGCTGCCGAACTCTTACAGTCGGCGCGTGAGGCCGGAGTCCAGCCCGGTACGATCATCCTGCTCTCGGGCGGCGAGCCTGCTCTTTACCGGCTTGACCCGATCATCACGGTCTTTCGCTCTGCCGGTTTCCCGACCCATATCGAGACCGCAGGGCATCGCCCGCTGCCGTCGTGCGTGAACTGGATAACGGTTTCACCCAAGCGAGAAAACGCGCCGATGCCCGAGAACATTCGCCGCGCCAACGAGTTTCGTATCACCGTAGACGGTCCCGACGCTATCGACGAGGCGCTCGAAGTGATTCTCCCCTTCGCTTATGAGAAGGCCGCGATCTTTCTCCAGCCCGAATGGAGTCTCGCCCGCGACCCCGATACGCTTAATCAAATTACCGAGGCGACCAAGAAAAACCCGAGGCTGCGCGCTGGCTATCAGCTCCAGAAAATCTACCGCAGCGACTTTCTCGACTCTCGTTTCCATTCGACGGTGATTCCGCTCGGAGGCGACGAGCTACGAGGCCCGTCTATCTGAGCCATGTTGGGTAAAAATACCTGTTCTCACTATAAATTCTTATAGTGAGAATCACCGATTTGAGCACGAAATCCCGTAAAAATCCCCGAAAAGAGAACGATCATGCCCGCCAAGAAAAGCGACCCGAAAACCGACATAACGACTGAGAAAACCACGCCCGCGCTCGAGAGCATCACACTGCCGCTTAGTGATCTCAAGCCGCACGCCCGTAACTACCGCAACCACCCCGAAGATCAGTTGGAGCATATCGCCGCTTCGATCTCAGAGCACGGCCTGTATCGCAATATCGTAGTGGCGAGGGACAATACCATTCTCGCCGGTCACGGAGTCACACAGGCCAGCAAGAAGCTCAACCTCGAGACCGTCCCTGTCATTCGCTTGGACATTGACCCGAACTCTCCGCAGGCGCTCAAAATTTTGGCCGGCGACAATGAAGTGCGCGGCTTGGCCGAGATTGACGACAGAGCGCTTTCGGAGATTCTCAAAGAGATCAAGGACTTCGACGCCAACGGTCTGCTCGGCACCGGCTACGACGAACGCATGTTAGCCAACCTTGTGATGGTCACACGCCCCGCCAACGAGATCGCCGACTTCGATGCGGCAGCCGCGTGGGTGGGCCTGCCCGAATACGAAGAGGGCGAGAAGCGTAAGAAATTAGCAATCAGCTTCGTGAACGATGCAGACCGAGAGCGCTTCGCCGAAGAGTTCAAGCTACGAATCGACAAGAAAGAGTCGGCCACATGGACGACACGCTGGCCGTTTACCGAGCGTGAGGACACGGTTTCGATTAAGTTCGAGAGCGAGACTCCAAGTGAGACTCCCGACGAGGTGGAAGCATGAGCCGCGTTCTGCCGCGCTATCCCGTTTACATCATCTCCAAGGGCCGCTACGAGCGCTGTCTGACTGCCCGGTTTATGACCGAGGACAAGACTCCGTTTCGCTTGGTGGTAGAGCCGCAAGAGGCCGAGCTTTACGCTAAAGAGTTCGGCATCAAAAATCTCTATGTGCTCCCATTCTCGAATCTCGGCTTGGGCGGCATCCCGGCGCGGAACTGGGTGTGGGAGCACGCCAAGGCCGAAGGGCACGAACGCCACTGGATTCTCGACGATAACATCTACCAGATCGAGCGCCGCTACAAGGGCCGTCGTATCCGCTGTGACTCCGGCCCCGCGTTCGCCGCCTGTGAAGATTTCACGGACCGCTACGAGAACATCGCTATCTCGGGCATGAACTACCACATGTTTCTGCCCAACGGCTCGAAATACCCACCGTTCTACCTGAACAACCACGTCTATTCGTGCCTGCTGATCAAGAACGATTTGCCGAACCGGTGGCGCGGCAGATACAACGAGGACACCGACCTGTGCTTACAAGTTCTGGCCGATGGGCTTTGCACGATTCTCTTTAACGCGTTCCTGATCGATAAGGTCGCCACCATGACCATGAAGGGCGGCAACGCGGCAGAGCTTTACAAAGGTGACGGCCGCTTGAAAATGGCCCGTAGTCTCGAGCGTGTGTGGCCGGGAGTCGTGACCGTGGGGCGTAGATTCCAGCGCCCGCAGCACGTTATCAAAGACGCTTGGCGCAAGTTCGATACGCAGCTCAAGCTCAAACCCGGTATCGACTTGGATAACCTGCCGCGCAACGAATACGGCCTGAGCCTGAACGCCGTTGCTCCTGTGAAAAACGAGGCCTTGAAAGCTCTCGTTCAAGAAAGCCAGAAAGAGAAAGAATCGAAATGATTATCGAATCCGTTCCCTTAGACCAACTCGCGCCGGATCCCCGCAACGCCCGCCTGCATGATGGTTTCAACTTGGAAGCCATTCGCCGTTCGCTCGCCAAGTTCGGCCAGCAGAAGCCGATTGTCGCAGATCGTAATTACGTAATTATCGCGGGGCACGGCACGTATCAGGCCGCACAACTTCTCGGTTGGGATTCGTTGGCTGTTGTGTTCTCCGACTTGGAAGCCGAGGATGCTATCGCCTACGGTATCGCCGACAACGCGACGGGCGACACAAGCGACTGGAATAAAGACCAGTTAAAAGAGCTGCTTGGAGATTTGAAGCAGTTTGAGTACGATCTCACCACCCTTGGATTCACTGACGCCGAGATCAACAAGTTGACCGCTCCGGACTGGACGCCGCCCGAAGTGCCCAACGTCCTGCCCGACGAGCACAGCGCCAAGAAAGCCAAGGCGATTAATCTCACCCCGGCGATGCGCGAGACCGTAGACCGCGCTATCGAGAAGATACGAGAGATCGCCGCCGACCAGACCATGACCGAGGGGAGATGTATCGAGCTGATCTGCGCCGATTGGCTCAGTTGAGTTTGTTTGAAGGAGTTAAAACCATGCGCCGATTTTTAAAACAACTCTTTTGCCGACATTTCTGGATGTACTCCCGGCCCGAGATCAATGGGCTGTTTGGCGGCACCGTCGAATGCTGTCTTCACTGCGGGAAGGAGCGCGTCGTATGAATCCCACTCCCAACGCTATTCCTGAGACCGAGCGAATGGCCTGTCTCCGGCAGCAAATGGCTACGGCTTCGCACACCGGCTACTACGAACCGCTTGTGCCCAAGATGGAGCAGCTTATCGAAGAGATCGAAGAACTGCGCCGCCAGATCAAAGAGATGAAAGAGATCGCATGAAAACCACCGAACTGCAAATTCACAGCAACCGGCTCAACATCTCAATAGAGACTCCAAGCCCGAGCGAACCCGACGAGTGCGATGCGCTGTTAATGGGCACACCCGAACCGCCCGTGACTCCACTCAAGCCGACTCTGACTATTCAGGGCACTCCGTGGTCTCTCACCTCTTTAGCCCATGAGATCAGCCGCGCCGTCGGAGCATCCCCGATCAAAGGCATCCCCGGCGGTGCCCGACTCGAACTGCCCGAACTGGTGATAAACGTCCACTGTGTCGATTAGGAGAGAAATGGAGAACTGGATAGCAGCAGCCCGCTTGACCGTGATTCAACATCGTATCAAAAACGGGAGAGAAGAACTGACCAAGGAAACCGAGGACGAGATCATGGCGCTGCAAAAGTTAGCGTTCCCACATCGTCCACGCGGTCTGAGAAAGCACTACCTCAAAACGCTGGATTTCGCACCAAGAGAGTCTCGGACACATAAACACCTGTCCTTGAGATAAAACGAGCTTACAGGGGCCATAGAATCGCAAGAATGGCCCGAAAGATAGAACCACTATGGCACGCCCTACGAAATTTGACCAAGACCGAGCCTCACGTATTGTTAATGCGCTGAGAGCCGGTAACACACGACGCACATCAGCTAAGTTCGGCGGCGTGGAATACAACACGTTTTTGGACTGGATGAAGAAAGGACAGGCGGCGAAAGAGCTTGGAGAGCCGAACGAGTTTTCTGAGTTTTCTGATGCTGTTCTTTTGGGAGAAGCCGAAGTCGAAGTCGCAATGGTGGCTACGCTTCGTCAGGCGGCTACCGGCTATAAGACCAAGCGCACCCGAACCGTCACCAGCGGTGAGAAGGGTGAGCAGACTATCACCGTCGATGAAGTCGAAGTCAAAGATTGGCGGGCAGGTCTCGAGTGGCTCAAACGGCGCAATCGTGCTGAGTACGGTGACACTCTCGATGTGCGCAAGCTCGACGACGAGACTCTTATCCGTTTGTTAGAGCGAGATGCTCAGGAGCGAGGCGACGGCGATGTGATCTCCCAACTGACCGACGAACTGATCGGAGACTCCGACTGATATGGAGATGTTAAGCGGCACGCTACGAGAACGGCTGATCAAAGAAGCAGCCCGACGCAAGCTGCGGGTGAACACGCCCGTCGATATGCGCCGGGAACTCGCGCTCGCCAACTCCAAGCGTGTGACGCTCTCGGACTTGAAGATCAGAACCAAGGACAAGCGACTGGTCAAGTTCCAGCCCAACCCGGTGCAGATGCTCTACATGGATATGCTGCACGAAGCGCACCCGAGTTTTGACTGGCGCAACGGCCACTACTCGCTCCGAGGCTGCCGTGAGGATATTCTCAAGGCCCGTCAGTTCGGCTTCTCGACGCTCTGGCTCGCTCTGTTCTTTCTCGATACGATCAACACGCCGCTGACTCAGACCATTATCATCGCTCACGAGGGAGCCGCAACCGAGAAGCTCTTTCGCATTATCCACCGCTTTTACGCCAACCTGCCCGAGCACAAGAAGCGCCCGACCCGTTATAGCTCCAAGACCGAGATAGAATTCGCCGATAACGATTCGATGATCTCCGTCGGCACGGCAGGCGGTCAGGGTGTCGGACGAGGCGGCACGATCAACAATGTGCATCTGTCCGAGAAAGCGTTCTGGCCTGCGGGCAACGATATTGAGACTGGTCTTTTGGAATCGGTCCCGTTTGACGGCAACGTGATTCGAGAGACTACCGCGAATGGCCTGAACGAGTATTTCGAGGAACGGCAGGCCGAGAAGCGAGGCGACTCCAACTTCGTGCCCCGTTTCTTCGGTTGGTATCTCCACCCCGACTATCAGATCGCCGTGCCGCCCGACTTCCAGCGCACACAGGACGAAGCGAAGCTGGCCGAGGCGTATAGTCTCTCGGACAATCAGCTCTCATGGCGCCGCCAGAAAGTAAGAGACCTTAAAGCCAAGTTTGCTCAGGAGTATCCGAGCAACGAGGACGAGGCGTTCTTAACATCGGGCAACCCGTATTTCGATGTGAGCTTTATCAAGGCGCTCAATGACCGCTTGCAGGACAAGAGCTTTGACCCGCTCTCCAACGTCGATATTCCCGAACGGTTCAAGCTGCTCCGCGCCGCCTATCGTGACGGCCAGCTCCTGCTCTGGAAGCTGCCCGAAGAGGGAAAGAGCTACGCGATCGGAGCTGATACCGCCGAGGGTTTGAACGACGTGGGCGATGCCGACTATGACGTGGCCGACGTGCTCGATAAAGAGACTTGGGAACAGGTGGCCCATGTGTCGGGCCGATGGGACACGCACCACTACGGCCTGCTCTTGGCCGAGCTTGGCCGATGGTATAACACCGCCCTACTCGGTATCGAACGCAACAATCACGGCCACGCGGTAATCAACGCCGCTCTACTCACTGCCCGTTATCCCGAGGCCAAGGGCAACGAGTCGGGCCTGTACTTCCATGAGGGCTTCGACGAGATGAAGACCAAGAAAGCGATGCGCCCCGGCTGGCCTACGACGGCCAAGACCAAATACTTCGCTCTCGATGAACTCGCTACGGCTCTCGAAGAAAACGACTTGCAACTCAACGCCCGCGAGACAGTCGGCCAGCTCATGCGTTTTGTGCATCTGCCCGGCGGCAAAGCAGGCGGCGACGGTAAGAGTCACGACGACTGTGTGATCGCTCTGAGCATCGCTGTCGTCATGGCTAAGCTCAAGACCAAGCGCTGGCATCAAGACAAAGCGGCCCTTGGTCGGTTAAAATCTTCGCTGACGCCCAAGACCGAGCCGGAGCCGGAGATCAAAGTGGTCGAAGCTCAGGCACCGAGCCGCCGACGTATCTCCGGCTACTAACGATTGGTCAGACCGGCTCCCCGTTGTGCTCCCGCGCCCTGTATTTCTACGGTCTCTGTTGGGTTTTGATACCAGTTCTCACTATAAGTTCTTATAGTGAGAATCCCGAAACTGAGCACGAAACCGGCCCAATTCGTTATGAAATTTCCGTCCTTTCGCGGCCAGTCCAAGAGCATCTTTCAGCCCGTCGTTCCCCCTCTGGTCTCTATCACGACAGAGCCACCCGCAGAGCAGCCCGATAATCGCGCGCAAACAGCCCAAGAACCGTCGATCATACGCGGAACGGGTGTTACTGTGTCTGAGCTATCTCCTGCCGAAATCAGCGAGATTCAGCGCGGGACTAACAGCCGGGCCATTTCTCCCTACGACCCGAACACACCGTTTCAGTTAGCGACACAGAACGGCGGCAAAGTCCCTTCGGCGGCTGCGGCTCCCCCGGCGTTCGCAGTCTCCGACCCGCACCGCTTCCGACCCGCGCCCGACCCACGCTTTCGCCCGTACTCCCAAGTCTCGGTAGACACACTGCGTTTGCTCGGACGGACTTACGATGTGCTGGCAAGCTGCATTGCTCACCTCAAGAGCGAAGTGCTGCAAGTACCGGTCAAGTTCGTGCCTATCGACGACAAGGACGACAGCGAGGCGACCAAGAAGCAGGTCAAGGACGCGGCGGCGTGGTTCCGTTCGGCAGGCGGCTTGGGCGGCTACGGGAGCACACGCGCCGAATACGAGGGCAAATTATTAGATGATCTGCTGATCGTCGGAGCTTCGGCCATTAATCTCGGCTACGAAACGCGCGGCTCTTTGGTAGACGGCAACCCCGACTGGGCCAGAGCTATCGACGCGGCTACTATCGCCCCTCTGGTCACACCCTACGGGTTCGCTCCCGGCGAGAACGAGTACGCCTACGAGCAGAAGATCATGGGCGTGACGACGGCCAGCTTCACCCGGCGCGACCTGATCTATTCGGGCCTGCCGATCTTCGCCCGCACCGACTCGCCCTATTACTTGTCGGGTGTTGAGCTTTTGGTGATGGTGGTCTTTACCGCTTTGAAGTCGGACGAGTGGAACCGCACTTGGTTGACCAGTGGCACGACTCCCGACTGGTGGATAGAAGTCCCGCAGGACATGACCACCACGCAGTACGAAGAATGGCGCGAGATTTTTAATCTCATGATGGCCGGCAACAGCGCCGAGCGTCACTCTCCGCACATGGCTCCCGGCACGGTCAAACCCGGCAACTCGCGCAAGGACCAAGATTTCCAGTTATTCGAACATTGGCTTCGTGACCGCACCTGTGCGATCATGGGCGTCAATCCGGCCAGCATCGGCCACCACGGAGACACGTTCAAAGCCAGTCAGGAGAACGCTGCAGAAAGCACCGAGAACCGTGTGGAGATGCTCTTGCAATGGCGCAAGGCTCACTACGACGATCTGCTCGCCCGTAAAGGCTGGCCGCTACTCGAGTGCATCGCCGACCTGCCCGATGGAGAGAAAGCATCCGAGAGAGCGACTCGCCACCAGATTGAGATCACAACGGGCCGCACGATTAACGAAGTGCGGCGCGAGGATGGTCTGGAACCGATAGACGACCCGATTGCCGACCAACTGCTCATTGCTTCGGGCGTGCAATTACTCTCTCAGCTCGGCCAGCAGGCAGCAGACGCGCAGCAGGCTACCGACCAGAGCGCCGACACCCATCAGCAGGGCCAAGAGATGCACGAACTGACTGTTCAGGAGAAAAAAAAAGCACTCGCCGCCCCGACTCCCAAGCCCGGTGATGTAAAGCGCGGCGAGTTCGATGATCTTGACGAGATCGAACGGGCGGAATTATCAGGCGGGCGCTGGATTACCGTTGAGCACCATCACGTTTACATTAAGAACGGTGAAGTCGTAGCGGGCCATATTCACAAGGCTGCCGACAAGTTGGGACTCTCACAGAAACACCGTGAGCACTTGGTCAAAGCCCACGCTGACGGCCAGATTCAGACCCACGCCCATCTTTACGAGACGATTCGGGAGACCAAGAAACACGAAGCCAACGGCACCTCGCTCGACGAGGCGCACAGCAAAGCTCTCGAGAAGCACGGAGCACCCAAGAAAGCGGCCCCGGCTCCCGAGAAGCCGAAAGAGACTCCGAAAGAGAAGCCCAAAGGCACGCCCTCGGAGCGAGCCAAGCAGCTTTATGCCGAGCACTCCAAGGAGATTGCCGAGGCTAATGCGCGCAAAAAACAGATCGGAGAGAAGCTCAAGACGATGGAGTGGAACGACCCCACTGTTGCCAAGGAGCGCAAACAGCTTTGGGCCGAGATGGAAGATTTGAACGGCAAGGTCAGTCGCCAGCGCAAAGACCTTTCCAAGAAGATCATCGACGAGGTGTTCCCGCCCGAGGCAGGCACGACTGCGATCTTCGAGAATCTCCACACCTCACCTGAACTGAAAAAGGCACTTTCGGCCAAGGACTCGTCCGAGATTCTCAGCCGAGCTGCACAGATATTCGGCCCTGCCGCCAAGGGCTTATCCGTGCCCTCAGTTAACGAATACAAAGGCGCCCGTCCGACCTATAGCAAGAGCACTAACACCGTAACACTTGACGCTAACACTCCGCGCAAGCAGGTGGCCGTCGCTCTGGCTCACGAGTTAGGGCATTGGGTTGAAGATCGGAACCCCGCAGTCGAAAAAGCTGCTCGGGATTACTACAAACAGCGCACGGCGGGCAAGCCGTCCGTGCAGCTCAAAACACTTAATAAAGCCCTTGACTCGAATGAGGTCGGTGTCCCCGATAACTTCGCGCATTACTACTTTGGCAAGACCTACAAAAGCGGGCAGACCGAGCTGATTAGTCATGGTGTTGAAATGCTGTTAACCGAGCCGGAAACCCTGATGAAGAAGGACCCGGCGTTCGTTGATTTTCTTGTCTCGGCCTTGCGGCCACAAAAGGAGCAATCATGAGTAATGCAATAAGATTTGACGGGCAGCAGGCCGTTCTGGAACATGGTGTCTGGAACTGCGGAGACAAGAGCATTGAATCATTCTTGAACTCATTCATGGACGACGCCAGTTATAGCGATGCAGTCGGTAACGGTGATATTTACTGGGCAGAGCAAATTGCCAACGAGATCGGTGCTGAGGTTATCGGGAGTGATGAAGTAAAACGCGGAGAAATAAGCGAGAATCTACCCGAGATGGATATTCTCCCATCCAGCCCACTTTCGGCGCCTCTTGGCCGTTTAAATCGCTCGCAATGGGCACAGCCAGAAGAAGTCTGTCGCGCTCTCAAGCAATACGAGTCCAAAGCTCTCAACAGAGTCCGTAAAGGCAAGACAGCCGACGTGCCGTTTACCGATGAAGCTCTACCCGAGACCGTAACCGAAATCGTGCGTGGCGCTCTTGGCACCTGCTCCGAAGTGGAGTCGGTGCGTTCGGTTTTTGACGAGACCTACGAGATCGTCCGAGCCGAGTGGCAGGAGCATTTGCACCAGCGCGATAAAGACGGCAAGTTCACCAGTGGCGGGACTCACGAGAATCTCAACAAAGCCGAACCGGTTCACCCCGGCACCGATAAGACAGGCAAGGCGATCTCTCACAAGCAGCTCGCCAAAGAGCACGGTTTGCAGTGGTTCGCCCACGATAAGACCGACAACCCTCTGCACGACTATTTCGCCAAGCACCCGCACTTGGAGCCATTCAGTCACGATATAGTCGAAGCGGCGGCCAAAAGCTCCAAAGAAGCAGGCTTGAAAGGAGTCTCCAAAGTTCATTTGTTAGCGGCGGCTCAGGCCAAGAAGCACATCCTCGAAGCGCGCGAAACCCACAAGCAGAAAGAGTTGAAGATCGGGCACAAAGCACAGGCTATGCTCGACGGCTTGGAAGCAGGCGGGCATATCGATTCTTTAGGAGCACAGAACATCAAGGCCAAGGCCCAAGAGCTTGCCAAGGCCGAGGGCGCGGATAAGATCGGCACGCAGCATATCGAAGCCGCGTACGACGGCCTGCGCTCCAAGCCAGCTCCGAGCAACGACTCTCACCTGCTCTCGTTGGAGAACGCGACGGAGTATCTCAAGAACCACCCGTATACAGGCACGATAGCAGGAGTCACCTTTGACGAGCACTTCCCTTACAAAGTCGCTAACGGAGAAATTCACGAGGGCAATGTCAAGAAGGTGCTCGATGGAGTCGCTATGGTTAGCAGCGGCTACGCCACGTTAACCGATCTTAGTGATGTGCTGGATACCGTTAACAAGCCGACTCCACCAACCACTCCTGCCCCGTCAGACGGCTCAATGGACTTCGATATTGACGAGATGGAAGCCAACGAGCAGGCAGCTCCAAAATCCTCGGCGGCTAACAGTGACTTCGCACACCAGAATGCGATTGCCGAGGGACTGCAAAACGGTCTCTCTCCGGCGGCAAAAGGCAGTTGGGACAGCGCCGTTGTCAATGGAGAGATCACAGCAGATAACGACACCGATATTCTGGCCGATGCTATCCAGACCGCGAAAGCTGCGGGATGGAGCACGATCACCCTCGGCCTGATGGACGATAAGATCAACGCCCATACTCAGCCCGCAACCGCACCCGCGCCTGCTGCCCCTGCGGTGGACTGGGAAAACAAAGCCAGCATCGACGTCTATCTCCAATCTATCGGGATTCACGGCGGCATTAACAACGCTGGACTTCCAAAGCTCAAGAAACTGGTAACAGACGGCAAGCTCAAACCCGAAGATGTGGCCGAGTTCTTACAGCACGCGAAAAGCGAGTGGGACGGCACAGGCGGGCTGGCTGGCTACGAGATTACTAACGCCTTCGATACGTTCTCAAAGGGCATCTTGGCTCCGACCACCCCGGCTCCTGCTGGCAAACTGATTACAGGCGACGAGGCCGATAATGCAGCTCAGTTGGCAGGAATCCCCGAGGGGTTAAGTTTGCAGGCGAAGCACACTTGGAATAAGCACGTGAGCCAAGGAACGATCACAGCTCAGAACGCTCAGACGATTCTCGACGAGGCGATCAAACAGGCGAACGACGGTGGATTCAACAAGATTTATAACGACGATCTGGAAGGAATCGTTAAGAGCTTCCCGGCCAACGCCCCGAGCACACCCGCAGCACCCGCCAAGCCAACAGTCGAAGTCGGCCCCGGCACCCTGCCCCTCAAGTCTGCCGGGATTCTCGATCTGAACCACTTCACCGGGATTCACGACACTATTCACGAATCGCCGCTGCCGCCACTCAAGCCAAACCAGACTCAATCGACTGGTATCATCGTCGTCGAACCCGACGGGCGCGTCTGGATATATGAGCCGAAAGACCACTTCGCGGGCTACGAGCACACGTTCTCCAAGGGCGGTCTTGAGTCCGGTCTCACAGCGCAGCAGAACGCGCACAAAGAGCTGTACGAAGAAATGGGCCTAACGGCTCACATCGTCGCTCACTTGGGAGACTGGGAGAGCGATTCGGGCGGCACACAGAACCGCTACTATGTCGCCTATCGCACTGGCGGAGATCCGAAAGACGCCGAGACCGGCAAGACCCAACCCGGCCACCAAGAGACCGATAAGGTTAAGCTCGTCACGATCTCCGAGGCCGAGAAGATGCTTAACAAAGAGAGCGACAAAAAAGTGCTCGAAGCTCTTAAAGCCCACCTGACGGCCAACCAGAAAACCGTTACCATCGACGGCGTGAGTCTGCCCGTAGATCACACCAAGCCGGTCTCTATCGGCGATGTTGATACTCTTGCCACACAGGTGAAAGTCGGGCCGAGTGGAGAGAGCAAGCTCAAGGCAGCTATCACAGACGGGACGATTAAAACGCACGGCCACTTAATCGAAGCCGCAGCGATGGCTAAAGCTCATTCGCTCAACAACGCCTACACCTCGGTGAACGGCACCAGCTACGAAGAGACCAAGCATTACGGCACGATCACGAACCTTATGGATAAAGCCTATGACGGCGATGCGACGGCTCACGCCCTACTCGCCGCGATGGGGCCGCACTCCTACGAGAGTCCCAAGAAATTAGCGGACCAGAAGAAAGCCGAGATTATCGCCGAGCACCAGAAGAACTTCCAGTCGGCCTCACTCGCCGAGCACATGCACGAACCGCTTTTTGGTGGAAAGAAGCAGGGCTACAACGAGGGCGGAGCTTACAAAATGGCCGATAACCAGAAGGTCTATGTCAAGCATCCCGAGTCGGTAGAGATCGCCCATAACGAGCTGCTCGCCAATAAGATTTACGAGGCGCTCGGCCACAGCGCGCCGCAGGCCAAAGTGATCGTCGGCGCAGACGGCAAAGCCAACTATGTCTCGCAGTGGGTAAACGACGCTAAGACTCTGAAAACCCACATCGCGGAGAACGGCGACCAGATCAGCCACAAGGCCGCCCATTCGATTCTCAGCGGCTTCGCGGCTCACGTTCTCACAAGCAACCATGATGTGCTCGGCAACGGCTCTGAGAACCCTCTGGCCAATACGCTTATCGGCTCCGACGGCTCGGTTCATCACATCGATAACGGCGGCGCTTTGCTCTATTCGGGAACGGGTGCCAAGAAAGGCGCGAACAAGCTCGCCTCGCTCCGCGACTGGAACGGCTTTGCCGACTCGAGTGTGAACGCTCCGTTCGCCAAGGTCTTTGAAGCGGCCAAGGTTCCTCACGCTGACAAGATACCCGGCATCAAGAAGCAGGTGCAGGCGATCTCCGAGCTGCGGGACGCGCACGGTGGGTGGGATAACTTCATCAAGCAGGCCGTGCCTGAAATGAGCGAGGCACAGCGCAAAGAGACCGCACAGGTGCTCGAGAAGCGCACGCAGCTTTTAGCCGACAAAGCTGCGTCTCTCAAGAATAAATCGCTGATTCATGACCGCAAGTTTGAGTTTGAAGGAAAGAACTACAGCGGACCCAAACAGAAGCTGAACGAGCACTTGTCCAAGCGTGGCGTGCAGCCGACACCTGACCAGTACAGTGCACTCGACTCACACGGCGGCTCGGGCTATGACTACATGGCGGCAACGCTGCTTGGGAAAAGCTATTTCGGCGACAAAGAGGGAAAGAACGGGAAAACGCATAACGAAGAAATCAAGCTGATGGATGATTACTTCGCTACGCCGGGAGTGGAGATCGGCGTGGATTCAATTCTCTCGCGCTGCTTCCCGCTTGGGCATGACGAGATCAAGAAACTCCAAATACTCCAACCCGGCGACGTAATCGGTAACACTGCTGTCCATCAGTCCACTTCGACCAATTGCAAAGCTTATGTGTCGGGCCGAGATGTTCATATGCTGATCTACGCGCCAAAGGAAACCCCCGGCTATGCGATGCCGTGGAGTAATAGCGACGAAAGCGAAGTCACGTTGCCGCGCGGTCTCTCTTATCGCGTGGTAGCCGCGCTCAAGCCCGGTGACCCGAATCCGCCTGAAGTGCCCGCTGACTGGAAGTGGCATAGTCCAGCAGAGAATCACGGCGTTCGCCTGATCGTTGAGCCGATCATCCCCGGTGTGAACGACGACATTGAGGCAGGGGCTAAGATTCACGAAATCGGAGCCGAGAGCATCCCGCAGAATCTCTCCAAGTTCACTCCCGAACAGCTCGCTAAGATTCCGCCCACGCCGAATCTCTCGCAGATTCCGCAGGGGCCGGTTTCTAACGCAGTAATCGGCAAGGGGCAGCCATAGCGCCGCCCCTTGCCCCGTCGGACAGCAAGGGAGAAAATAGATATACTCAAACCTAACATAAGGACGGCAGAACAATGGCAGGCGAAGAAGAACAGAAGGGCAAGAGAACGAACCTGACCGAAGAGGAATGGCGCGAGCTTCATAACTTAGAAGTGAGCGGCTATACCGTTCGCACCGCTGACGGGCGGACTCTGAATTGGGACGAGCTAATCAAAGAGCGCGAAGATCAGGCCGAGACTGACCGCTTGGCCGACATTGAGCACCAAGAAATGCTTGATGCTGACGCTGCCAACATCGCTGCCAAGAAAGCTCAGGCCGATGAAGTGCAGCGCGGCGAACTCGGTGGCTGGACAGAGGCCGAGATCGAGTCTCTTGGCACCGTAGGGCCGCAGAACGCCGACGAAGCGCGGAGCCACGCGACACCCAAACTCCACGAGATTATCGACGCCGAATAAGCTCAAATCAAGCTCAAAACCCAAATCCTCACTTCTAACGGTTAGAAGTGAGGATTTGTCGTTTATGGGGGTTAACAGCCCGTTTATGTTAGGTTAAAATAACTCGTAAGGAGAAAGAAAATGGAAATCACAGCACAACAGCCCAAAGCGGAGATCACGATACAATCACGCTTTCGGGGCGCAGTTCTCGGACTGGCTACAGGCGATGCCCTTGGAGCACCGGCAGAGTTTCTCGATCAGGAGACTCTCAAAGCCAAATACGGCACGCTGACGGAAATGGTCGGCGGTGGCAGCTTCGGTTGGGAGCCGGGACAATGGACGGATGATACCGGCATGATGCTCTGCGTGGCTGAGGGGATTTTAGAATCACCTGCTTTGCCTATCCCGCACATCGGCGTGCGTTTTATCGAATGGCGCAAAACAACAAAGGACTGCGGTGCAACTTGCGGACAGGCTATCACGAATTATCAACTTGGTGCTGGCGCATGGTGTGAAGCGGCACGTAATACCAGTGCAGCAAGAGCAGGCAAGGCGGCAGGCAATGGCTCGCTCATGCGAACCCTGCCCGTCGCTCTGGCTTATGCAGGCGAGAGCGAAATGCTTCTTCGCAGTAAAGAGATTTCAGCTATGACTCACTGGGATGCACAGGCCGAAATCTGCTGTGATATTTACTGCCTGTGGGTGCGGTCGATTCTCCAAGGTGCCGATCTCCGCTCCGCTTATTTCGACGCGATGAACATAGCCTACAGAGAGTACAAGCGTGGCAGTACGTTTGCTGATGGGGAAGCTAACCTCGCGTTCTGGAACCGGCTCGACAATGCACCCCTTCTTAGCTATGAAGAGTTGCAACCGAGCGGCTATGCTGGCTATTGTGTAGAGACTCTCGAAGCCGTCGTGAATATCGCGCTCTACTCACTCAGCTACGGCGAGGCGATAACAGAGTGCGTAAACTTGGCGGGCGAGGCCGACACGATGGCTGCCTGCTTGGGTGGTGTGCTTGGAGCTTACTACGGCGTCGAAGCTATCCCGGCACGCTGGCTGGATAAGCTGCACAAGCGCGACGAGCTGACCAAGGTTGCCGATAGACTACTCGAACTGCGCCAATCCAGCTAAAATTTACCTCGCAATAATCTCCAAAGAGCGCGCCCGGTTCGTGAGACCATAGGGCGCGTTTTTTGTTGTATGCTTTCTCTATGCCCGCCCCGCTATCACCGAAGAAACTCCAATGGCTCCCCGCCGACCAGAAATACGTTTTTCCGACAGGCCACCCGTTAGCCGGAAACGCTCTGACCGATAAGGCCGTGCGTGACGTAATCGACGCCGACATAGCCCACCACGAACAGGCGATCTCCGATGGTTTCGATCATATCCGTGAAGTCGCCCGAAAGATGCTGGCCGGAGAGATTTCAGGCGACGAATACCGGCAGGCCGTGCTCGAGTGGCGCGACAATACGATGGTGCCTCATATCCGCGCTCTGCACCTGAACTACACAGCAGCAGCTCACGGCGGCTACGCACAGCTCGGGCCTGCGGATTACGGGCGCTGCGGGGCCAAGCTCAAAGACCAGTATCGGTTTCTCGGTGGATTTGTTGGTGATCTTCTCTCCGACCCGAACATCGCGCTCGGCCAAGCCCCGGGCAAAATGGCAGGAGACCAGAGGGCCGCGCTTTATGCCACCACTGCTCTGTTTACCTATGAAGCCGAACGCACGGAGTCTCACATCGCCCAAGGCTTTTCACGGTATCGTAACGTGCCGCACTCACAGGAGAGTTGCACCCATAAAGCCGACAAACCCGGCTGCACAGAGATCAGCTCAATGGGGTGGGGAAAGATCGGCTCATACGCTCCTATCGGCACCCGAAGCTGCGGCCCCGCAGATAAGTGCAGTTGGGCGTTCAAGAAGTAGCCGAGCATAGCAATTCTTTCGCTTCTATGGCCCCTAAAACCGTCGATTAGGTCTCGGACAGATATTCACCCGTCCGAGAAAAACTTGACGCATATAAGCCCGTTTTCGATATAATAGCAGTGGTTTCCTTTCAGGCTCCTTTTGAGCATCGCTGCTCGGAGCCTCTCGGCGCACTCTCATTTCAGGCATTCCCCCGGTTGTATATTCGTAGAACCCGACCCGTTCATAATTACGTAATTACAGCCAGCCCGTACGACCGGGGTATATGCTCTCTGCCAAGAGGCTATCCAGAGTGACCGCCACTACCAAGCAAACGATTCGTTTCAATTCTCCACTTGAAGTCTTTCTCCCGTTCGATATCGTGCGCGGCGAGGACGGCCAGCCCGACGACGAGCAGCGCATTGTCGAAGGTATCTTCTACAAAAACGCCCGCGTTCCCGGCGATCAGTGGAACGTGCCCCTGTCCGCTATCCAAGACGCCACTCCCGCTTATATGGAGCAGCCGTGTGTGCGCTCGATGCACTCCAACATCGCGGCGGGCAAAGCTCTGGACGTGTGGTATCCCGGCGACGGCACCGGCCATATCCGCGCTTATATCGCCGACGACCAAGAATGGCGCAAGTGCAAGGCTGGCGTGTATCGCGGCTTTTCGATTCGCGCCAAACCGCTGATCGCTCGTGGCTTCGATGTGCAGAAAGTGGACTGGATTGAGACCTCGCTTGTAGATCGCCCCAAAGACGCCGACGCCAAGTTCACCGTGATGCGTGGCGAAGGTATTGGCGACGAGTCCAGCGAGTGCGAGTATCTCCTGCCCGAACCCAAGGCCGAAGCTCCCGAAGAAGCTCCCGAAGAAGCTCCCGAAGTCGTGCGCGGACTCGAAGCCGCCGATGTGCCTGTCCGTGAGAATCTCGAAGGCAAGAAGGTCAAAGCTCTCGAAGATGAAGACGAGGACGAGGACGAGGACGAAGATTCGGTTCGTGGTTGGGACGAGAGCCAGCACCACCGCGACGATAGCGGCAAGTTTTCGGCAGGTGCCTCTCACCGGGAAGCATTAAAGACCTACGCAAGCCACATCGCCAAGGATAAGCCTGCTGCCGAAAAGATGCTGCATGAGGCGATTGATAACGGGCACATTCACAGTGCTCAGGGCGTATCAGGCGCATTCTCTACAGGCGGCGGTGTAGCGACAAAAATGGCGCCGCATATCGAGAGCGCCGAGAAGCACACTTGGCTGGCTAAAGTCAGAGACACACACAGCGAGATTACTGCTGCTCACAGCAACCCGTCCGAAGAATCGTTAAACAAAGCTGCGGAAGCGTCCAAGACACTGAACGCGGGCTATAGCGGGATACGAACAGACACCCCTGTTTATAAAGCGCATAAGCACGTTCTGGACGCACAAAAAGCCCATAAGAACGGTGACCACGAAGCTGTTGACCACCACATGAAGTGGGCCAAGCGTAATCTCGAGAAAGTGGGCAAGGAGATGTTAGACACAGTTCATCTGCGTAATGACATTAATGCCCGCACCTCTACGCGCGGCGAAGGAATCGAAGAAACACCCGAAATTACAAACCCCGGCGAGATCGAACGCGCCGAATTTACTCGTCTTGAGGGCGAACTTGAAATCGTTCGCGGCGAGCTTAACACCGCACAGGCCGAAATAGTCCGTTTGGAGGGCGAGGTTTCTCGCTCTGGCGGCGAGATTTCACGCCTCGAAGGTGCGCTCTCTACAGCGACCCAAGAGATCACCACTCTACGCAGCGAGAAGGTCGTACCGCAAAGGGCCGTCCAGTTCTCCGAGCACGCCAGAGAGGTTGTGCGCTCATTCAGCGCGAACGACCTGCTGACACCCGCTAACAACCGGACAGCACTCGCCTCAAAGAAAGCCGAACTCGAAGTCAAGGCCAAGGCCGGGAATCTCTCCGAAGAACAGCGTCAATCGCTGGCTACCGAGATCGCCCGGTTGGATATTGAACTGCGCGGCTAAAGCCAGAACCCGTTGTACTCTCTCAGTAATTAACGAGAACGACCATGCAGCCCATGTTGGGACACTTAGCCATTGGCAGCGCCACGATTGCGCACGGTGGATTTTTAATGGGAGCTATCCCCGAATGCGGGTTTGGTTCCAGCGCCGCGATTTCACGCGGCGAGATCGCTCAGGCATTAGCGGAAAATGCCAACCAGTTCGGCGAAATCGCACGTGGCGAGATCACCGGCGACTTGCAGCAGATCGCAAGTCAGATGGACGTCACGCTGAAAGATATTCAGCGCGCTCTGACCAGTGCCGACGTTCCGGTTCGTGAGAACTTGGAAGCCCCGGCCATTTCGCTGATCCCCGAGGATACCCCTCTGCGCAACCTGTTGCCCCGCACCACCGGTTCGGGCCGCGCTTCGTTGTGGCAGCAGCTCACCTCGCTCGGTGGCGGCTTCGGCGGCACCTACGATCAGCCCGGTGGAGGCACAGCGGCTCAGATGTTCTATTCCGAGTCGGGCGCTCCTGCCGAGTTCTCGAGCGTTTACGCGCAGAAGTCGGCAGCTTATAAGCTAATCGGCGCGTTCGGCAAGGTCACTGGCTTTGCAATGGCGGCTGGCGCGAACTATCAGGACCAGATGGCGCGTGAGCGTATCAACGCGCTCAAGAACCTGATGCTCAACGAAGAGAACGCTTTGACCCGTGGCGATGCTACGGCAACGGCGGCTCCCTGGGGCGACGGTGTAACCGCGCTGGCTTTCAACGGCCTGTACAACTTGGTCACCACGGCCAACGGTGTGCCCTCGTCTTCGGTGGCGACCGCAGTTGGCGCGCTGACCAAAGCGCACATCGACGCGCAGCTCACCCGCATCTGGATTCAGGGCGGGCGCGGCCTGTGGATGCACATGAACGCTCAGGAGATTCAGTCGCTCACCCACTTGGTGGAAGCATCCGGCTCGATCTTGCGCATGGGCATTCAGGCTCAGGACGGTGTAGTGCTCGGCTTCAAGGTCTCTGGCTACGTTCACCCGGTTTCGGGCGAAGAGGTTAAAATCCTCGCCTCGCGCTTTGCCAGCCCCGGCACGATCATCTTCGGTGCCAAGTACGGCCCCGATGGTTCCGCCGCGCTGGACGTGGAAGTGCTGCCGCAGGTGCCGGTGCCCAACGCGCCCGAAAGCCCGCAGCAGATTCAGGGCTACACCGTGACCGAACTGGCCCGCACGCTGACCGCACCGGACGTGCATCCGTTCATGGCGAGCGTTTATGAAACGCCGCGTATGAAGAACGCCAAGGTGTTCGCCAAATCTACAGGCGTTACCGCCGTATAGTAATAAGCACAGGCGGATTGCTTCTCGCAGTCCGCCTGTGCTCTACTGGTCGATAATTTCCAGAAGTCGAAGGAGAAATTTATATGAGCCAATCAGCTCGCAGAGGCGTTAACCTCGCCGCATTTGCTGCTACCGTCGTGCTCGGGAAAGCCACCCGCGAATTTAAGGGTGACGGCACCCCGATTCTCAAGACCCCGGGCCTGAAAGAGCTGCACGCCGTCAAGATCGGCCAGCAGGAGATTCCGCTCAAAGAAGAGCGCACTTACCCGACCGACGCTTCGGGCCATAACTTCGAGAAAGTCGAAGAAGAAATTACATGGCGCGAAGTTCTGCCTAACGATGAAATCGCCGTCTGCCGTTCGATTCTCTCCAATGACGGTATCTGGCAGAAGGACGCGACGGTCTACATAACCGGCGAGTGGGAAGTCGAACCCACCCAAGCTGCCGAAGCCGAACAGACCGAACAGAGCGAAGCTCCGGCCTCGAGCGCCGACTTAGCCGCTCTGCTCAACGACGAGAACGGGGACACGGACGAGAACGCAGATGCGGAACTGCCGCCCGTTGAGTCGAAGCCGGCCAAACGCCGCTAATCATCCGACCCTGATCTTCTCTCGCGGCACACCGGAATTATTCTCCGGTGTGCCGTAAGAGTTTCCCGAAGCCACTGCGAAAGAGACTCCTATGCCCGCTGATTACACCCGGTTTGCTAATGGCGACGAAGTAGAAAACATCCTGACTTTAGCCGGGTTCTGGCCCGAAGAACCTGAGCGAATCGCGGCGGCTAAAGAGCAGGCAGCGTGGTCGGCGGCGGCTGCCGAGCGGCGCGTTAAAGAGCGTTGCGGGTGGAGTCCGTTTCTGCGCGAAACCGATACGCGCGACTATTTCGTGGACGGCGCCAAGTTCCTGCGCACTGCGATTCTCCCGCTTGAGAGCGGCTTGCTAAGTCTCACGTCGGTTGCGTTCAACGGTGTGAACTACGACCTGAACTTGGCGGGTAATATCCCCGGCTGCATCCGGCTCCCGATGCTGGCCGAGTATAAGAACCGGCCTTGGCAGGCACTTCGCTTCCCCTTGCTGCGTGGTGCTATCCGGCCCGCTTCGGTGGTTCGTGTGACCGTCACAGGCGACTTCGGGTTCGCCGACACCGTGCCCGAGGATTTATGGATGGTCTCACTCGCTTGGGCCTGCGTGGAGACTTTCACCAAGCTCGACATAGAGCAGGACACCGCTTCTCTTTCCGACCCCGCCGGTTTCACCAAAGCGTGGGATATTGTCGGCACGGTCACACCCAAGGATTTGCTGAACGAATGGCCCAAGCGCGAGAAAGAGGTTATTGAGCAGTACGAGCGCAAACCACTACCGGGAGTAAGCTAATGGGCAAAGGCACTACAATCAGCGCCGATTACCGCGCTGTCTACAGAGATCACGGCATTTTGGCTTCGGACGGGCTTCGCTACTTTCGCGCGGTCAAAGCTCTACCCGACAACCCTGACCGGGGCCGTGACGGTTATATCCTGACCGAGACCGAACTACCCGAAGATTGCTACGTGATGATCGGGCGGCTCAAGAAAGCGATTGAAGATCGTGAGTTCGGCCCTATCGACGCGGGCAGCATCCAGCTCTCGTACTTTCCTGACCAGATTCCGGCCAAGCGCTACGACCAGTTCATTGTGCCGGGCATCACGTTCCGCGCCTCTCATACCGGCGAGCGCGACGGCGATCTCTGTGCTCTGCCCCATGAGCCTGTGACCGAACTGATCTCGGTCTACGGCGCGGACGGCGATTACACCGAGGGCGAAGATTATTCGCTCGACGAGGCGGGCATTTTATGGCTCCCGGGCCAAGGGCCAGCCGAGGGCGAGGGCTACGGTGCCGAGTATCTTTACGCGCCGCGCTTAGTCGCTTTGGGCGATGATGAATCGGCTTCTCGGCTTGACCCTCGCGGCGTGTTTATGCCGCGCCTTATGACGCTCACCGAAGTGCGAGTTTGAGCGTGTTTTGAGCTCAAAATCCCGATTCTCACTATAAGAATTTATAGTGAGAATTCGCTATAACTCATAAAAACAGGAGAAAGATCATGGCTAAAAAGGCCGAAAAACCCGTCGAAGCAGTAGCACCCGAGACCGAGGCCGAGTTCCCGGTTAGTGACGATGAAAGCGGAGTCCGTCCCCGCCTGACCGTCGAAGCACAGGCGCCGATGCCGCCACTGGGTTTAACCCGCCCAGGGCAGAAAAAACATCTCGAAGCGTGGCTCGAAGAGAATACACCCGAAACCGAGCCAAAAGCCACTGAAACCGCCCTGACGGGTGAATCTCCATCCGAGGGGTAAAACGAGCTTCTATGGCCCGTAGAATCGCTAAGACGGCCCTTGGCTGTGCTCTGCTGTGCACTCTCTCTTATTTCACTTACCATGCCCGACCTGAACACCCTTGCCCGCATGATGCCGGGACTGCCCAAAGCAGCTCCCGCGAATCTCTCGGGCCGCTCCCCGAATATGGGCCGCACGATTACCGACTTATCGAATCGTGGGCCTATTCCTGTGTCGGGACTGCCGAGCGTCAAGCTCTCTCCGCGCGAGTCGGGGCGGCTGGATTCGGGTGTAAAAGTCACAATGGCATTGCGCCTGAAAAACGCTTTAGCCAAAGGCGAGTGGGGCCAGATCAACGAGCGCGATCTCCAACCGGTGCAACGTGTTCTTGATTTCATGGTAAAAGACGCTATCGCGCTCTCTCAGGGGCCGTATTCGCTTCGACAATTAGCAGCGATGGGGCATCCGTATGGGCGCGATAGCGGCACACCACGCAAAGTGCCGAATCTCTCTCACGTTAAGAAGATCAAGGGCACCGTACCCTCGCTCTCCGTGATTAACAAACAAAGCGGGAATCTCTTACGATTATGGAGTTCGCGCTTGGTTATGACCGAGGACGGCGTGGACGCTCTCTTGGAAAACTCCGCGCCGTATGCGTTCTATTTGGCCGCAGGCACACGTAACATGCAGGCCCACGGCCCGTTCACTACGGTAGCAGCCCGCCACCGTTCGGCCCTGCTTTCGGCTTGGATGCAGGTCGCAAGAGACTTACAAAAGCAGGCCAAGGCCAAAGAAAGACAGAGTGCAGCGATGAATCTCGTTCTCGAGTCACTCAACTCTCACCGATAAACACCATGCCCGAAACACCCTTCCCGCCTGCCGCCGAGCTGTTCGACGAGTATCTGATCTTCGAGGGCCGTATCTCCGTGGCTCTCACCGAACTCAAGCGCCGCGTCGAAATATCACTACCCCTGCTGATCGACGAGGTTAACACCCGTCACGCCTTGGCCGGGGCTTGGCAGATCGAGCCGCCCAAGGGCTATCACATCGCGCCCGAGAGCTTGGCCGACAAGCATATCAACTCGGTGCTCTTTGGCGCTTCGGTAGAAAAAGAGACTCAGGGCACGCAGCTATTTCGCAACAAGGTTTCGCTCTTGGTGTATATTGTGAATGGGCGAATCACCGATAGTCTGCAAGTCGCGCAGGCGTATGACCGGGCACAACTGGTCAACGCTGTTCTCGCCCCTTATCTCAAAGGCTGCCGTGACGAATCCAATCGGGTTGTCTGGGTACGGCTCAAGCCTAAAGAGTTGACCATGCTCCCCGAGTCATGGGCCAAATACTCCGGCGTCGCACTCCCGTTTGAATTGGTGCAGAGTCCCGAACATGATCTCTGGACAGCACCGTAAGAGGTCACGAATATGGCACTTCATTCTGCTAATTTCGCGGGTGGCGAACAGGCCGTTCTTTACTACGAGGCCGAGACCAACGCGGGCGGTTATCCGCACTCCACAAGCACGTTGCCTGCTGCGACGGGCACGCCGCTTTTGGCCGGCTACTTCAAGCCCGCCAACCGCACACACAACGACAATAACTCCAAGGGTTTCTCGGGCGGTTCTCCGTTCTCAACCTACGATAAGAAAGGGCGCCGCGAGTACGGTCTGCGCGCCGATATTATCGTGGGTAACATCGCGCTGCTGCAGAAGTGCTTGCGCGGCTCGGGCGGCTATAAGAACTTGGCAGACTTGGCGCTCTACGCCGGTGCCAGTAACGAATACTCCGACGGCTATATGGACGTGCTGCGCGAGGCCAAGTGCAGCCAGCTCGTGCTGAATCTCCAAGAAGATGCCGAAGTCATTGGACAGGCCGAGTTTTGGGCGATGTGCATGCAGTCGGCGACTAACGCCAGCCCGACCAATAGCGCGATCAAGACCGCAGGCGGCGACGCTCTATTCTGGTACGATATGAGCGCGTGGAACATCGGCTCGACCAACTTCCGTAACGTGATCTCGGGCGCCAATCTCACCTTGAACCACAATCTCAAGCGTATCGGCCAGCGTCCCAACGGCGGCGACAACTCCGTTCTCTCCCGTTGCTGCTGGGCGATTCGTCCCGGCAAGGTTATGGGGACGGGCAGCTTCACGCTGAAAGACCGCCTGCCCGCCTCGCTCTTTAATAGTGGCGCGGATTCAACCAACTGGGGCAACATCACCGCTCTGATCGGCACGGCAGGCAAGACGTTCAACCTCACGTTTACCAACGCCCGCTATCAGCAAGAGGAACGGCAGGGCGGCGACGTGGACGGCGAACTGCTCTCGAGCGTGAACTTCGTATACGACGATCTCGAGATCGCCACTGCGTAATTACATAATTACTTATGTCAACTAATCCAACACCCGTTATGGTCCGTGACCCTCAAACCGAGCAGTGGGTAGAAATGCCCACTGCTCAGGCCGTCGCCCGGGGCTTGATCTCCCCGATGGGCGCCGGTCTCACAGCTCCCGAGCCTGTTGCCACCTCGAATTTCACTCAGGTGGAGCAGGCACAGGCCGCAGCTTCTCAAGTTGTCGCACAGGCGCTCTCTCAGGCCGAGCAAGCTCCATCGGCTCCGATAGAGCTTCCCAAGGTGGTTCCGTCCCGGCCAGCCCCACCCAAAGCCTGCCCGTTGACGCGAATCTATTCGCCTGACGAGCGCGGCCCGCTGACGTACTCGGCGACGGTCACTCTTGGCCGCAAGGTCTTTTATATTCTCGAAATGGACGCCAACGAGACCAAAGCGTTTGAGCAGGCCGAGGCCGATCTGCGCGAGAAGATGGTTCGTATTTCCAAGGGCGAAGAAGTGTTTGTCGGAGATGAAGAAACCGTGGGCGGTTTCCGTGCTATGACGGTCTCGGACGCGGCTATCGGGATTCTGCATCTGTTCGGCAGTATCGTGGTGGCTAATGTGGTGGGCCAGCGATTAGCTGACCAGCCCGAAAGCGAAGTGGAGCCGCTTTCCGCCGAGCAGCTCCAAGCGTTTTACCCGGCTACGAAAAAAGACTTGGCAAAGCTCATCTTGCAAAAGAGCACGATGGGTGTGGACGAGTCTGATTTTTTAGCTTGCTGATGCAGGCAAGGCTGCTTAGAAAGCCTGACCCTTGCCCGCCGGGTATCTCCCAAGGCCCCGCCGACTGGGATTTATACGAGCGATATTTAAGCGATTTCTTTTACTCCTTGGCTCACCCCGGGGCGATAGAGACCGCGAGAATGTCAAGACGGTGGCAGATCGGGCAGAGAGCGATTGCCCGGGCCTATTATCTGACGCTGCCCCACGCCGGAAATCGGTGCGCGTGGGCAGGCGGTTAAGCCGGAGTGAGAACCACTCTGCAAAATAAAACAGGCGCCGAGCCTTCACGATTCGGCGCCTGTTTTTGTCGTATATACGTCGCACTCCCCTCAGTTTTGAGGCGGATTCATGGATTTCTTGCAGCAGGCCCGCGAATGGGTAATTGATCAGTATTTCTACACCACCGGCATCGCTCTCTTATACCGGGACTCCGACCAGAAATGGTTTGCGGAGTCTCGCAACGGGATTATCAAGCCCGTCAGCGCGCAGCTCGCCACCGTTCTCAATAAGAACGTGAATGACCGGCGCGACGAGCTGATTGCCGACGCTCAGAACGCACAAAACCAGAACCCGAACGGCGCTGCTCCGAATCCGGCCCCAAACCC
>Ga0256850_1000002_pt1 | contig 43125 bp, 99 predicted proteins | sample BONnt3_FD_181178 | JGI IMG/M metagenome (GOLD analysis project Ga0256850, IMG submission 181178) | Terrestrial sediment cell enrichment communities from Utah, United States - BONCAT_SYTO_Terrestrial_sediment - 3 | ecosystem: Environmental > Terrestrial > Deep subsurface > Rock core/Sediment... | reverse complement strand
CCTCCACCCCGACCGCCCCCGCGATGTTCTGCACGCGCGTCGTGCGGATCGACTGCCAGAGCGCCTGGAAGCCTTTCTCCATCGTGGGATGCCAGCGCCACGCGTCGTACTTCTTCGAGAAGTAATACGGGTAGTGCGCGTTGTTGGCGTGCTCGTGGTACTCCTTGTACAGGAGACCCGTCTCGCCGACGAAGCGACGCTGCACGAACCGCGCAAGGATCTCCTCGTAGAGGTCCTTGGCCATCAGCTTCTGGAGGGCCTTGGGGTCGATGTCGACCTTGGGGATGACCTTCTAGGTCGTGATGGCCACCCCCCCGATCGCATCGCGGATCGAGCGCTTCCACGCCTCGGGATCAATCTTCTTCGGGGGCATGGGGACTCCGGTTAGAAGACGGTGGCGAAGCGATCCACGAACTCCTCCTCGGGGAGCGTCACCATGTTGGCCTTCCCCGGCGACGACGGCTTGCTGATCTTGCGGTCGTAGCTGGCCAGCCAACGGTCGAACGCGGTGTCATCGTCGATGACCTTCACTGCCTGGGCGCGGTCCTCGGGCATGAGATTGCTCAAGACCGAGTGGTAGAGGGTCACCCAGTGGAAGAACTGTCCGACGAGGAGGGCGTCGAGGACGTCGCGGCGGACGCCGTACTGGCGGAGGAAGACGTCGGCGCGCTCTCCGGCGAGTCGCCAGCGCTGCTGGACGGCGGCTGATCGGGCGAATCGACGGACGAATCGCTGGTATCGACCAGCCGCCGCGTAAAACCGTAGCGGCCCAGCGTCTCCTCGAACTCCTTCGTCACGCCGTTGAGGAAGTAGCTCATCTGGAGCACCTAGGCCTCGACGGCCTCGGCCGACATGCGCCACAGGTCCTGGATCGCGCTGAAATAGCGCTCGTTCGTCCCCGCCTTGTAGGTGCAGTAGAAGATGCGCCCCATCTCCTCCGCGCGATCGGCGCGCGACTCGATCGAGCCCAGGAAGAGCCGGACCTGCTTGGCCTGCAGCTCGCCCAGCTCCTTCCGCACGTCCTGCAGATCCTTCAGCTACTGGATCTGCGCGCGCATCTGATCGACCTCCTCGCGGATCGCAATCGCGGCCTCCGGGAGGCGCTCGTTGAGCGCGAGGCGATCCTCCAGGGTGCTCTGGGTATCCACGTTGTACACCCGCTGCACCAGAAGGGCCCACTCCGCGTCCTCGGGGAACACGTCGGTGAGCTTCTGCACGTCGGTCGTGTAGGCCTTGACGAGCCCCTCGAAGTTCGTGAAGCCGAGCGAGTCGAGGAGGCCCATGGCCTCGCCGAGGCGCCGCGACAGCTCGTCGACCTTCGCCGCCATCTCCGGCTGCCAGATCCCGCGCCGCTCGTACTCGCGGATCAGCTCATCCCGGAAGCGGTACTTCCCGCTGGCCATGTCCTCGTTCCAGCGTTCGGTGCGGTACTCCGCAATGAGAAAATCCTCCTCAGGAGTCGGACGCCGTAGCGTGAGCCGCCCCAGCGTGGGGTGCTCAAAGGTCCGCTCGTTGAAGAGGAGTTCGCGCTCCTACTGCTTGTCCGCGGCCTCTCGGGCCACGGACGGCGTCTTGGTGGCGTCAGCCATAGGTCTTGCCCTCCCGCAGGATGTTCGGTACTCCCCGTGCCGGGACCATGGTGGCCACCGGACTAGCGTTAAGTCCTCGACAAGGGCGGAAACGACAAGGACCCCCGCCGAAGCGAGGGTCCCTGTTCGTCGCGGGCCGGAAGCTGGCTGGAGCCTTCCGGGCGGCTGGGGTTACACCGAGGCTTAGACCTCGGCGCCCGCGAGGTAGACCTGCGAGCCGGTGAAGGCGAAGCTCGTCTCCGAGCGCCCACCGACCGACTGCTGCTGGCCGAGGCCGGACACGCGGGCATCCGTCAGCGCGAGCGTCTGGACGACCTGCCCACCGACCGCGTACCGCGCGCAGAGGATCCAGGTCGGCGTCTCGAAGCCGGCGAGATCGAGCAGCGCCGGGCTCACCGTCGACTCGCGGCCCTGCAGCTTCGCCCACTCCGAGAGGTTGTGCTCCAGGATGCTGGCGTTGGCCGTGATCGTGAGCGGGTACCGGGCAGCGCGGTGGTACACCGACGTCCCGCGCGTGTTCTGGCGAATCTCGCGGAGCGCGTCACGCTCCACCGGGATCGTCATGTCGAAGGACTGCACGCGGAGCAGGAGATCCGCGTTCGAGATCGTGACGGCGTTCTAGGCCGTCGCGGTCGTCGCCGCCTTGATCGCCGTGCCCGCCGCCGATCCCGGCGCGATCAGGTACAGGTTGATCGTGTCCGCCTTCTGGAAGCGGGCGGTCGTGCGGTAGTTGCTGTTGATGCCCGGGGCGATGTTGATCTCCGGGAAGGCGCCGGCCTGGCTCTTCCGGAACAGCACCGCATGGACACGCGCGCCGAGCGGGAACTCGAAGCCCGCGGCCTGCGCCGCCGCCGTCAGCGTGACGGTGTCCGGGTTGCCGCCCGAGCCCGTCGCGATGTCGATGTTGGCATCCGTGGCCGCGATGCGAACGCCGTCCACGTCGATGTAGCGGATCTTCCACGCCGCGCCCGCCTCGACCGCGTCAAACGGCTCCACGCGGTACGTGCCATCGAGCCCGATCTTGATCGTGGTCGACGCGTTGGTCGCGTTCCGCGGGCACGGGACCGAGCGGATGTCGTGCGTCCCGAGGTTCGCGCCCGACGTATCGCGGCGATGCACCTCCAGGACGTCCGCCTCCGCGGCGAACGACTCCGTGGCCTGCCCCTCGGTCGACGCCGAGAAGGACACCGAGGAGAGGTGGCAGCGGGGGATGAGGTAGCTGCGGTCGAAGCGATCGTTGGCGCGCTTGGCCGAGATCACGTCGAAGACCGAACGCTCGAAGTCCGTCTCGCGCACGAGGCGATCGTTCGAGGTGCCGGCCGGCGGGACGTACTCACCGGTGCTCTGGTTGTACGAGAACGTCATGCGGTTGATCTACGACGCGGTCATGCCGGTCGTCCGCACCTCGAAGTTCGTCGTCACCGACGGCTGGACGATCTGCGCGTCGAAGTTCGGGTTACCGAGCTGCCCGAGCTGCTCCGCGTTCATCTGGCCGTCCCACGAGAACGAGGTGATGGCCGGAAGCGCGTCCGTGTCATTGATGCGAAGGATCTCGTCCTTCGACTGAATCTGCATGATGCTGCTCATGCGATCACTCCTGCGCGAGGGGGTAGAGGGGGCCACCGCTCATGGTGGCGCCAGGGCTGGTACGAGCGTGGCTCACTCGAAATAGCGGAGTTCCGCGACGGCGTTGACGTAGAACCGGGTCGCGTCGTTCTCGCGGAACTACTCGCGCCGGTCACAGCCAAACGTCTCGACGTACATCGGTCCGATCGGGACCGGGGCGTCCTGGCTGTAGTCCGTGATCTCGAAGTGCTGCGACGGCTAGCGGCCCAGAAACGTGGTGAGGAGATCGGCCAGGTGCCGATGCTCCCCGTCGTCCCGGGCGAAGCCGTCAATGAGGACCTCCCGCGCCCACTCGGACTCGATCTGTCCGAGGCCCGCCAACGTGATCCGAGCGGGCTGGGTTACCATCTGCAACGCCAGCGCGGGGACCACAATCGTGGACACGTCGGCCAGACTCGGCGACGGATCGCTGTCGCTAAGTCTCACAATGGTCGTCGGATTCGCAGGAAAGTCGGGCACGAGCGTCAACGTGCCCCGGTCGGGCCCTGCCGTCCGAGGCTCGATCGTCTGCGCCGCGTGCCAGCGAATCGCGTAGCCGTTGGCCCGGAGGAAGGTGGCCAACGCCAAGGTCTAACTCACCTGGACCGCTTCGGTCGTGTAGCGCATCAGGCCTCCGGCGTCGACTGGTCGCGCGTGGCGCGATAGAGCGCTCCGGTCCGGAACGCATCGAGCGTGGTCCGGAGACACAGCTCCGCCTATTCGCTGCGAACCGTGGCGTCCTCGATGTCGGCCCCGAGATCGTCGAGGAAGCCGACGAAGACGGGATGCACCGCGGTATCTCGCAGGCCCAGGAGCCCGAGCCGAAACGCCGCGAACGTCGCCCGGAAGACCCGCCGCCGGATGGCGTTCATGGTGTCGTCCGAGAGCCGGTTGATGACCGGGTGCGTCTCCATGGCGAGGAGGAACGCTTTCTGGCCCGCCTTGATCTCCTTCTCAGCGGCGTCTTGTGTCACCATGCGTACTCCGTTAGCCCGAGATCTTCTGCTAGGCCACGTACAGGGCGTAGGGGGGCAGCGGAGGAAGGCCCCCACGCCGCGTGGCGACGACCTTGAAGCGGTCGTTGAAGATCCGCACCTCGGTGGCCACATCGAACACCGTCTTACCGAGCGGCACCGCCGCGTCGAGGAGTGCATCCGCGGCGATCACGCGCAGCACCGCCGGGAACATCTCGGGCCGCCCGATCGCCGCCGCCGAGCTACCCGCGGGATCCAGGGTCGCATCGAACACGACCTGGACCTGCACCCGCCGGGTCTCGACCGCGCCCTTCTTCCCGAGCACCTTGTCGCGCGCGGACAGCGACTCGGGCGCCTGCTGCGGGACATCCACTTCGCAGAAGGGACCTGCCCGCACGTACGCCTCGAAGGTGCGCGCATGCAGCGCAGCAGCCCGCGCCAGCATCAGCCCACCACCGGCCGGCTCTCGCCGTAGGCGAAGACCCCGCCCTCGGGCTCGCCCGCGAGCAGGATCGCGAGCAGCACCTCGAAGTGCTCCTCGTAGCTCGTCGCATACGACTCCAGGGTCTTCCCCGCCTGCTTGCTGTCGATCACGTCGGCGCCGGCCTTGAAGTAGACCCCCATCTCCCCGGCCTGTAGCTTCTGGAGCAGATCCCCCCGGAGGAGGCGGCTGGCCACGCCGTAGGCGATGAGCAGGCCCTCACGGTCCGACGGCTCGGTGGTGAAGGTACCATCGGTGGCCATCACCCCAGAGGTTCCGATCCCGATCACCGTCAGGTAGCGCAGGAGCGAGCGGATGTGCCGTACGAGGTCCATGTCCTTGTAGGCCCACGGGCGCTCCACGGTGCTCAGCAGGGGCTCGGCCAGCTACGTCCGGATCTCCTCGAACACGTCCGCTCGCGTCATGCGTCAGGTCTCCAGGAAGGGGCTCAGGCGTCGAGCAGGACGCGGACGCCCGTCAGCGTCTCGATGCGTCGCACGATGAGCTGCTCGGCCGCCATGAGGATTGGCGAGAGCGGGGCGTCCTTGAGCACCGGCGCCCCATCGGTATCCTTATCCGGCGAGAAGCGCTTCGCTTCGAGCGCCTGGAAGAGGCGGTAGAGCGTCGGCGCGTGCGTGATCGCCTCGATCTGGGCGGCGACCGTGTCGGCCGTCAGGCTGTCGAAGAAGACGTCGGGCTTGGCGACGTAGTTGGCGTCGTCGGCCTGGTAGCCCGGCACGCGGATGAGGCGCTCGTCGAGCAGCGACGGCGACCGCTCGATCGCCGCTGCCAGCTCAGCCCGCGGCAGGACCGTGAAGCCCCCGAGTTCGAGATCGATGTGCCGGATCGCGCCGCTGCGCTGGTCCACCGTGGCGAACGACAGGAGGCCGCCCGAGACGTTCTCGACGCGGAAGGTGTCCTCGGCGCCCGGCGCGGGCTCGTGCTCGACCTGCTTGCCGAGCAGGGCAGCCTGCAGGCGGGCGATGTCCGCCATCGCGGAGGCCTACTGGGCGATCGGGTCCTGCGCGGGGGCAGGGGTGGTCGGCGTCTCGGGGGACGCGGGCGTCGCGCTCTTGGAACGTGCCATTGGAATACTCCCGTCAGAAGTAACGTGGTATGGAACCCCGGCGTGGGATCACCTGTCCGCCCTGCCGTAGAACGGACAGCGCGGGGACCCGAAGGCCCCCGCGACTAAGTCCTGCCTATCCCGGAAGATTAGGCGTTGATCTGGATGACGTGCTGGTTCGCCGGGGTGTGAACGAAGACCCCGAGATCCATGACCGCACGCTGGCGCCACTGCGCCGAGACCACATCCAGCTCCTCGAAGTCGAGCTGCGAGAGGTCGCGCTCCAGGAGGACCGCACCGGGCTGGCTCGACGTGATGAAGACGAGCTGGTCGAGGCCGACCGTGGTGCCACCGGCGCCCGGGATCTGGGCGAAGGTGTTGCTGTAGAGCTGGTGGTCGTCGGTGATCTCGACGATGCGCGCGCCGCGGTAGTTGCCGATCACGCCGCGGTTGGCCAGCTCATCCTTCAGGTTCTCGGACAGCCCGCCGACGAACTCGAAGATCGGGTCGAGCGCCCAGCGCGTGCCGGCGATCGTGAGGCCCGAGAGCCCACCCGAGTACATGCGACGGATCGCCGCGTCGAGCGCCGTCTTGGTGATCGCGCCACCGGCGACCGTCGAGCGGACCGCACGACCCTTGAGGTCGACGACGTTCGCGGCGTTGGCGACGTTGATCGCGCCGAAGACCAGCTCCTGCATGAAACGGCTCATCGCGTCGGCCGCCATACGGGCGAAGTCCGAGACCTGGAACTGGCGGTTGATGACCTTCATCAGCTCGATGCCCCAGTTCATCTCGTACCGGCTGGTGCCGATCGTGTACTTCGCCTTGCGCGGCGTGAAGACCTGCGGGGCGGCGCCCGGCGAGTACTGCACGACCTTCATGTTGCTCACGAGGCGCTCGAACTCGTACCGATCGCCGTTGGCCAGCGTCCGACGCTCACAGAACATCGGGGTCGGATCGGTCACCGCGAAGGTGTCCGTGACGGCCTCGCGGATCTACGCCGCGGCCTTGTAGCGCCAGTCAGCGTGCGCGGCGAACTTGCTGACGCCCGCGCCCTTGCCCTCGGTGAGGAGCTTGAGCATGTCAGCCTGCACAGCGTCCAGGTTCGCCTGGACCTTGTCCTGGCTGGCCGACGCCTGCATGAAGTTGTAGAGACCCATGTGTGAATTCTCCTCGGATTAGGCCAGGTTCTGAATGACGAGCGTGACCTCGGGCCCGTCGTTGCGGTACACGTAGCCACGCGCGACCTGACGACCATCGGACTGGCCGGCGAGGTAGGTGTGCGGCAGCGCGCAGTTGCCGAACGTCGGGTGGTTGGCGAACTGGAAGGCGACCTTCGTCGGCTCGCGCAGCGTGCCGATGGCGAGGCCGTTCGCCAGCTTGCTGGAGTGGTACCCGAGGATGATCGTCCCCTGCCACACCGTGACGAGCGCGCCGAGCGGGATGAGGTCCGAGCCGACGGTGAGGATGTTGGCCGGGTCGGTGAACGACACTGCCATGTCCATGTCGACGTACTGGCTGTCCTCCTGGACGTACGTCACGATGCCGAGCGGCACCGACGCATCAGCCTACTCAGCCGCCGTAGGCACCGCGGCCTTCGGGGGCGCACCGGCCGAATCGCCCTGGACGAGCTTCACGAGCATCCCCGGGCGGAGGGTGGCCACACTGGCGACGGCCGTGATCGCGAGCGCGTGATCCTTATTGCGGATGGTAACCATGCGTTAGGTCTCCTTCTGAGGGTTGGTTCTCGTCAGTTCCCGAGGCGGTCGATGGCGAACTCGCCGCGTACGTCGTCCGCCGTGGTGACGAGCATGCCTTCCGCGGCGCTGCGATCGGCCATCGTGGGCTTCGTCACGACGAACGAGGCCTTCTGGATCTCCCAGGCCTCCTCCGACATATCGGTCCACGAGGTCAGGATCGCCTCCTTCTTCTCCGACTTCTCCAGCGCAGCCTTCACGACCTCGGGCACCTCGGCGAGCCGCGCCTCGCGCTTCTCCGCCTGCGCCTTCGCCGTGACCTGGGCATCGATCTCGGCCTTGAACGCCCGCAGCGTCTCGACCTCGGTCTCCAGGGTGGCCAGCGACTCCTTCGCGGCAGCGAGGGCGACCTCGCTCGCGGCGAGCTTCGTCTCGGCCTCGTCCTTCGCGACCGTCAGCGTGGCGACCGACGCATCGGCCTCCGCCTTCGCCGTCACGAGCGTGTCGTGATCGACCTTGAGGGTGGCCAGCTCAGTGGCCGCCGCGACGAGGGGCGCGAGCGCGTCCTTCGCCTTATCGGCGTGCTCACCCAGCATCGCCTCCAGCTTCTTCAGCACGTCATCCATAGAATCCTCCGTAGGAGATGCGGGTGGAGGCGAGGACTCGCCCTCCCGCGCGAGGGCGGCTTCGAGGAGGCTGCGAACCCGCTCACTCGCGGTGCTCGTCACATCCTCGCTCGCCGTGCCCTTGGCCATGGGATCGGCCGGGTCCACGTCCTAAACCGACGTCGTCAGGAACACCGGGTCATGAATCGTGATCGTCGAACCGCCCCGGTCGTTGCGGTTCACCGTCCCCTTCTTGAACAGGCAGGAGACCGACACGTCGATGTGCCCCTGACGCTGCTGCATCGCGAGCAGCGTGTTCGCCTGCGTCTCGTAGCGCCACGACCAGATCGTCCCGTGGGCCAGAATGCCCATCGCCTTGGCCTGCGGGTCATACTTGAACTCCGCATCGTGCCAGGCACCGATCGCCGTGAAGTCGTGGTTCCAGTCGATCATGCCCACGAACGGCGCCTTGAAGAGCCCCGACTCGACGGACGCCCGCAGGCCAGCCTCGTCGAAGTCGTAGCCGTTCCGGTTGGCGTATCCGGCGTGGCAGATCCAGGCGCTGATCTGGAGGACCCGCGGCTGGTTGTTCGCGCCGACCGGTTCCAACGCCGCAAGCGCCTCCCCGGTCAGCTCCCGATCCGCCGAGGCCAGCGCGACCTTCTACTGCTCCCGCAGCGCCCCGGAGACCTCCGTCGCCTCGACGACGTGGGCGCGGACCGCGAGGGATGCGGTATCCGTCTGGGGGGTGGTGGAGCGAGTAGCGGGCATACGGCCGGGGCGAGGGGAACACGGCTGCGCCACCACTGAGATGGCGCAGACCTGTGATTACGTCCCACTCATGTTGCGAAATGTGCAGGAACGTGCGCGAAAAGGCCCAAAGAAGCCGGCCAACTCATTCCGTCGCGCCACTTTCCCGGCCCTCACGGGGGTCCCGTTGGGGGTTCTCATCGCGCGTCGGACGGCCCCCCGTCTCGCCCCCCATCCCCGCGGGGTTCGTCGTGTTCGCCGACTTCGGGGCGCCGAACGCCTCGTCGCGGTAGCCCTTCTCGACATCGCTCGCCATACGCTTCTCGATGGCGGGGTAGTTGAGCCCGAGACCCTCGATCGCGGTCTGCGTGTCGAAGAGCCCGACCTGGAAGAGCTTGAGGATCATCTCCGCCGCCGCCTGCTTGTCGTCGAGCAGATCGTCCGACCACTCCCAGACCACCTCGACGTCGAGGAAGCCGTTGTCCGCCAGGATCCGCTCGCCGTAGGTGCGAAGCGCCTGCGCGTACTGCTCCTGGACCTCCTTCTACTGCGCCACCATGGCCAGGCTGGCCGCGTTGGCCACCGCCTTGCCGTCGCCGCCCTCGCCGAGGAGGAGCACCGCCGGGACGCCGAGCGCCATCAGGATGCGGCGCTCCGCGATCTTGTAGCGCCCATCGAGTTCGAGGATCGACTCGTGCGCCGAGATCTCGACCTTGTCGATGTCGTGGCCACCCCAGAGGATCGTCGCCGAGGGCCCGACCGTCTGCATGAGCCGCTGCAGCATCGCGAGCCGCGAGCGACTGACCTCTTGCTTGTGATAGGCGCTGTCCGGGTTCGGGTCACCGACTTTCTAAATGACCTACCGGTTCATGAGGTTTGTAATAGTCACAATTTCCTACGAATCAAGCGCGCGCTTGTAGCGGATGTCGGAGAGGGCCGGCTCGATGAGGCTCTGCCCGAACGGCTCGATGCCGAGGCCGCGGTGCTTGATGTGCAGGAGGAGCGCGGGATCCAGGAGATACTTCCGGTTCGCCCGCAGCTCGCTGATGACCTTCGTGCCGAGGATCTTCGTCAGGATCTTGGTCACGTTCGGATCGCGGCCCGAGTCCAGCGTCTGAATGAGCTTGGCCGGGGGCACCCAGTAGAGCAGCTCGATGTTCGTGCCTTCGAGCCCTTCGGCGATCTCGATGTGCTGCGCCGAGAAAGTCTGTAGGTTCATCGGCAGCGTGACCGCGCGCGCCTACTGCGGGATCATGGTCGACTTCTTCGTCCAGACGCCGCGCGCGATGTGGTCGCCCTCGATGAAGAGGAGGCGGGCGCCCTGCAGGATGAACGACTTGATCCCGCGCTCGCCGGTGATGACCGAGTCCTCGGCGCGCGTGTTCACGTTGTCCTTCCACCAGTTCAGGATCCGCTCCGCGTCGTCGAGCGTCTGCTGGTTGCCGCGGCCCCGCTCCCCTCGGACCGACATGACCTTGAACTTGCCCTCGACCGCGACCAGCGCCGCCATCTTGGAGATCGCGTTGGCCACCGCACCCTCGGCGCGCGCGACCTTGTGAAAGAGCACGATCGCGTCCTTCCGGCTCTGCTTCGTGCCCGTCTAGACGTCCTGGAAGTCTTCGAGCTGATTGAGGAAGTCGAAGCTCTTGCCGGCGTTCCGCGGAATGGCGGCGGCGATGTTCAGAACGTGCCCGTCCTTCGTCAGATCCGCCACGAGCACCCGCGGCTCCCCGTTGTCGGACTCGTAGGTGGCCACGCCGTCGCTCATGAGGCGCTCGCGGGCCGCCTTCCACTCCGTGCCTGCGAGCACCGAGTCGATATGGTCGGACTTGGCCATGCCTGCGCCCTTCTACACCATCCAGTCCTTCACCACCTCGGGGAAGGCGTCCATCTGCTCCGGGAGCGGAGGAGTCGTCGTCTCAGCAGCCATCAGGAGTCGCCCTCGGTCGGGGTGTAGCGGTACACGGTGATCGGATACTTGCGGACCATCTCGGGGGTCACATGGCGGGGCAGGCGCGACGCGGCGGTCGTGCTCTCGGAGGCCCGCTGCGTGCGGGCCTCGCGCTGTACGACCGCGCGCTCCTCGGCCTTCCGCTCCCGACGCTGCTCATGCCGGAACTGGACCTCCGAGCAGAAGGCGCGGAGGCAGTAGCCCCCGAAACAGGCACACGGCTGGGGGCGCATCAGACGCCCTGCATGAACGTGTACCCGCCCCGCAGGCGGGCCTCCATCGAGACCGGGATCCACTCGGTCACCGTGCCCTCGGCCCCCGTCAGACGAAAGCGGAGCGGCTCGTCGGCCTTGGCCACGCGCCAGCGGGGCTGGCCGTACACCGGAAGCCCACCCGACCACTCCACCTCGGCCTCGGTGACGACCTCGAAGCACGCCTCGTCGGCGCGGAACTGCTAGCTGAATGCGATCATGCGGCAATCCTCAGAAGCGGGGCGAGCCGCCCCACGGTGACTTGAACGTGACGACCATCGGCTGCACCATCGGGACGTCGTCGTCCTCGGGGCGCGTCAGGGCGACGAGATGCTCTCGGAGCAACGAGACCGCGTAGATGAAGGCCGCCCAGAGGTCCTTCTTCGCCTCGCGGCGCTGGCCCGGCATCACGAACTTGGTGAGCCCCGTCTCGGTCTGCTTCGATTGCAGGCGGAGCTACTGATTCTTCAGGGCACGCATGCCCGCGTACCCGCGCTCCCAGGTGGCGAACATCGTGTTGCTCTTGTCCGGCTCCCCAATCCCGGTGACCATGTCGAGCTGCGTCGCCCACTGGCTGACGGGGCGCCAGTACCCGAGGTAGAGCTTCGACTGCTGCATGAGCCCACGGGCGCCGAACGTCCACTCGGAGTTGTCCGCATTCGTGGTGGCCAGCAGGCGGAGGCCGCCGAAGTACTGCTCGATCTGCTCCTACGCCTGGTAGTGCATGTAGTCTTCGTCGGTCGGGTCGTAGACCTTGAGCATCGTGTCCCAGGACCAGGTAGGATCCGGGACGCCGTTGACGACCGGGGGCCGGGGGTTGGCCAGCTCGTCGCGGACCGCCGCGCCGCCCCCGCGCTTGTCCATCCCAAGCGTCGGCAGGCCGTAGGTCGACTTGATGTTGAACCGCTTCATTAGCTCCCGGACCCGATCCGCCACGTCGCCCGCCGGCATGCGGCGGTGGGACTCGGCCCAGCAGACGTGGTTGAAGTCGGTCTTACCGAAACAGGGACGGCCCTGCTTGTCGAGCTTGGGATTGAAGGGCCGGAACTCCCCGGTGGCCAACTGGCCCATACGAATCACGACGAACGCGGTCTCATCCTGCTCACGCGCCACGTCGATCCCGATGACGCAGGGATCCCCGCAGGAGGCCTAGACCGGGGCGTACCACTCCTCGGCGTCGTCGTCCTTCTTCGTGCCGATCGGGATCGGCTGCTCGGCGACCTGCTGCACGAGGTTGAAGTCGAAGACGTTCCCCGACGCGGAGATGAACACGTTCCGCTGTTCGGCCTACCACGAGTCCAGATCGGCCACGCCGTTGCGCTAGTCCTTCTCCTAGTTGTCGACCTCGACCGGATACGTGTAGAAGAAGCTCATCCCCTTCACGTCGTCGACCTTCTAGATGTCGTCGGGCTTGAGCCCGGGATCCGGCGGGTACTTGACCGTGACGAGCTTCTCGCCGTCGAGCGTCGGGACCTTCTCGGGGATGACCTAGTCGGTGTAGTCCACGCGCGAGATCGCGAAGCTCGCCGCGCGAAGCTGGCCATCGTTCTCGTTCATGAGCCGGCGGTACTCCTGGCTCCGGCCCTCGCGGCGCGCGGTCTGCGCCTCGAACTCGCGCTGGGCCAGGGCCTCGGCGACCCGAATTTCCGGCACCCAATCCCGGAACGTGTAGTCGATCGTCGAGACCTTGTAGGTCTTGTTCGCCGTCTTGCTCTGCGCCGTCTTCCGGAACGAGGCCCCGACGTTCAGCATCGGCGCCAGCACCGTCTTCACATCCTCGCCCTTGTACGTGTTTCTTTCATCGACGATCTAGCGATTCCCACGAATACCGCGGAGCTGATCCGCATTGTTCGTCGGATACGTGTTGTACATCGAGTTGCTGCGCCAGGTCAGCGACCACATCGACGGGTCGCGCTGGATCACCTTGTTCGACGCGATCGACGTGATCCCGTACTCGCCAGGCAGGTACTGGTCCTTGAGCTGGCCACGGACGAGTCGCTCACTGTCGCGCAGCTACTGCTTTCCACCGCGGAACCCAGAGGCTGAGAAGAGGAGCGAGGTGATGTTCTTGAAGAGCTACCCCTCGATGGCGGGCGCCTAGGAGCCGAACGAATAGCTCTTCGAGGTCCCGCGGCTCCCGACGATGTCGTTCTCCTTGGTGGGTCCGAAGTAGAGGCTGACCCAATCGCGCTGGTGCGGCGGGAGCGCCGTGCCGAACTAGAGGCGAATCGCGTGCGTGGGGTTGCTCCGGAAGAACCAGAGCGTCTTCCCCACGGTGTCCCGGAGGTACTTGCGATCGTACGAAACCTTCGGGGCAGGCATCAGGGCATCTCTCCGGGCACGTAGTCGTCGTCCGTCTCATCGGCCGCCTTCTCGCCTGCGAGGCTCGTCGCCGCGAAGAAGTCGCGCATCTTGGCGAGCGCCTCCCGGTCGGCCAGCCCGGTGATGGGCTCCTCCACCACGACGCCGCGGTCCAGGAGGTAAGCGTACAGCTCGTGCGGCTGGAAGCCCTCGACGAGCACATAATCCGCGCCACACTCGCACACATGGCGCACGGGGCGACTCCGGGTCGCGTGCCAGACCTCCCATGGATGCTACTGCGGGCGGGCCCCGTCCCCGCTCGGATGCTCGCTCATCCACCAGAGCTGCTACGCCCGTTGCAGGGCCCAGGTGCGCTCCCACTCCGGGAAGTCCTGGTCGGCCTCCACCATGGCCACGGCGTCGGCGATCGTGCTGGCCGTCTTCTCCTGGATCTTCTTGCGGACCTGGTCCGGGTGAATCCCGAGGCGCCGCATCGTCCCGTCGGCCATCTCCTCGACGATCTTCTACGTCTTCAGCAGGGCATCCCGGCGCGCGGCCGGCACCCCGAAGGACAGCTCCTGATCGATGATCTCGCGCTGCGCGTAGAGCCCCGAGAGCGACCGGACGTTCGGGCGGTGCGCCGGGTTGTCCAACTCCGGGAACGCTTCGAGGATGTCGCGCTCCACCTTCTGGCGGTACGTCTCGTCGTCGAACGCCGCTTCGACCGGGTTGCTCGCGTCGATCCCGCGCGCGGCAGCGTAGGCGCCGGGCACCTTGCGCGGCGTCCCACGGGTCTTGGTCGGGATGCCCCGATCCTTGACCATGTCGTACCCGCACTTGACCTTGATCCGCTTCTGGAAGCTGACCGGGGCCCGCTTCCACGGCTCCCCCTGGTTGTTGATGGCCAGCAGGCACTCGCGGATCTTCTCCTTGGCCTGACCGATCGGATCGTCCGTCAACCGTCCAGAGTCGGGGTCCTGGAACCAGAGGCTGATCTTGTAGCAGAGCGCATCGATCTGCGCCTGCGTGAAGTCACAGCCATCGGGCCCATCCCCGACGACGAACTGGCGGGCCTGCGGCTTGGGCGACCGGTCCTTGGGGGGTCGCCCGATCCGCTTGCCGTTAGGAGTTAGTCTCGGGGCCATTCGTGGGCACCTCGTAGAGCAGGCCATGCGCCGACGGGTGCTCCCAGGTCAGGTCGCCCTCCGTCGAGATCTGCAGTCCGAACTCGTCGCTCAGCTCTTCGAGCGAGGAATAGCGCGGCGGGATCCAGACGCGCGTCTTCTTGCCCGTCTGCTTGTCGGTCATCGTGCGGGTCCGGCCGATGTGCCACGACCCCGACTTGATCGGCTCCAGCTAGGAGAGGATCGAGTTGCGAATGACCTGGTGGCAGAAGCGCCGAAGATGCGCGTCCCACTCGTCCTTCGACTACTTCCCGGTCTGAAAGTCCTCGTAGCCGCGGACGTTCTCCGGATGGATGGTGGCCAAGGCGATCCACGCTTCCTGCATCGCGTCCTCACGAAGCGACTCGTCGCTGCAGTACTTGGCCGCGATCCGACGGCGCATGGGCTCGAACTGGTCGATGAACGTGATCCACGCGGGATCCTGGTTGAACCGATAGCCCTGCGGCGTCTCGTCGGGAGTCTGCATAGCGGGGGGGAAAGGGGACAGGAAGAGCTAGAGTTAAGTCCAGGAGATCCGGCCGAAATGGGAGGCAAATGCCCCGGAAATAGCGACGAGGCGAGTTCCGATTCGCCGGAACCCGCCTCCTCGTTGGCACTGCTCAGAATCCGATGGCTTCGCGGTACTGCTGCTACTGCGCCAGAATGCGCTGCTGATGGTACCGCACGGCCGAGCCGGTGAGCGGACCATCGCGGTACTTGACGCCGATGACCGCGCCGATCTCCTCGTAGGAGAGTCGCTCCAGGAAGCGCAGTTCGAGAATCTCACGCTGCTCGGGCGTGAGCTTGTCGAGCAACCATTCGACGGTCATGCGATCGATGACCTCCTCGCCGCTCTCGTCGTAGTCGGGGGCGTAGTGGGGGGCTGTCATGCGGAACCGAGCCTTAGTGCCCACCGGCGCCGGACCGCCGATACTTCGCCGTGAGGAGCGCAATGGCATCCGCCGCGTCGTCATCCGATCGCACCTTGCTGTTCGGGTCGAAGTGCTAGGAGAGTCCATAGAGGGTGTTGATCTTCGTGACCATGATCTGTTTGTTCTCGCTGTGATTGCGTCCACGCCGGACACCGAGCGTCTTCTTGACGGTGAGCGCCGGGATCAGCGCCTCATCAGGAATCTCCTGTCCCGTCTTCTGATACCAGACCTTCCGTACGGCGCCGAGGATCTCGGCATGCCGGATCGTCGTGTTGCCCCGACGGGACTAGGGGCGCTCGATGACGATCGACTGGGGCCAGAAGGCATCGACCATCGCCGCGAGCCAGGTCTCGAAGGCGACGAGCTTCTCCGCGACCCCCGCGGTACTGCGAAAGATCTACTTGCCATGCTGCTCGTACTTGCCGCGCGCGCCAATCGCCCAGCCGACGCACGACGACGAGAGATCGAGCGCGAGATCCGTATGGATCCGCTGCCCGCCACGCCCGACGACGGGGTTCGCGGCGACTTCCAGGAGGGTGGGGATGGCCACGGCAGCGGGGGCTTTGGCCCGGGGGATAGTCTCCTCGGGCGCGGTCGCCTTCTTCGGCCGGGGCTTTGCAGCCGGCTTCTTCGCGGCGACCTTCTTCTTGGCAGCGGGCTTCTTCCGGGGAACGGCCACCGGTTAGACTCGCGACCGGAACTGCCGCCCGCGGAAGTACGCGTAGCCGTCGTGGATCCGCACCTACTCGGGGATGAAGGTCCCGTCGTCGAACTCCGTGTAGACCACACACCCCTGCTGCCAGTTCGGCGTGTCCTCGGAGAGGATGTACTCCGGGTCGAGCGAGCAGAGGCACCCAGCCTCGACACCGACCAGCGGCGGCCCGCCATCGAGCGACTGCGCCGTCCGGGAGACATGCACGATCGAGGAGCGATGCACATGGCCATGGATGACCGAGATGCCCGCCTTCTGCACCTCCTTGATCGCCGTCGCCCCCGCCTGTCCCGCGACCACGCTGCCGTGCTTCACCATCAGCGTGTCGTTGGCCAGCAGGAGGCGGTTGTCCTCCGGGAAGGAGAAGTCGAGATCCGTGATCCCGAGCTAGTCCGCCTTCGTGAAGAGCCCCTGCTACTGCGGCGCGTGGCTCGCCATGAAGGTCTCGACCCGATCCTCATGGTTGCCGAACAGGAAGTGGATCGGGAGATCCGGCCAGGTCGCGCGGATCTCGATCAGCGGCTTGAGCGCTTCCCGCCGCTCCTCGACCCAGCGGTAGGGGCGATCCTTCGACGGGAGGTAGCGGGCCTACGCGCCGACATCCATCTGGTCCCCGGAGAGGCAGATCCAGGAGAGCGGAAGCGAGAGGCCGATCTGGATGGCCACGTCCAGGGCCCGCGGGTCGTGCTTCGGGGCGTGGATGTCAGGGAGGATGAGGCCCGTCCCTGCCCCGCCCCGCCAGAGGGGCCGCGGACGGCGCTCCACCGGGCGGTAGCTGATCTCGACCGGGCGGAAGAACCCGGCGCGTAGGGCCGCTTGGCCGACCGGGGTCGCGATGGCCGTGGGGGTCGCCGTGGCCGCGAGCTACGCGGCGCGCTGGGCCCGCCGGAGCTGCACACTCGTCGCTCCGGGGAACGCGAGGCCCGCACTCGCCAGCCCGGCGTCCGGATGCTGGACGAAGTAGTTCACCAACGGATCGGTCATCGCGCGTCCTTCGCAAAGGTATCGAGCACAGCGGAGAACTCCGCCTGCAGGGGCTCGGGGAGGATCGGCAGCTCCTCCATCGTGAAGCGGGCATCGAGAATGGCGCGAAGCTGCTGCCGAAGATCCTCTGGCGTTGTTCCGCGCTCGTTGTAGATGATCCCGTCGATCATCGTCGGCGGGATGTCCCCAACAACCTGCTCGCTGGCGTGCGCCGCGGCGGGACCGGTGAGGCCCCCGCGGTCACTGAGCACGAGCAGCAGACCGCCCGGGACGACGCGCCCGCCGGCCGTGAGCGACCAGGACGACTGCACGAAGGCCGCCTCGTTGGGATAGCGCACGTCTCGGAAGACGACCGCATCCGTGCAGGGCCCCTCGGCGACGAACTCGACGTAGCTGCGCGCCGCGTCCACCCAGCAGTCCGCGCCGAAAGTCTCCCGTCCGCCCTCGTGCGCCCGCTGCTGAATCGCCCGCCGGACCTGGGCGTCCTTGCGCCCGAACAGGGCCGGGTAGTCCCAGGTGCCCTTGGACTCCGCGATGAGCGTGAGCTTCGTGGGCAGTGCGAAGGCCCCGTACGTCGGGACGAACCCGTACTCGGTGGCCAACAGCTCCCCGAGGATGCGCCCCACGGTGTCCTTGCCCTGGCCGGCGTTGCCCGCGAGGCCGAAGACGTGCATCCGGTCGATCATCCGTAGGCCTCGACCGGCTCCGGGTAGAGCGACAGGAGCGTGACCTGCGGGTTCGGCGGAAGCTGGGTGCGGTAGGCCGCGGACAGCTCCAACACGAGGGCGTCGGCATGTGGCACCCCGAACAGCGCCAGGACTTCCTGACTCAGCTCCGCCGCCGTCACCCGGTCGATCCCAGCGATGTAGAGCGGCGCGACGATCGACTCCTCGATCCGCGCGTCGAGGACGACCTCGTCCCCGAAGCCGAGCGACGGCTGATGCCCGAGGAGCTAGGCCACCAGATAGGTGACCTGGGGCTCCTCGACCTCCGCGACCGACAGCCGACTGATGATGGTCGTGGCCATGGGAGGTTAGGCGAGCGTCAGCGACGAGACGACCGGTACACTCCGGATCTCCGAGACGGGGAGCACGTCCAGGCGCGACGAGAGCGAGGCCTGCAGCTCCGCGATGGTCGCCGCGATGACGTCCATCGTCATGCCGAGTTCCTCACGCACACCCTCGGTCAGCTTCGGGCTCTGCGCGTGCTTCCGCGTGACCTCCTGGAGCTGCCCGAGGTAGCCGAAGTCCTGCGCGAGCGCGAGGTAGGTGGTGCGGGCCTCGTCGAGCGACGACGCACCCGTGAGGCGCACAAAGGTGGCCACCGCGACCTCCTTGTGCCGCGCGAAGTCGGAGACCTGCTTCGCGGCCTGGACCGGCGTCAGCTTGCCCTCGGCGAGGCGCGCATCGGTCTGCAGGAGATCGAAGCGGTAGCGGGCCTCGATCTACTCGGCCGTGATGTTGTCGATGCCCTCGGCAGCCTTGGTCAGGAGGGCGAGGATCTCGCGCACGCGATCCTCAGAGAACGTCGTCGAAGTCGTCATCGGGTACAGGGGGAAGGGAAGAACGACGAGCAGCCAGCCTACGCTCGTAGGCGGTTGTGAGCCACTGGGGCCAGGCTGCCCGCTCTCGCGGTAGATCCGCAAGTTGCCGGGCGAGCCATCCGGGAGCCGGAGCAAGCATTTCAGCAGGTCCCGAAGAAGAAGGTGTTGTTCACCCGCGCGACGCGGAGCACCTTGTCGTGAATGTCACGGTGACACTTCCAGCAGACCGTGACCTAGTTGTCCGGCGTGTGGCCACCGCCCTGACTCCGATACGTCACATGGTGCGGATGGAGCGCTTCGGGGTCGTCATTGCCGCAGTTGCGGCACCGGTAGCGGTCCCGGCGGAGGACGTAGGCCGCCACCTCCACCGGGATCCCGCTGCCTGTGGTCTCACCGGTCACAGGTCGACCGGGTAGGGATGCTCGTGATCGGAACGGAGCCAGCGGGGGCGGGGACGCTTCGGCGGTTCGATCTCGAAGAAGGCAGGACACTCGCGGCAGGAGTAGATCTCGTCCGCCCCATCCTCGGTCGCGAAGCTCGCGTGCTAACGCACGTCACGTCCGCCACACTCGGGGCACTGCAGGGCTTCGTAGCGGGTCACAGCGAGCGTCCCTGCCCCTTGCCGAGCACGCGATCGTTGTGCTTGTCGTAGTTGAGCCATTCGCGGGCCTTGTCCATGTTGCGGTCGAGGGTTTCGAGTCGATGACTCACCTTCTGGAGCCGGCGCTTCTCCTTCCGGATGCGCTCGTCGAACTTGCGAAGCTCGCGTTCGAGCGAGAGCTACTGCGCCTTCTGTCCCTCGCTCGCCATCGCGAGGACGAAGGCATCGACGATGGCGTTGCTCCCCTGCTTCGGGAGCTTGCCGTACTCATCGGCCATGATGGTGCGCCGAATATCGCCGTATTCCTGCGCGAGGTTGTACCGCGCCTCTTCGAGCTGATTGATCGTGTCGGTCAGGCCCTCGGCGGCCTCCGCGTAAAACGCGGAGATCGACGTGGCCTCGGCGAACATATCCGCCACGACGATCGGGTTCACGAAGGGCTAGTTGTTCTCGCGCCACTCCGTGTTGACCGGGATGCTGATGCGCTCCCAGAAGTCGTCGCGGACCTCTTCGACCTCGTCGGTCTCTTGCGGTGTCGTCTCGTCAGTCATTGCGGTGTCATGGCCTCTATAGGGGAGAGGACTCTACAAATGTTGTCAGGACAAACCCGGCTCACTTCTTCCACCGATCGGCCACATAGCCTTCGGCCTTGAGCGGGACGTGCTCCAGGTAGAACGCGCCCGCTTCCACCATGGCCTCCTCCATGAGCCGGCTGTACTCCGCCGCGTGCTCGACCGGCGACTCCCCGAGCAACTCGTCATGGATCGTGAGGAGTACCCAGCCCGGGATGTTCGCCGCGCGCGCCTTCTGGTGGAGGAGGATCACCGCGAGCTTCATCCAGTCGGCCCCGGCCCCCTGGATCGGATGGTTACGCCCCTGCGTGTAGCACGCGCGACTGTCGGGATGGAAGAACCGCTTCCGGCCCCCCTACGTCTCCGAGTACGTGAGGCGGGTTCGCAGGAACGGGTGGTGAACCTTGCGCTTACTCCGCTTCGCGTCCGCGATCTTCGAGAGTTCGTCGAGCGTCTGCTTCACTTCCTGCGCGGCGCCCCAGAAACCGTCGAAGATGCGGTCGGACTTCGCGCGGGGCTGATACTGCTTCGTGTCGAGGATGTACTGGCGATGGAACTTCGGCTTGCCGGTGCCGTAGCCCTAGCCCTAGACACCGATCTTCGCATCGTCACGTCCGCGCCGATTCTCGTCGAGCTTGGCCACGCGCTTCTTCTCGGCATCCGACGGCATGATGCCCATCTGGGCGCCGAGCGTCCCGTACAGATCGAGCGGTTCGGTGACGTTGTGACACCACACCCGAAAGCCCTCCGACTCCGGGTTCTCCGACCAGAACACGCGCATGTACGTGCCGCAGTGACTCAGCTCCGCCACGATGCGGGGCTCGATTTGACTGGCATCGGCGCCGACGATCTTGTGGCCAGGAGCGGCCTCGAACGGGTCCCGGTACTTCTGCGAACGCGGCAGGTTGTTCAGGTTCGGCTTCTGGCTCGACGTGCGCCCCGTATCCGTCGCCGCCTGCGTGTAGCTCGCATGGATCCGCTGCGTGATCGGGTTGATGAGATCGAACCAGGAGAACGCGTAGCGGGTCTTCTTCGTCGTGAGATCGCGATAGGCGAGAATCGGATCCACCAGCTCGGGCGGCAACCCGGTCTTACTCGGAATCTCCGGGACGTCATCGATCAGCTCATCCGGGGTCTCCCACAGGATCTTCTGGAAGAGCAGATCGTCCGATTCGGTCGCCGGGATGACGAACGCCGACGCGGGCAGGCGGTCCCGGTACTGCTCGAAGCGGTTCGGGACATGGTCCGACCCGGTGAGGTAGTCGGTCATGTTCGGGTAGCCGACCTTCTCCCCGCCGCGGGTCTGCCCCTCCTTCCGGAGCATCCGCGACTCGAAGAGCTTGGCCACCCGATCCTCGCGCATGCCCGACGCCACGAGCGCATCGGCGAGCTGCTGGTTCGTGAGGAAGACGAGGATGTCGTGCTTCTCCTTCATGTACGTGTGGATCAGATCGCGCAGCTCCTCGGACGCGCCGTAGTTCTTGTCGCGCGACCGGGTGATGTTGCCCGCGAGGTCGACCTGATACTGCGTCTTGACGCTGAAGAGGCGATCGAGCGTCTGCATCGCCTCGGCCAGCTCGCGCTCCACGTCCTCCGAGAGCTTCCGCCACTGCTCCTGGTTGAAGCCGATCCCGCGGACCTCCATCTCGGCCAGCCGGGGGAGGTACTTCATCTCCAGCCGCATCGTCTCGGTCAGGCCGAGTTCCTCCAGCCAGGCCAACTGCTTCTTCGCCAGGTGGATCGGGACGACGACGTCATCCGCGGCGTAGAAGCGCTTGGCCGGATCTGGCCACGCGCCGGGCGTCAACTGCTCCCAGCCCGTACGTAGCTCCTCGTCCTTCGGGAGTGACCACCCGAGCCACCGACTGGCCATGGCCCCGAGGCTGGTCATGCCCAGCGTCTGCTCGATGTCGCCCGTGAGCCCGCAGCACAGGAGCTGCTCCGCGATCTGCGTATCGATCAGGCGCTCGAAGTCCCGGTCGACCCCCTGCTCGGCCATCATCATGCCGACATCGTACTTCAAGTTCGACCCAAACTTCCGCACGTCCGGGTCGGCCAGGAGCGACAGGACATGCTCCTTCGCCTCCTGCGGCAGCGTCTCCCACCAGAGGAGGTACTGCCCCCGGAGATCGCCCTACTGCACGAGGATGATGCGGCCCTTGTGGTAGTCCAGCGCCGCCTTCGGCTCGTGCGCGAACTCGGGCTTCGCCGCGGTCTCACAGTCGAAGGTCGTCGATCCGCGCTTCCGGAGCGTCGCGCACAGGGTGGCCACCGACTGAGTGATCGCGTGATCTCCGAGCGGCGTGCCGTCGGAGAAGAGATCCTCGATGCTCCCGGTGTGCGAGAGCCCGAACGCCGCGCGCTCCACCTCGGAGAGCGCCGCGACGTCCACGGTCGGGCCCTGGTGCGTCTCCGCCAGGGCCCGCTTCGGCTTCAAGGCCGGATGGACGGCCAGGGTCATGGTCACAGCCCTCCGAACTCCTCGTCGTCGGCGCCCTCGAAGTCCCCGAGCGCCGGGTGATCGGCCGGCGCCTGCTGGTACTTCGCGTCGTAGAGCGCGGCATCATCCATCCCCTCGAAGAGCGGATCCTGCGCGACGTTGTAGCCGCCAGCGACACGCGGCGCCCCCTCCCGATGCGGCAGATTCGGCTCGGGCTGGGTGAGCCCCCAGGTGCCGGCCGGGCCCATCCGCATGAGCGGCTGATTGAACTCCAGCCGGATGTTGATGCCGGCCTCGCCGTTGCGCTGCTTGTGGACGATCAGCGTGCGCTCGACGACGCCCGGCCCCTTCTCCCCGAGCAGGAAGAGCAGGTTGTCCGGCACAAACGCGAGCACGTCCGAGCCGCGCAGCCACGAATCCGACGCCGCCGAGTCGACGGTCGAGTCGTCACCCTGACGATTCATCTGGCAGAGGAGGAGGACGTGAACGTTGAAGATCTTGGCGAAGCGCTTCTACGCGGTGACCGCGCGGACGATCGCGTCCTGCTCGGTCTCCCGCGAGAGTCGCGGGATGATCTGCACGTAGTCGACGACGAAGAGCGCCCGCTCCGGCCCCGCGAACGTGAAGCGCGCCATGTCTTCGAGCATCGTGTCGAGCGGCAGCGTCCGGTCGTCGATCTCGAAGGGCAGATGGGCGAGCAGATTGCGCGCGGCCTTGAGGTACCGCCAGTCCTCATGCGTGAGCTGCCCCATCGTCATGCGGGTCTGGGACACACCCGAGATCCCGCTGGCCACGCGCAGGTATGCCTGGCGCCGCGTCATCTCCATCTCGTACGTCTTCACCCGCATGCCCTGGTTGCGGGCCGCGTCGACTCCGAGCTGCATGGCCAGCGCCGTCTTACCGCGGCTCGTCCGGGCGGCCACGACGGTCAGCTCCCCCTCGCGGTAGCCGAAGACGCGATCGAGCGGCTCGATACCGGTCGGCACGCCATGCCCGACGGTCGGATCCTCCTGCACCTCGGCGAGCCACGAGAACACCTCGTCGAGGCCATCCCCCATCGCGAGGGTGGCGGACTCCCGGCGCGTCTCGACGCTCTCCAGGAGGACCGAGAGGGGCAGTCGGGCCACGTCGTACGGGTGGTAGACCTCGTGCCCGCTGAAGCGCGCGTCGGCATTCGACGGCGCCCCGAGCGCGCGGATCGCCTTGCAGCCGTGTGGCTTGTTCTGCCGAAGCGCGCGGTTGTAGACCTTGTCGGCGTGCCGCGCGTCGTAGCGCAGCGGGTCACGCTGGGACCACTCGTGGAACAGGTCGCGCCCATCAACGAACTTGGCGAACTGACAGGCCAGCGCGTACCACGCGTGGAGGCCGACCGCCTCGGGCTCGTCGTAGCACCAGCGAATGAAGTCGTCGCCGAAGATCGGATGCACGAGCTTCCAGGAGTCGCGCATGCTCTCCTGCACCCCCTCGTGCGGATTCCCGATCCGCACGGGCGTGTACTGCCCCGCCTCGGTGAACAGGCGCCGCATGCGATCGGCGTCGATCCGATCGAGATCGGCGAGGAACGTGGCCTGGTCGCTAATCGCGACGGGCTCGCCGTCCGGCCCGCGATGCACGAACGCCGCCTTGCCTTCCGGGAGTCGCGTGCCCTGCCAGGGAAGTGCGATCAGGTTCCCGAAGCGCCCCTCGGCGACCTCGGCCTGCGACGGGTACATGCGATCGTACGTCTCCGCCTCCTCGATGAAGGGGGAGAGGGCGTGACGCACCGTGGCCGCGGGCAGCGGCTCAGTGAGGAAGCCCCAGACGTGATAGCCCTTGCCGCCCTGCGACCGCTCGATGGCCACCGACAGCCCCGCCTCCGCGGTGAGGACCTCCGCGAGCTTGAGCGCGTCCGGGAAGGCCGGCGGATCCTCGGGGGACTTCTGGTCGAAGTCGAACGCGAAGAAGCTGACCGTGTTGTCCGGGCGGATCGGGTAGACGCCGATCAGGATCGTCCCGTTGAGGTGATCGTCCAGGACCGCGTCGGTCTAGGCCGTCGTGCCGTACTTGCGGACGATCTTGGCCACCGAGGGATCGGTGCTCGGGACGTACGCGACGGTGCCGTCGTCCTTCTCGCGACGGATGGCGTAGACGTCCTCGCGCCCGGCGAAGTGGGAGCGGAGGAGATGGCGCAGCGGATTAGGCGTGGACACGGTAGGCGTCAGGGAGGGTCGTCAGCGCATCGGAGATCACACTCCCGACGCGGCGCTCGACGCCAGGCCAATCGACCTGGACGGCGTGCAGATTGAGGGTCGTGATCGTCGGCAGCTTGCGCTCCGCGCGCTCGGTGTAGATGCCGGCGAGCAGCATCTTCGAGTCGGCCGACTGGGCCAGCTCCGACACGTCGAACACCGTCAGGAGCTTGGCCGTGATGAGGCGGTTGAGCCGCCAGAGGTAGTCCTCCTTGTGCTCGCGCGCGGCGAGCAGGCGCAGGAGGCTGCCGTGATGCAGGTATGCCGTCGAGAGCGCCGAGATGGGCGCGTAGAGGCGGGTGACCTCGTGGACGACGCCCGCGGCGAGGAACTCCAGGCGCCAGCGCTGATCGCCGTAGAGTAGAAGATCCTGCCCGGTGGCCAGCACCGTGGGCCAGTCCCGCACGTAGCGGATGCAGGCCTGACGGGCCTCGCGTCCGAGGGCGGGTTCGAGCATCGGGGCGAGCGTGGCGTACTGCACGCGCTGCGGTACGTTCGCGTGCTCCCGCACCCACGCGGGCGGGATCGGGTAGTGGGCCCCGTCAAGTCCGGGGGCGACAAACGTGCCGGCGAGGGATTCGTACTCCCGCGGGTACTCCGACCAGGCTTCCGTCGAAAGGACGGCTGGCGTGCCCATGAAACCTCCATCGAGTAAGGGTGGCATAGGCGGGAGGTCTCGCGCGCATTGATTAGGACAAAACACAGCGCCCCGGCTTGCCGAAGCAAACCGGGACGTGTGGTGGAGAGCGATGCCGGCCCCCGCGCATCTACCGGGCCTATAAGGGACTTCAGCTTCGGAGCGTACCGGTGGCCACCGATAGACTCCCCGGATCATCGAGCGCTTTCCGAGTCAACGCCTCCAGATAGTGGGCAGTCGCCAGCGCTACGGCATAGCGTTCGCCGCTGCCCGCGACGTCGGCGGCGTCCCGCCAAGTGGTGGAGGTGCGGGGCATCGCAGCCCCGGTCCAACCTTCGTACTTGCCATGGTCCTTCTTCAGTGTGCGTAGACGGCGTGAGCAGCGCAGTGTTAACGGGGTGACTGCTAGGCCGTCCTGCCTTCCCCGAGCGGTAGTCCGCTAGCCACGAGAGTTCGCTCAGGCGAGGTCTCGACTGGCCCTGTGTCTCTCCACAGCGTCGACCGAAGCGAGGGCCACGGGGGGTATCGGTGTCGCCCCGTGTTGCCTTAGTTCACTCGCTGATTACGCAGCGAGGAGAACAGGGCTCTCGATGGCAACGCCACCCAGAACCTCCGCCAGCAGGCGGTCAGCAGCCGCGAAATGATCGTCGGCATTTGGTTGTTTGCGTCCTCAGATTTACGAGCGTAGAACGCCTTGCTCAGCACACATCGGACTTCCGGGTTCTGAAAGCTGTCGAAGCTAGTTCACCCCCGTATATCTCGTCCGAGACCTTAGTCTCGGCGGAGTTCGTAGTCCTGCAACCTCTCATCAACCTTGGCCAGCGTGAGCCAGCCGATGTAGCACGCCTTCTCGCAGAAGATCGCCTCGTACTTGAGGTACCAGGTGCTCACGGTGCGCCGGTACGGCGTCCCCTCGATCACGTCTGAGCAGAAGCTGCAAGCGCTGTGGGCCATCAGACCGCCCCAGGCGGCGCCACCCCCATCCCGAGCGGCTCCCACTCGGCCCGCAGCTCGCCGTACTGCTCGTAGATCGGACCCGTGACCGCAGCGCTGGCCGAATCGACCATGAGGGTGGCCACCGGGCCAGACCCAGTCGCGTCCTTCCCGTACCGCGCGCCCGGCGCCGAAACATCCTTGCCCATGACGATGTCGTCGAAGACGCAGGTCTCCGTCGCATCGTACAGCCGGATGCGGAACGGCGTGAAGACGTAGTCGGTATCCATGGGTAGTTAAGTCTGGCTCATGCGGGGGAAAGCGTAGGCGGCTGCGCCGTTCAGAGGGGAAGGTCGACGAAGTCGGCGTCGCCCTCGAAGAGGAGGGCGTCGTCATACGTGTCCAGCACCTCGCGGAGCATCGCCATGAACGCCGTCTGCGCGTCGTCGGTCAGGAGGTGGAGCACATCCCCGATCTGGACGTGCGTCACGAACTCGCGGTCATCAAACGTGACCGTAATCGGTGGAGTCGTCGTCGTCCGGTGAACCATGGGGAGGGGCCTCCTGGGCCGCTTGAGCGATCGTGGCCATCACGTCGAGATCCGCGAAGACCTCGTGAACCTCGGCGATCCGGATGATGGTCCGGACCCCGGCGAGCGTCCGCACCCGGTCGTACAGGGACGCAAGCCCTTGTACGTCATAGGTTTGCGTCCTCGGGTAGCCCGAGCGCAGGGTCCAGATGCGGTAACGCGGGTCCATATAGAGGAGAGGACTCCGGGACCCGGATTAAGACATTCCGCCGCGAATGTCTTGAAATCGTCCTCAGAGTCCTCTCGTATCTAGAGTGTCCAGCGACCCATCCGGGTGGCCAGGACTTAGCTCCCCGGGGTGTTCTGTCACCGTTTCCCCCGGCTCTGCGTACCCTGCGCGGAGACACAACCCAACGGGATGGCGGGCCAGGAGGGCTGTATGGACACCTTCCCTCCTGGACTTGACCGGACGCTGGCGCAGAGCGCCAGAGCGAATCCGGGTGGCCTCGATCGGGCCACGTCCAAGGATCACATCCTCAAGACGTCGGGGGGCGCCGTGCCGAGGGCGCCACGAAGAGGATCGACCACCAGATCAGCCACAGGGCTTGGGCTCTCTCGAAGGCAGCTCTCCATCCTTCGAGTAGGTGTATCCCGTCGTTCACCGATGGATCTGCCTTCTGGAGCGAGACCTCACTGTCCGAGCGCCGTATAGGTGTCCGGATCTACTCGGCATATCCACCCCCAATCGTAGGGTAGCAGCAGGCATGAAGACGTAGGATACAGAAGGACTCCAGGTCCCGGGACACCCGAGCTATGCCGCCTATCTGAAGTCGAAACAGTGGCGGTATCGACGTAAGGCGGCCATTCGCGCGGCCGGCGGTCGCTGCCGCATCTGCCGTGCAACCTTCGGCCTCACCGTTCGACACCGCACCTTCGAGCGCGTGGGCCACGAACGCCCGGACGACCTGGAGGTCCGCTGTCCACGCTGTCAGCATACGCGCTAATGCTACGCCACTCCTTCGGGGGTGGCGTTCGTGTTTTGTCTTATCCCGGCGGGTGAAACCCTATCGTCTATGCGGGGGCCAACGTGGCCAGCCCGCATCACCTTCTTCTCCATCTCCTGCAATGCGTACGCTCCGCACTCTCGTCACCGCCGCTGCCCTCGCCCTCCTCGCCGCCTGCGGTGGCACTCGGGTCACCGAGCAGCACTACGGGATCGAGACCTCGTTCGGCTCGATCAGCAACCCGAACCTTCCGCAGGGCTTCAACTGGGAGGCGTGGGGCACGGACACCCACCTCATCCCGCTCACGGAGCTGAACTACCCCGCGGTCGACGACGACCCGCAGACGCCGTCGTCCGAGACGGTTCGGAAGGCGCCGACGCGCGACTCGCTGCAGGTCGATGCCCAGGTGGCCATGACGTGGAAGTACAACCCGGCCACGATCGTCGAGGTGTTCAAGAGCAAGCGCAGCCAGGCGGGGGATCTGCAGGCCGCCGTGAACTTCGAGATCGCGAACGCGCTGCGGAGCGGCTTCCGCTCGGCGGTGGCCACCAAGACGATCGAGGATCTCGTGGGCCCGCAGCGCGCCACGTTTGACGAGGACGTCAAGAAGCATGTGCAGGAGGCCCTCGGCCCCCGGTACATCGTGACGAAGGTCTTCGTCAATCACATCGAGCTGCCGGCGAGCATCGCCGAGAGCCGCCAGCGCATCATCGCGCAGGTCGCGGAGCTGAAGTCCGCCCAGAACCGCGAGGCCATCGCGAAGGCCAACGCGAGCGCGCAGATCGAGCAGGCGCGCGGTGACGCCGAGGCGAACCGTCTCCGAGCGGCGAGCTACTCGGAGAACAAGAAGATGGTCGACCTGGAGATCGCCAAGGCGCTCGCGGGGCTCTGCAACGGTGTGACGACCTGCGTCATCGGCGGCTCGACGGCGGACCTGCTCTTCAAGGCGCGAGAGCAGTAATGAGCCCGCTGCTCGTCTTCGCCCTCCTCGGTGTGATCGTCGCCGTCTTCGGCGGCGTCAAGGTGGCCCGCTGGGTCTACCGCATCGAGGACCGGCTGGAGCAGGTCGAGCAGCGCGCCGACGCGGCCCTCCTCATCGCGAACGATGGGGAGGCGCCGCCTCCGCGCTCCCGCTCCCTGCCGCGGTAATCGATGAAACCCCGCGCGACCGAGTACCTGGGCAAGGCGCTGGACAACCAGCCCTAGATCTGGATGGATCACCCAGACGCCAGGGCCATTCATGCGATCTCGGCGGAGATCTTCCTCGCCTACATTCAGTTCGGCTGGCGCTGGGTCGACACGCAGAACCTGTCGCCTGAGGAAGCGGAGAAGGCCTGGATCGCGTACCTGGCCGCACTCCTGGCGGACGCATGAAGATGCGCGTGAGCACAGCGTGGGCGGTTCCGCACGCGCGGCTGGCTCGACGGCATGACGCGGTGACGATTACCCACGGTCACCTGACCATGAGCCCCGAGCACGTACAGCACCTTCTCCGGCGCGGGTTCGAGGTCGTAGAAATCCGAGCGGCGACACAAGAAGATGCCGACGCTCTGCTGGTGGCCATCCTCGCCTGTCAACTCTCCGACTGACTCCATGCACTACACGCTGACGTTTCAGGACAACCGCCGGGGCCGTAGGACGGTGGTATCGGCGACGGACGGTTGGGAGCCGGGGAGGGTCTCCGTGGATCTCGTGCTGTACGCCTTCGGGCGGTACAACCGCGAGTGGACGCTCATCGAGGTCATTGGCGATGACGAGGCGCGCGTCGCGGACATCATCGCGCATTGGATCGCGCTGCAGCTCAGCGACGTATGACCACCGCCGCGCTCCTTCTCGTGGGTCCGAACCACGACCGGGAACTCGTCAGCGTGTGCGACGAACCGTGGGGCCCCGCCTCCTACAAGTACATCCTCGATCTGTTCTGTCGGAACCACGGGCCGGTAACGCCGGCGTACACTCTGGAGCGCATCGACTGCGCGGACCCCGCATTCGCCGATCGCATCTGGGCTGACTACGTGGCCATTCGGCTCACCGCATAATGAACGCCACGCTTACCCTCCAGCTTTCGGGCGAAGGAATGCGCCGCATCGAGGTGGCGCGTACCCCGCGCTTCGGCGTGTTCCCGTATCGGGGCCTCCTCGATCTCTTCTGTGATGGCACCGTCGGTCGTCCCTACGATCTGCTCGATGTGGCGACCGAGGACGAGTCGTTGCGAGATGAGATCGTCACCTACTACGTCGCCCTCCGGCTTAGCGCATGACGCAGCCCCCGACCGGTAAGGTACTGCTCTTCCGTGACGTGCTGATACCGGAAAACGCGGATGCGGAGGCAGAGTACCCCCTCATGACGCCTCTCTGGAAGTGGCAGGCCGCAGCGTATGCGCTGCGGGGGCAGCAGGGCCTCACCCCTGAGGAGTGGGACGCCGTCTGCGCGGAATGGATCGGCATCACTCTGTCTTCCTCATGACCCTGTTGTTCGAGAGAGACGGCGTCCGGTACCCGCGCTTCGTCGACGAGTGGCTTCACGACATGTCGATGTGGGAGCAGATCCTTCACTGCTGGACCTCGTACGGTTGGCGCCTCGTGGCCACCGAGGGACTGCCTCCCGCCTACGAGGAACAGATCTGGACCGCGTGGGTCGCGGTGTGTGTCGCATGACGCTCGTCTTCGCGTGTGCGACGCACCGCGTCGAGGTGCCCGGCTCTCCCTGGCTGGCAGAGCGTGAGGTGAGAGAAGTGAACTTCGGCTCCTGGCACCGTTACGGCTGGCAGTTGGTCGGCATACACGATGTCCCGCCCGACCTCGCAGATGAGGTCTGGACCGAGTGGGTGGCCCTCACATTGACCGGATGATGAAGAAACTCATCTTCGAGCTAGAACATGGGTTCCAGCACACTGTCCCGTACCTGCGGTGGGCGAATCCCTACTTCCGCCGGTCCTTCACTCTCGGCGGGCGCCTACTCCGGACGGACGGCTTGTCTGAGGAAGAAGATACGGCGGTGTGGGCCGAGTACGTCGCGATGCAGCTCACGGGGACATCGGTATGAAGGCGCTGCTCTTCCGGCACCGGTGCGGCACTGAGCATACCAGCGCCTACTATCGGTGGTGTACCCAGTCTCGTCGCGAGGAGTTGTTTCCGTACTGGGGCGAGGTCGGCTGGGAGCTGGTGGCCACCGAAGGACTGACCGAGCACGAAGCCAACGCTGTCTGGACAGACTGGATCGCGTACACCCTCACCGCCCTATGACTCCAACCCTCGTATTTCGGGATCTCGTCGCGACAGGGAAAACCGCCGAATACCCTCTCGCGGACTACGAGCGCCATCTCACGAGTTTCCTTGCGGATCGCTTTGGGATGTGGTACGAGCTGACCGCGGTGGTGGACGCGTCTACGACTGCTACAGACACCGTGTGGGCGGAGTGGGTGGCCATCGTGCTCCAGGGCAACCGTTCACAGGACACGTTCCGCCGGCTCTATAGTGCGCTCTCGCGCCTCGACCCATGAAGATGCTCCACTTTGAGGATCGGTTCCTCGCGACGCATCCCTCCTACATGAAGCCCTACCGGCCCGAGACCCTCGACGAGTCGCTCCGGTGGCACTATGAGAACTGGTATGACCTCGTTGGCCACGCACACCTCACCGAGGCTGAGTACGACGACGTCCTCGTCCGATGGGTCAGCCTTGAGCTGACGGCCACGCGGCGACCCGACATCTACGCCATGCTCGTGCGCGCCGTCCACATGACCGCCCCATGAGTACCCGCGCCTTCTACGTCCGCTGCATGTTCCAGCCGAACGGGCTGAGCGAACCGCGTCGCGTGCCGTGTACCCCTGAGGACGAGCTAATGCAGCTCCAGGACTACTTCGAAAGCTGGTTCACACTCGAAGGCGCCGAGGGCATGTCGCCGGAGGACTACGAGGCACTGCAGGCGGAGTGGGTCGCGCTCGAACTCACGGCGACTCGTTGTCCGCGCATCTACGAGCACCTCGGTCCTCCGGCGCGGAGCTGATCCATGGCCACGCAACGCTTCGTGTACTTTCGCGATCTGCTTGGGGTCACCACTTCTCAAAGGGTACGCATGCCGGAGCGCATCACCCAAGAGGCTTGGCTGGCGGAGTGGCATCGCGACTGGTTCGCACCGGAGGGCTCCGAGGGGATGACGCCGGACGAGTACGACGCCCTCCTGGTGGCCTGGATGGCCATCGAACTGACTACCTCTCGCGACCCTGACGTGTACGCAGAGTACACGGTGGACTCGCATACCTGACCCATGACGTCGTACCGTACCGTCCACTTCTAGGACCTCCTCCAGCCGACGCTCCCGGCGTCGACCTATAGTTACCCGGCGGAGGATGAGGACATCCACCTCAAGTGGCACTTCGTCCACTGGTTCACCCTCGTCCGTCATCCGACCCTCACCGATGAGGAGTACGAGGCCCTCCAGGTGAAGTGGGTTGCCCTAGAACTCACCGAAGCGCGCGATATGAACACGTACACCTACCTCACCGGGGCACGCGCATGCTGATGTACCGCACGGTACTCATGCACGATCTGCTGCATCCGGAAGATCCTCCCGTTCGCTGCACCTACGCCGTGGACGAAGAAGACACCGAGCTGCTGGCGCGCTTCGAGGATTGGTACGACCTCGTTGGCCATGATGGGCTGACCGACGACGAGTACACCGCCATCCTGGTCAAGTGGGTCGCACTCGCCCTCACCGAGACCCGCGACCACGATCTCTGGCTCAGTTTCCAATGACGCCGACGACGATCTACGTGCGGGACCTGCTCGTCTCCGGCAATGCCCTCGTTGTACCGCGGGAGGTGGATCTCACCGATCTCGGCCCCGATGGGCGGCTGTACCGGCTCTATCGCTTCGGGTATGAGCCCACATCCCGTGGCCTCTCCCCCGAGCAGTTCGAGCATCTGCAGGCGGCGTGGATCGGCTTCGAGCTGACCCTGCCGCGCGAACCGAGCATCGCGGCAGCGCTCACTAGGGGGCCGCGATGAGAGAGCTGTACTTTCGTGACCTCCTGATGCCGCATGATCCCGTGCCGTCTCTGCGGTACTGCAGTCTCCAGAATGAATGCGAGCTGGCGTCCTACTACCGCTTCGGCTACGAGCCGCTTCCGGACGGACTCACGCCTCAGGAGTTCGAGCGTCTTCAGGTCCTCTGGATCGGCTTCGAGCTGACCGAGACGCGCAGCCCGCTCGTAGAGAGCGCCCTGCAAGCGCAACGCGTCGGTGCCCGATGATGCCGTTCAAGACCGTGTACATGCAGGATCTGCTCTACCCGGGCGATCAACCAGTCCCGCTGCGCTTTGACGCGGCAGACAACGTCGACCTCATGGCGCTCATCTACTTCAAGGCCGGCTTCGTCCCCCTTTCGAAGGGCCTCACGCCTGAGGAGTACGAGCAAGTGCAGGCTGTCTGGATCGGTTTCGAGCTAACCGAGGAACGCCTCCCGCATGTTGTCCGTCATCTCGCGGCGGGGGAGACGCGCACACAATGAGAACCATCTACATGCAGGACCAACTGTACCCGGACGCGCAGCCACAGGCGCTTGACGTCACGGCTGTGGCGAACCTCGACGGGCTGATGCTGACCTTCTTCCAGGGCGGGTACGCTCCGACCGCGCAGGGGCTTACTAGAGACGAGTATGAGCGGCTTCAGGCGCTCTGGATCGCCTTCGAACTGACCGAGACGCGTCTCCGTTCCGCCGCGGATCTCGACCCGAGCTGACCCGGCTGGCCACCTTCGCCGGAATGTCTTAATCCGGCCCCGAGAGCCCTGCAGTCTATAGGAGGCGCAGCGACGCCGACGACGCAGAGGACTCGACGCCAATGGCCACCCAAGAGAAGAAGACCCGCGGTCCGTACAAGAACACGAAGGCGAAGCTCCGGTGGGACGCGATCCCGGATAGCCGCTTCGTTGAGCTGGTGCCTTCTGTCATCAGTATCAGAGAGCTGCTTGGTGCGCTCGGGATGTCGATGCAGTCGACCTCTAACTACCGCCACGCGCAGCGCAAGATCGCTCAGCTCGGCCTCGACATCTCGCACTTCAAGGGACAGGGCCACGGCAAGACGATCAAGAAGCTCCAGGAGTTCAACTCGCCGCGGACGAAACCCCTGAGCGAGATCCTGGTCGAGCAGAGCAATTACGATCGCGCGAAGCTCAAGAAGCGCCTCCTCAAGGAGGGCTTGCTGGAGTGGAAGTGCTCTGAGTGCGGAGTCGTCGACTGGAACGGGCGGTGGCTGGCCCTCGAACTGGATCACATCAACGGGGTGGGCGATGACAATCGCATCGAGAATCTGAGATTGCTGTGCCCGAACTGTCATAGCCAGACCATCACCTTCGGTGGACGTAAGCGCTGGTACAGCTAGGTGCGCGGAGAGTAACTGTACGTCTATGGTCCCGTGGCGAAACTTGGGCAAACGCGCTCGACTCTAGATCGAGTATCCTTACGGATTTGAGAGTTCGAATCTCTCCGGGACTACTGCTCCTCAATGTGAAAGCAATGTCTGACCGCCCCACCTACACGGTCACCTACGAGCATCCGACGTTTGGGCGGTACTCGTACGAGTATGCCACAGTGCATGGCCACGAGCAGGTCTACGATGCGTTCCGCTGGGTTGTCGCCAATGGCTACCGGCTGGTGGCCCTCGACAACATCGCGCCCGACCTCGCCGACGAGATCTGGGCGATCTGGATCGCAGCCTCCCTGACGGCGTAACCATGTCGACTGCTCCGCTCTCGGTCACCTACGAAGGATCTGAGGGACGCTTCACGGTCATGCACCTGGATGATTGTACCACGACGAAGCTGCTGTCCAACTGGTTCCGGATGCGGTTCAAACAGGGTCAGCAGCTCGTCAAGGTGCAGGCGAGTACGCAAGCGCGGATCGACGCGGTCTGGACGCTCTGGGTGGCCACCACGCTCACGGTATGACCATATACGACTCTCCTCGCGACCTCCACCTCGTGTATGAGAACAGATCAGGGACTGAGTCGGTCGCGTATCACCTCGATGATCGGGCGGACAGATGGCTCCCGGCGTTCTTTCGTATGCGGCTGGACTGGGGATACCGTCTCGTTCACGTTGACGCGAGTACTCCGGAACGGGCGGACGAAATCTGGACGCTCTGGGTGGCCACGACACTGACGGACTAACGATGAGTTTCCAGCCGAGTATCCGTGTCGTGTACGAGGACCGGCACGGTATGGCTATCGGCTAGACAAGATCACGAACGTAGATCCAGCCCTGGAAGATCATCTCTGGGCTCTCTGGATAGCGGCAGTCTTGCAGGCGTAAGTCCTCTTGGAACTTCACACATCGGAACCATGTCCTGGAACTACCGTGTGACGCGTGAGCGCGTCGAGCACGACGGCGAAGTCAGTCACCTCTACGAGATCCGCGAGGTGTACTCCGACGCGAATGGCCAGCCGCAGTCCATCTCGACGTGCAGCATCGCCCCGATGGGCGAGTCGATCGCGGAGCTGTCGCGCGATCTCGACCGGATGCGTGAGGCGCTCGATCGGCCGATCGTCGAGTATGCCTCGATTGGCCAGCAGATCATCGCCGGCCTGGAGGAGGCGATCGAGTACGAGGCGCAGGAGAAGGCGAAGGGGGACGCATGCTGACCATCGAGAAGGCGTTCCTCGCGCTCTACCTCCTCGGTATCGCGCAGATCATCACCGCGACGATCGTGTGGCTCGTCCTCGAACCGACAGGCAAGAGCTTCGTCGGACAGGCCACGGTGTTCCTGGGCCGTGCCGGGCTCGCAGTCCTGGTCGGCATGATCCTCCTCGTCGTGAGCCCCCTGTGGCCCGTCCTCCATGCGGTGGAGATCGTCCGCGGGTGGCATCGGATCGTCTTCCGATGATCCACGACATCCCGGAGGGCATGGCCCTCCCTGAGTGGCCGGAGCTGGCCCTCCTCCAGGACTGTGGGACCGCGTACTACCTCACCGGGTCGTACTTCTTCGGGATCCCGAACAAGATCTTCTCGGATGTCGACGTGATGACCGAAGACACGGCGGCCACCCGAATCGGTCTCCTCCTGCTCGGCTTCGAGGTCATGAAGAGCGGCTACTACGACACGCTCGACGACGTGACCTCCGACGTCCTACAGAAGGGGCGTGTTCAGGTGCAGCTCATCCAAGACGTGCAGAAGAAGCGGCAGGCACGCGACCTCATCCGAGAGTACGCCCCCTTGAGGCACCGCTACTCGATGGGAGCGAATCGGACTGCCCTCTGGAATTACTACCTCCACCTGGATGGGGAGGAGCCTGCGTCTCCCCATCGGGACACCTACAGGGCCGCCCTACCGTACTGACCATGCACTCGTAGACTCGCAAGCGTGCCAAGCGCGCCTCCTGGATGTTCCGTCGTGAACTCATGGCGAAGATCGCGCGTGAGGTCGCCGAGGCGCTCGACCCGAAGCCGCCGATGTATCGCTTCACGTACGGGGCGAACCCCTGCTTGGAGCTATCGCTCGATATGGCCAAGTTCCACGGCATCATTCCTTCCGGCTACATCACCCCATGGGCGTCGCATACCTTGCTCGCTACCGCGAGCCCGACCCTCCCCGTCTCGAAGCCGCAACTCCTGCGGAGAAAGCGCTCCTGGACGTCCTTGTCGAATGCACGCGACTACGGGAGCGCGTAAGCCTCCTCCAGCGGCAGCTCGACGAGCGCGACACGTACACCGAGCGGCTCGAACAGAAGCTCGCCCGCCAACGCCGCGCGCTCGACAAAGCGTCGGGCCGCATTGACGAACTCCGCCAACGTCTCGACCAGTGATTCCGCTTCTACTCCTTCCGTTCTGGCTTCCCTGGCCCGACTGGGCGAAAACCCTCATCTGGCTCGTCGGGGTAGGCGTGCAGGTATTCTCGCTCCTGCCCGCGATGTTCTGGGCAGAGGATCACATGGTGGCTTACCGGAGGCAGATCGCTGCCTACGAGATGACGAAGCGGCAGCTCCTCTCTGGGGCCGAGATCGACCTCCCGGAGCGCCCAGTGCATCCGTGGACCACCGCTATGGGTATGTGGCTCCTTGGAACGCTCTCGCCGGTGTACTTCGGGTACCGTCGCTGGCAGGAGCAGCGGGAGGTCAAGGCGGCGCGTGCCCGAGTGAAGGCCATTCGCGCCGAGCGGGAACTTGATCGTCTGATCGAGGCGAGCACGCGATGAAAGTCCTCGTGTGTGGGGGACGCGACTACACCGACGCGGAGCGGGTGGCCACGGTGCTCGACGAACTCCTCGTGAACGCGCCAGCTCCCGTCATCATCCATGGCGGCGCTCGTGGCGCGGATCAGTAGGCGAACGACTGGGCCCGGGAGCGGAAGATCGTCACCCTCGTGTTCCGGGCTGACTGGGACCTGCACGGCAAGTCGGCGGGCCCGATCCGGAATCGGCAGATGCTCACGCAGGGCAAGCCCGACCTCGTCGTCGCATTTCCGGGCAGCAAGGGCACCGAGAACATGATCCGCCAGGCGCAGACGGCCGGCGTCCCCGTCCACCTCATCCCGGAGTCCTAATGCACGAGTGCATCACCGATGTCTGCGGCGATACGATTACCGTGGAGATCACGGAGGCGCCGATCCAGCAGCATGCCGCGGGCACGCTCGTCTGGATCCACACGGAAGAAGACGAGCGCGGGGCCACCGTAGCGCTGACGACGACGCGCGCGCTCGAACTGGCGCAGGCGATCCTGAAGGCGGTCGCCGCGATCCGCGACTAACGAGCGACAGACCGGCCATCCAATCCCCGCGTAGTACTGCTTCGGCGGGCGGGTGAAGGTGCCGATCGGGGAGGGCGTACGACCGCCCCGAGCTATGCGTACGGGCATAGGCGTCAAAGCGAGGGCTCTGCGGAGAGCAGCCCCGCACCGTACACGCGCCCTAGCTCGGCGGTGTGAGCCCCACCCGGGTGCAAACCGGAACCCGGAGGGGAGGGGACGTTCGACTCGTCCAGGGCGCATCGACATGGCAGTACTGGGATCAGGACCCCGCCCGCTGGCCACCGCTAGCGAGTGGGGTTCTCTTGTTATATCCTTCCGGCTGCAGGTACGATGTACCCAGAGCCCCTACTGCTCCCATGCCCCAAGAACGCGCGAAAGAGTACTACGCCGTGACCTGGCCCGCCGAAGAGGCGCTCGCGACGGTCAACAAAGCGGCCCTGGCCGAAGACCTCCGTGTGGATCGGCTCACCGCATACGGGTGGATCAAAGCCGGGACGACCCCCCTGGCCTTCTACTACGCGGTCGTCGCCCGCTGCTTCCCGGATCGCGCCGCGGAGTTCGAAGCGAAGGCCATCGTGAAGAAGATCCGGGTGCCCTTCCGGCTTCCGGCCTCCCTCGTCGAGGAGTCTCTGCCCTATCGCCGCCTGCGTGGCGGGCAGCGGCTCGTCATGGAAGACGGAGGCCTCTTCACGATCCCGGAGGCCCCTCCTCTCCCTGAGGCCCCCGAGCCCGATCCGGTGGCCAGCCCGCTCGATGCAGAGCCCGAGCCCCAGCTCACGGAGGAGTACCGGGTTCGTAAGGGGGTTCACCTTACCGTCGTCCAGCGCCCGAAGAACCTCGCCGTCGTCGAGGTCCTCATGACGCTCGCCGAGGAGATGCGGATCCAGCGCAACGCGGCGCAGCAGAAGCTCCTCCTCGCCGAGACCCGCCTGCAGCAGATGCAGGCGATCGTGAAGGCGCAGAGCGAGCGCATCGCGGTCCTCGAAGGCAACGAGCGCGCGAACCTTGAACTCCTCCAGGAACTGGAGCAGAAGGTCACGACGCGCTTCGTTGTCCTCGATGCCCCGCCCGAGGCGGTGGCGGCCGTGAAGCGTGAGCTGGCCACCCGGACCCCGGCGCTCGTTCGTGAGCTGGAGAACCTCCCAAAAGGCCTGGGGATCTCGCACTGATCCCGACCGAACGGGCCATCCGGGATTGGGAGCAGGTCCCGGCTGAGAGTCGAGATCCCTTCCGGCGGACGCTCCTCCGCATGCAGCAAAACGCGCCCAACCTGCACATCAAAGCGAGGCAGGGGAGCGCGCATGAGATCCGGGCCCGCTTCGGCGTCGATCGGGTCGTCTCGATCCGGGCGTCGGACAAGTTCCGGCTCTACGCCCACCGCGAGAACGGGCACTGGCAGCTTCACGGCTTCGGGAGTCGCGGGGACCACGACTACCGGTCCGAAGCTTAGGCACCTAAACAGAACGCCCCCGGCCGAAACCGGGGGCGCTCGTCGTTCAGTCGACATGCAGGCGGATGAAGTCTTTCCAGCAGTCCCAGGCCCATTGTAGGAGGGCCAGCGCGATCCCCAGGAGCCAGCCGAGGATGCCACTCGCGACGATGAGCACTGCGAGGAGGTGCCGGGGCCAGCCCTTCGGCAGACGCAGCCAGTCGGCCAGGTCTCGTCCCGTGAGCTTCAGAAGGGGGAATCCGGCCAGGCACCACATGCAGGCGATCCAGAGTAGGAGCGGTAGCAGCATCAGTCGTCCAGGCCGAGGTTGAACAGCTCCTTGAGCTTGTCGTAGACCATCCCAATGAGGCAGCAGCCGACCATCGCGGCGAACGAGATGGGCCCGAGGAGCAATCCAGTCCCGAGCAAGAGGACGCGTGGCCACCCACGCCGGATGTTGAACTCGTCGATCAGGTCCTTCGCGAACTCGCTCAGGAACGCGTAGCCGAGTCCGAACCAGATCCCAGTGACAACGATCTACATCAGGTAGAAGAGGAACGTGAGCATTACCGGCCTCCCGCGGAGAAGTCGACGCAGTCGTAGAGCACCTCCATGACGGCGTGGGGGATCTGCCGGGTCGTCGTCGCCGCATCGGTCGCGAGGGCGATGACGCGCCGATACTCCTCCGGCAGGCCGTAGGCCGCTTGCATCGCGGCGTCGTACTCGTGGTAGAGGGCGTCGAGGACGTCCTCGTCCGTGTACGTGGCATTCCAGGCGAGGAGTTCGTCGGCCGGGATCCCGGCGGCGAGCGCGAGGTGCCCGAGGGAGCACGCGCGGCCCTTCTCATCGAGGATGACGTCCTGCGTGAGCTGCTTAGTCGGCACCGCGTAGAGCAGGCTACCGATGAGGAGGTACTGTTCGGGGGTCAGCATGATGAGGTTCCGAGGTAAGAGTTCAGATCGTCCTGTGCGGTGGCCAAGTCCTCGGCCAACTCCCGGACCTGGTCTTCGAGCTGCCCGATCTCTGCATCCTTCGTCTCTTCGAGGATGAGGCGATCGGCTTCCTTGTCCACGAGGGCGTCGCACGCCTCCGTGAACCGATCCTGGGCGATGCGTCGGATCGTGTCGATGGCCCACTCCTGCTTGTCGCGCAGATTGCGTTCGAGCGTCTCGAAGGCCTCCTCGAAGGCCGGACGGAGGATGTCGAGGCTCCCGAGCGCTGCGAAGAGGTCCTCGCGTGCCTGCTCGACTTCGACCGCGAGATCGATCCGGAGCTGCTGACCCTCTGTATCGGCCGTCCTGTTCAGGGACCGGACGCCGTCGTCATAGAGGGACGTCATCTCTAGCTCCGCCGCGCGCCGGAGCTGCAGTTTGCGGTAGGAGGAGATCATCGCCGGAGGCGGAAGAGGAAGCCAGCGATGTCGAGATGTCCGGTCTTCTTCGCGCAGAAGGCGAGCGCGGGTCGTCCGATGTAGCGCCAGCCGTAGCAGGCCAGGATGCCGGTCAGAGTGAGTGGCCACCAGGCGAGCCCAATGAAGAGGACTGCCGCAAAGAGGAAGTACGCCCACCAGCCCCGGCTCATGAACGGCTCATCCATGATGTCGTCGTACAGAAAGGCGAGGAGCCCGACATGCCGCGCGAGCAGGAAGGTCACCGCCATGCCGAGGAGGTAGCTCATCGCTGGGGTCCCAGGAAGAAGGTGAGCACCTTCTCCTTTCCGACCCGGCGGGTCACCTACGCGAGTCCCCGCGCGAGCACGCGGGTCCAGAGCAGATACCCGAGCATGCCCGTGAGGACGACTGGCCACACGACGAGCCCGAAGAGCACGATGCAGACGAAGCACACATAGGCTCCAGCATCCACGTAGTAGCCCGTGCAGAAATCCTCGTAGAGGACGCGAATGGCGCCGAGGTGCCGCGCGAGGAGAAGGGTCAGGAGCGCGCCCAGGAGAAAGGCGATCATCCGCGGATCCTCCCGACGAGGCGCCGCCAGCCCCGGTAGAGCGGGAAGACCGGGCCGGTGAACGGGACGAAGAGCCCGAAGACCGCCGCCTCGTAGCGGGTCTCGCAGACGTTGGGCATGACGCCGTTGGTGATGTACGAGATCGTGGCGACGAGCCCGATGATGTACCAGGCGAGAAGTGCGTAGAGCAACATGGTGGGGTCGAGTTCCAAGGGGTGGGACAGGGGACGCCGCCCGACCACCGAGGGCCGAGCGGCGTTGACGCGCGATCCGCTTACGCGGTGACCGGCGTCTCCTCGATGTCGGCGACGAAGTCGAGGGCGTACGTGGCCACCTGGAGCAGGTCCGCCTCCGTGATCGACCGCTTCTCCTCGCGGGCGAGCGCCTGCGCGAGTCGGATGGCCGACTTGATCTGGCGCCCGTTGATCGGCAGCTCCGCGAGCTGCTCGACCGGGATCTCCGGGACGTTCGCCGCGATGAGGAGGTTCGTCCACACGCGACGGCGGGTCGCCGTCGTCATGCCCTCGTAGTGGAGCGGGAGCGAGATGCGGCTCCGGAACGCGGGATCGAGGTTGCCCGCCCGGTTCGTCGTGAGGAAGAGGACGCCCGTGTGGTATTCCAGGAGACGGAGGAAGATGCCGACCATCGCGTTCCGCGTGATGTCGTGCTCGTTCCGCGCTTCGAGGAAGATGTCCGCCTCGTCGAGGAGGATGACGGCGTTCCACCGCTCCGCCATGTCGAGGACCTCCCGGAGGCGCTCTTCGAGGATGTCCGGCTCGACCCCCAGCTCTCCGACCGAGATCGAGTAGAGCGGACGCTGGAGCGCCTCGGCCGTCGCCTCCGCGGTGAGCGTCTTGCCGACGCCCGGCGGGCCGGCGAGGAGGAAGATCGTCCCGCCCGACTTGCCGTCGATGAGATCCGTGAACGTCTCCTGGCTGTTCTTGACCAGGGCGAGCATCATCTGCTTCCGGTCGGCCGGGATGACGAGCTTGTCGATCGCGTCGCTCCGGAACTCGATCTCCGAGATCTGGCTGACGAGGACCGCGCCCCACTTCCGGGTCCGGAAGGAGAAGGCCGGGAGCGTCGGGTAGGCGTACGGGAGCTGCTCCGGGGTGAGCCCTGCGAGGTTGTCGCCCGGGGTCGCGTCGTCGTCGTAGGGGTTGTGCGCCTTGTTGAACGGCTGCACCTGACCCCGGAGCGCCCGCGCGACGTCCGGCTCGAACCGCGAGACCCCGGCGGGATCGACCATGATCCGCCCGTCGGCCCGGAAGGTCCGCGTCCCGAAGAAGCTCGGGATGAAGAGGTTCCCCGAGTACATCGCGTACGCGCAGCCGCTCTTGAGGATGTCGACGAAGCGCTGGCCACGCGCCGCGAGCCGGGTACGATCCGCGTCCATGAGCGGAACGATCGGAAGCTCCATGGCGTCCTGGAACCCGTCGTAGTCCCCGATCCGGAACGTCGTCTTCGACGGCTGGATCTCGCCCTGCGGGCCCGCCGCGTAGCACAGCGCGGTCACCGTGATGAAGGCCCCGCCCATGAACGAGTACCCGACCTCGACCTCCTGCGTGACCGCCGCGACGTCCTCCCCGTAGGCCGCGCCCCGGGCCAGGACCGGCATCCCCTTCCCGAAGAAGAGCGGGAGATCCGAGAACGCGAGCGTCCCGGTGACGATGCGCTCGACGCGCTTCTGATCGAGGAGGATCGCGAGCTTGTTGACCTCCGCGAGGAGCTGCATGACGTCCCGGTCGTAGCGCCGCTGGTTGTCCTGCTCCATGAAGCCGGTCAGCTCGATGAGCGCCTCGATCGGGATGTTGGCGAGGTCGGTCGCCGCGTCGACGACGGACGACGGCGTCTGCTTCCGCTCCTTCGCCCGCTTCATGTACGCCTTCCGCGCCTCCGTGTAGACGATCTGGCAGGTGTGGCCGGTCAGCTCGAAGTGGATCGTCGCGTTCGGGCCGACGGTGAGCGTGTACTCGTTGGACTCCTCGGTCCGGGGGTTCGCGAGCGCCGCGAAGCGCGGACGGAGGCCGTACGGGTCGAGCTGCGTCATGATGAGTTCCTAGCGGTGAGTTCCAAGGATGAATCGGGCCCGGGTGGCCACCGACTCATCGACGTAGGGACTCAGAACCCCCGGATAAGACAAAACACAGAGAAGAAGCGAGACGGATCGATACGGTGGGGGCGAGCGAAGCGAGCCGACCCGCTCGGGAGCGCGACGGAGCGGCTCGGATATGGGGCGAGGGACGCCGAAAGCGCGTCTTTCGCCCTGTTTCGTAAGTGTATGCCCTCTATGGAGTTACGCGATGGCAACGAGGAAACCATGTATGGGACCCTTCCGACGCGATTCCCGCGGTATTTCAGAAGGTCTAAGTCGTTACGCCGCAAGGACTTACATAGCGAACGGGGGGAAGGGGGGAAAAACGGCCAAGTTTGTAAGAGGGCATATGCAGG
>Ga0256850_1000001_pt1 | contig 44259 bp, 98 predicted proteins | sample BONnt3_FD_181178 | JGI IMG/M metagenome (GOLD analysis project Ga0256850, IMG submission 181178) | Terrestrial sediment cell enrichment communities from Utah, United States - BONCAT_SYTO_Terrestrial_sediment - 3 | ecosystem: Environmental > Terrestrial > Deep subsurface > Rock core/Sediment... | reverse complement strand
CGGCGAGGGCGAGGGGCAGGGCCAGCCGGGACAGGGGAAGGGACGGTCGGGCAAGCAGAAGAGCAGCGATCCGGGCGGTTGTGGCGAGGTCCGCGATGCGAAGAACGACGATGGGTCGGCCCTGTCCGAGGCGCAGCGGAACGCGCAGATGGCGGAGATGAAGATCGCCGTGGCCCAGGCGGTCCAGGCCGCGAAGAAGGCCGGGAAGCTGCCCGCCGGCCTCGCGCGCTTCGCCGAGGACCTCCTGGAGCCGAAGGCCCCGTGGAAGGAGATCCTCGCGCGGTTCGTCGACAACAACTCGCGCTCCGACTACGCGTGGACGCGGCCCAACCCGCGCTACACGCCGTACGATCTCGTTCTCCCGTCGCTCCATTCGCCGGCCTACGGCGAGATCGTCATGGGCTGCGACACGTCGGGCTCGATCGACCAGAACCAGCTCCGCGAGATCTGCTCGGAGATCCTCGGCGCGCTGGAGACCTACGCCGAGCGTGGCCAGACCCCGGAGCTGACGATCGCATATTTCGACCATGCGGTCTACGTCCAGACGGTGACCGACGCCGATGAGCTGGCTCCTCAGGGCGGCGGCGGTACGAGCTTCCGCGTCGTCATGGAGTGGCTCGTTCGTGAGCGCGGCGAGAACATGCCCAAGGCACTCGTCATGATTACGGACGGCTACTGCAACGACTGGGGACAGGATCCCGGCATTCCCGTCCTCTGGATCCTGACGCAGACCAACAAGTCGTTCGACCCTCCCTTTGGGGAGATCACCTGTACGCTGCACCTGTAAGCTCGACGGGGCCACTGGGAATCTCCTGGTGGCCCCTTCGATTCACCCTGGAGTCCGTCATGTCCGAAGACGAGCTTCCCCAACTGCACTCGGAGCCGCTCCCTCTAGGGGCGCGGGGATCGCTGGAGCAGGTCACCGATCTCCGTACGAGTCGTCGGTTTCGGATGCGGACGTTCCCAGATGGAGAGGTGCTGCTCTATGAGTGGATTCCGACACGAGGCTTCGTGTTCGTCGACTGGTTCCCTGATCCCCTCTCCGCTCAGGTCTACCTCGTGAACCTCCTGGTGGCCACCGATGGATAACCTGCCGCAGATCGAATGGGTCGAGTGGGGATGCAACGGTGTTCACGACGTGATCCTCGACTTCCGGGATCCCGGAAGCCAGCGCCACTTCGTGTGTACCGTCCGGACAAAGCAAAGCGAGTACAAGCTTTGGGAGCATCGCCCACCCGATGACGAGCGTGACACTCGGTATGCGAGGCCGAGCGATTGGCGTGCGCCCGTCTCCTTTCGGGAAAAGCTCTACATCGAGCAAGGTATTCGCAGCTTTCCGGACCAGCTCTCACTCGAAGTCTATCTCGTCAACCTCATCATGGCGGATGTCTGGGAGCTGGAGACCGTCGACTAACTCTGGAGTGTGGCCATGACGGAGGTGGAGTTTCCTCAGATCGAGTGGATCCCGTGGCACGCGGAGCCCGTGGGCATCTTCGACTTTCGGGATCCGGTAAGCCGTCGACATTTCCTGCGGATCGACTTTCAGACCAGCTACTCCCTCCGAGAGCATAGGCCCGAGGATTACCATCGGTGGGGTAAGCCGAGCGCCTGCGAAACTCCCCTCGCACAGCGGGAAGAGGAGTATCCCGACTCCCACATCGCAGAGTTCGGCGATCTGCTCTCCCTTGAGGTGTACCTCGTCAACCTCATCGTCTCGGACCGCTGGTTCTTAGACGACTAACCCTGGAGTCAGATGCGAGCGAACACGATCAGTGCGCTAGTGTTCTGGCGGCTCGTCGACGCCGCCAATGGCCAGCGCATCGGGCGCTTCAAGACCCGTGAGGCGGCTGTGCAGTACATGCAGGAGGTGGCCACGGACATGACTGCCCTCTACGATAGGCTGTCTGCCCCTCGCCCTCCCGAGGACTTGTTTGCGGGCTTCCCCGCGGAGTTCGTGGCGCTCATGAAACGCCGCGCACCGCGGTATGCGCGTGAAGCCGCGCGCCTCCGGTGCCGCTTCTGGCTGGAGGAGCGGGACGACATCCTGTCCCTGCTCGTGCAGCGGGACGCGTCGAGCGAGACCCAAGTGGCTGGCCAGACACGAGTCGTCCGGTGTGAGTGGATCCCGCGTGGCCAAGTGGCCACCTAACTCCAGAGTCAGACCATGAAGACCCAAGCCGACGTCATCCACGAGTTCCTCGAAGGGGCCCAGACGAGCCACGGACGGAGCATGTTCGTCGAGGGGGATGTGCTCTACTCGACGCATGCGCCGAAGCACATCCTCGCGCGCCGTGGCGACTTCGGCGAGGGGTTCCGTGTCCTCGTCAATAGCAGTGGGGGGAGGGCCATTCATCGGCAGCTCGACGGGATCAAGGAGAGCTTGGAGCACCGACGCTGGAAAGCAAAGACGTTCTTCCTCCGTTTCGACGCGATCTCGGAGATCATTCCTGGGTTTGCTGGGGATCTTCGCTTGGCGGAGCGCTTCACGTTCAAGCGGACAATGCGCCACGGTCCGGGTACGACGCCATTCACCGTCGATGTGCGGTACCGCCTCTGCTTCGTCGGCGACGCGGCGTGTCTCGTCGGCGAAGAGGGACAGAGCTACCTCTACCCATCTGCGGATTGGTTCGCGTCGCCGCTCGCGCTCTCGCCGGTCGAGGTCGTCGAACTCCACCTTCAGGGTGCCGAGTGGCCCAATCAGCGCGCCCACTTCAATCGGCGCGACGAGGCGCTCAAGATCGGGGTCCCGGAGAGCCTCCTCGACGCGGTGGCCCCCGTTCACAACTTCGCCCTCTATCGCCCGGACGTCGGTTGGACGCTGCATGCGACCGAGCAGGAGGCGAAGGACACGCTCGACGCGGCGCTCAATGCGACCTGGAGCAAGGGCGAGGGATGTCGGATCTACGACCTCGACAAGAAGAAGGAGTACGTCATCAATGTCAAAGTCTGGATGCTCGCCTACTGAGGAGGCGTCATGGAACCTGTCCTGCCCACTCTGACCTGGGTCCTCGATCCGAACTACGCCTGGGAGTTCGAGAACGGCGCCATGTACTCCATGGATCTCTACGACGAACCGACGCAGCGGTACTTCTACACGATGCACAACGGCCCATCGAGTATCGAGCTGTTCGAAGGCGACCCGCGCGTGCGTCCAGTGCGCCCGAGCGAGTGCCCGATACCCGCTACGGAGCGCCTGCAGGAGCACACAACGTTCGTGGCCACGTTCAAGGATCAGCTCTCCCTCGATGTCTTCCTCATCAACTGTCTCCTCGCCGATCAGTGGGCGGACGAGTACTGGAGAGTGTGCGATGTCGGATGACGCACTGCCTGTCGTGACGTGGGTGCTCGATGAGGCCTATGGCCAAGCCTGGGGCAACATGGAGTCGTTCGACTACAGGGATCTCGTCTCGTGCCGGTGGTTCTACACAACACGGCTTCAGAGCAACACCGTGCTGCACCTGTACGAACGTTTGCCGTACCTCGACGACGCTCGGCTGCCCCATCCCCCGAGTTCTTATCGAGGGGAGGCCGGAGCATCCGGCGTGTTCGAGGGAAGTGACTACCTCATTGGCCAATTCGCCGACCAGTTCCTCATCGACATCCTCGTCGTGAACCTCATCGCTGCCGATAAGTGGGCCTGGCAGATGGAGATCCCCAATGCGGGATCCTGAGACGATCGCCATCGAGTGGCGCTGGGATGGGGACACCGGGGACCCGTGCTACGACTTCGCGGATTCGGTGACCGGTCGACAGTTCTACTACTTCGACGACAACAGCGTTACCCGCGGGCGCTACGAGCTGTGGGAGTACCTGGCGGCGGAGCTTACGCCACGTCGAGTGCAGGGGACGGTCCCATCTCAGGTGTGTCGAGGCGTCCTACTCGACAGGTGCTACGGGCACCGCATCGCGGCGTTCGCCAGCGAACTCGAACTCAACGTCTTCGTGGTGACCCTCCTCGCAGAGGATCGGTGGGGATGGCCAACGCCCCCGTAACGCGTACCTCTTCGGAACTGCACCGTATGTGGGAGCTTCTCCTTGGAATCGCCTGCATCATCGTGCTCGTCGTCGCCATCTTCGACTACGAGGACTCCGATCGCACACACTGGTGAGGGCTATGGCCATGCGAGACCCGGACACGATTCAGATCGCCTGGACGGTGGGCTTCGACCTCGCGTCGATGGAGTTTCGTGACCCCGTCACGCAACGGATCTTCTACCATTTCGGCCCGGATTCCGGCCGTGGGCCCGACTACTTGTTGTACGAGGAGCTACCGGCCACTGCCACTCGGGCGGGCCGGTATCCTCCGTCAGTTCCACCCTCGGCCTTCTGGGGCGCGCACCTCGCTTCCGATCAGACCCGGTACGTGGGCGTGCCGCTCGGCAAGTTCGGTAGCGACATCGAGATGACTGTGGCCATCGTGGTCCTCCTCGCCGAAGATCGGTGGGGCGAATGCACCGACTAACCCCGGAGTCAGCCCATGTGGTGTCACACCCTGACGATCGAAGGCCCGGAGACGTACGGAACGATCGCGAAGAAGAGCGTCTACGCGGACTACGCTTTCTGGCCATTGGTCGGTACGCTGGAGCAGCGATTCCAGAAGTTCATCAACTCCCTCCCGGAACCTGCATGGTCCCAGTTCGACGGCGCGGCCCATCTCCTCCACTTTGTCTGTAGCCAACTGTCTGGCTACGTGGAGTACCGGCATGAGGACGAACCCAAAGAGATGACCGACGCGGAGCTGGAGAAGTACCAGTACCAGCTCCTGACGACGATCCTCGCTAATGTCCGCGTCGCGATGGAGAAGTTCAACCTCCGCGTGACCTGGACGAAGACGTTCTTCCCGGACATCACGGTCGCGGCAGAGGTGCAGCCCGACGGCTCCGTCATCATCAGCTCGAACGCGCCGGTGAGGGACGCGGTCGTGCGTCACCCCGGGACGAGTGAGCGGGGCATCCCGCTCAAGCACATGGACGGGAAGTGGGAGCGGGCTACGGTCCAGAACAACGACCGGGCGCTCTATGCCGCGAAGGAGTTCCGTACCGCGGACAAGATCGCGGACACCCTCCTCAAGTAAGCGTAGGACCCTCTTGGACCTTTCACCCTTGGAGCCATGGCCACCACGACAACTCTTCCCGCCGGGACCCTGAAGCGCGTGCATGTCAACCGGCAGCGCATCGAACGCTACGTGAAGACCGGCGTGGACGAGCCCGCGATCATCGTCCTCGCAGGCGGCAAGCGGTACTGGGGCCGCGAGGTCAAGATCGATGGGCCGTGCCGCTTCTTGCAGTCGCTCGACAAGCCCATGCCTGGCTGCTCGGCGCGTATCTGGATGGAGACGCGCGCGGCGGTCGAGGTCCTCGACGCCATGGAGGTGCCCGATGGATGTGACGCCGAACGATGAAGAGATCGTCGCCCGCGTGGCCAGCGAACTCGCCCCCGAGAAGATCTGGGTGGGCTGTCTGGGTACGTTCGGCGAGGTCTCGGACCTGTTCGCAGGCCGGACGCGGGATCTCGCTCTCCGTGCAGGCGCCATCACCCTCCACGGCCTGAATTCGACCCTCGATCGCCTCGTGGAGCAGCAGCATTACGGCAAGGCGCTCGACTTCTGGGCGGAGCACTACAACGGGTACTACGAGCTGCAGGAGGTGACCATCTAATGCGAGGTATGACCAGAGTCTTCACGAAGAAGGACGCCACGACGCTGATCGAGGCGGTCGGGCTCACCCGCGTGGCCACCGTCGAGCCGTACACGGACGAGCTACGCCGCTGCGGCTACCGGGCACAGACAGAGGTGGGGTGGGTCACGGTGGTCCCGGAGACGGGCGCCGCGGCCCACTTCGTCGTTATCGAGCCCGGTGGCCAGCGTCACCGCGTCGAGGCCGTCTACGACATCTACGTCCGCCAGCCCGACGGTGCGGCGAGCTACCTCGCCACCGATGCGGGTTCCCGCGACACTCTGCTCGCCGATCTCGTCTCGGAGGGCCACGACCCGGAGGACCTCGCCTTCGAGATTGCCAAGTAGCTTCCTAGGAGCTAACATGGACACCATGACTACCCCCCGACGACGTCCGCCGCGCCGGACCGACAACCCCGCCGCGGGTCCCCGTACGCACATGCTCGGCTACACGGTCACGGAAGTCTGTGCCGAGACCATCGTGGCCATCGCCGAAGTCCAGGGGATCCACCGCGTCTCCGTCGTCGAGGAGGCCGTGCGCTGGTACGCGCGGCACCTCGGCATCCTCCCGCCCGTCGAACCACGTCCGGACCTGGACGTTTAACCCCGGAGTTAGCCGTGGCCACTGACGCCAAGTTCAGCATGTCCATCGAGCAACTCCCGGCGCAGGAGTGGGACACCGAGAACGGGATCGTCGCTCGCTACGAGATCCGCCTCCCGGCGGATGACCCGCACGATCCAGAGCGAGGCCGCCACCGCGTGGCCTCCTTCAAGAACAGCGACGTCCACTGCGACTGCCCCCAGCAGCGCGAGACGAGCTGCGATGGGCGGAAGGTCGTTCGGGCCCTCCGCCGGGGTAAACTCCTTCCTGACGAGGTGTAACATGGCCAAAACGCTCAACATCCCGCAGGCGCGGGAGATCGCCAAGCAGGCGTTCGCGGAAGTCGAGGGCCGCACGATCCTCGCGTCGCAGATCATCATCTACACTGACGCCGCTCCCGGCAACGATGACTACGCCTTCGACCCTCCGATCCGGTGCCGCATCCGAGCGTTCGATGACTGCGGGCACCACGATACCCACTACGATCCCCGGTGGGAGGTGGAAGTGCTGGAGCGACAGCGCGTCACCGATCGGGTGGGTACGAGCGACTGGAACGCCGCCGTGTTCGCGCCCAGTGTGCCGCTGGACGGGTCGCGCGGGTCCGACCCTACGTTCTTCGTCCTCACCGACGATCCGGTGAGGGTGACGCCAACGGTGAAGGAGCCGCCCGCGCGCCTGTCGCCCTCCGTCATCACCGCTTTGACAGCCATGCGGTCGGTCGGCATGGGGCGGGACGCGATGATCGCGCTCTGCGCGTCGGCACAGAACCACCCGCTTCTGCCCTACACCATCACGTACGTCGCGGGCTGGGTGGATGGGTTCCTGGCAGACAACTACGTGAGGGACGCATGACCTCGTTCCTGAGGAGTGCCCCATGAAGGTGAGAGTCACTTTCGATCTCTCGATCGAGGATCGCCGCCGCATCGCCCTCGAACAGGGCGGCGACGGGAAGAAGCCCGCCCCTCGGAAGGACGTACTTGACTACGTCGTAGGCGCTGTACTCGGGCAGATGGAGACTCTGCCAGATCTCGATGACGAAAAGGAGGACGACGATGCCTAGCCTACTCCCCTTCGAGTACGGCGACGGTGTCTGCGCGGCGCTCATGGCCGCGATGGATGCCGACGAGCCGATCGCCGTTGTGTGGGAGCTGCAGCACAACGGGCAGTACCTCGCGCACGATGTCCGTCCGGTCGGCGAGCGTCCGGATCCCCCCGAGGATGGGGTCGGAACGTGGAAGGCCCTCTGTCGAGTCGTTCCTATCGGACCGGAGGATAGCTAACCGTGGCCACCGGCATCCTCGCACACATCGCCGCGGGCTTCGCCGACGAAGAACGCGACAGTCTCCTCCGGCAGATGGACGCGTACGCCGCCAAGCTCCGGGTCGCGCTTCGGAACGCGCTACCCGCGGAGTACCGGCCCATCTGGGATGGCCTGACCGAGGCCCAGCAGGATGGACAGGTCGCGGAAGCGCTGCGTCGGATCGCGAAGGACGAGCAGCAGCGGATCGACGACATACTCACGGACGCTCGGCTCAGCCCCGTCCTTCGGCGCCAGCTCATCGGCCCGAACTAACCTCGGAGTCAGCCATGCCGAAACCCCTCTCTGCTGTGCGTCGCGCTGTCCTGGAGGCGGTGGCCACCGGACAGGTCCACCACATCCATCCCTTCACCTGGAGCATCCCGCTCTCGCTGTACGACTTCCGCGGCAACAAGCGCGCACTGGAGTCGGCGTTGAAGGATCGCCTCATCAAGGTCGACGCTACGAACAAGGACTACGCTCGCCCGGTTCACCTCACGGAGAAGGGCGCTGCCGCCCTCCTCGCCGAGCGCCCGCACCTCTACGTCGTCTCGACGCAGTATCCGCACGGCACCGAGATACACCTGGTTGATGCGGTGGGCACCGAACGGAAGGCATACGCGGATTGGTGGCGGAGTACCGCCGAGGATGGCGACGAGGACACGGATCCGGAGAATCCCGCGTATCCATCGGACGACGAGCTGCTTTCCTCTCGCCTGGAGAGTTGGCAGGCCGACGAGGACGTCACGGCCGTTCACCTCTCGCAGGTCACCGCCTAAGCCTATGCCGACGTTCAGTAGCGACGAAGTGCCTGTCTCTCCGCCCGATCGCTTACCGGACGATCTTCTGGCCCAGCTCGTGGCAGCGCAGCTCCTCGGCTGGACGGCCACCTACTCCCGCTTCCCATGGTGCCGTCCGGGCGGGCGGCCGTTCAAGGCGCGTCTTGGTCGGGGGGCGCATGCCCACTATGGCGATGGAGAAAGTGCCGTGGATGCCCTTCGCGACCTGTTCACCCGCTGCCCGGTCGCGTCTCCCTACTACGACTGACCCTGGAGTCAGGCGTTTTGTCTTAGCCGGGCCCCGCAGGACCTGTACTTCTTGGAACCCCTCTTCATCTAGGAACTCGCCCCATGCAGATCCACGTCCCGAAGCAGGAGATCACCGTCGCTGGGGCCCTCCGGTCGCAGAAGTTCGCGATCGACCTGGGCCCTCATCTCATGAAGGTCCTCTCCGGGCTGTACTCGAACCGGGAGGGCGCAGTCGTCCGGGAGTACGGGACGAATATGTACGATGGCCACGTCAAGGCCGGGACGCTCGACGTCCCCGCGGTCATCCACGTTCCGAGCGAGCTGGAGCCCTACATCGAGTTCAAGGACTTCGGGACGGGCATGTCGATCGAGACGCTCTTCGACGTCTTCCCGGTCTACGGCCGCTCGACGAAGCGGGACAGCAACCTCGAAGTCGGCGGGCTCGGGGTCGGGGCCAAGACGGCGTTCTGCTACACCGGCGCCGAGTCGTGGACGGTGGAGTCGCGATACAACGGGGAGCGCTACGTCTGTGCGGCGCTCATCGGCGAGGATGGGCTTCCGGACTTCATCCACATGGCCACCCTGCCCACGACCGAGGCAAACGGGGTCACGGTCAAGATCCCGGTCAAGACGGCGGACATGCCGCGCTTCACGGCCGAGATCCTCAAGTTCGCCATGTACTACCCGGCGCCGCTCACCCTCGTCGGCGTCCCCAACATTCAGGTTCCCGAGCGGAAGCATCTCCTCGCCGGAACCGACTGGGCGATCACGCCGGCCAACCTCGGCGCGGTGGCCATCATGGGGAACGTGGCATACCCCATCGACGTGAGTCGCCTCGTGAACCGGGGCATCGTCGACTACGACTTCTTCTATGGGCTCGGCTTCGAGTTCCATGTCGGCATCGGCGATGTCGACATCACGCCGAGCCGCGAGGCGCTCATGTACACGGAGCGCACCGAAGCAGCGCTCCGGAAGATCGTCACGACGTTCAAGAAGGAGATCAAGGGGCACGCGAAGACCTACATCGCCGACGCGGCGACGAAGTGGGACGCGCTCCAGCGGATGTACGAGTCGTGGGGGCTGACGTCACTTCGGCGGTACCTCGTCGACGTGCCCTACAAGGGGGAGAAGCTCTCGCTCTCGACGGGCCTGCGGCTCAACATCGCGGATCTGGAGTCCCGGGGCGTGAGGGTCACCGGCTACAAGGTCACGAGTGCGCGCGCCACGATGCAGTGCTTCGAGCCGGGGCGGGAGTGGGCGTTCTCGCCTAGCTCCGGGACGACACACGTCATCGTCGACGATGGCGCGAAGGCGGGGACCGCGCGTATCCGGCAGCTCCTCCAGACGCGCTACTGCACCCGGGACTGGCAGGGGAAGCTGCAGGCGGAGCGACACGGCACCGTGCTACACCTCGTCGGTATCGCGATCGACGAGGTGCGGGCGCTCCTCGATGGCTACCAGAATGTGGAGGCGCTGGGGGCCCTGCCCTACACGCCGCCGACGCGGACCGGGACGCCGGTTCAGGTGAAGCGCCTGAACTCGTCCTCCGAGTGGGAGCCGGTCGAGGCGCCGGCCGAGGGCGGATACTATGTCGGGCTCGAAGGCCGGGAAGTGATCGATGGCCACGCGCGTGAGACGCTGCACAAGCTTCGTCGGGCGCTGATCGCCAGCAAGATCCTCCCGGAGGACACCGAGGTGTACGGGATCCCGCGGACCCGGGCGTCCCTCGAAGAGAAGGATGAGTGGGTCGCGTTCTTCCCGGAGGCGCAGCGCCTCGTGCAGCAGCATCTCAAGAAGCGCCGGGCGGACGTCGCGTTCTTCAACGCGTGGGAGGCTGGTGTCGGGGGCGGAGCGCGGCGCCTCATGGAGCTGCTGATGGACGCCAAGACGCTCCCGGCGGTCCTCCCCGCGCCGCTCCAGGCGATCCGGGACGCCACCGCGCGTCGGAAGCGACTGAGCTGGTCGAGCTACCAGACCGACCTCACGCTCATCCGGCTGGCCGACCTGCACAAGTGGCTCGACGAGGAGGAGACCATCACGCCAGACATGCTCGTTCAGCCACTTCTCGACCAGAGCCCCCTGCTGCGGCTGTACACCGCGGTGACCGGCCGGCATCAGTACGCCATCAACGTCGAGCACTTCGCCGCCGACCTCGTCGCCGCCGCGTTGGCGTGCAAGTAACCCCGTACGGCAGTACCCCGCAGGACCCTTTCGGAACCCTTCCATCCTTGGACCTGACCATGATCGCCTCCATCACGACCCCGAACGGCCTCTCGATCTTCGTCAACGGCGAGTCGTTCACGATCACCCGCGACCACAAGAACTTCGACGCGATCGTCCTCGCCGTCCGGGAGCAGCGCGCCGACGACATCAAGGGGCTCATCGACCTGACGGCCCCGATCCGGGCCGCGGTGGCCACCGTCGACATCCCGGGCCTCGACTGCCAGGGCGGCTACGTCTCGCTCGACGGTTACACGTTCCCGCTCGTCCTCTCGACGAAGATCCTCCGCATGGCGGAGGCGGGCGACAACATGGCCCCGATCGTCGCCTTCCTCACGAACGTCCTGCAGAACCCGTCGAAGTCCGCGATCGACGAGCTGTTCCTCTTCGCCGAGGCGAACGGGTTCCCGATCACCGAGGACGGCTGCCTCGTCGCGTTCAAGGGGATCACCCGGGACTACCTCGACTGCCACTCGCGGACGGTGCGCAACAAGCCGTTCACGCTGCTGACCGACGAGGAGAAGGCGGAGCTGCCGTACACGACGGCGAAGGGCGTCACCGTGGCCATCGAGGACGGCCAGGTCGTGGTCTCCACGCCGCGCCGCAACGTCGACGATCGCCGTGACGTGACCTGCAGCAACGGGCTGCACTTCGGGGCGAAGGAGTACGCCGACGGCTTCGGGCAGCGGACGCTCGTCGTCAAGGTCCACCCGGCGGACGTCGTCGCGATCCCGTCGGACTACGCGAACCAGAAGGGCCGGTGCGCGAAGTACACCATCCTCTCGGATCTCCCGGGGAAGAAGTTCGTCGACACGCCGCAGGAGACGTACTCCGCGTCCGATCTCGGGGCGTCGACCGGACTCCGGGCGGACGTCGAGCGGTTCATCCGCAACTTCCTCGTCCAGACGTTCGGGGCGGAGGCGGCGCCGGGGCTCGATGCGGACATCGAGGAGACGCTGACGGGGACGCAGGCCAACGCACTGACCGACGTGCTCTCGGCGGAGTACCCCGCGTTCGGGGACTCGGTGGCTGCCTTCGGTAGCTTCGAGGAGCTGATCGAAGCGATCGTCGAGGATGTGGAGGCGGACGAGGACGACGAGGACCTGGACGACGACGACATCGACGACCTCGATGACGAGGACGAGCTGGACGACGAGGATTTCGACGACGTCGAGGAGGATACCGACGACGACGACCAGGATGAGGACGACGTCGAGGAGCGGGTCATCCGGATCTTCTGCGAGGAGACCGGGCGCCCGGGTTCGCGTCCTAGCCTGGACGAGACGTTCGACGCGATCGACGTGACGCGGACCGAGCGGGCGAACATCCAGCGGGCGTGCGAGCGGGTGTACTACATCTCGCTCCCGGTGCTGCTGGCCAGCGATACCCTCGGAAGCCTGGTCCGGCTGATCGAGAGCCGCCGCTGATCCACCGGTTCGACGGAACGTGGGGGCTCCGGACAGTAGAATGTCTTGAGCCCCCCGTTTTGTCCCTCTCCTCTAGAGAGACCCTTCACCCCCGTGGCCATGCGCCTCAAGTATCGCCTCAAGTCTGGTAAGACCCACGAGATCCAGCTCGATCCCGCGAGTGCCCTCGCGCCGGAGTCGTTCGTGATGACCTACGAGCAGGACGGCAAGGACGCGCCCCGGGTGCAGACGCATGTCACCTGGACGGTCTCCGCGGTCACCCCGCCTGGGATCGAGAAGTGGCAGTTCGAGGGCCACGCCTGGGCCTTCGAGTTTCCGTCGGACATGATCGACCATCTCATCGCGGCGCTGCAGCATGCGAAGGCGCGTCCTCTCCTCACGACTGACCCTGAGGTTAGCCATGCCTGACGACACGCAGACCCCCGCGCCGGCCGCCGGGGCGACGGGCGGGGACGTGACGGTCCTGGCGGCGCGGGTATCTGCGCTCTGCCAGGAACGCGAGGAATGGCGCGCGGCGCACAAGCGTGCGTGTGATGCGCGCGACGAAGCCGAGCGGCGAGCCGCCCGCCTCACGGCCGAGCTGGCGGCGGCCGTGGCGGAGCGAGACGCGTACGAGCGCGAGGTGAGCGAGCTGGCCGACACGCTCGGCGAGGCGACCACGGCGCGCGTGCAGGCGGAGGCCGAGCTGGCGGCGGCGCGGGGCGTGGTGCTCGACGTGACGCGCCCCTGCGTAGCGATCGGCTGCACGACCTGCCCGCGGCACCGTCTGCTCGCCGCCCTGGCGCCCGCCCCCCGCGGCGGGGGAGGAGGAGGAGCCTAATGCTCGCTGACATTCTGCGCGGTGTTGTGATCGGCCTCTGGCTCGTGGCCACCGGTGCGTGTGTCTTTGCGCTCGGCTGGAATGCCGCCATGCTGGCGGTGAACCAGCGCGTCTTTCGCCGGTGGGGCGCCCGTCACCGAGGCATGCTCGCCGAGGCCGCGGTCTCTCAGGACTTTTCCGAGCTTCACACAAGCCTGGAGGCGTACGAGGAGGCGTGGAGCGACTTCGAGAACATCGTGGAACCGTGGCCCCTGCCGCAGGTCGAGTGGCTCATTCGCCGCACGACGCGCCGGACCTCGACCCAAGAGCCGACCCATGTCCCCTGAACTGCTAGACATCCTCACCGAACTCATTGCGGAACTCCGCGAGATGGCCAACACGGCAGAGCAGCATGGGGTCATCCACCTCAAGCCGCGATTCGCCGAGGGGTACCGGGAGGCTGCTGACGCGGTGGCCACGCTGATCGGGCTCGTGCCTCCACCTTCTTCCGAACCCTGACTCATGCCGATTCGCACCTACGTGGAGTTCCTCCTGCCCGGCACGATGTTCTCCGAGGCCGAGACGCGTCCCCTGCCGTACCGTGGGGCCCCGATCACGAACGTGCCGGCGCGCTGCTTCGGGTATCGTGTCTTCGATCGCCGCGAAGTCGAGGAAGGCGGTGAGACGCTCGTCGGAAAGCCGCACAACTATTCCCCGACGACGTACTTCGGCCGGGAGTACTCCGTCGCGGATCTCGTGCGCGACATGCCGCACGAGCGCGTCCTCATCTCGAACATCCGAGACAACGGGTATCATCGGGCCGTGCGAACGCGGCTGGGCAACTGGCAGCCCCTTCGCGACGGGGACCTCGTCGTTCCTGGGTAACGCCGATGCGCCACCTGGACGTCGTCGCGAATCTGGGGCCGGAGCGGGACGCGCGCTACAGAATCCACCTCACCTACACCCTATTTCGTAACGGCACACCAATCCGGCGTACGATGACCTGGTCGACGGCCAATGTTGGGGTGCTGGCAGAGTGCCTGCGTGAGCATCGCTGGCTTCCGCAAAGCGTATGCGTGCTCAAGGTCGAAGGAGAGCAGGAGGCGGTCGGGATGTTTACGGCGGCGTGGGTGGCCAACGAGTTGACCCGTGCGTAATCACATCCTGGGCCCCGCAGGTCCGGGGCTGGGTAACGCGGTATTGCTAGCGTGGGTACCGGACGACCGCTACGAGGTGTTTCTCGATGCAATCTCGTACGGAATCCGCGTACAGTACCACGTTACGTGGCCCCAAGGCGTCGACATCCTCGGCACGCTCTACAAAGGAGGGTGGGAAGTGCTCGACATCCTCGCGATCTACGGCGAGCAGGAAGCCGTCGACGAGTTCATGACGGCCCTCGTGGCCATGCGAATCACCTACGGAGTCTAAGCATGCGTACCATCTGTCTACGCCGCCTCGGCGACCCCGAGCCGCCCGTGCGGCAGCGGAGTCTGACCGTGACCTACGAGCTGCCCGCCTCCCAATCCGACGACTAGGTCCCCCACCGCGAGACGGTGCAGTTTCGCTGGGACACGGCGGATTCCTCGTTGGCCACCCTCTTTGAGCGGTGGCAATGGCATAAGATCACCATTCTCGACGTTCAAGGGCCACAGGAGGCCGTCGATGAGTTCTGGGTCGCCTACCTCGGAGCGAAACTTCACGCCTGAACTAATGCAGGGTATCCGGCGCATTGGAGTCGAGCTGGACCGCGATTTCGAAGGGCCGTACGACCGTGCGTGTCACCTCTGGTACACGGATCGCCGCGATGACCCCGAGGCGGTTCACGAGGATGTCCTGCTCTGGTCGCGCACACGCCCGGAGTGCCTCGTCGAGTTTCTCACGAAGCGGGGCTGGGAGGGCATCGACGTCCATCGCAGTGAGGGGGACGTCGAGGAGTTCACCGCCGCGTTTGTCCTCTCTCGTCTTGGGGTGCCCCATGGCGGCTGATGTCCTGAACGTCGAGAAGGCCATGTCTCCAACGTGGGGACTATACGACGAGGTGCAATGCTGCAATCGAGAGGCGCACACCGCCTGGTTAATCCACGAGCAGCCCCACGAGATGGCGTGGAAGTGGTGTGCCGCGTCTGAGAACCTCTCGCGACTGCTCCGCAAGTACGGCTGGCTTGAGGCGAATGTGCAGCTTGTTCAGGTCACGGGTCTCCATGCCGACGAGTTCTGGGCGTGCTATATCGCGGCACGGCTAGCCCCATGAAGATCCACGAGACCCGCTTCTATCCGGCGTCTGGGCCGATCGCACGCGAGTGGCCCCGCACGACGGTGTTCTACACCTCACGGGCAACCGGACGCCGGTTTGTTCACGGCTTCCCAGAAGGCGCGGATTTCGCGGCGCTGCTCGTCGATGCGGGTATGCTCCCGGCCCGGGTCGACATCCAGGACGTGTATCCCGCAACGCCGGAAGATGGCGAGCGCTTCGTCACCGCGTGGATTGCGGCGACCCTGACCCAGTAACGGTGGCTACGATGCACACGATCAACGCCGAGTACCTGAGTGGAACCCGCCCAGACCGGGAAGTCATCGCGGAGTATTACATAGCTCGTCCCCTCGGTTGCGGTAATCCTAGCCGCGAACGGTTTGTCTGGGCGCACGGTTCATCCGGTCTCCACCAGCTCCTCAACCGCTCCGATTGGAGGGAGATCGTGTTCACGAAGGTCGAGGGCGCGGATGCGGACGAGTTCTTGACCACGCTTATCGCGAGTCGCCTCGTATGAGCGACGTGCAGCGTCCAGAGTACATCGGCCGCTTCAACCTGAGTAGTGAGCCGGCCGACGAGGATCTGCTGGTGGAGATCACCTGGCGGTACGCGTATCGCGGGACGCCGTTCTGGGTCCGGCTGCGCTGGCGGCCCGGGAGTCAGGATGTCGTGGAGTGGGCAGCCAAGACACGGTGGGAGTACTTCGTCTCGCTCGCGATCGAAGGGCCGCCGGATGCTGTCGAGGAGTTCACGGTGGCCACCATCGCCGGGCAACTAAGTCAGGCATGACGCCATACTCCGTAGATCTCGCGTACCCCTTCGCTCCCAATCGTGCGGCAACGGTACGCTATCGGCAGTATGCCCGCACCTATGCCGCGTTTGTAGAGTGGGTACAGGGCAACGGTGGGCTAGAAGAATGGACGGCCCGCATCTTGTGGGAGGATGTTACGATCCTGAAAGTCGACGGGAACCCGGAGTCTGTCAACGAGATGACCGCTGCCCTCATCGCGAGTCAGTTGACACAGGGAGGGGTCTCATGAGCCTTATCGGGCCTGTCATTCTTGGTGGTGGGAAAGACTACAACCGGGAAGTTCACTTTCGCTTCGTGCATCTTCCCTACGGCACACGGGTCGGACGACATATCGCCTGGATGTCGGGCGATGGCCATCTCGATCGGTACCTGCGGGGCACGGGCTATCGGGACTGGGACATTCAGAACGTCAAAGGGGATGCCGTGTCGGTCGAAGAGTTCTGGGCAGCGGCCATTGCAGCGAGGCTGTGCCGATGAGGATCTACACTCGGGCGGCCCCCTATCGCTGCTCTAGCAAGACGAACCGCCGGGTAGAGGTGACGTGGGATCGAGGGCGCTCGGTGACGGGATACATTCGCGAGATCTGCTGGAGCGCAGACGAGCCGGCGGGGCTCCAGGATTTTCTCCGTCGGGTGAACTTCCGGATGTGGGAGGTCACCGCCGTAGGTGGGGACCCCGTGGCCATTGAGGAGTTCACCGTCGCGGTGATCGCAGCGAGGCTCTCTCAATGAAGAAGATCTACTCCCGGCGCTCGACGACGCTGGCGGACGAGCCGAATCGCCAAGTGACCGTCCACCTCGCGGCTGTTCGCAATTCCTCGGGGATTCACGAGCGCATCGTCTCGTGGCGGGCAGACGATGTCGAAGCGCTGTACGCGTGGGTTCGTGGCCTGAACTTCAAGTACTGGGTGGTCGAGCCCGTAAGTGGGGACGACGCATCGATCGAGGAGTTCACGGTCGCGGTGATCGCGGCACAACTCAGTAAGTGACTGGTCATGTACACTGCCATTCTCGATCAGCCATACGATCGGACGCTCTATATCACCTACGAAACGCGTAAGCATCCGCCCGTGGAAATGGAGCTGCGGTGGCACGCAGGATCCGCGAGTCTGCACGCCTGGGCGCGCATCCGCGTCCAGCACTCGCCGTACCTCACGCTGCGGTCCTGGACTGGTACGCCTGAGGCGATTGAGGAGTTCACCTCGGCACTCCTGGCCGCTCACCTTTCGTCCTGACTGGTATGGCCACCTCCACCAAGTACGTGACCTCCTTTACCACCGACTTAGGGGGTACGGGGCATCTACGCGCACTCCTGGTCACGCTCGTCTGGCGAGACGACCCGAGCACCCAGCACCGGCGGCGGCTGACCTGGGGCGGGCATGGGGTGCTCTGTCTCGAACGATGGATCCGACGAGTCGGCCCGGCGAATTGGTCGTTCGAGGAGATCGGGGGGGATCCGGTCGCGATCGAGGAGTTCACCGTGGCGTTGGTGGCCACCCAGCTAGGCGGCCCATGAGGCTCCAGTACGCGAACCTGGACCCGCATCCGAACCGGAGGCTCGAAATCATCTCCGGGTTTCACGGGGGGCCGCCGGAATTGTGTGTGCGGATAGGGTGGGAGGCCGGCTCCGAAGCGCTCATGCGCTGGGCTGCGAACATCGCCTGGGACCTCCTAGACGTTCAGCTCATCGGCGACCTCGAAGCGCAAGAAGAATTCACCGCCGCAATGATCGCGGCACAACTGTCGGACTAATTCCGACATCACCCGAAGCACACACTTATGAGCAATTTGTAGCATCATGCCCGCCTCTCGGCTCCCTTCCGTCCGGAGGACGTCGAATGGCGAGGGGCCCAAACGGGCGATAAGAACGGGAAGCCCTGGATGAAGGTCCTCGCCTACGTGACAAACCGCGCGATCATGGATCGCCTCGACGAGGTCGCCGGTCCGGGGAACTGGAAGAACGAGTTCCGCGAAGGCCCCGGGGGCGGGGTCCTCTGCGGCATCAGCATTCGGCTCGCCGGGGAGTGGATCACGAAGTGGGACGGTGCCGAGAACACCGACATCGAGGGGGTGAAGGGCGGCCTCTCCGGCGCGATGAAGCGCGCCGCGGTACAGTGGGGCATCGGGCGCTACCTGTACAACCTCGACGAGGGCTGGGCCAACATTCACGACGGCGGCCAGTTCTCGGCCCGGAGCAAGGACGGGAAGTGGTTCAAGTGGGATCCGCCCATGCTACCTGACTGGGCCCTGCCCCGCGGCTACGCGGCCCACGAGGACAACCTGACTCTCATCGGGGAGGCCTATGAGACGCTGGACGAGGAGGCCGTCCTTACCGTCGAAGGGCAGACCGGGCCAGCGCGGGCCCTCATTCGCGCGAATGGCGACCGACTCCGCCGGGACTCGGCCTTTTGTGACGATCTCATGACGGCAATTCGGGAAAGTTTCGGTTGATCTACTTACGGGCGCCCCGCATCCTATCCGGACTGTGGGGCGTCTGCCTTTTGTCTCAGCCAGCCACCCTTGGAACTCATGCGCTCGGATCTGCTTTCGGACTTCAAAAGTTACCTAGAGCGAGAGGTCGACCTGGACGTGGCCACCATCCAGCGGTACTACCGCTGCGTCGAAACGTGGCTCACGGAAGCCGGCGGCACTCGCGGGCTCACGGACGATTTCCTACTGACGAAGCTGGGCGCTGTCGCGGCACCCTCGACCCGCAATGTGTGGGCGTCGTCGTTCCGGGCTTATGCGGATTTTCTGGAGAGTCGGGACAAGCGCGTGCCCTTTCGGCGCGCGACGATTCGACTCCGCAAGATTCCCAAGCGCCTGCCCCGTCCGCTCAAGCGGGCTACCCTCACGCAGCTCTGTGAAGTCCTGGAGCAGCGCGCGGGGACGGATGTATGGGCGGCACAGGACTGGCTGTGCGTCGAGACGCTCTACGGCTCCGGGCTCCGGGTCGAGGAGTGCGCCACCCTACCCCTTGGGGCGTTCGAGAGTCCTGAGGTCCTCCGAGTCATCGGGAAGCGGAACAAGGAGCGGCGCACAATGGTGACGGGTCCACAGTGGCGGGCGCTCCGACAGTACGCCGCGCTCCGCTTTGGGGCCTGTACGGACGCGGAGTTCGAGCACCTTCGGCGAGAGGGTACCCTTCCGCTCTTCTACTCCTCCGACGGGCGGCCTTTTGCGGCCCTCGTGAAACCAGGCAAGGGCCTCTGGACGCGGGTGACGACCGCTTTTGGGCTGGTGAACCTGGTGGCCACCCCGCACCAGATCCGGCATTCCTTCGCCACGCATCTCCTCGAAGGCGGGGCCCGCCTCGAAGAAGTCCAAGAGATGATGGGGCACGAGGATCCAAAAACCACGATGCAGTACACCGCGCTCGCGGAGAGTCGGTTCAACCGCGTAGCACAATTCCACCCTCGCGCGTAAAGGAGACGCTGACCATGCGACTGTTCTCGCTATTCAGTGGCCGCCGCGAGGCGCCACCGTCGGACCTGTCCCGGGCGCCGCTGGGCGATGCGGTGCGGTACGTGACCCCCCTCCTCCTATCCGAAATTCCTGACAGGATCTTCGGAAATTCCCTGACCGGCGGATTGAACGGGGGGTTGCCGAACACTACGTTTGAACCTACCCCCCTTGTGTTCGGTGGGGGGCAGCCGGACTGTCTCTTCCCAGAGGACGGGGAGATCCCGTACCGGGGGCAGGACGCTCAGAAGCGTCGCCTCATGTACCACGTCCGGGCGTTGGGCCCGGGAGAGCGTCTCAAGGCGCTCATGACGGGACCGGCGGGGACGGGTAAGACGACCCTCGCCCGTATTGTCGCGAAGCTCATTTTCGAGCAGCGCGCACGGGCAGGGATCGCGGACGGGGACTACTACGAACTCCTCCCGGCGCAGGTCGAGGAGAAAGTCAACTTGGACGCGTTCATGCAGGTCGTCACCGCGGATCCGTACGCGGTCGTCTTCGTGGACGAGATTCACACCCTGCAGCACTTGGAGTCGCTGTTTCACGTTCTGCACGACACCGGAGAGCTGCGGTACCCGCTGGCGAATGGGCAGTGGTTGCCCGTCCCGCCTACGATTTCCTGGCTGGCGGCGACCACGGACCCCGGCGATCTCGATCGCACGACGGGCGGCGCCATGCGTCGCCGTCTGGAGCCGGAGATTCGACTCGATGCCCCTGGTGTCGAGGTACTGCTCCAGATCTTGCAAGACGCTGCCGACTATGATGACATCGGCTTGGCCACGGCGGCGGGAGAAATGCTCGCGGTTCGGAGCCTCTTCCCCTGGCAAGCCCGCCTGCTCTACGCGGAGGCCAAGAAGGTGGCCACCGTCGACGGCGAGGACATCACCGTCGGGGTGGCGGAAACGGCATGTGCGCTCATGGGCATTGACGCCCTTGGGCTCCTGCCGGAAGACCGGAGTGTGATCCAGGCGCTGCTGCGGTCGCCGCAGCGATTGGTCTCGCAGCCGGGTACGACGCGGTACCGAATGGGCGAGTCCCAGCTCTGTGCCGCGGCAGGCATTGATGTTCGCACATACAAGGGACGGATCCAGCCGAAATTGATCCGGTTGGGGCTTCTCACAGTGCTCGGGGGGCAGTGCCTCACGGATCGCGCACTGGCGGAGTACGGCCACCTTGTGTGAGACGTAGGAACTCACCGTTTAGTATCTGCCACTAATGCTCCTCTATCACGCGTCCCCCACGCCGGGCCTAGACCCGCGAGGTTGCGTGGAGAAGCTGTGCCGCGCCCGGGGCTTTACCGAGCCCCACTACTGCTTCACGAGTATGGCGCTGGCCGGCATGGGGTCGCACCTCGTCGCCGCGGACGTTCCGCTGGCCGAGGTCAAGCAATACGCCTACGAGAACGTGTACCGGGGGTGTACGTCGTATGCGCTCCCGATCGCGTACGCCGAGCAACTGCTGCTCCAGCCCGCGCCCTGGCGTGGCCACTGGAACATCCTCCGGCAGGCGGTCATGAATCGGCGGCATGACCTGCGTACCAAGGATCGGTGGGCTGTCGTGTGGGGCAGCCGCGTAGACGTGGCGACGGTGAAGCTCCTCAAATGGGCGCCCGATCACCGCGAGGTCGAGATTCGCCTAGCGGCGGATTTCGATCCCGCGGTCGATTGGGTCGTCGCCGAGGAGTACGTACAGAAGGTGCAGCGCTTTGAGGAGCGCCTCAAAGAACTCTGGACCCTCAAGGTGCTCGCCGGGGGCGTCCCGCAATGGGTCTCGTACCCCGCCCTCTGGAAGGATTGGGTCTGGAACCCCGATGTGCGGGCCAGCGCCCTTGCCTATCTGCAGCGGGTCCTGCCCGACATTGCCTCCGACATCCGGTACGCGGAGCAGCAAGAACTCAAGCACCTCGTCGCGGACGCGTGGCAATCCGTGGCCGAGGCCGCGAGTCGGACCCTGTCGCGCAAGTTCGAGAACCGCATCGACCTCGGGTCGCTCCCGGGGCATTCCTGGACCGCGGTCGCGGCGATGCCGCTTCGCATCGCCAACCGGATCAGCGATCATCTACCGTACGAGCCGTGGCTACCTCCGCTTCCCCGCCCGGAGTTCGAGAATCCGGACTTCACGGGACGCATCGTACTCGCGAATGAGACGGGGACGTTCCCGGCGACGGGAACGGGTATCTCGGGGACTCGGCTACCGAACGCCGACCCTTTTCCGGCTGACCAGCCCAGAAGGGTCGCCGCCGTTGCGCTGGTCGTGGCCAGGTAAGGCGGCATCCGGAGTACGGACCTACAGAACGGAGATCCTTTGCGGGTCTCCGTTTTGTCTTATGGGCGGGTCCGGAGCCCTCTCGTCTATACGCCCCTGTGGACCAGACAGTGGCGCCCCCGCTCCTTCCGCCTCTATGCCGTACACGACCATCAACCCCCCTGCCGCGCTTCCGCGGGAGACGGCCAAGGCGCTGCTCGATGCGGCGCTCGTCGGGCTCTCGCACGAGGAAGTGGCCCGGCGAATTCAGCAGTAGGAGACTACGCCACCTGGCGCTTGTTGTGCAGAGAACGTGGGCGTAAGTTCCGGCCCGTAACCTCTGCTCTACGGCCCATGTCTCGTAGCAAGGATCAGAAGCGGCTGGCCATCCCGAGCAATCGGGAGTTCTGGCTCGCCGCCGACGTCATCTTTTACAAGCGCCGCTCGGATCCCGGGAAGGCCGGGAACCTCTCGCTGCAGATGCAGGAGGAGGACGTCCCGAAGCGCTTGCAGGCGACCGCCGGCTGTACTCTCGCGGAGATCGAGGCAGCGGGAGGCACCGTCTCGGTGTTCGAGGACGAGGACATCTCGGGGACGGACGCCGATACGCGCGTCGACCTCGACGACTCCGCCGAGATCACGATCCGCGGCTTCAAGCGCGGGGCCTACCAGGGCATGCTCAAGCAGGCACGCGACCGCTGGCGGGCCACTGGGCGCCCGCAGGTCATCGCGGGCTTCATGCTCAACCGCGTCGGCCGATCGTTGGACTCGGTGTATCTCCTGCGGAACGTCGCGCGCGAGATGCGCGGGAATCTGCACATCTGGGTGACCGATCAGGCGGGGATGTTCGTCGACCCGACGTCGGATCACGGCCGGATGCAGCTCTTCATGTCCATCGACTACGCGGCGAACGCCGAGTCGAAGGTCAAGCGGCAGTTCGTCTCGGGCATCAAGGATCACATCGCGGAGACGGATCCCGATCGCTCGCTCTCAGAGCGCTTGGCCGGCTATCGCCGGTATCCCTGCGATCAGTTTGGCCAGCGGTTGGAGGACCTGTCGGTGGTCCCCGATCACTACCGCCTGGAAGTCGACGCGGCGACGCGCCTGATTCCAGAGCGGGCATTTGCGTTGGCCCAATCCGGCGTGCGCCCCCGTCAGATCGCGCAGGCCCTGCAGCGGGAGTTCGGCCCGCATCCGATCTCCGGGCGCCGGTGGACGCGCACGGCGGTCTCCTGGATGCTGCGGAACACGCTCTATATTGGGTACCGCACGTACAAGCGGCGCACCACCGACGACGCGGGGTCCTCCCATCGCTACGCGGTGCCGACGGAGGAGCAGATGCGCTCCCCGTACAAGGAGACCCTCCGCATTGTGCCGGACGAGGTCTTCTTCGCCGTTCAGCGCCGGTTGACCGAGTGGGCGGGGAGACGCGAGATGGGACGTCCGCTGCAGGCCGAGGCGTACTTCCACCGCACCGAGGTTCTGCGGTGCGGAATCTGTGAGCGCGCGCTCACGATCACGAAGCAGGGCGAGAAGCACTGGTACCGGTGCGACGGCCTGACGAACCGCGGCTATCCGCGCTGTCAGTCCCACGAGGTCTCGGCCCTCGATGGCCACCTGACGACGGTGGTCGCGTCGATGTTCAGCTCCGTCGACGACTATCGCCGCCGCCTGCAGCGCGATCTCTCCGCGTCCCGAAACGGGGACCGGCTGGCTATGCTCCAGGCGCAGTTGAAGCGGCTCCAAGACGAGCTGACCGAGAAGAAGGCTCGGATGCTCCGCGCCGCGAGCGACGACACGCTCGGGAAGCACGCGCGCAAGGCGATCAACGACGACTTCGAGGCCGCCGCGGAGGCGGTCGAGCAGAAGGAGCAGGAGATCCAGCGCTTCGGGCAGTCGGCTGGGGACAAGGCCAAGGCCGAGTTGCTCTCGGTGCTCAACGCCGTAGCCGCGTTCCAGGTGGCCCCGTTCGCCGAGCGCAAGGCGATCTTCCTCAAGCTCTTCGACGGCATCTTCGTGTGGCCCGACGGCGCGCACTACCTCCAGATGAAGGGGGAGTCGCTCGACGCCACGCGCCAGAAGATCCTGGAACTCACGGGTCGGGTGCTCGGCGAAGGCCGTGGCTGGGGCGCGGTCGATTTCGTCCGGCTCGAAGCGGACACGCGCCGGCTCATTGAGGAAGGCGAGATCCCGCAGGAGGCGTTTGCCGATCTCGTCTCGTCGGCGACGACGTATCAGTGGTTCGTCAAGAAGCGCACGATCACCCCGACGACTGTCGTCCGCCTCTATCGGCGCGCGTTGACGGAGTGGGTGAACCTGCCGGCGCTCCGGACGGCCCTCGAAGGATGGATCGATGCGGCAGTGGCCAGCGGGATGAGCTGGTACGCGATCGAGAAGGACGCCGCCGTGGCCAAGGGTACGCTGCAGAAGCTCCACCGGCGCGGCCCTGTGCGACGCGACTCCCTCGTGAAGCTCGCCCCGATGGTCGGTGGGCTCGAAGCGTTCAGCGTACTCCCCGACTGGCTCTATCAGCCGCCGAGTCTCGACGACGTCGCCGCGATGCTCGACCAGCGCGAGCAGCTCAAGGCCCCCGGTAATCCTTCGCTTGCCTCGGATGAAAGTGGCGATACGGGCACCTTAATGTCATCTTATCAGAGGCCGGAGTGGATTATGGCGCACTCCTCACAGATCTGGAGGACGCTAACGAGCAGCTACGGGGAGCTGATCTCGCCGTCGTGATCGGGGCGAACGACATCGTCAACCCGCTCGCGGATGACCCGGGTAGCTCGATCTCCGGGATGCCGATCCTCCGGCCCTGGCTGGCCAAGACGGTTTTCGTGGTAAAGCGGGGTCAGGGCACGGGGTTCTCAGGGGAGGCGAATCCCCTCTTCACGCAGGATCGTACGTTCCTGCTCTACGGCGACGCCAAGGAGGTGGCCAAGCGGCTGATCCAGGAGGTCAAGGCCCTCGACGGGCCCGGAATGTCTTAACGGGCGGGGCGGAGTCCTCCCGTAAGTACGCCCCCGCTGGCTGGTCCCCGGTGGGCGGCGCTCGGAACTTCACTTCTGAACTACACCATCATGAGCCGGTCGAAGAAGGACGGAAGACGGGGCGGTGGCCATCGGAACACGCAGGGCAAGGAGTACTGGGCCGCTCGGCCCGGGTACCCCATGGCGGAGCCGGGACGGGTCGCCAAGACGCGCACGCACCGCCTGGAGCGGCGCGCTGCTCGGAAGCTGACGCAGGACGACGAGGGCTCCTCCGATGCGTGATCCTGCGCGCATCGACGAAGTCCTCGCCGCGCTCCGCACGTACTGGGTCCGCAACCCGGATCTCCGGCTCGGGCAGGCCATCGCGAGCCTCGCGGGGCATGAGCCGTTCATGATCGAGGACGATCAGTTTCTCGCGCGCCTCCGCGAGGAGAACAGCAAGCCGAACGCTTTCATCTCCCCGTCTGCGTCCTCGGATGCCGACCATCGGGCGACACTGCGGCGTCTCCTGGAGGAGTTCGCCCCGTGACCCGGCTGAATTGGCTGACGCTCGTCGCCGGGGTCGGGTTGGCCGCGCTCTCGCTCTACTTCTCGGCGACGGGGCTGGTCTCCCTGTTCGCCGGGGCCGGGGTGTCGATCGTCGTGCTGGCGATCGTCTTCGAGGTGGCGAAGGTGGCCACCGCGGCCTGGTTGAGTGTGAACCTCCGCCTCCGGGTGCTGCCGGTCCTGCTCTCGATCGGCGTCCTGGCGCTGTCCGGGGTCTCCTCGCTCGGGGTGTACGCGTACCTCGGGGCGGCGTATGCCAAGGGACGTGAGACGGCGGTGGCCTCGTCTGTCACGACTGCGTCACTCCTGGACGAGATCCGCACGCTAGAGGGGCAGCGCTCCGCGCTGATGCGCGAGATTGCAGTAGTTCCGACTAATCAGGGACGAAATCGCTCCCGTATCCTCGCCCAGCTCACCCCCCGGTTAGCCACGCTCGATTCGCTCATTCTCGACCGTCGGGCGCAGCAGCGAACCGCTGCAACCCGGGCGGCGGTCGCGGGTATCGGAGAACTCAAGTACGCCGCGGATCTCCTTGGGGTGACGGAAGATAGGCTCGCCCGCGGGATCATGACGACCCTCGCGTTCCTCCTCGATCCGCTCGCTGTGCTCCTGCTGTTTGCTTCAGGAGTGAAGCGTTCGGTAACTGGTGCAGTTGTGGAGCACTTGCCGGATGTTGTCGAACTCGCTTCCGTTGGACGCATCGACGGTACGGAGCCTCAGACGTCGCAGGGCCCCACGCGAAGTGCGGACGCGATGACGCGCCGCTCGCTGCAGGGCGGGGCCAAGCTCCACCCGTTACGACGACGATGATCGTGGTGGGGTAGGGAATGGTGGATCCTCGGAAACTTCATCTCGGAACCGTTCTATGCTGCAGCGCGAGTTTCTCGAAAGCGTCATCGCACGCCCGGACCTGTTGGAACGCTTGAAGGGCACGGTCTCCAAGCGGGTCAGCATGGTTCTGTCGCGTACCCCCGCCGACACGGAGTTCCTCAACGACGAGAACGCGCTTCGGATTGCCCTGTACTTCGGGACCATCCGGGCGTTGGCCACCCGCTACCGGACCGCGCACGGCCTGCATGTCAGCCTCGCGGACCGCCCGAAGGAGGATGAGCAGCTCCTGCAGGACGAGGCCTTCCGTGCCTACGTCGTGCCGCTCGACGACGAGGAGATCCTGCAGTACGCCAAGACGGAGTTCGTCCGGTTCCTGACCGGGCGGGGCACCGACTACCACGACTTCGAGGCGTTCCGCTTCTCGAAGCACGGCACGAAGGGGGGCGGGACGGGCCGATACTGGGTCGTGCCGCACGCCACCGATCCCGGGAACTCCTCCGAGGCCGCCATCACGGCGCGCAACACGGACTACGACGTCTACGAGGCGCTCGCCGACGAGGATGACGTCGAGGATGCCCTCTACGAGACGCAGGACCGCGACCCGAACGGACGCGCCATGGTGCGGACGATGTCGATCGCGATCGAGCGCTTCGGGCAACACGGCGTCGCCTGGTTCCTGTGGTTCTGGTACCTGCGCCGGCAGGAGAGCAAGCTGCTCGACGTGCTCGGGTTCTCCCGGGATGCCCATGGGGCCACGGCGTTCGAGCGCGCGCGGCAGAGCCTCTATCGCGGCCTGCCGAAGCTGCATGACTCGCTCATCCCGCACTTGAGTAGCGACCCGCTCATCCGGGACGAGGTCCGCCGTGTCTCCTACGTCGAGAACCCGTACCCGGCGGCGGAGGAAGCGCACGAGAAGTATCACACGGAGAAGGAACTCCGGGTGACGGCTCTGCGGTCCGCCCTGCAGGCGTACTGCGTCATGGCCGAGCATCCGGATCTCGAATCCCAGGTGGCCACGGCCGATTCGACGGTCGTGATCGCCCTCGCGCAGAAGCTCCGCGCCTTCGAGGCCCACGAGCTGACCGAGCGCGAGTTCCACCGCGCGCTCACCCGCGCGCTCAAGACGAAGAGCGCCTGATGCCCCCATACAGCTAGCAGATCCAGTGGAGCCCGGAGGACGGGGAGTTCGTGGCGACGACGCCCGAGTTCCCCGGACTCTCCGGCCTCGGTCCGACCTATGAGGATGCGCTGCGCGAGTTGCTCGACGTACTCCCGCACGTCATCCAAGTCCTGCTCGACGAGGGGCTTCCCCTGCCCTCCCCGCGTACCCTCTTGGAACCCGACGCATGAGTCTTTCGGAACTCGCCTGCCCGCCGTCCGCCCCCACGTACGGCGAGAGCCACACGCCCGAGCACTGCCTCTAGGCGTGTAAGCATCGCTGCCTGTCGCCCTTCCTTCTGGCGGGCTTGATGGCCAGCAACGCGCGGAATCATCACCGCGGGAAGCTCATCTCGGTCACGAGCTAGACGTCGGGGAACTGCCCCCGCTCGCTCGTGCTCTCGCGGACGGTCGCCCATTCGGACCATCCGTCCTCCATGCTGTACGCGTACCGCGGCACGGTCGCCCACCAGGTCGTCGAGGACGCCGCGGGCTTCAAGTTCCCGGAGGGCGAGAGCCTGGAAGACATGGGCTTCCTCTCGGAGGAGCGCATGCTGGTCGCCTTCTGCTTCAAGCACGGGGCATTCCCGGCGCCGGAGGGGAGCGATCCGTACGAGGAGTCGACGTGGCATCTCGTCGAGTGCCCCGGCTGCAAGAAGGCCCGGGTGGCCAAGGCCAAGCGGGAGTGGTTCTTCCTCTCGGGTACCCTCGACGGATTTGAGCCGCACTGGGACGAGTTCGACGCGACGACGGGCACGCTCCCGGGCACGATCCACGACTTGAAGACCGCGGCTACCTGGGCGGTCAACGCGACGATCGACGGCTCCGCGGCGAAGAAGAACAAGTACGGGCATCCGACGAAGGACACCTACGTCGAGCAATAGAACCTGTACAAGTTCCTCCTGGAATCCGTGCCGGTCCCCGCGGGCGTTCGAGCCGCGGGTGCGAAGCGCGGGCTCGATGTGCAGCGACTTCGTGTCACTCGGCTCCAAATTCAGTACTTCGCGATGACGGACTTCCCGCTGACGGGCGCGTCGTACTACTGGAAGAAGCCGGGGCGCGGCTCGACGCACAAGGTCTACGACATCCCCGAAATCCCGATGCTCCCGGACGGCTGGGCCACGGAGCACATCATGCGCGAAGGCTACCCCGTCTATCGCGCCATGATCCTTGACGAGTCCCCAGCCCCGATCTGTGCGCCCGAGGACAACGCCAAGGGCGCGCACCACTGGAAGTGCGGGGGCTTCTGCTCCTTCGCGAACACCGCGGGCTTCTGCCCGGATCCTGCTACCGAATGGGCCGCCCTGCAAAAGGGCGCCTCTCCTACTGAGGCCTTTAGCGCCGCGTCTGATGCCCTCGTCCAACTCCAGCGACGGACCGCCCCCGAAGGAGCGGACTGAATCGGTCATCGTGGCCACCGTGACGGCGGCGCTCGATGGCTACGAACTGAAACAGGGCTGGCACATCCGCCCGCATGAGGGCTTCCGCCGGTGGGCCGTCTGGGCAACGAAGTCGGGCGGCAATGCGGTCGTCGTCGAGGGCCGGGATCGCTCCCGGTCCAAGGCCTACAAGAAGTGCGTCAAGGCGCTGGCGCGCTATCTCAAGGAGCAGCAGGGATGACGCGCCGCGACGTGATTCCGACGGTGCAGGTTCTCGCCGCACTCCAGGGGGTCGAGGAGATCCAGGAGTACCACTATCCACGGGGCCAGCGCACGATGTTATGGGGGCTCTGGGAGGTCTACGCGCAATGCCCGCGATGCCGACGACGGATCGAAGTCACCTCCCTGTTTCGTCGCGCGGCGTACCGCCGGTTTCTTCGCGCACTCAACCAGCATATGGCGGGGCATGACGCATGAGATCGACCGCAGAGATTGTCGCATCGGTGCAGGTCCTCGCGGCGTTGCGTGGCTACACGGTATATGAGCGTCGCTTCGGACCGATCCCGCGCGTGTGGTTTACCTGGCGGGTGTGGGTGGATACGAACGATTTCGTGCTGGTCCGGGGATACTCGTGCTTCCGCAGGCTCGCGTACTTGCGCTTCGAGCGGGAGTTCGAGCGGTACTTGTGGATGTGTGGAGACGCACCATGACGGAGGACGAGCAGATCACGGTCATCCAGATCGCGGTTGCGCTACGGGGCTACCAGCTATGGAGCGTCCGCGGTGGGCTTGATTCGGATTGGGAGGTCTTCGCCGAGGCCATGAACGACGACGACATCTTCCCCCATACCTATGGATACGGACGGAGCCCTAATCGGCTCCATGCCTATCAGATCTGCGTCCAAGATATGGAGGACTACCTCCGTGAACCCTGACATCTGCGAGGAGGAAGCGATCCTTGCGCTTCGGGTGGCCATTCACCTCCGGGGCTACGAGCCCTACGAGTCGTTCCGAATGGGGGGCAGGTGGTATGTCTACGCCATGAGTCCAGACGACACGTACACGGGGCTCGGCTGCTCAACCTCGTTACGGCGCGCGTATGAGCAGTGTCTTGACGACCTGGAGAGTGTGTCATGACGACGAGTGAGCAAGAGGAGCAGATCGACGTTATGCGCGTGGCTATCAGGCTGCTCGGATACACGACGCGCGAGTGGCACATCGGGCAGGAGTGGAGTGTCTACGCCGGCTTTCCAGATCGGATGCCCTTCTACTTGGCGCATGGGAGCGGTCGGACGCGCTACGAAGCGCTGCGGCACTGTCTCGCAGATCTAGAGGCGAAGCATGCCCAGCGAGGATGAGGCGCTCACGATCTGCCGAGTACAGATCGCCCTGGCGGGCTTTGAGGTCGCGGAACGCTTCGCCGGGTACTGGGGGGAATGGTTCGTCCAGCTCTGGACCGACACGATGGGCGTTACCGGGTGTGGCCGGTCGAAGCTGGAGGCATACCGGGACGCCATGAAGCAGGCAGGCATATGACGGAGGACGAGGAGATCACCACGATCCAAGTGGCCATCAGCCTCACGGGCCTGGAGGTATCCGCCACGTACTTCAAGGTCAGCGGATGGTGGGTGTGGGCCGGGCCCGGGGACCGTCCAGGGGTCGTGGTTGCGACCGGTGGTGGGCCGAGCGAGGTCGAGGCCTACCGGAACCTCCTCGCAAGGCTGGAGGCGCAGCGTGATGGGTGACGACGAAGAGATCACCCGTATTCAGGTACTGCTCCGCCTCCTCGGATATGAGTACGATGAAGGCGCGTACCCCGTGGCCAAACCTTTCTGGTACAGCGTCCTGGTGTACGCCATGCACGATCGCCACAGGTACGTGCGCTGCAATCCCATGCGCCGCACCCGCCTCGCCGCGTATACGGCCGCCCTCGCCATAGTCGAACGTCCCGATGAACTCCCTTCCTGAGTGGACCGACGAAGAAGTCGTACTCTGCACGGCCATCGCCTTGGCTGGCTACGAGGTGAATCGGCATCTCCCGACCCTGACGGGCGCCTGGATCGTGCTCTATCGCGCAGACGGGACGCCCGCCTACTGGTTCAACGGGCCCACCTATCTGCGCGCGCTGCAGGACGCCCTCCTGCAGCTCGAACGAAACGCAACGGAGGGATATGCCGAGTCCTGAATCGGACGAGGAAGCAGCGATCTTCGTTCACGCCGCGCTGCATGGATTCTTCATCGTTCGCATCGGCCACCGGGTACAAGCGGACGGATGGTACGCCGATATGACGCGGGATGCGGGCTCCTTTTATCGCTTCGTAGGCGCTACGCGCCTGGATGCGCTTCGCAGCTTCGATGACTGGATCACGCGTACCTATGAAACCACAGGCTGAGACCGAGGACGAGATCGCCCTTGGAGTGGCCATCAAACTCCGTGGGGACTACTGGTGGCGGCCCGCGTATCCGCCAGAAGGGATACCCCAGGTGGGCTGGTACCTGTTCACGCGAACGGACCGCAGTCCCCGAGGAGTGGCGATCTGCTACACCCCCGTGCCGGAACTCCGGCGTGCGCTGTGGCAATTCCTTCACCATATCGAGCAGGGGCATGTCTAATCCCGATCTCCCGGACGAGTTGGCCGCGCAGCTCATTGCATTGCAGCTCGAAGGCTGGAGCGTCACCCATCAGCTAGAGCCGGGCATTTGGGGCCCTACGTACATCACGAGAGTCGCGAAGTTTGGCGGCCCGTCCTATGGCACGGGCTATGGATACGGGCCGACGCCTGCCGCTGCCACGCGGATGTGTCTCCAGAACCTGACGCGCCATGCTTCGGCATATTCACCAGCCAATTGAAGCCTTTCCCCTGCCCGATGATCTCCTCGCGCCAATCATTGGCCTGCAACTGGCAGGCTGGCGGGTCAGGTATATGGAGATCGACGATGGGTATATAGCCCACGCACGCCGCGGACGATCGTTCGCCTGGGGACGGGCATACACCGTGGAGCGTGCCGTCATCAACCTTCTCAAGGATGTTGCTGCCTATGAAGCCTGATGCAGCAGGGCTGGGCGACATGCTTGTCGCGGAACTGATCGCCCTCGAACTTGCTGGATGGAGGTTCTCCGACACACTGCCCGACTACGTGTACGCCGTGGGCCCGACGGGGGCGGTCTGTGCCGGGTGGGGCGATTCGAGTGAAGAGGCGGTATGCACTATGCTGGTTGACATAAAGGAGACCGTCGCCCGTGGCCGTTGACCTCTCGCAGCTCCCGGACTACGTGCTCACCCAGGTGATCGCCGCGCAGCTCGACGGCTGGGTCTTCACCCTCGAAGAGAGCACGTTGACCCTCCACGAGATCGGAGGGCCCGATCGCGAGGTTAGCGCCGGGTATAACGGCAGCATGTGTCACCCCGATGGGCGCTGGCACTACGGCGGTGGGCCGACCCTGACCTCCGCCGTGGCCGATCTCCTCCTCCACGCGACGCAACTCGACAAATCCTCCGTATCTTTCTCATGGCATCAGTACCGCTAACCGTGCTCACGGCCGACGCCGATGTGGCCACCTTGATCGGCCTCCAGCTCCAGGGCTACGAGATCCAGCTCGACCCCTGTCCCATGATGGACTGCTGCTGCCACGCCTCGGCGTACGAGGACGGGCTCTGCGTCGAGATAGGGATGGGCGAGACGTACCCGGAGGCCTTCCAGTAGCTTGTCCGGGCGCTGGCGGAGCGGAACGAAACTTAACCCTACAACATACCCATACTTGAGTTGACACCTGGTTGGTTGAGGAGTATGTTCGTGGCGCGTTGGTCGATTGGACTTTCTCTTACCTCGGAGCTGCGTCGTATGGACAACATCACGCCGGTGTCGCCGGACTTCCTGAACGACTTGTTGGCCACCCCGGTCTATGACTCGGGGCTCACGGAGGCGCAGGAGCGCATGGTCGACGAGAAGATGAACGCGGCTCGCCAGGAGGTCGGCGAGGAGGCGTTCGTCAAGTGGTACTACCGGGAGGCGCGCTCGGTCGCGGCCCGGCAGACGCTGCCCGACAACCACCCTTACACGGTCTTCCTCGCCGACGTCGAGGCGGGGGCCTACGACCAGTACCTTCCGCCGGAGGCTCGCTGACCATGCCCACGACCCCGATGTCCCCCGCTGCCCTCCAGGACTTGCTAGCGGAGTCGACCCTGCCCATCGGTCCCGACGAGCGCACGGAGCGGGAAGCCCGGACGGCCCTCGGCTTGTTGCGAGGATCGCTCGGGGAGGACATGTTCGATGAGCTGACGCTCCACTTCACGGCCGCGCACGAGGCGGAGATCCGGGCGGAGGACCCGGAGAGCCCGGCGCTGCGCTTGTTAGCCGAGGCCCGGCAGCGGGGCTGGGCGCCCACCTAAGCTGCACCTACATGCCTGAGTGCCCTCCGGGGATGGTCGATGTCGTAGTGGCCATCCCCGACAACTCGCGCCGCCTGACCCACCTCGCGGAAGAGGTCTACGGGATCACCGCCGACGGCCAGGAGTACTGTATCAAGCATCGGTATCCCTCCCGGGTGCATCAGTGGACGGATCACCGAGGACTCTCTTTCCAGAAGATCCGGTTCCGGCTCCGGCAAGAGGTCTACGTCAAGCAGGTCATCGCCGCCGAACTCGAAGGGCGCCCCGTCTGAGGGCGCCCTTTCGCGTTTTGTCTTATTCCGGCCCGCGGAGCCCTCTCCCCTATATCACCCCTTACCGGCCGCTCCGGTGGCCAAGGACACAGCACATGAGTCGTTTCCGCATCCCGAACACGAAGCAGGCGTTCCGCGTCATCCAGGGCCAGGGCGCCTAGAAGGCCGGGTTCTCGATCGTCGACGAGGAGCTGGGCATCGAGTTCTCCGACTTCACGCTCATGAAGGGCAAGAACGGGTTCTTCGTCTCCCCGCCGGCCCGCCAGTACGAGAAGGACGGCGAGAAGAAGTACGCGCGCTACGTGCAGCCGGCCTACGACCCGGACGCCGAGACGAAGCGCAACGCGACGGGCGAGGCCTACTTCGACGCGATCCTCGCGGTCGCCCTGGAGCGCTACGAGGCCGAGTCGGGCGGCGGTGGGCTCGACGAGCCGGCCCCTGCGCCCCGTGCCGCGGCACCGACGGTCCGCCCGAGTGGGCGTGGGCCGATCCAGAACAACAACAAGACCGCGGCGTCGTTCACGTCGCCCGGCGCCAAGAAGCTCCCGTTCTAACCCTTACCTGAGAGGAGGCCGCGTTCGATGGCCACGCAGCAGCAGTCCGAACCCGACATGAAGCAGTACCTCATCACCCTCGGCAGCTTGGGGCGCGGTACCCCGTCCGAGACGTTCATGATCGAGATCCCGAGCACCTGGAAGGTCACGTATGGGCCGATGCTGCCGGGATCCGGCGGCAACCAGACGCTCTGCCTCCGGATCTACGAGACGGACAAGATGCAGCGCGCCATCTTCCAGAACGTGGTCTCCTTCCGGGACCTCTCCCTCAAGATCCTGCGGCGCAGCGTCCGCGGCGAGCCGGATGGGAGCGAGACCGTCTTCTGGGAGGCCGACCAGCCCCTCCTCACGCCGGAGGCCGATGGCAAGAGCGCGCAGCAGTACCCCTTCTAAGCCCGTCGTCTAGCCCGCCGCATTCTCCCCCGCCGGCAAGCCGATCTGCCCGACCTGCTACTCTCGCCCCAATGTACGGGAGCGGGTCCGGCGTGACGGGGAGGCCCATGCGAAGAGCTACGGCATCGGGGTCGACGACGCGAAGTAGGATCTCGACGGGGTCGCCTACCTGGTGGCCACCATGCGGTATCCCTGCACGCACCCGGAGTGCCGGACCGAGATGCTGATCTCGTCCCTCCTCGGCGCCGGCAAGCGTGCGTACGAACCCTTTCTGGCGGGGCGGCAACTCACGGGGCCTGCCGCGGACCGCTATCGCGCCGGTCGGCACGACGCGACTGGCCGCTTTGTGGAGGCGCAGCATGAGCCGCACCCGAACCCTCAAGAAGCTCGCGGCGTAGCGCAAGCGCCTCGCGAGCGCAGGCCGAGCCCCGATCAGCCTGACCGACACCGAGCGGGACATGGCGGTGAAGGCGCTCGATCTGCTGGAACACACGATCGCCCTGCAGGGCCGGTTGGACGACGCCGTCGTGTGTGACCCGAACGACTTTCCCTGATGGCCAGCCGGCCATCGCCTTGGAACTCTCTCGATCTCTAGGAACTCCTCATGTACCCGACCTGCTGCCAGACCGAGTCCGCCACGCTGCCCGAGAACGTCTACGTCGTGACCCCCCAGTCCCTGGACATCGTCGAGCAGTTCCTCGACATGGCCACCAAGCTGCACCACAGCGGCCCGTCGATCGCGGAGAGCAACGACTACGACGCGCTCCTCAACGTCCATGTGACGCTGAACGACGGCACGCCGCCCGAGTCGCCGGACGACTTCTACAGCGGAGCGCTGGCCCTGCGGGAGAGCCTCGTCGACTTCGTGCAGGAACTCCGCGCGCAGTTCACGCTCAGCCGCCAGTGCTGCGGCTGACGCAGGAGGAAGCGTGTCTCCGGATGGCCGAAGTCCTGGCTGTCCGGAGCACATGCTCCCGGCTCGCGGTCGGGGCGCTCGTGACCGACCCGGCCATGACGAACATCTACGCCATGGCCTACAACGGCGCGGCGCGCGGGCTCGCCAACGGGTGCGAGACCCAGACCCCGGGGGCGTGTGGTTGCTGTCACGCCGAGATGAACGCCCTGGTCAAGGCGCCGACCGACCGAGGGGCGTAGACGCTCTTCGTGACGCACTCCCCGTGCGAAACGTGTGCGAAATACCTCCTCAATAGTGCGGTAACCCAGGTCTATTACCGCCACCTGTACCGGAATCCCGCCGGCATTGCCCGTCTCGTTGAGGCGGGCATTCGCGTCCAGCAGCTTTGCGAATCGCCGACGTCTCCGGGACTTAGCTCTCCGGCCCCCTCAAGGGGCCCCAGTCTTCCTTCAACCCGTACGATTATGCAGATCACTCCCCTGGTGCGGAAGGCCAGTCTCGCCGGTCTTCTGCTCGTCGGGCTCGCGTTCGCGGGCGCCGATTGGGCGGTGGGCAATACCGCCGCCGCCATCTTCGAGGCCGCTGCCGCGATCGTGGGCACGACCGTGGCTGCCTTCATCAAGCCGTCGCAGCCCGATGACGTTCAGTAAGCAGCAGGCGAAGGCCGCGAGCTACGACTACTTCCGCCAGCTCGCGGAGCACGAAGGCCTCTCCGCCGAGGCCGCCCATCTCCAGGCGGATCTGCAGGCCGGCGTGTTCGTCGACAAGTACGCGCTCTGTGACAAGCAGGGCGTCTACTACGAGGCCACGCCCGACGCCATGCACCGCCGCCTCGCCAAGGAGTTCGCGCGCATCGAGGCGAAGTACCCCAATGCGCTCACCGAGACGGAGATCTACGAGGAGTAGAAGGAGTTCCGGCGGACGTCGGCACAGGGCTCGCCGATGTTCGCGATCGGGAACCCATTCTCGGTGGCCAGCACGTCCAACTGCACCGTCCTCCCGGCCCCGCACGATACCCTCTCGTCGATCTTCAACACCGGGCGTGACATGGGCACGCTCTACAAGCGACGCGCGGGCGTGGGCATCGACCTTTCGCAGCTTCGCCCGGATGGGACGCCGGTCCGGAACTCCGCGGGTTCGTCGACCGGTGCGTGGTCGTTCGCGGATTACTACAGCTTCGTCACCCGACTCGTCGGGCAGCAGGCCCGTCGCGGAGCCTAGATGCTCACGATGGATGTCCGGCACCCGGACATCGAGAAGTTCATCACGATGAAGGCGGACCTGACGAAGGTCACGGGCGCCAACGTCAGCGTGAAGATGCACGACGACTTCATGCAGGCGGTCGAAGCGGACACGGAGTACACGCTCCGGTGGCCCATCGAGGCGTCGGTCGAGGACGCGAAGGTCGTGCGAACGGTGCGCGCGAAGGCGATCTTCGATCTCATCGCGCAGCAGGCCTGGCAGACGGCCGAGCCGGGGCTGCTCTTCTGGGACACGATCACCCGTCGCCTGCCCCTGCACTGCTACGAGGGGTTCGAGACGGTCACGACGAATCCGTGTGGGGAGATTCCGTAGAGCCCGAACGATTCGTGCCGGCTCATCTCGATCTACCTCGCGGACTTCGTCCGACATCCGTTCACGCCGTATGCGTCGTTCGACTTCGACGCGTTCGCGAAGAGCGTCACGATCGCGATGCGGCTGTCGGACGATCTCATCGATCTCGAACTCGAAAAGCTGCAGCAGATCCGCGCCATCGCGGACACGGACGACGAGCGGGAGCTGATGGATCGCTTCATCGCGGCCTGCCGAAACGGGCGCCGAACGGGCCTCGGCACGCACGGGCTCGGGGACACGCTGGCGCGCATGACGCTCCGCTATGGCAACGAGGCCGAGATGTTCGTCGGCACGCTGTTCAACGCGCTCAAGGTCACCGCGTATGAGACGTCGATCACCCTCGCGGAGGAGCGCGGCGCGTTCCCCGTGTGGAACTGGGAGACGGAGAAGGACTGCGAGTTCTGGCAGGACATGCCGCAGGGGACGCTCGCGCGCATGCAGCGCGTCGGGCGGCGAAACGGTGCGATCCTGACGGGCGCTCCGACCGGGACGCTGAGCCTCATGACGTTCAACTGCTCGTCCGGGCTGGAGCCGATGTTCATGGCCACGTACGAGCGGAAGCGGAAGATCGAGGCCGGGCGCACGGATCTCGTGCCCGACTACACGGACGAGACGGGGGATGCCTGGAAGACCTTCCGAGTCCATCACTCGAACATCGAGAAGTTCATTTCGCTCGTGATGGCCAACCCGGGGGTCTACGGCTACACGCGGGACGAGCGACTTCCCGATGCGGAATTCCGCAAGTTCGTGGTGCAGCACCTTCCGGCGTACTTCGTGGACGCCGGGGCGGTGCCGGTCGCGGAGCGGATGCGAATCCAGGCGGCGGCACAGCGGCACGTCGATCACGCGCTGAGCAACACCTGTAACATGCCGCGCGAGGCCACGGTCGAGGATGTGGCCACGCTCTACCTGGACGGCTGGCGCCTCGGGGCGAAGGGTGTCACGGTCTACCGGGACGGCTCGCGGGACGCGCAGGTTCTGTCGGCGGTCAAGGAGGAGCCGGTCGCTCCCGCGGAGACGCCGATCGTGGCGCCGACGCGCGAGTGCAACGGGAGCTGTGAGGGCGCCAGGCCCTGTGGGTTCGTCACCTGTCCGCAGCCGACGCGGCGAGGGCGGGAGACGGAGGGCAAGATGACGAAGGCGACGTTCCACAACGGGAATACCGGGGGGGAACGGAAGGTCTACGTGTACACGGGGCTGAACGAGCATGGCCAGCCGGTCGAGGTCTTCGTCACCGACGAGCGCGGGGATGCGGAGCTGAAGCCGTATGCGTCGGCGCTCGGCAAGCTGATCTCGCTCGGGCTCAAGCACGGCATCGATCCCAAGGTGCTCGCGCACACAATGGAGGGGCTCGCCGGCCCGTCGATCGCGTACGGGGACAAGGTCAGCCAGTCGGTCCCGGATCTCGTCTCGAAGCTGCTCTTCAAGGCAGCGGATGCCCCGGCGCCGATCGTGGCGCCGACGGTCACGCCCCTGACTACGGAGGCCATCGACCCCACGCAGGTCGCCGTGGCACAGTGGAAGGGAGCGCTCTGTGGCAAGTGCGGGCAGTACGCGTTCGACCGCACGGCGTGCATCTGCCGTAACTGCGACTTCAGTAAGTGCTGATCCGTCCCTCTTAACGCATTTCCCTAGGAACTCTGTATGCAGCCTGCCGATGTCGCCGCTCGCTTTTGGTCGAAGGTGGATAAGACCAGTAGCCCAAAGGGTTGCTGGCTCTGGACCGGTGGAACCGTACGAGGTATCGGCATGTTCTGGCTCCCCAGCGACAGGTCCGTGAGTGCCGCCCGATTTGCGTACGCCTTGGGAGGCGGGGTGCTGCCCCCGCGGCACGTTCTGACACAGACCTGTGAGAATGCACGCTGCGTGAATCCCGCCCATCAGGCGCGACTGCGATGCTCCAGCCTGGCCCGCTGGAACAAGTTCCCTCCCGGTACTCGACCGGCGCCGAAGAAGCTGACCGCAGCCCAGGCATTAGAGATCTACGAGGCCAAGGGGAAGGAGCGCGCACGAACGCTAGCCGAGCGCTTCCACTGCGACGCCGTCACCGTCTATCACATCTGGGGAGGCAGGACCTGGGCGCACGTCACAGGGCACTCACCCTCCAAGCAGAGCAAGAAGGAGTAGCGCACATGAGCATCATGACGATCACCGACGCGACGTTCGCTCGCGAGGTGCTGCAGGACGAGGGGGTCGTCCTCCTCGATGTGTACAAGGACGACTGTGGGCCCTGCCGGATCTAGGCGCCTCGGATCGAGGAGCTGGCCACCGAGTTCGCCGGGCGGGTCAAGGTCGTCAAGGCCGAGATCAGCCAGGTGCCCGCGGCGGCAGCCCGGCTCGGGATCCAGACCTTCCCGACGGTGATCCTGTTCAAGGCGGGCCAGGTTCAGCACGCGATCCTCGGGGCGCGGCTGGTCCGGCAGTACCGGGAGGCCCTCCTCCCGCTGCTCTAACCACCCGGAGCCCGGGAGATCCGCAACGATCTCCCGGGTTTCCCGCGCTCTAGGACTTAGGGGTGTGCCTCTCTTCCCTCCCCTCCCTCTGGAGTGCCGGTCATGGAGTACTGCGATCTGCGGTTGGACGACGGGGATTCGACCCCGGTAGTGGCCAGCGCCTACCCGATGCTGGCCGAATGGACGTGGCGCCGTGACCCGTCCGGGGAGATCGTCCGGATCTGCGACGGGCGAAGTCTCTTCGCGGAACAGATTCGCTGGTGCGCCAAGCGTCGCCGCCGGATCTGGCCCTTCAAGGATCATACGCTCATCCGACGCACGTATGGGGGACACCCGGATTTCGTGGAGTTGCTCTCGGTGGCCACCCGGCAGCGGGAGAGTCTGGCGTGGCACGAAGAGGTCGAGACGCCGCCGGCCCTCGAAGTCTTCTCGCTGGCGCTGACGCAATGTCTCCTCGCCGTTCACCGCCTGCCGCAGTTCACCTTTGCGCCGGACCCGGAGCACCTCTCCCCCGGCACGTAGACGCGCATCGAGCACCCGCTCCTCCCGACCACGATCCAGGACAGCCTGGGCTGGTACACGGGCCAGTGGCGGCGAGGCGATGCCCCGACCGGCCTCGTACCGGAGACCTTCGAGACCCGCTTCCGGCGGATCATTCGCCGCGAGTGGCGGCAGCTCCTCCTGTACCACAACGATCTCGTGGACGCGAGCGAGCCGATCCAGTTTCTGGCCGCGCAGGAGCTTCCGCTGCGCGCGCTCGTTCGCCCGATGCTGCGGCTCTTCGCGGAGCATCCCGTGTGAGTTTCGCCAGAATGTCTTGAAAACGCGTCCCCGGTCCGGTGGTCTATATAGCCCCGCATCGGGGACTCGTTCTTTCTTGGAGGTTACCTATGGAGCAGACGATGGCCACCGACACGACCGACGTCGGCACGGCGGAGAGCAGCCTCACGGCGCTGTTCGACCCCCCGACCGAGGCGGTTGGCGTCGCGCAGGACGCGGATGTGGCGATGCCGGCCTGGGCGCCGCACTGGGTGGAGGGCACGCTCACCTACGAGCTGTATCAGACGCTGCCCCTCGCGGTGCAGGAGGCGTATGTGGCCCGGCACGGGCGTCGGCCGCTGTCCCGAGCCGAGCGCCGGGACCAGCAGACACGCACGACGCGGGCGCAGGCGAAGCGCCACGCGCAGAAGCGGGCGGCCAAGGCCAGCCGCCGGCGGAACCGGGCGCGCTGATGGGCCGCTTCGACGAGCCGGGCTCGCTGTTCAAGCTGCTCGCCGGCTACAAGCGCCCCGTCGGGGACCCGCGCATGGACACGCTGGCCATGGTCGGGTACCTCGTCGGGGACGAGGGCGTCGTCCGGTGGCGCGGACATACGGGCCTCGAACTGACGATCGTCCGCACGCACGAACAGAGCGGCGTGCTGTACGACGTGCTGATCGGCCAGGAGGATCGCACGCGGCGCTCCGTGTTCATCGCGCTCGTGGATGACCGCAAGGTCCTCTTCAACACGGTCGAGACCGGGGCCTGGCAGACGGTGCTCGAACTGTGGTACCGCGAGACGCGCGACGAGCGCCTGCCGGAGGAGAGCCATGCCCACGCGTAAGCTGGTGGCCATCGAGCAGCTCGTCCCGAGCGCCGCCAACGTGCGCCTCTTCGTCGATCCGCGCACCCTCGACGAACTCGCCGCGGTCTACCGCGATGACGGGGCCGTGTAGCCCGACGATCCGCGTGTCCGTCCGGCCGAGAACGACACGTACGAGATCCTGGCCGGAGAGCGCCGGATTCTCGCCGCCCAGCGGGCGGGCCGAGACCAGCTCTGGGTCCAGGTCGAAGACCTGACCGATGAGGAGGCGTTCGACTTCATCGTGGCCCACAACCGGACGCAGACGCTGACGACCGTGGAGTGGGCCGTGCGGGCCGTCGAGATGGAGCGTCGGTGCCGGACGGAGGAGGAGATCGAGGCGGCGCTCGATGGCCGGAGCGCCTACCGCTTCCTCACCGTGGGGCAGCTCATCGACCCGACCTGGTTCAGCGACACGACGAAGCTGTGCGATCCGTCGATCACGGACTGGTACGAAGCGGCGCTCCGGGGGCCCGAGCACTTCGAGGTCTGCTTCCGCGCCTGGGACACGGGCCTGTGGGACGGGGAGCGCTGCCGCCGCGAGTTCCGGAAGAAGGGCATCGACGTCCCGCGTGACGTGACGGAGAAGGGCGTGCGGGCGACGTTCTCCAGCGCGAAGTTCGTCCTCCGCGGCACCATCGACCTGGACCTGTACGACCGCGCGACGGCCGAGCAGATCCTCACGCAGACGAAGCGCTTCATCGACAGCGCGATCGAGCAGCTCACGACAGAGGGGCACTTCGGACCTCGGACCGTCTACCACATCAACCCGACGACGCTCGGCCTCGCGGATGGATAAGCCGCGGATCAACAAGAAGGAGCTGCGCGCCGCAAAGGAACGCGCCCGCGAAGAGAAACGGGTCGAGGAGGCCCGGCGCAAGGAAGCGGAAACCGCCGGGTACCTCTACCACAAGACCTTCAGCGTTCCGTGCTACGCAGACGACTGGCCGCAGATCACGGTGACCTACACGCACCGGAAACCGCTGCGTCTCTCCTGACCCCAACCCTCTTCTCTATGACGACGGCTGAACTCGATGCCGCGATCCTGGCCACGGTGGCCGATCACGGTCCCCTCACCGCCAACGAGATCGCGAGCCACCTCTCGGTGGATGTCCGCAGCGTGCGGCCTCGGTAGACGTACCTCAAGCGCGTCGCCCGTGCTGTCCGCGTCTCGGGTGCGCGCAAGAATCACAAGATGGGCCGCTACTCGGACTGCTACGTGCTCGCCTCTGCCCACGCCCCCACGGAGGACTAACTCATGCCAGTCGCCGCTTTCGTCCTGGTTGGACAGCGGTTCTCGCCGATCGACGAGGCGTTCGAGACCACGCAGCACGCCCGGGAAGCCGTCGCGCATCTGCACCCGAATACGCGCTTCTCGGAGACGCAGCAGGTCGACGGAGATGTGACCGTCGTCGTCTTTGCCGAGCAGGCCACGTTCGGCTTCGCCAAGACGATCCATGCCTAAGCGCGTCTCGAAGGCGACGCAATCCGCGGCGAAGTAGGAGGCGCTGGAGCCCGTCCTGCCGCGGATCGCCGCGAAGCTCACGAAGGATCCGCACCTTCGAGACGACTGCCTCCAGGAAGCCCGGCTGGCCATCCTCCATGCCGCGGGACGGTACCCGAAGGCCCCCGAGCACTATCTCCGGCAGGCCGCGAAGTACGCGATGCTTTCGTACCTGGAGCCGTACAAGACGGGCCCATGGTACGATGGGCGCTCGCGGAAGCGTCGCCAGCCGGACGGCACTGTTGCTCAGGAGCACATCCATGCGCGGTATCTCCGGCTCGAAGATGTCCTGCATACGGTGCAGATCGACACGAACGGCGAGTTGTATCCCGTCGCGTCCGGCAAGACGAGTGTGAAGTACCTCATGGCCACCAGTCGCTGACTCTCATGCGAACTCAGAATCCCGCCGCGGACGCGATCCTCGGCGGTCAGTTCCCGATCTAGAACGGGCAAGGCTTCGTCTCCCTCGTGAACTACGCGGGCGGCGACACCGACATCGAGCGCTCCGCCCGCATGTCGTACGGCCAGGGCACCCGGGCGGTCTCGGATACCCGGGCGCTCCTCCGCTACCTGATGCGGCATCGGCACGACAGCCCCTTCGAGAGCGCGTGGCTGCAGTTCCACGTCAAGGTGCCGAAGTTCATCGCCGTACAGTTCATGCGGCACCGGCTCTTCTCGTTCAACGAGGTGTCCGGGCGCTACTCGGAGATGCCCACGAAGTTCTACCGCCCGACGCCCGCCACGTTCGGCATGCAGGCCACGAACAACAAGCAGGGCCGCATCGTGGGGACGCTCGCCACCCTCTACGACAAGGCGAAGCGGATCTGGCAGAACACCGGAGACCTGGCCTCGGCGTCCTACGACGCGCTCCTCGAAATGGGCGTGGCCCGCGAGCTGGCGCGGATCGATCTCCCGCAGTCGATGATGACCGAGTTCACCGCGGCAGCGAACCTGCGAACGGTGCTGCACTTCCTCACGCTCCGGACCGACGCGCACGCGCAGTAGGAGATCCAGGAGGTGGCCAACGCCATGGCGGGGATGGTCCAGCGGGTCGCCCCGCTCGCCTTCGAGGCGTGGCTCGACTACACGAAAGGCGCCGCCACGTTCAGTGCCCAGGAGCGTCGAGTCCTGGAGGCCCTCCTCGACAGCACCGAGCACGCGATCTACGCCAGGGCCGCCGGCCCCTCCGCGACCGTCGCCCGGGAGGCTGTTGGCATCTCGAAGCGGGAGTGGGACGAGCTGCGGGCGAAGCTGTCCGCGCCGACCCTGCCGCAGTACGCCCTCGATCTCTCCACCATGCACCTCCCCTAAGCATGCCCCTCTACGACTACACGTACGTCGACGCCTAGGGCGTCACCCATCGCGTCGAGCGCATCTACCCCCGCGTGGAGGATGCGCCGCAGACGCTCATGATTCAGGATGGCGAGGAGGTCTACGTGGCCACCCGCCTCTTCCCGCTCCCGGCCAAGCAGGCAGCGAGCTGGAAGCCGGACGGCGGATCGTCGGATCTGCCGCCGGAGCACGCACCCTTCATCCCGTAACCCATGGCCAAGAACAAAGAGCCGAGAGAGACGGTCAAGTCGTAGGCGGACTTCGATCGCGTGTTCGCCAAGCAGAAGTAGGACGTCCGCGCCCTCGTCAAGGCGACCGGCTTCTACTCGACCGGCAGTTAGAAGGTCGACAAGTTCCTCGGCGGCGGCTTCCCGATGGGCAAGATGGTCGAGGTGTGGGGCGGCCCCGGGAGCTACAAGACGACGCTCGCCTACAAGACGGCGAGTGGCGTGCTGGCCAACGGGGGGCGGGTCGCGCTCTTCGATCTGGAGGG